>Ga0180007_10001025_pt1 | contig 40615 bp, 36 predicted proteins | sample MM_PC_MetaG_FD_121122 | JGI IMG/M metagenome (GOLD analysis project Ga0180007, IMG submission 121122) | Groundwater microbial communities from the Aspo Hard Rock Laboratory (HRL) deep subsurface site, Sweden - MM_PC_MetaG | ecosystem: Environmental > Aquatic > Deep subsurface > Groundwater... | reverse complement strand
TAAATGGATTTCCTAGAATCAGAGAACTAAACCCAGGAAGAGTGTAGGTAGCAAAGGCAACTGCTCCAGAAATAATCAAACCTAAAAACATCCACCCAAATACTTTTTGGAAGAATGCGCGTGTTTTATCTTGTACGTCAGTTTCTGAGAACTCTTGCATGTAATTTATTATAACATTTTTTTAGTGCAAAATGAAAACCACCAACGTGACGCTGGTGGTTTATGTTGATAATAGGATACTTACTAGTGTCCTTTCTAATAGTAAGTGTGAGATTATGTGATGCTTATAAGCAATGCCACAAGCTTTCAATTTTTATTTTGACACAACTTTTCCCCTCACCGCAATACTTTTTTAGATCAAGTGTGCAATGCCGACACATGTTGTCGTAACACATCAAACCGTCTGGACAGTCCGAGTATGTATAACATTGTCGTCCAACTTTGTCATCTTCGGGCAAGTCTCTACAAATTTCAAATACGCAAAGTTGGTTATTGTTGCAATCACTATCCTTACCACAATTCACATCTATAGGAACACACAGCTTATCCTTGCAATGTTCCCCACCTTTGCAATCAAAATTGGTTTTGCACGTCAATGGTTTCTCAACAATTGATTCCTTGGGAACCCCAGCATCAATTGCACATTCTTGACAAGTTGGACATTCTTGAGAAATAATTTTTCCGCACCCATTAGAAAATATAATAATTAGGACTACAAAAAACGACAATTTTCCTCTCATTCTTCCTCCTTACTAAATCAAAGTTCAAGCATTTCTTGATGATTATCCACCAAAAAAATGCTTTATTAAGCACTCTACCATACAATACAAATTTGATATTGTCAACTCTGTAACAATTTTTTTCGCCCGTCTCCAGTTTCAGCCCGATCAAGCCAATAACAGCCATAACACCAGGCATGGCTGCAGCAATAAAATAGGGGCCATTGTATCATTTTTTTGGGTAAAAACAAAAAAAGCTTCATATGAAAATTTTTACAGTATGTGCTATGCGTCTATATTTATTTGTTATGTATTTTTGAGAAAACGACACACCCGCACACAAGAATCACACAAAATACGCAATCACAAAGGCAATGACAAAACTCCCTATAGTTCCGTTCACAAACTCAACAACTAAAAGCTTATTTGGATACGTTGTCTGAATCCACATATCGTATCCTCTGGGAATTATTTTAATTGCAACGAGTACGAGACCAAAATATAAACCGGTCAACATGATACTCTCTGGAAAAATTGGTTGTATGAATGCAAAAACAACCGCCCAGAGCAAACATTGAACCAAAGCTCCAAGGTACTGAAAAGTAAGATATTTAGGATTGCTTGACCATTTTTTAAGGCCCGGTGACCCTTCCGCATTCTTGTACATCTTTGCCACGAGAGGATTTAAATACAGTGCTCCGCCAACTATAAACCACACTACTGAGGCTAAAAATCCTCCAAGGATTATCTGAAAAATAGTTGCTTCCATTGTTATATTTATATTGCTATATCTCTTTTATTAAACCAAATCGCGCCAATAACCGTACACACCACAGTCACTCCAAGAAACACTAAAACTGATGTTGTATCTATCTCACCATAAATAAGTGTTTTATTTGCATCAAAGTAATGAAAGAATGATGCATATTTTAAATTCTCAAGATTGTCCTCAAGTGACGACATAATCTTAAGCACATACATCAAAATGAGCACCCCGCCAGAAATCATATATGCCTTGCTCCGCTCAGAGAACATCGCAGAGAGCATGTAGCTAAAAGAGAAAATGGCAAGGCCAAACAAGAAGCCAAGAAGTGCCGTCTTTGCCTGATTTTCTAAAGAATAGTCAATGTTATACATCTCTGCAAGAGGAACAACGGAAAAAATAGAAACTATCGTAAAAATGGCAAACGCTTTAATTCCTGCAATATACTTGGAAAAAAATATGGTAAGTCTGGATACTGGACGCGAAAGCAAAATTTCTGCCGTTCCCTTTTCTATCTCCCGCGCAAGCGCCATGCCTGCAAAAGAGACAACCATAAATACTGCCATCAGTGGCCAGGTTATGCTGTATTGCTCAACCGCTAAAAACCGCTCGAGTGTATCAAAACTCAACTCCTCAATACCAAACGCCTTAATAAGCTCTTGCGGATAGGCTTTTAACAGTTCATCAAACTCAGCAGTGTTTTCTTTTATAGATGGATATAGCCCTACAAACATCCACATAAAAAGTATGCCTGCGAGAGAGTAGGCTATAACAGAGACTTTTCTATCTAAAATTGTTCGCCAGATTATTGTAAACATCGTTGTTTGTTTCTCACTCGTAGTATTCTAAAAAAATATCTTCCAGCGTTGCCTCGGTTACTTCCAAATCTCGGATAGTATGCTTAGCTAGAATTTTAACTAATTTGTCGATTCCACCTTTCACTTGCAAGACTAACTCTTGATCAAATTTTTTGTTCACCTCAACACCCTCTATCTCAAACTCTTTTGGATCTACTTTATTAGCAAAAAGAACACGTACCGTATTGATCCTTTTTTCTTTAAGAGAAACAATGCTCTCAATAGCTGCCATTTTCCCCTCTTTGATTATGCCAACTCTGTCACAAATACGTTGAACCTCGGCAAGATTATGAGAAGACATAAAAACCGTTGCGCCTCGTTTTGTCGCATCAGCAATCATATCGTAAACTGTGTTTTGTAGGAGTGGGTCAAGTGCGTTGGTTGGCTCATCAAAAATAAGTACGTCTGGTTCACACATAAACGACATAATAAGACCAAGTTTTTGACGATTCCCTGATGAAAGATGTTTTGTTTTTCTATTTGGATCAAAATCGAGTTTTTTTATGAGCTCCTTCGCAATATCTGTTTTGCCATTTAGTTTGCTCACAAAATCAATATGCATGCGACCAGTCCATTTATCGTAGAGTTTTACTTGCCCTGAGAGATAGCCAATTTTCTTTTTAAGCCACACGTCATCTTTATGTGCGTCTTTGTCTAAAATCGAAATGTTCCCCTCGCTCGGCCTTATAAAATCCATCATGCAGCGGATCGTGGTTGTTTTTCCCGCACCATTTGGTCCAAGAAATCCAAAAATCTCTCCCTTTTCTACCTCAAAAGAGATGCCATCTATTGCTTTGACTTTTCCGAAATGTTTTTTTAGGTTTTGGACGCCAATAATGGTGGACATGAAAACAGTGTAGCACAAAATAAAATCATAAACAAAAAAAACCCACATGCTATAACGTGAGTAAAATACTATCGTTTTCGCTTGCCCCTGCCTTTGATATTTCGTATTACTACTCGTACTCGAATTATTGGTCTTTTTGTACGCTTTGATATGACACGAATGTTTTTGGAAGACAGTTGGCTCGGCTCGAACCCAAATATATAGCTGGTTCCTATCAAAACGTATACAATGTGAGCAATGTCACGTTTCCCCGCCTGAGTCACAAGTTGCAAATTGGATACTGCTACTGGTCCGTTAATACGTAGTATTTTAGACCAATTGCCTGCCAATTTCTTTCTCTTTGAGTAACTAGTAGAAACGTAAAAAAACAAGATAAAAAAAACAGAATGCTTCTCAAGCACCGGTTCCGGTTATTCACTTCCCACCTCCGTATTTTAAAGAACCACTTACTAGTAGCGCTTATCTAAATTTTGTCAATGAACCGCTATGAGGCTAGGTTGACATGGGACAACTTATTCCTATAATGAAGGTAGTCATTTTTTGAAAGTCTCAAAAAGGAGGACGTTGTGAAATATTTGCGATATGTCTTACGCATTCGCTACATTCTTGCTGTTGGAATAGTATTTGCTATACGTGAACTGCATTCCTTTGCCGCGACCCTCAAAGTGGCTCCATTTATAAAAGAAATTGTCATTATCAATGGAGAGATCATCCCTATTGGATGGTCAATCCAACTTGGATCACCAATTTCCAGAGCAAACGAATCCACATACGCGCTCTTTCTTGGCATTGTTACTGCTATACTCTATCTTGGCGCAAGTGAACTTAGAGCAAATGATCCAGAAAAAGACTGGTTTGAATGTAATGGTCCTTTTCTCCATGTCATTGGAGCAACGTTTATTGCAGTACCACTCTTTAGTATTGTTGGTATCTTATTTGGCCTTTTCTTTGGCATTGTGCTTTCCATAGGTGCAGTACATATGATCACTGATGGAAAGCATCAAAATGAGTTTGATAGATGGGCAATACCATTCTTTGCACTTGGAGGCGCAGTTGCAACCATGTTTGGTATTGGTCTTCACACAACTTTTGGCATAAGCCTTATAATCATGATAGCTGTTGTTGTGTTATATGCTCTGTGGCTATTCCTTTGGAAGCAGCTGATAGAAAAAGATAATGATGGCCTTGAAGAAGAGGAACAAAATTCTTTATAAATTACACTACAATTTGTCCTCGATCTCGTCTTGATTGGGGTCTTTTTTTTATAAAAAAGGCCTGCAAAAGCAATCGCTCTTGCAGACCTGGTATGAACAACATTTTTCGTGTCATTCCTTTTTTTTCTTAAGTTTCTCACGTAATAACTTTTTCTCTGCTTGAGATAGAACTCTTAAGCCCTTTCTCCTGAGCCACCTGCGCAACACGTTAACTGGAATGGGATAATTATGATCCAAGACAACAAAATACCATTTTTCATTTCTGCACATTTTTTTCAACTACCTCCTGTACATGGATAAGTGAGCGAGGAAGTATAACCGACTTCTTTAATCATGTCAAGGGCTAATCCCAGCTTTTACGGCTATCGCCGGTGATAGGAATTGTTTCTCCTAATAAACGTGGCTTCTTATGAATCAACGTTAATAAGAAAGCCTTGTTCCTGGCTAAAAATTCACGCTTCTCTTGGTATTCTAACTGACTTTTGGGATAAGGCGTTAAATCTGCGCTGATTCCATACGTATCAATCCCCAATGCATTACCAATATATACGGCCCGTGGAAGATGAAATGCTTGTGTAACTACAATTGCAAATTCTACTTCAAAAATGTCATGAGCTCGATATAAACTATCGTACGTCTCAAACCCTGCATGATCCAAAAAAATATCTTCTGCAGGAACCCCTAGTTCAAGTACGTACTCTTTCATCGCATTTACCTCGTCATAGATTTTTGTGCCATGATCACCGGTGAGCAAAATTTTATCTGCTTTTCCTGCGGTATATACGGTATATGCTTGCACCACCCTATCCTCGAGCATGCCAGAAAGTCTTCCTTCTTCATGTACCTTTGCACCAAGAACAATTACAGCATCCACTTTAGGAAGCGCATCACTATCTGACGAAGAAACCATTTTTTCGTTATTAGATGTTTCAACGTACCAGTTAACCGTAAAAGCATATACTGCTCCCAGTACGCAAAAACCAACCACTGCTATAAGTGCCACTACTCCAATTTTTACTATCTTTTTATCAAGGCTCATCATTGTATTTCTTATTGTCTCACGACTATTATACGACGATTTTACTCCTATTGACCAGTTAAAGATTTGAATTCTATTGATAGTCTACGGATTACCATCTTACTGTTGACTTAATTTAAAAATAGACTAGACTACCTTTAAATTAGTACGTTTCAGAGGAGGACTCCTTGAAAAATCTCACACTAAGTACATGTGTACTCCTTTTGGCTACTCTCGTAAACTGTACCTGCAATACCAGTATTAAAATCTATGAACATCCATCGTATTCTTCAGATAGCGGCATTGTTCGTGAATATACTTTTGAAAAACAAGTTGAGAAATTACCAAGCAATACTAATGCAAGCAGTAAGATTGTAAGAGAAATTCAATCTGCTTTTAGTAAATGTGCAAGGACCATCCTTGCTGTTCATGCGCTCGACACTAAGTCTGTATCTGATGTGAGAATTCTCTCATCAAGTACATTCTTAACAGAGGCATCTTACTACAGAAAAGATGTAAGTTACTTACATCTTTGGAGTACAAATTCACAAGCCACAACGCTTTCATCAACGTTTTCTATCCCTATAGCTGCACATAAGTTAGGAGTGTTAAACAAAGACACTTTGGCAGCAATTAGACATTCTGACCAACACACTGTTACCATTTTTACAAAAGGTAAAAATACTCAGTCTATTTCACTTAAACCCGAGTTAGAGCCCTACTTTCTTGACTTTGCAGATGACTCCACCTTAATAGGGGTTTATAACAAAATCGAACGGCTCCCCGGAGGCTATAAAGATTCAGGTACAATAACAGTATATGCATGGAACCTTGCGGGGAGAGAATTGAGTAAACTCTCATGGAAGCATCACACAGCAAGAAACGCGACTATTTCTCGTGATCGAGAAAAAATTGCAATAGCATACAACGCATCTGATCACAATTCATGGATTATGCTTTATAACACCTGCACATACGGATTTAACATACTCCCTGTTCCAGATGGTAACAGTGTTACACAGTCTCTGGCATTTAACCCCCAAAGAAATCTACTAGCTCTTACCACAGATAACAAGGAACTTTTTATTGTTGATCTTAATACATCGCTTTTTGCTGATGCTATACATCTCCCAAGAGAATATCGTTGGATGACATTTTCTCCAGATTCAAAAGAAATTGCGTTAGCTACAGCTGTTTTTGAAAACGGCAAAACAACCAAGGCAGTTCTTAGCTTTCTCAACATTGCATCAAAAAAAATCTGTTCTATTGAGCTTCCTGCGCAATGGATAAACCTCTATGGAAGAATCTTTCAATACTTACCAAATGGACACTTTGTGTTTGTATATGACAATCACATTATTGTTGGGAAGTAACATCGCTGCACATGGTTACTGAAAAATATTTCCTGCATCATTTACTCATTTTTTTACTAAAAATCCCGAGACTTACATTGTGAGTCTCATTTTTTTATTCATTTTTTTCTTATTTCCCATAACAAAAAACCGCATCTCATATAAGAGAAAACGGCTGTAATAATAATTTTTTATCAAATGCGAAGGTTAGTAAGAACAACTGGCTTGACATAACCATGCCTCATCTCTTCCTTGGCCAGCGTTCTCATGCCAAATTCTCCTGCGCTGCTTTCATAGGCAGGAATTTGAACTAGGTAGCTAAATGCGCAAACTTTCTTCTTGCACGTCACTTTAGCAAAAAGTGCTTTTACGCTGTCTCCAAGACGCCCCTTGGAGTACTGCCATCCCTTTTTGCCAATGTATAAGACGTGCATCCAATCTCCATCGCCCGTAATTTCATATACGTTTTCGCTAGAAGCTACAAACTCTAATTTTTCTTTATGACTTAAATTAAGTTGCACTTTTGGATCTCCATCGTTCCAGATACAAATCGTTTTTTTGGTAATGACGTAGGTTTTCCCATGTGCCTTTTCTACGCTTATAAAATTTCCAACAAGTGAAAGCGTATTGCTCTTGTTGTCTACATACGTTGATGTGCTCTTGAACCACCCAATTCTTTCTTTGATTGAGTGCCTCCCAATTTTGCGCATTTTTGTTTCTGGAAGTACGTAGGTGCTTAGTGCACCATAAACGCCAAGCACAAACAAAGACATAACAATAAGCACGATGAATACGTCAGCCATTACGCCAATAATTTTTTTGATCATTTTCATTGAGTCCTCCTCACTTTGGGTACAAAATTCACTGCAAGTATACAGTCCTATTGTGATAAAGTCAAAGCATTTACTCCCACTATAATCCACACAGGGGTGATGATAGAGAAGTTCCCGTAGAAGCCCAATACTAAGTATGGCGGTCATACTATAAACTACTAATTTATGTCGAACAAGTATTTTGTTCGGTTTTTATTTAGCGAACATATTTACTTACATACGATATGCTGATACACTTTGGGGACATAAATAATAAGCGGAGATATGAAAAAAATTATTGTTTTTTTAGCATTTGTGCTTACTTTGAGTACTCTTGCTTTTGCCCCTTCAGCTAACGCAGCGTCAACATCTGAACGTTTAAGTGGCCGAATTCTTTTGCAAGTTGAGGCAAATGGAGAGGCATGGTTTGTTAATCCCGATGATAAACAGAGGTACTATCTTGGCAGACCATATGATGCATGGAATATTATGCGCTCTCTCGGACTAGGTATAAGTAATGCAGATCTTGCAAAAATTCCTACCGATTCTGATTCGTGGGACGGAGAACAATCACTCATAAACAGACTCAAGGGTAAGATACTCCTTCAAACCGAAAAGAACGGTGAGGGATGGTATCTCTCGCCCGTGAACGGAAAACGTTACTACTTAGGTAAACCTTCCGATGCTTTTGGTGTCATGAGAAATCTGGGCCTCGGTATAACAAATAGGGATCTTTTCTCAATTCCGTCCAATATCCAAATTGTAAGAATTAATTATAACGGTACTGGCAGAACAGAACCTGACGAATACATTGAAATCAAAAATACTGGAAAACTTGCACAAACATTCAATACATGGACACTTGCTGATGGTGATGGACATGTTTTTACCTTTCCCAATGACTTTACATTAAAGCCAAGCGAAGTTACTCGAGTATACACTAATCAAGGTGAGCTCTCCTTTAAAAGCAATACAGCAATATGGAATAATTCTGGTGACTCTATTGAACTTCGTGGAGCAAATGGTGCGCTTATTAGTGCATATTCTTATATAAGTACATTATTTTTCATTGTAAAATAACTTCTGATTTAAAGACAACTCAGCAACTGTCCTGAGTTGTCTTTTTTAATTAGTATAAAAACACTAAAAACTTTGTTAGAATACTATAGACAGATACAGAATAAAATAAAAAAGTAAAAACCTAAATGTTTTTACTTTTTTATATACATTACTACGCTATTGGTGCGTAAATCTCAGTAAGCAATTCTTCTTCTGAAACTTCTTCAGGACTGTTTAGATATACTTCTCTCGTAGGACCAGAAATGTGTTTACCGTTTTCCTCTAGCCATTTATATAGCTGAGCGTATGTAGGCTCACACTTTTCATATGGCCCAGTATGTACAATCTTTGCCATAGTACCGCCGGGCACTTCATAGCATGTGATTTCTTCTGTTCCTTCTACTTCGGCTGTAACGGGTGCGACAACCTCAACATCCGCGTTTCCTTCTGCATCCGCCTTCTTTGCTTCTTCAGAAGATGTCTCGTGACAAATGTACATTGGAGCTCCTGCAAATTCAGCGCCCTTCTCTCCAAGATGTCCATAAAGCATCATCAAAAGATCCTTAATAGAAGAATACGGTCCTTGTTTTCTAATACCGCACACTAGTTGAGGTTTTACCTCGACTATTTCAACTTCTGCCATGTGTATCACCTCCTTTCTTATAATAAACGTAGACGATTACTCAGATACCTTGATTCATTTTTTGTTTTTTTAATCTTCAAAATTGATCATTCTCACTCTTCGTTTTCATCTGTTTTATTGCCTTCTTCTTCCATGAGTTTTTTGACCTTCTTTTCTTCCCAGTTCTTTCCTAAAAACTTTCCCTTGATTAATACATCAATCGCATGGAAAATAAGCGCAATTCCCCAAAAAATGGTTACCCAATAAAACCACCAACCACCACCTATAGCAAAGTTTATAATAAATAACACTACGTTCACTGTGACATAGGCAATAAGATGAGAGTAAAATGCCTTGAGCTCTCTTGCTCTTCTTTCTGCCCATTCTCGCTTTTTTTGATCGTCCATTTTTTTATTTAGACACTTATTAATTGATTACTATTTATTACACTGGCCGCAATGTTCCCGCAAATACCTGCCAGGCTAGCACAGATTTTGCAACTAAACTCAAAATGATATAAACCTTTTCTCCAAAAACGTAGTCCTTCCACGGACCCACCTTTTTGTACTGCAAGATCATGTTGATTGCAAAAATGTTAAAGAAGATAAATATAGAAAAGAAGACCCCATAGACAAAGTTTGGCGGACCTTGCTCACCTTCTATACTACCCACTAAATACAGTGCAACTGCAACCCAGGGAATAAGCCCCGCAAAGCAGCCAAAAATATACGACGTCCAATTGGTCTTTTTTGTATATTGATTATGGACTTCCATAACCCAGCCAAAAAGAATCATACACGCGTTAAGTGAGAACATCAAAAGCAAGCTCACACCATCATACATGCCCACAAGCATCGCAATAATCACAATCATGAGTGAGGAACTTACACTATATTCCATCCATCGTGCTTTGTTGATTCCTTTTTTTAGATTAGTGATATACCAATCATAAATGCCTGGAAGGGATATGAGCAAATGTGCTGCGGCAGACAAAAACAAAAACCCGGCAACCATAGGGCCGATTCTGACTTCCCAGATCGTCTCAGTAACTGGAAACAGCTTCTGAATCATTGGGTTAAACTTGAGAAACGAGGTCGTAATAGGAAGCGAGAAGTCATTACTTAGATAGAGCATCAAAGCTCCTTGCACTGCGTGCAAAAATGCCATTACTAAATTGAAAATACGGAGGTTTTTGAATTTTTTTTCTTTCATTTTTTGTGATTATTTTTTTACTAACCAAAAAAATATCTACCTTGTTTACATTATATCACATTCTTACTCAGGACAATAATGAAGCACATAAGTATAGATCTTGACTAAAACCCATAAATGCAACTAGTACAGCACATCCTCCCATTCTTCTAAAGCTTTTCGTAATCCTGCGCTCATACCTGTTGTCTGTAATTTTTCCTGCGCTTCACGCAATTCCTTAAATGCATTTTTCCTGTCCTCTAAAAGAGGGGTTCTTACACTTTGTATTTCCTTGATAGTGCTTTCTGGATCATCTAAATAATCGCCAAAAAGCTCCTTAAGCTCTTCACTCTCAAGCATTTCACGGGCCTTTTCTCTATAATCTGCAAAAAGCTGACTTTGTTGTCTCTGAGGGTCAACTTCACTTTCTGCAATTCTTTTAAGACTCTCCGGGTAGAGGCTCAAGTTTTTTAGAGCTACAGCTGCATCTTCAGACAATTCCCGTGAAAAAGAGTGTATTTGTGTACTATCAAATGAATGAATGATATTCTCTTCTATTTCTTTAGCCAGATCTTCTGAAACATCAGCTGGACTGGCAAATTTTCCTGCTGAGACTAGCTTATCGCGCTTGGTTGCTTTTTCCATCATTACTACCTTTTCTAACAGTTCTGGGTTAGTATCAGGATCAACATTGCGAATAAGCGTAGGTATAATTTCATGCAATTGAATATCTTCCCTTATTTCCTGTTGATCTAAGAGTGTGTTAATGACTTCTGGAGAATGAACAAAAAGTGCCAGTTGTTGAATTTGGGCTCTTTCTTTTACGTTCTTTTCTGCAATTTGGAGTATGTACCATTGCATGGCTGAATCATGAACATCGTCCAATCTCATATATCTGGCCAACGCATGCGAAAAAACATCTTTTGATAATCGCCAAAGCCCATCCTGATTTCCAGGATCGACTGTATCTTTTAATATCTTTCTTAGATACTCCACATCCTGAACACACCCGACCAATTGACTCATGAATGCAATATCCATTTCTCTTTGAATATGACCGGAAGGATCCTTAAAGGTGTATTCTCTCAACTGAGTATCTAGTGTTTCTATCTCTGATTTAACTGCTTGGTCAAGCTCTTCTGAATGTCTCTCACGTAGTGCTTGAAAAGCTCGCGTCATCTCAAGAGCAGATGCTTCTGTTCGTGTTTTTCCCACTACCTCAAATAGCTTCATTGGATCCTCAATACTTTGAAGGTAAGAAAAAGCTTCTCGATGTGGTAGCGTTTCCCCTGATTCGTCATCAGTATTATATATTTCATGAAACCTATTATAGATTTCATCTGCCGATGGTCCTTGCTCGACTGTAGGTTCAGTATGTGGTCCTCCTTGTTCTCTATTCATACCTATGTTATTAATTACTGTTCAAATAAAATTTGTCTGCTTCTTTTATGCCTCGATTTTATTTACTCCACGAAAAAATAATCATCTGATGTTCTATCAAGTACTTTACCTTTTACTTTTCTTCTCAGCCGGTGAAACCCAACTCGGCTTCTTAAAGATAAAGACATATTGTGTTGTTGGTATTTTTTTAAACCACAAAAGAGTACATAAGTGTTACCACGTAACGGTATACGTACATACTTTATCGCCCTTTTTTCTACATTCATCTGTTTCATCATGCTCAACTTTCACAAGCAACGAATCCTCTGGTTTAAAACGCTGAGCCATCTCCTTCACTATTCCCTTGTCAAAGTCACAGGGATATGGATTATCACAAATAACTTCTGCTTGTTTGTCTCCTGTTTTCTTGAACGTGTAGTGACCTATACCCTCCTTCATACTACCGTCCTTTTCATTAAACATCGGCTCGCCATCTATTTTGTGATTCATATGATACGCAACGTCTATTGAAGCTAGTGCCTTCTCAATATCATCTATCTCCGACGGAAACTCTGCGTTCTTGGGAATAGATCTACCAATAGCAAACAATGTATGTGGTCCTATGTTTTCTGCAATTTGTTTAAATGCACTTAACCACTCTTCTTGCGAATACCACTCATTGGGAACAGGATCATCAATCCCATTTTCTGATAAAATACGCATTCCCATTTCTTTTGCAGTCCCCATACCATCAACTACTGCGTAGACGGTTTGGCCATTTACTTCAAGATATGGATTTTCTTTTGTCATATATTTTACGTTAGTTTTTCTTGAGTATATTATACCACGTTACTCTTAAAAAGAAACCAAGCAATTCATCTTTTTTAGAGTTTTTTTCTCTTAAGTAGCAGTGAATTTACCACAACAGAAACAGAGCTAAGCGCCATCGCAAGCCCCGCAAATTCCGCTCTAAGTAACCCTAGCGCTGCAATCGGAATACCAATACTGTTATAAAAAAGTGCCCAGAAAAGATTTTGTTTGATTTTGCTAAATGTTGCTTGGCTCAGTTTTATTGCTTTAACGACATCGCGAATATCATTTTTAATAAGGACTATTCCCCCCGCTTCAATAGCAATGTCGGTCCCCGCTCCCATTGCAATCCCCAAATCAGCTTTTGTTAATGCCGGAGCATCATTGATTCCGTCTCCAACCATAGCAACTTTTTTGCCTTCCTTTTGAAGCTTCTCAATTTCGTTTGCCTTGTCGCTTGGCAATACTTCTGCAAGTACTAAATCAATCCCTACTTGCTTAGCAATGGCTCGTGCTGTTTTTGTATTATCCCCTGTTATCATAACCGTTTTAATACCCATATTCTGTAGCTCACTAATCGCCTCTTTGCTTGTATTTTTAGGTTCATCTGCTATTGCAATGAGTCCAATAATGTCTTTTTCTCTGGAAACCAAAACCACTGTTTTCCCCTGATTTTCAAGCTTTGACATTTCATCGCTCACTTTTCCTACTACCGAAATATCATAGTTTTTCATCAATCTCCTTGTTCCAACAAGAATCTGTTTGTTATCTATTGTTCCGTAAATTCCTTTTCCAACAATCGCGTTAAAATCAGATACACCCTTTAAAGCTATTTTTTCTTTCTCCGCCTCACTTATTATCGCCGCAGCCAAAGGATGTTCTGACTTTTTTTCAAGTGATGCAGCAATGAGAAGAACGTCGTTTTCATTTACCGAATTCAAGCTCATTATGTCAGTTACACTCGGTTTTCCCTTTGTAAGTGTTCCTGTCTTATCAAAAACAATCGTTTCTATTTTATTGGCTACCTCCAACATCTCACCGTTTTTTATTAAAATACCGTTTTGGGCTCCTTTCCCCGTTCCTACAATAATTGCTGTGGGGGTAGCAAGTCCCAAAGCACACGGACAGGCGATTACTAATACCGCCGTTGCGGTTAACAATGCATCGGCGAAAGATGCGGAAAATCCAAAATACCAAACCAAAAACGTGACCGCAGCAATCCCCATAACCGTCGGTACAAAATAGCTTGAAACAGTATCGACAAACTTCTGAATTGGAGCTTTTTGACCTTGAGCCTCTTCAACTATCTTGATAATGCCAGAGAGAATTGTGTCTTTCCCGACCTTTACGGCTTTAAAGGTTAGCGTTCCTGTTTTATTGATTGTCGCACCAATAACCATGTCGCCGACTTTCTTTTCAACCGGGATACTTTCACCCGAGATCATGGACTCATCAACACTTGAATACCCATCGGTAATACTCCCATCAACCGGAATCTTTTCTCCTGGGCGAACCAGAATCACATCACCGACTACAACTGTTTCAATTGGTGTTTCTACTTCCTTGCCATCTTTCAATACTAACGCTGTTTTTGCTTGAAGATGCAAAAGCTTTTTGATTGACTCAGACGCCTTGCCTTTGGTTCTACTTTCAAGCCATTTTCCAAGAACAATAAATGTGATCAAAAGCGCTGAAGTTTCATAAAACACGTCTCCCTGTATAAAATACGTCGTGGCAATACTATAGAAGAAGGCAGCGCTAGTTCCAATGGCAACCAGCGTATCCATATTGGCGGTTTTGTTTCTCAGTGCTGCAAAAGCCCCTTTATAAAATCGAAAGCCAATGTAGAATTGTATAATTGCTGCCAAAAGTGACTGAATGACGCGGCTTTGAAAAGAGTGATCCATAAGGACCATTGAAAGAACCACAATTGGAATCGAGAGAACTAAACTCAGAATAAATGAGTTTCTTTCCTTGATGGTTTTTTGCTCTTTAGCATTCTCATGTTTCTCTTCCATATCATGACCAGCTTCTATGGTGATTGCTTTGTATCCCGACTTTTCAACGCTCTTTAAAATATGATCGTCATCAACTTTTTTCCCATCATATTCAACGTTTGCTTTCTCAGTAGCAAAGTTGACATTTGCATTGCTAACCCCGGGTAGTTTTTTTAGACTTTTTTCTATTGTCAAAGCACACGAAGCACAATCCATGCCGGAAATTTGATATTCTTTTTTTATCTTTGACATAGTATTGCTCTTAATGTATTTATTCTACTCCAATTCGACTATCAAAGCTACAAAGGCTTGGCTACAGCCCCGCACAGGGTTCTGATCCATCACAACTGCCGCCTATTGGTTCTTCAATTTCTTCTTGATAGAGTTCACCGCTTTCTGAAGTTTCTCCATCCTCTGTCACAATAAATTTTCCCCAAACCATCTGCATCCAACATGAAAATTTTATCTCGCTTACTTCTTTTGGAGTAAATTCAATTTGGATCAAATTCAAGCTCTAAAAAACCTGTTTCAAAGTCGACACAAGCACTCTTTACACCGGGAAGAGCGTTTTTGGTAATTTTCTCTTTATTTCTCCCCTACTCCGGCTTCTCCGGATACGTATACCCTCCCTCCATCAAGTTCGTATTCTCATCAATCGGTTTTTCTGAGTCGTTGTAAAATTTTGCTTCATTTGAGGTCATCTCGCCGTAGAGATTTGGTCTTCTGTCTTGGAGATAGTTATACTTTGGTGCTGGGTGCGTATCGCCATAGAATGCCGGTACTACGTCAGATACAAGCATGGTATCTTGCTCGTGGCTTGCTTCAACCAACACATCACCGTACGGACCTGTTACAATGCTATTCCCTTTGTAATGCCATACATCACTACCACGCTTTTCATACCCCGCCCTATTTGAGTAGGCAAAGAAGATATTGTTTTGATACGAATTTGCTGGAGCCAATATGTGAGAAATGTCAGGGTAGGGCACGTCTGACCTCTCACCATCCGGAAGTACATAGTAGTTGTCTGCGGCAGTTGGTGCGACTATGAGCTTTGCACCGTTTAGCGCTAAGATTCTACTGAGCTCAGGAAATTCTGCCTCGTAGCAATTTAAAACACCAACAGGGAATCCAAAGATCGCATGCACCGGATAATCACTCGTGCCAAAGCTCCAATTATCTCGTTCTTGCTGGCCATAGAGATGCGTCTTTTGGTAACTATCAAGAAGATCTCCGTTTTCATTAATAACTGCAATGCTGTCAAAGTATTTGGTTTCACCCTCTATGTCTGCCTTTTCTGCATACGGGACAAGAAGCGCCATGTTGTTTGCTTTAGCAACTTGACGAGCTTTGGAAATGCTTGGCCCATCTTTGTATTCTGCAACTTTCTTTGCGTCATCAGAACTTAATGTGTAGCCTGGAACGTAAAGCTCAGGAAATGAAAGCAGCTGTACATCATATTTTTTAGCTTCTTTTACCGCTTCCTCCAACTGGTTCATGTTTTTTTCTGAAGCTCCATCACCATAAGCCGCTTGCGCTTGGTAAACGCCTAGCCTTAACCCCGACCCTTCTTTTGGCACCTCTCCATATAGTGAGGTTCTGTATTGAAGATTTCTATAGCTGTTTTCTACTGAGTCGCGATAAATCGGGGCACAGGCTTCCTCTTGATCTTTTTTGGTGATCGTTTGATCATCACCGTCTCCTGTATCACTTTTGTCACAATTTTGTGTATTTTGCGTATTGGCATTTGTTTGCGATGCATCGTTAGTCGTAGCGCTCTCTTGAGTTTTGGCACACCCCGTTAGCACGATTGAAAGTACTAATACTAAAAATACTGAGACGATTTTTTGCATGTGTTTTTTGTTAGTATTTTATCTATTTATTATTGTAACTGATATGAAGCAATGATTTCTGTCTTGCCCGGATGACACCCCGCGTTTGTCTTAATAAGCGATACTGTTTTGGCGTCAAAAGCTCCGGTTTCTGTATCTTTGATTTTTTTATATTTCTTCCAGAATTCTTGATTAGGTTTTGACGTAAATCTACACACTGTTGTATTACCAATTATAACATCTTTTGATACATATTTCTTGTCATCGGGAATTCCTGCTTTTTTGAGCTCTGTTCTAAGATCAAAAACCAACTCTTTTATTTCTTCTCCACAAAATCCTTTTATTCCTATGCTCGTTGGTGCCTTAAAGATTCCCTGTAAATTAAAACGTACAGCAGTATGTCTTGGTACTACTTGTTCAAAAACTTCTTTCGCTTTTTCTATTGCATCGCTATTAAACTTTGGGGGATCATGAATAACACGAACATTTTGGATTGTCAGGTGGAGAGATTCAGGTGAGTAAAAATAGTGTTCAGTATCAGATTTTTTTAACGGGGCTATAATTTCTTCTTGAATTTTGTAGGTAATTTCACAGGGTAAAAAAATAACACCCGTTAAACATAGTCGATTGTCTCCACTAAAGTCTGCAACAGGCTTAACAAAAGAAGCGATATCACTTTGATCATTCGCCTTTTCAATTTTATTAAACACTTCTTCTTGCTTTTGGCGATACGTGGTCATGAACAATAGTTGTTGAGAAAAAAGTTAGCGTACCACTAAACTGAGTTATTCGTATGTAAGAAGCTACTCTTTGTCATCCTCTTCAAATTTCTCCTCAATTCTCATTAAATGCCCTGGCTCATACACTTCATGGATTTTGTGCAGTAATGCTCTTAATGCTGGCACTCGTTCACCTTTTGGTTTACGGTTATCTCTGTCTTCAAAGTAGGCATTTATAAATAATTGTTCATCTACTCCATCGTCTATCATTTTTTGGATTGCTTCACGTTCTTTTTGATAGCTTCCGTCGTCTGTTTTACTTTGAAGCCGCATACTTATCATCTCAGTAAATCCCTCGTTAAGCCAACTAAACCGACGGGATGGTTCAACTTCACCGTCCCATTGAAAATATTCACCTTTTGCATACTCATACTCATAGCCCAACCCAATATTACGAAACTGTATATCTTTTGATCCAAAAGAATCATCTGAGGAATATCTATGCTTCGCTTGTATTAACTCCCTGCCTGCAATGGTATGCACCATTTCATGGAAAAATACATTACGTTGATCTTCCTCATTCTCCATTGACGAATTAATGGTTAGAACCCATCTTCTCCAGCCACCCAAATATTCTTCGCCAGTACCTGTTAAATCAGTAAGTATCTTTTTAGTTTCGTCTACTCTCGTTGTGACTGTGCTTAAATCAAGAGGTAACCACTTGTTATCAATAGCTTTTTCGCAAGATACAATAAAATCAGCAGACCATGTCTCGAAGTTTTTTTCTGCTTTTTCTCGTTTTTCTTTCATTTTATTAACATATAGCTCTACTACCTTCACCAAAATCTCATTGGGCATTTCATCAATACTAATACGCAACTTACCATCAGCATCCTTATGCATGTACTTACACATCACAAAATCACCCTGACCTATAGCTTCTATGGAAAAATCTATAAACATCCCTCTAATAGTTAAACTTCTCAAGTCATCTTTACTCAATAATTCTTTAATGTCTTCTTTCAAAAACTCAACCCTCTCATCTTTCGTTCGTTCTATCGACTCAATATTCCAGTTCAAATCAGAAGCCCTGCCGTCATGGATTGTTTGAAGAAGTGTTTTCTCCTCATTGTATGCTTCTAATGCAACTTCAGCAAAAATTCTATGCGCCTGATTTGCCCGGCCGTGCTCATACCTACGTTTATTTCTTACTATCTCGCTATCTTCCGGAACTTTCTCTATATATATTGATGGTCTCTCTTTCTCCATGCATCCATTTTAATTCTAATATTATTATTATACCATTATTTTGACTATAACTATCTATTTCCTGTTGTCAAATCATACAAACCATCTACACTATGGCTGGACACCAAATTGTCACCTATGAAGTACTTACGACCCATTCTCATCTTTGCTAAAGAGCAAGCCTTATCATGCATTTTCCCTGTAGCTATTTTTGCAACGCTTGCTCTTTCTAAAACAATCGATCTTCCTTTTTTATACCGATATGATTTTATCTTGCTTGTGTGTGTTCTTGTGCAAATTGCCATGCTCTACTTTAAATTTGAGACCATAGATGAACTTAAAGTAATTTGTCTGTTTCACATTATTGGGCTTGGTCTTGAGCTTTACAAAGTTCATATGGGATCTTGGGGCTACCCAGAAGACGCAGCGTTTAAAATTTGGAGGGTGCCACTCTATAGCGGATTTATGTATGCCAGTGTTGCAAGCTACATCTGCCAATCATGGAAACGACTCAAATTGCAGTTTAGTGGGTGGCCACAAAATGTAACAACCTATGCCCTCTCTTTTACCATTTACGGAAACTTTTTTACCAAACACTTCATTCCAGACGTTAGATGGTTTATTATTGCAGGCCTCTTTGTCTTTTTTGGGAAAACTAAAGTAGCCTTCACTCTAGACAAGAAAAAGTATCACATGCCGGTGATCTTAGCGTTTCTTTTGATTGGCTTTTTTATTTGGATCGCAGAAAATATCTCAACGTTTTTTGGTGCCTGGCAATACCCTGACCAAGCTCATGCCTGGCAGATGGTACACTTTGGTAAAATCAGTTCGTGGTTTTTACTCGTTATTATCAGTATTATTATTGTAGCTAATTTGAAGAAGATAAAATATCCTGCGCTTGTTAGAGAAAAGAAAGACAAATAGAAACGTAAATAGAGAGACTACTACTGTACTGGTGCTGAAGGATCGACAGCAGGATCTACGGGCAGTGACTGCGCACAACTATTAATTACTGGGGCACCATTAAATCTATCCTGCATCCAATCAACAACAGATGGCCCAGAAACTACAGCAACTTGCTTATGGCTTGTGTCGCCAAGCCAATTTACTGTAATGTTTTTATCTAATGCACACGCTTTTTGAATAAGCAAAGCAGAGGTGTTAGGTAAAACAACCGTATCACTCAAGCCCTGTGCAATATACAAAGGAACGTGTATTTCTGATATATCAGGCGTTTGTTCTTTGATTGCTTCATACCATACTGGATCATTTAGAGGGTCCGTTTGAAAAAACTTTTCTTTAAAAGCTGATTTTAATTCAAGTTCTCCCAGTTCATTAGCAACGCACCCAAAAGCGATTTTTTTATAGTCTCTTAGGCCTTGTTTACTCAGCACGGGTTCAAGCGGTAAATCTGGATAGATAAGTGGCCAAGAAACTGAGACGTCAGGCCCAATGGCCCAAGCTACCATTTTGTCATATTGCTGGGATAACAGAGCGCCCAGTTCAGCTGCTGGCGCAGCTGCTGCTGTCGCAATCAGTTCTAGTTCTGGGGCATACCCTTTGGCATACACGGCAGTAAATAATGCTGAGTGACCTCCTTGAGAATGACCCCACGCCACAAATTGATTACTAGCATTGGTTTTATCAAAATTGCGTGCTGCTCTCACAGAATTAATCACATCTCTTGATTCACTTTTCCCAACTAAATAGTAGGGGTCCCCTGGCACTCCAAGTCCCACATAATCAGTTGTCACAACCAGCCAACCTCTTTGCATCATTCCATTTAGCCAATTGTCCATGTCATTAAGCGGTGTCTCGCTCCGTGATGGCGTACATTCATTACCAAAACCAAGCGTTCCATGCGCCCAAGCAACTATCTTACGGCCTTCCTCTGGCGCTTCTGTGTCCGGAATAAATATCATCCCGGATGATACTGCGGGCGTATCGTCTGGCAGCTCACTCACATATAACATTCTATACGCTGTTCCCCCTCCAGGAACAGTAATGTCCATTTTCTCAGTTTTTAAAAGCGTGCCAGGAACTTCTGATGAAATGGGATCTGGTATTTTATAAAAATCCTGTATGGAAGCTTGATGTTGTTTGGCTTTGTAGTTTGGCTGCACTATTTTTACAAAATAGACGATTCCCACTGCTGCTAATAGAATCACGACTATAATGAGCATTATGATTTTACTTTTTTTATTTTTCATAGTGATTATTCAAAAAATTTAATTTTGTTTTTTAAAAGGTTAGTACGTTTGTATTATTGTACCAAAAAAATACAAAAAGGGCGATTAAATGCCTTATTTATCAATAATTCTTGACAAAAATCGCCAGTCAGTATATACTAAAATGCTCATTTTACTCACATTCAAAGGAGGAAGTCTTGGAACAAGAATCCAAACTTGCCACAATTGCAGAATTTATTTTGGCTGAGCGAGGTCTCCCAATGGGTGACAGCCTTGTTGAAAAAATTACTGCAGCTCCAAAAGAGCCGGATGAATTACTCTACTTTAAGTTTATTAAAGATATAATTGAACTGACGGCCAAAGAAATTTTTAAACTGAATCATGCCAATGAAGAACCAACTCAAGAGGAACTGGACGCTACTGCCGCACGTCTCGTGCAGAAGCACGGACTTTCTCGGTTCTTATCACCTGAGTTAAAAGATACTTACACCGATTTACTTACTATCGAATATCTTAATGAGGCTGTTGGCCTAATTGATTTTCTTCTAAAACCCATTGCCCATGGCTTTACTATTCCTGGAACATGGACATTAGCACTGGGAAACCCATTGTTTTTTGAAATTGCACTTAAGGGAAGTGAGATTGGAAAAAGCAAGCCTGTTCCGGACAAATTGATATGGCAGTTTTTGCAGGAAACTTCAGAAGCAGTTCTTTTTGACGAAGAACTACTCAATTCACCATTTTCAGATTCGCTGTTCAAAATGCTAGAACAAACAGAGCATAATCGCCCTGAGTTGCTTAAACGATTCTTTGATCGACATTGGAACGTTATGAATTGGTACGAGGATCGTGCCTGCCCGGAAGATTAATTCTGAGTATTACTAAAATTTAAGAGAGCATGTCTTTTACGCCTGTTCTCTTTTTTGTTTGGGTAAATCACAAACCCTTACCTCCTGCTTGGGGGGATTTATTATTTGCTCAGTGCACACTCTGTTTTTATTTTATTTAGCTCTACCAAACACCTGACCTAGTTTGTATAATTTATCAATCTCGCTTACCTTGATGTCGATGTCGTCCCGTTCAAACAGCATTATCATATCGGAACCGCCAAACAGGAAATTGCCAAATTCATCACCCTTATTCAGATAATCGCCTTCGTCAACACTGAAATTACAGGATGAAATAACATCCATACCAATTGGTAAGCAAGCGACCAGACCCACAGGCGAATCCATGACCAATAAGCCACGTTCCTGCGAAAACTGGTAATCGGTGCCGTCGGTAGCTCCCAAATGTCCCTGCTCGTCTATGAGAACGTTGGCAAAGACGTCTCCGGAAAGTACCTTTTTTTCTAAAATGGTTCCTCGTACCGGTGTATGGTATCTATGATACGTCAAAACCGTCAAATAGCTATGAGTGAATATGCCGTTTTTGAATCTGTCCGCATATTTACTATGGTTTAACAATGTATCGATAGAATAGGTGTTGCCTTTGGATACGGTAATTTCGTTTGTTTCGCTAATTTTCCAAGAACCTTTATATACGCTATCTGCCGGAACAGTGATTACTGTATCATCAGCCATGTTTTTGTGGATTTCGTTCGGGTCTTCCTTTGGATTCTGGGCAAGACCTGTAGCGGAGTTCTCGTAAGCTAATGTTTTAGTGCCAATAGGACGTTTGCCGGGTTTTATGTGTCTGCAAAAAAACGTATTAAAATTATTAAAGCCCCCCGGTGGAACCACGAAATTTTCAATTACGAATCCTTTGTCATCAATAAAAGATTGCAGGTCATTAGCTGACTGAGGGCTATTCAAGAAAGCACCGTACTGCTGAGTGAATAGTATCATCCAGTTTTTAAAGTCGGCAAAATTTGCATCCTTTTGAAATTTATTGCCCCTTTGACTGATAATATAATAGAGTCCGTGGAATAGGTCACTAAATGTTGCATCAGCAGGTGTGGTAACCAGCAGTTTATCTAGGTATTCATAGAAATCGTCAAGATTAGAAATAGGAGTTTCTTGATATGGAGGCGTCCAGTTTGCTTCTGTAATACATTTTTCGAGCTCAATTTTATACGCCTCAGTTGTATCAATCATGTCTTTTAGCCGAGATACAATACTTGATGTGACAATACTTTTCATTTTACTCATTTTTTTTCTTTATTTCTTAACTATCTTACTTTGATTAAAACCCAACATAGAAATTATGTCACATTTAAAAGAATTTATCAAAAAGTCTCGCTTGAGGATATTGATTATTTATTATAGATATTTCTTCACTCAATTTTATTTTCCTGAATCCCTTTTTCATTGATTTTCGCTTAACAAGAAAAGGGCTGCTTACATTCTTTGTTTTCTCGTATTTTTTTGCTATAACAGGTATTATAGGTACAGGTGTCATTAACACTCAAGCATAATTTTTTAAATAAAATAAGAATGGAAAGAGGATATAGACCAAAATCAAAAGAACATCTACAGGCTCAGGTCGAAGCTTTTGCTGACAAAGGTGTTGAAGAGTATTCATTTGAACAAGATGATCTTTTTAAATACTCTGCCGAACTTGCAAAAATAAAGGATTTTAATAATTTACCGAAGGATTTGCCAGATGAACTTTTGCAGTTACTAGAAAAAAATCGTCAACCATATGTTGACTTTATCCGAAAAGAAAAAAGAGAAGAAATTGAATACAGAAAAGAAAATGCAGAAATGTATAATAAAACTTTTAGCTTAGCAATAAGAAAACTAAAGGATACACTTGCTTCTAATCCTGACTTCATGAATCTTCCAGAATATTTAGGATCAGGCAGCAACGGAGATGCTTTTAAAATAGAAATTGATGGCAATGAATATGTAGCAAAATTTCCACGCTTCATCATGCAACACAATTTAGAATTAAAGCCACTGCTTCGTGCGCAAGGAATTGACCATACAGCTCAACTTAGTGCATACTCATTTGAAGATGGGGTTATTATTATGGAGCTATTGCCAGGTAAAGATCCTTCAAACTTTACTAAGGAGGAAATGCCTAGTTATCCAGATGAGCACATTACTCAGCTAATTCAAACTATTCAAGAATTAGATTCCAAAGGTGTTACTATTGATTCTAGGCCTTCTAATTTTTTGTATGATGATGATGCGGGATTTAGCGTATTAGACTTTGATCACAAAAGTAAAGAAGGGTATAACCTGGCACGTCAGATAATGAGTTTGGGGTTAATTTTGAGTGCAAGAAAGTGGCCCCGTTTGGATTTTAGAGCAGATAATTACCAGGAGAAATTAATTGAAAGAAAGCTTGAAGAAGACACGTTAATGGTTCCAGCTGTACTTAAACTGTTAACAACTTTAAAAGAAAAATTTCCTAAAATCCTAGCACAGTATCATGAAAATCGTAAGGCAGAAGAGGATAATTTGCAAACAAGTCCTATACTTGACAGAAGATATATTCAGGTAGACCACCCTGATATTGCTCCTTATTTAAAGAAGCTTGAAGAATTTGGACTTTAGAATATATTCAGTTAAAAAAATAAAATGTTAAGTCCACAGCCTTATATCAAAAAATAGCTTAAATAAGCTATTTTTTTCGGACAGAAGCTGCTAATCCTTGCTTCACAAACAGCTTCTAATAATTTTAAACTTAAGCTCTCAATATATTTTAAATTCTTTAACCAAAAAATTCTTTGAATATATTCTGCATCTTAGAAGAAAGCAAACCTAGGTGTGTGCAATTACATTTTCTCCGGCACTCCTTCCAGTACAAAAACAAGCCTGAAGATTATACCCACCGGTCGGCCCGTCAAGATCCAAGACTTCACCTGCAAAACTTAGATTATCAACGATCTTTGATCTCATGGTTTTTGGATCAATTTCACGAAGTGAAACTCCGCCTGAAGTCACAATTGCCTTCTCAAAACCAACTAGCCTACCTACAGTCAGGGTAAACTCTTTTAACAAGAGTAATAATTTCTTCCTCTCTTCTTTTGTAATTGAATTCACTTTTTTTTCTGGGTTGATCTCTGACTGTGAAATGAAAATTGGAATTATTCTTTGCGGCAATAAACCGTCTAATATATTTTTAACCATTTTGTTTTGGCCTTTTTTGAAGTCTTCTTGGATCCATAAATCAAGTTGCGGTAAATTCAGGGCTGGTTTGAAATCAATTTTTATAACAATCTTCCCGATTTTTTGTGCTAAAGCCTGCCCAATGGTTCTACTGAGATCAAGGATGATTGGTCCGCTTAAACCATTTCCTGTAAAAAGAGCTTCACCAAATCGTGAATCTATTTTTTTGTTGTTTTGGAAAACACTCACCTCTACATTTTTTAAAGCCAAACCTTCAAGGTCTGGAATGAATCTTTCTTCTAAAATTATCGGGGTTAGGGCCGGCATTAAGGGGGTGATAGTGTGCCCAAGTTTTTTTGCAAAATCATAACCATCACCGCTTGAACCACTCCCAGGATATGATTTACCTCCAGTTGCGATAATAAAATGATCTGCAACTACTGTCTCTCCATTTACAAAAACAATTTCTTCGATCCGATTTTCTTTTTTAACAATCTCTTTTACCGACATGTCGGTTTTTATTTCTACCTTTGATTTTTTTAAACATTCAATCAAGGCAGAAAGAACGTCTGCTCCCAAATCACTTTCTGGAAAAACCCGGCCTCCTCTCTCAACCTTTGTCTTAACTCCTTGATTTTCAAAAAATTCAACAACTGCATTATTATCAAATCGAAAATATGAGGAAAACAGAAACCGTCCGTTTTTACCAAATTTATCGATTACCTTTCTCCTTTCAAGCTCGCTATTGGTTAAATTGCAACGACCATTACCAGTCATTAAGAGCTTCACTCCAAGCCGATCATTTTTTTCAACCAAAAGAACACGAGCACCAAGCTCGCCTGCTCTTAGAGCAGCCATCATCCCTGATGGGCCTCCGCCGATTACTACAAGATCGTATTTCATATCTTGAAGTATAGTCTTAAAGTATAATTCTATAAAGCGAGAATAGTCAGTTGGCAATAAAAAAGTGCTCGATTTCTTGAGTACTTTTTAATAAAAATATATATTAAGCTCCTTACAGCAAAAATTCTATACCATTTTCTTGAAATATTTTTCTTTTTACCTTTATAGTGATTAATGCTATAGCACGTATTTATTGTAATTTAAATATGACTACTGATAACTAAAAATTAGATTGGCTCCGGGGGTCGGATTCGAACCGACGACCAACTGGTTACATGTTCTCCACCTTTTTCAAGGCGGCACGGACTATCTCATCACCCCACTTTCATGGGGGACGAGGCGCTTCCCCTCTTCTCCAGTTTAACCTTTTACAGTTAAACCGTGCAAAAGAGAGTACTCCTATATAAAGGATAGTCTCTGAACCTTCCCAACATTCCCAAGGAATATTCGGCTCGGCTGCGGGTTACCGTACTCCCACTGGAGCGTAGGATCCCCGAAACTAGCTCAAAGCTAGCGTCTCTATATAAACAATGTATATAGAGCAATTCACCTCGTTTCTTCGACCATCGTTACCGATGGAAGCTGCGTCTAATTCATCACAGCCAGCTGCTCTACCACTGAGCTACCCCGGATTAATACCCTGAATCGATTCTGATCTGGTTCAGGGAAATGTAAGGAGCTATCAAGTATTCAAAAACCCTTGAAAAATTTAAGACACAAAAATGCGTGTCTTAAATTGTTTCTCTTCAGTTACTCTTGCACTATAGTCAGTGTATGTTTTTTTTATTAACTGCTCAAGACTTTTTTTAATAATCCTGCAGTTTTCTTACCAGTTCGTGATTTCTGATCTTTTCAAGTGCCTTAGCCTCGATTTGTCTAATACGCTCACGCGTCACCCCAAACTCTCTTCCTACTTCCTCAAGCGTATGACCAATTCCATCCGTTAGTCCAAAACGCATCTCTAGAATTTTTTGTTCACGTGGGGTTAAGTGTTGAATAACATCCTTTACATGATCTCTCAGCAGTTCAAGGGAGGCAGCTTTATCTGGAGGAATCGTCTTAATATCCTCAATAAAGTCACCAAGCGTACTGTCGTCTTCATCCTCACCAACCGATGTCTCTAGTGAGATAGTGTCTTGAGAGATTTTAATAATATGACGCGCTTTATCAACGGGAATACCCATTTCAGCAGCGATTTCCTCAGGCAACGGTTCACGGCCCAAGTCCTGTACAAGGCGCCTTTCAACTTGAGTAAACTTGTTAATTGTCTCAACCATATGCACCGGAATACGAATCGTTCTAGATTGATCCGCAAGCGCACGGGTGATTGCCTGTCTAATCCACCACGTTGCGTATGTTGAAAACTTGTATCCTTTTCTATAATCAAACTTCTCTACCGCTCTAAAAAGACCTAAATTTCCCTCTTGAATCAAATCAAGTAGCGTTAGGTTTCTCCCGGTATACTTTTTGGCAATACTTACCACCAATCGCAAATTTGCCTCAATAAGCTTCCTGAATGCTTCTTTATCACCTTTATCTTTTCTTTTAGCAAGGGAGACTTCTTCGTCTGCTTTTAATAGATCAACCTTGCCAATTTCCCGAAGATACATCTGGATTGAGTCAGCGGATAACAGTGAAAGATCAATTGCCTTTTGGTCATCAACGACCGGTTCTTCTCCATCAATACTAAAATCAATAAGTGCTATCGGCTCTCTAATCTCAACACCATATCTAAAGATTCTGACAAGTAGATCGTCAAGCTCTTCTAAATGCTCCTCTGGATAGGGAATTGCAGAGAGAATTTCTTCCTCGGTGACAAACCCCTGCACCTGTCCTTTTTTAACCACATATGAAAGCCGATCTTCGTCAACCTTTTGAATATCTTCTTTAGTAATCTTCTTTTTTTCTTTTTTTACCTCCTCGTTTGCTTCTCTCTTCTTTTGAAGAGCTGCTTTTCCTTGCTTCTTTTTGGCAACCTTTTTTACGCCCTTTTTTGCAGGCTTTTTCTTGCTACTAGACGTTTTTTTTTCACGTGCCATATAAATATCTCGTTAATACTATTTAGAGATTAATTATACTGTAACAACTCTTGTGCTACCTGTTTAAACAATTCGTTGAGTGCCTCAATATCTTCAGATGAGCCAGATTCCTCTGCCTGTTCCATTTTTGTAGCTATGGAATCAAGTCTTTTTTGCAAACTTGCTTTCCTTAGTCTCTGAACGTTATTTGCTAAAAAGGGAACTCCCCCCTCAGCCGCATGAACTTTCTTAAACTCAGGAACTTGAAGCTCGAGTTGCATGCTTAACTCTTCAATACGAACACTCTGGCGCTCTTTAGCGTCTTCTGTATGTTTAGCAGTATACACCTCTTTTTCCCTTGATGCAAGTGCGGTATCCTCTTCTTTTAAGAATTCATCGAGCAACTCTCTATCCACCTTGTCACGTAAGTCAGGAAACCGAATAATCATTGCTAGCGCCTGTTCTGCCACTTCTCGCATGGTGTCTTTTTGAATGCTTTGCTGCTTGGCCTTAATTCTTTGCTTTTCCCCGGAACCTGCACGAGGTGTTTTAATCCCTTGGAGTGCATCAAACACTATTTTTTCAGCAACATTTAGCTTCTTTGCGAGCAACCCTACAAAATGACTTTGCTCAACTTTATTTTGCACTTCAGAAAGAAGCGGGATAAGCTCACTGAAAATTTCTTTTTTTCTATCTACATCGCCTGAATCATAATGAACAAAAGATTTGTTCATATAGTATTCAATAACGTTCTTTGCTTCTTTGATTGCTCTGAGCCATTTTTCCTTGCCAATTCTTATTAACTCATCTGGATCTTTACCGTCTGGAAGTGAGACAATTTTGACCGTGAGGCCTTCTCTGAGTGCCAAGTCGACACCCCGCCTTGTTGCCTGCTGGCCTGCGCTGTCCATATCAAAACATAAATATACATTTTGAGTAAACCGTTTGATAAGCCTAATTTGCTCTATAGTAAGTGCCGTTCCAGAAGAGGCAACCACATTTGTTACCCCCGCCTGATGCGAAGCAATTACATCAGTGTAGCCTTCTACTAGTACTATAAAATCCTTTTCACGTGTCTCACCCTTCGCAAGATCAAACCCATATAAAACGGTACTCTTGTGATAAAGCGACGTCTCGGGACTGTTTAAATACTTTGGTGCTTTTGTATCTTTGGTAAGGATTCTTCCACCATACCCAACTACATACCCATGGACATCTGAGATAGGAAACATGAGCCTCTGTCTAAACCTATCATAAAACGTTTTGTCTTGTTTCTCTACTGAGAGTCCAGCGCGTAAAATTTCACCTTTAGTGTACCCTTTTTTTTGTAAGAAATCGGAGAGAAAGGTATATGAGTCAGGTGAGTACCCTAGGTCAAATAGGTCAATACTCTCTTTTGAGATTCCCCTTTCCTTAAGATACCTCCGTGCCACTTCCCCGCTTTTACTTTGGGCGAGTGCCTTTTTAAAAAAGAGAGTTGTTAAATCCATTAATGCCCTACTTCTATTTTGCGCTTTATATACTTTTGGATCTTGTTTTTTTATCGTAACGCCCGCTCTGTCTGCAAGAATCTTCAGTGCTTCTTTAAAATCGACTCCTTCTGCTTCTTCAATAAACGTAAAAATGTCACCCCCTTTTGAGCAACCAAAACAATGCCAGATCTGTTTTTCTGGCGATACAAAAAACGACGGTGTGTCCTCGCCATGAAACGGACAGCACGCCTTAAAGTTAGTCCCGGCCTTTTGAAGTTCAACGTAATCTGAGATTAAGTCAGCAACGTCGACTCTACTTTTAATATCTTGGGTTGGTGAATCCATACAGTAGTTGTTCGATTTCATTGTAACGCACCTATGGATTGAAGCAATCCCATAGCTACATACTATAATCAAAGCAAATAGCAGTCTTCTCGTATATCATAATTGTTAAATTCAGTATCTTCTTTTGAGTCCGGTTTCACCTGAGTTAAACTTTGACGAAGTACATTATACAGGTAATCAAACAGTACGGGACGATTTGTTCCTGCCCCTCCCGAATGATCGTCAATAACAATGGCGAGTTTTCGTCCTCCTTTCTCAGCGATTGGTACGAGGAACTTTTTAAGATTATCAACAAAATCTTGTACATTAAGTTGATTAATAACAGTTTCTTGAGGATTTAAGCCTCGAATAACTAGAAGTGGGCCACTATCTTTACTTTGGGTTTCAAATAGAAGACAAGAGCCGGCAATCCTTTCAAACCGGGGATGATCTGGATTTTGGACCATCGTTAGAGAGACAAGGTTGGGAAATTCTTTAAGAATACTAGCATACTTTGAAGCCCAACACGCATCACCGGTGTAACCGGAGAACTCAGTCAGTAGGTCTCTTGAGAGAACAAACATCATAGGCATAGTTCCCTTTGTCTCTTGATTTTGAAAACGAGCCATCTCTTGCATGAGAGCTTTGAGGTTTAAAAGACTACCAAATGACTTTGCTGCGTTCTTGTCGGTAAAAAACTTTTTGAGTGTTTCTTTGTTAGTAATATGGTCAATAAAATTGAGAACGTAACTCAGTTGATCTAACGTTGGATTCTCTTCATCAAACTCTGAAATATTCTTTTGTTGTTCCCTAGGGTTAAGATAAAAGCCAAAGTAAAACATTATTTCACGAAGCTCCTCATCAAACTCCCCCTTAAAAGCAGAAAGAACTTCAAAAACTTCCTGTGGAGATTTGAGGAGTTCAAGTGAGATAGCATGTAACCTTTCAATTTGTCCCTTGAGATTTTCTTTTCCTACGGGATTTTCTTCGGTATCTACCTCTTCTTGAAGACGTTTTAGAAGCACTGCTCTTTTTTCATCAATAAAGCTTAAAAGCTCATTTAAAGCACCCGGGTCTTCAATAAGACAACGAGCTTCTTTAATCGATCGCAAGAGAGTGCCATAGCGTAAGACAAAGTCCTCTGAAAATGTAAACTCGGCTTGTTTTTCTTTGTTAACCTTAGCAACAATGACTTTCTTACTTGATTTGTATTCAGGAGGCAAAGGAGCTAGTTCTTTTTCTTTTTGTAGATCTAAATATATTTTAATGACCTGTCTAAAACTCTCGTCATCATGGTTACCCCACTCGGCTACCCTAAAACGAAGAAAAGCTTGGATCTGGACTTCGAGGATCTTTAATTCCAAGATTAGCTCTGGATTAATATTCCCTTCTAACAGTTCATTTTGAAACCGACGTAATTTGTTGCGAAGTTCATTGATTCCAGCTTCTTGAGCATGTTTCACGCCAAGTGCTTTTGCTTCCTCCGGTATTTCACCTGCAAGAAGAGCCGCGTACGCTTCATAGATATCAAGAGTCACCATGCCGCCAAAGTCTTTAGCAGCCTTTGTAAAGATCTTATCCGGAAATCGTTCATTGACTTTTTGAGCATGAGTAAAAAAATGTATTTCAATCATTTTTTTCAAAAGTACAAGGGCCGTTTCCCGATCAATATCTTTGAATTTTTCTAGATTCTCAGCAACTGACCATCCAAAACCACACTTAACCAATTTTAAAACAACATCTTTATCAAGCCCAGAGTACTCTTGAATATTTCTACCAACTGCCCACCCCGCATCAGCTTCAATTAATGCTAGAGCAACTTCTCTATCGAGCCCCGTAAACTTCTTCAAATTATTGCCAACCGACTTCCCATACCCCACGTCAATCAATTTTAGAGCAACAGTTTTATCAAGGCCAGAAAAGTCTTCCAAGCATATATCAACTAAATATCCCTGCTTAACTTCAAACAATTTAAGAGCGATTGCATTAAAATCAAGACCGGTGAATTCCTTAAGATGATGAGCAACTGACGAGGCCTCGCCCGCTGTAATCATCTGAATAACAAATTCTTGATGATTGAGATCAGGAAATTTTTCTATACTTTTTGGAATTAGCCACCCCCGATTTATCTCAATCAGTTTTTGGGCAACATTATTATCAAGTTTGGCAAATCCCTCAATATTTTGGGCAACTTCTCTTGCTTCGCCAGCGTCAATCATCTTTTGAGCAATCCAATTGTGCTTTGCAGGATCAGCCTTAACAAGAACCGATTCAAGCCCTTCTTCTTCAATCGTAGTTAAAAGAGCTTCTCTTTCTTTTATTTCTTGTTCTTCATCAGCTAACTCCTCATGGGACAATCCTTGATATTCCTCTATACTCATTTTTTCTTACAGTTAGAAACTTCATTGCTTTTATTGTACATGAGATTTGAAAGGTTTTCTATTTCTTCCCATCATTTTGAAACTACATGCCAGTAAAATAACTTGACAAATCACCGATTATATTATACAATTAACTTGTATTACCTAACATTTAGGGAGGAATCATGGCAGAGCTTTTTCATACAATTTACGTTCCAAAGGATATCACCCCTGACACCTTAATTGCAGTATTTTTGCTTAAGGAGTTTGGTGACACTATATTTCCCGGTATCCATCAGGCACGGATTGATCGTATATCTGAACTCAAAAAAGGTGAAACAAGTAAAAGCCTAGAGCATATTGGCATTGTCCCCCTTGGCTTTGACGACGCTCGATTTACCAGCAACAAAATTAAAACGTTAACCGAGCAAATCGCCAAATACCTTGACCTTCAAGATGAAAATGCTGTCACAGAACTCACAAACACTGCAAAAAACAAATCGGGAGAAGAGTACGAAAGCTTTTACTCAATTCTCCAAAATCTTATAGACGAGTATCAGGAAAACTCAAACAAAGCGTTTAAAGCCGCACATCCGGTTATACGTGCTCATTTTAATTCCTTAAGACAGGAGCTTGAGCCGATTCCAACCGAATACATGCAGAAGCTAAACGAAGGCAAAGTCCATGCGTTTATCACCAAGCAAAAGGACAAAGAACTTCGGGTTATTGTTATTGAGTCAAGTCACCCTGAAATGGCTCCATTCCTCCATAATCACAAAGAAATAGAGGCAGACATTGTTGGGCAAAAATTTGATGGAGGCCATATTAACATCACCACAAAACATCGGCTCAAAGTTGATTTAGGTGATGTGGCCGCTATTGTGCGTATTGAGGATATTAGAAAAAAGAAGGTCCCCTTTGATAATATCAACTGGAATGATATTAGAGAGCCCGGTCGCCTTGAATACATGGAAGAGTGGCTGTATGATCCTGAAGAAGGAACTATTTTAAATACCAAAGCACCCGGCATAGAGCGAAGCGGTGCATCGCAGATTGATGCAAAAGAGCTTAAGATGGCACTGCTCAATGGTTTAGATTTTGATCGATTTGATTCAAAGTGTCCCCCGGTTGGTTGTAAAGGGAAAAAATGTAAGTTCTATTTTTACAACCTTATGCGGTGTCGGAAAAGACGTCTTAATGTTGATATTGATCAAAAAATGCTTGATATGCAAAAAACGGTTAAAGTGCTTGATAGAGATTCTATAGTTAAAATGAAGAAGGAAGAGCGTCCTGCGCGTTTCGAGAAAGACAAGAAAAATGAAGATGTTGAAGACTTCTTAGGTCATAAAAAAGAAAAAGCTGAAAATCCTGGGCAAAAAGGAAAAGATAACAAGGAAGATAATGAGTAATTTTAAAAGCCCCGGACAAATTCAATATGCAACAATCGACAAATACCGCGAGCGCGATCCGTCTTTGGTGTGGCGCGGCAAAGAACCTAATGAGGAAGACTTGCTCAATGCCATTGGTATTGCGTATCTTCCTAAAAATCGTGTGCAGGGTTTTATTAAGCTTTCACCACATGACTTTATTGTTGAAGAGATCCGTCCAAACGGTAAGATTGTTACGATCGAGCCAGAAAAGATTGAAGAAGTTGTACCACCTAAAAAAGGTGAAACGACACTGTATTGTGACCTGGTAAAAATGAACACTGTTCAAACAGAGGCAACGGGCACTATTGCAGAAAAGCTGGGCATACCTGCAAAAAATGTAACTTTCCCCGGTATCAAAGATAAAGCGGCGATTACTTCGCAGCGTATTGGTATTCAACACGCACCAATTGACGCAGCTACAGATCCCCACCTTAAAGATGTGTATCTTAAAAACTTTAAATGGGGCACGGGGAAATTTTATCCCGGAAATTTGTGGGGAAATCGCTTTACGATTTTTGTAAGAACTCCCATACAACCCGACCAAGATTTTATTTTAAACAGTCTTGCGCATATTCAAATGCGTGGATGTTATAACTTCTTTCATCTGCAGCGTTTTGGAAACTTAAGACTTGTTGCCCATAAAGTGGGTATTCAGATCCTCAAAGGGAATTTTGATAAAGCTGTTCTTACCATGCTTGCCCACAAGACGCCTTACGAGATGCGTCTTATTCAAAAAAAGCGTGACCAAGCACTCAAAGACTTTCCCAATATGGAAAAGATAGAGAAGAGTTATGCAGAGCTCCCTATCTCCTTTAGAATGGAACTTAAATATATACGGTATCTTATTAAAAATCCTGGTGACTATATTGGCGCGCTTAAAACAGAACCTAAAAATACCCAGCTTTCTGTACAAGCATATGCCAGTTACCTCTTTAATCTGTACATTACGACAAACGCCAGACAGAGAAAACGCGTTCCGCAAGAATTGCCACTGTTTCCATCTTCTCGCAGAGAAGATGAGCAATATTACGGCTACTGGCTCAGAAAACATGGACTTAAAAACTTTCTCCCCAACTTACAGAAATTCCCCGGGTACTTCTCACCAAAAACACATTACCGTGCAACTAGAATCAAACCTAAGATCCATCAAGCAGGGATTGTTCCTGAAGGTGCTATTATTTCGTTTGAACTACCGACCGGTTCGTATGCAACAACCTTCTTGAACAACTTTTTTGTTCTCTTCTCTGAAGACGGTGTTCCTAGATGGGTGAGACGTGAACAGTACGACATTAAAGCAACCATTGGTATCGGCAGCGTGCTTGACGCCATAGAAGAGCTCAAAAAATACGAGAGAGAAATCCCTCCAGAAGTAAAGGAAAAACAAGAGAAAGAAGAAAAGGAGAAAGAAAAAGAAAAGGAAGCCACAGAAGATCCGCTCGTAGAAAGGATTATAGATCAAACACAACCCGTTGAAGAAGAACCAAAAGAAAAGATAGAAGAGCCGCAAAAAGAATCAAAACCAAAGAAAACAAAAAAGAAAAAATAATACGATTCGCGTAGGGGCACCCCTCGTGGGTGCCCTTTTTTTTATCAACGGCTTTGTCAAACTTTTTTGTCAAACCGTTTGATCAAACGGTTTGATGGATGGGCACCCACAAGGGGCGCCCCTACGTATACATGGGGGAATTGTTATCAACATTTGTCCCCACCTTTTTTTTCTGCTACGATTGAATCGAACTAAAAAAACATAATAAAATATCATGGATAAATGTGAAAAATGCACCATGCCGCTTGAAGATGATTCACGGTGCATATGCAATACAAACACCTGCTTCCATTGTTGCAGCTGCGAGCCTAAATGCAGTTGTGGATGTGCGGAAAAGCGAGATGAGAAGTAGGGATTGCGTCTCTTTAGCATCTTTAATCAAGTCGGTGACAAAATGTCGCCGACTTTCCTTTTTTACATATCATGTCAGCTATATAAAAACCAGATCAGATGTACGAAAATATCGTACACTTGAAATACTATGAACCCATAACAAATTGTCACGGGTTCATGACATTTTTAGACTTCAGTTGTACGATTATTTCGTACAACTGATTTTTTCATTTAACCTTACGTTGGTTACATTTTGTAACCAACGTAATTCTACTAAAACCATCTAAAAAAACAGTTATCGACAAAACGTCGATAACTGCTCATACCTCCCGACTGAAGTAAATTGCATGTTGTGTTATGTTTTGTTCTTTATCTGAGCTTTACCATAACAACTTCCTTAATCTTCTGAGCCATCTCAAACGCTTCGCGCGCTTCATCAAAGGAAAATTCTTGAACATCACCGGGATATCTTGTGTCGATATAGTAATCGTTTAATAATATCGCGTCTTCGGTAAGCTCACTAAAAGTAGGGTCAACTTCTATACATAGTTCAAGCAATCTATCAAGATGATGAATTTTTTGAAAACCCTCCTTTGAATAAACTAGAAATGCTTTAAAATATTTCTCTGCCATCTGTTGGGATAAAAAACAAGCAGTACTAGGCGCACCACTTTCATCTTTTAAAATTGCTTTAATGGAACGTTCATCGTCTTTGGCACGGTTTACCCACTCTAAAGCATTGAGTTCATTTTTTTGATTCATAGAGTGTTTTCCCTTTTTGTATTATCTCTTGAACAAAAAAATCATTCGCACCTCTTTTTTGTACTTCGTCTGGTGTATACACCAATAAATCCAAAGCCATCCCTGGAGGAAACAGCTTGGCTCGAAGCTCCCGTTGCCGCATCCTTCTTGGTTTTTTGGTGTCTTTCACAATAAAAAAGTCAACATCACTGTCAGGGGAAGGTTTTCCCCACGCAAAAGAACCAAAGAGTATAATCTTTTCCGGGGCGTATTCTTTTACGATTTTTTTGGTAATGTCTCGGATTTTACCTTCCGCTTCACTTTTGCTCATACTTCATGTGTTAATTCCCGCTTCTTTAATCCTACTGTAGCATAAAAACAAATAACATACTAGAATTTTTGGTTGTAGTTCTGGCTAGTTTTTAAGTATTCTTAGAAATCTTCTCATACACCCTCAGAGATACATCATAATACTCACTTAATCTATCATACAGTGCCTTAGCCATGTCTTCCGAGTACGTATGCACAGAGAAATTTCTATCTTTTGCCATCTTTAAGCATGCTTCAGTATCTTCATCACTAATACTAAGAATGGTCCGTGCTTCTCTAATACATGACTTTGGTGACACGCATTCAATATCTTCTTGTTCTTTAAGGTAGAGTTTTACGACTTTCCACAGAAGTTCAAAGGTAAATTCAAAGCGCTGGATAGACGCATCTCGAGTAATATCAGAATATTTTGTATCGAGTGCTTCTTTCCATGAATCTAGTGCCTGTTTAAAATCATCTCTTTTTTCATTTAGGTGAGCCATAGTATATCTCCCTTTAATACTTTTTCTTTAAAATCACTTTCAACGGTACCAAAATCAATCACATCAAACAAGTAAGGCAACTCTGACTCTTCTAAATCATTAGTAATTGCAACCATTAGTTCCCGGTCTATTTTTTCCTTACTAACGATTCCTATATCAACGTCACTAAAATGATCTTCCATTACCGATGAACCGAATACAAAAACTTTAGCCTCTTTTGGAAGATTTTTTGTTACAATTTCTTTTATACGATTTTGATATATTTCTTTGATCACGCCTGTATTATAGCACAAAGTATAAGAGATTCTAGAGTGCCTGCTCCAGTCAGAGACTGGAGCCAACGGAGCGCTAAAATTTAACTATATGTTAATTTAGCGTAGTGCTACATATTTTACAATTCAACACGTAATTAACACACTATCCAAAACGGACATTTCTATTTCCCGCTTACAAAATATATCGAATCTCTTGACAAACGTCGTAAAATAATATACAATGGTATTGTATAAAATCATTAAATAATATACAATGGCAATAGATAAAAATACGTTGCGTCAAGTGATTACAGACCAAAAAACTTATTTTGACATGCAGACGGATTATATTAAAAGAGCTATTGATAACACATTCATACAAAGCAAAAAAATCTCCGTCATTACCGGTGTTAGGCGATGTGGGAAGTCAACGCTACTAAAACAAATTGCTTCCGCATATTCCGGCTATTATTATCTGAATTTTGAAGATGATCGGCTTATTACCTTTACTCACGAAGATTTTAATACCCTTCTTGAAACGTTTTTTGAAATGTATGGAGATCACAAGGTGTTCTTCTTTGATGAAATTCAGAATGTTTTTGGGTGGGAAAAATTTGTCCGAAGATTGTTCAATGAAGGATATAAAGTGTTTGTTACCGGAAGCAATGCTAAATTATTAAGTTCGGAACTTGCTACCGCTCTAACAGGAAGACATTTATCCATCAAATTGTATCCGTTTACCTTCATGGAATTTTTGACTTCCAAAAACGTTACCATGCCTAAATATCCAACCACGCGTGAAAAAAGTAAAATCAACAGGCATCTCAAGGAATACATAACGCTTGGTGGATTTCCGGAAATAGTAAAGAGTAAAAATAAGGAAGAACTACGACAACTATACCAGGACATTCTTATTAACGACCTTATTGTCAGATTTAAAATAAAAGACGTTCGCGCATTTAAAGAATTGTCGCTCTATTTGCTTTCGAATACAGCAACCCCCATGAGCTTTAATAATCTTAAACACATCCTAGGCTTTAAAAGTGTCAGTACTGTTAAAAACTATATAGACCATTTAGAAGAATCCTATATTAATTATAGCATATACAAGTATGATTACTCACTTAAAAAACAAATAATCAATGACAGAAAGATATATGGTGTCGATACGGGACTTGTAAACATCGTTTCTTTTGGTTTTTCCAAAAACAAAGGACGGCTTATAGAAAATGTTGTTTTTTTAGAGCTTAAAAACAGAAAGAAAGATATATATTATCACAAAAATACTCATGAATGTGACTTTGTGATAAAAAAAGGAACGCATATTTTAGAAGCATTACAGGTTACAGACTCCATATACAATAAAAAAACACGAGAACGAGAAATAAACGGTCTTTTAGAGGCAATCCAAACATATGGATTATCTAGAGGGACCATTGTTGTTTTTGATGGAACGGAAAAAACAGAAAAAATCAATGGTAAAAAAATAATGTTTATTCCTCTGTGGAAGTGGCTTGTTGAAGAAAAATAAAAGAACACTGATGTTGTTTCTATCCACAAACAAAGCTTACACAACCAGTGCTGCCAAGCAACTGTTTCAGTATTGTTGATTAATCCGTTGGCTCCAGTCTCCGACTGGAGCCTGCATGTTTTGATGATGTTAGTATCCACTGCATTAGCTTACAAGCACATACTGCCAAACAGCGATTCTCTATCTTTGGTCATCACATCATAAAAGCTCCAGTCGGAGACTGGAGCCAACGGAGTCACACTGTCCCTCCCCCTTTACCAAGGGGGAGGTTAGGAGGGGGTGTCTGTACTTTGCTTTAGCCTTATGCTTATTCCCTATTTTTAGAAATAAGCCTAAAACCAAAAGAAGCCAGGAAAGTGTATGTTCGAGTCTCTCACCTTCAGGGGGTGAGCGACTAGAAACTACTGTTCCTGGCTTGTGTTTCGGGTTACTACACATTTTACACTTCACTCCCGGAGGAGGATAGGTGCGGTTTCACATCAGCCATCAGCCTTGCCCTTGGTCGCCTTCTTCGCCGGTGCCTTTTTGGGGGCAGCGGCTTTTTTCTGGCTGGCGGCACGGCGTTGCTTCGGCGTTTTCGGCTTCGGCTCAGTGGGGATGATTTTGGCAGGGGGTTCGGGTTTGGGGGAGGTGGGGGTCTCGGCGACGGGTGCGGCAACAGCTACCTCGGGCATGTGGCGGAACTTGAGAGCGAGTGGCGCGGGATCACGGTCTTTACCAGAAACGATCATATTGATCGTAACGTGTCCGAAAGACTCGTTCTTTGCCGTAGCGTAGATATTCTCAAACGCCGCGCACCCAACCTTACCCATAGCATCCGCAAGCGCCACAACCTCATTCAGGCGAGCCGTGGTGAGATCTTCATACTCCGCTTGTCGCAAACCGATGATTTGCGCAAGATTCGTAAGAAAGTACTCCACGCGCGTCTGGTTCTTCGCCCTGCCACCACGAGTCTCACCGTTGCGCTGCTTTTTGACTTTTACCGCAACGAGCTTGAAACCCATGCTCTTGAACTGGTCCAGGAGAGTGGGGATGCTTTCGTTGGTGATGGGCGACAGCATTCCGAGCTTACGCCCGGTATCACGACCATCGAGACCAACTTCTCGCTTCTCCAGACCCATGGCCGCTCCGATGCCCTGTGCGGACCGCAAGTCACCGCGTCCCACGCCTTCAACCACTGGCAACTCGATGTTCATGTCACCAGGGACATAGAGAGCCACGGAAATGGCGAAGGGGGGATGCAGAACCTCGTCCAGCTCAGGAACCTTGACCGGACGTGTCGGAGCACCACCCAGGGTCAAGCCACCCAAGTTACCCGGATTGAAACCCTGGCTGCGGGGGCGGGTGCGAGACTCGAGGCTGCGGTTGTTCATCCCTTCCTGCAACCGAGAATCACGATCACGAACTTCTTGACGACGGGCTTCCAGTTCTTTTGCGGAAATTTGTTGCCTTTTCATCGTAAGTAACTCCTTTGTACTGTAGAAAAAAGAAAAGTGTTGCGGAGGTACGGGAACATCTGAATGATGTAAAACTAATTATATTCCCGACTCCTTATACGGGGCAATGTGAATGCTGCTCGTTAAGAGAAGCACACAGTGATTGCCTCCTAAAAGGAGACGAGAATACAAATGAGTAGTAGAGACAACGTTATAAGTTGTCTACTAGTAACCCAAAACAATTTGTGAATGTACGGGAGGATCAGGGCGGCGGGGCTTTCGCCCTTACCGCTCGGGCAGGCACGAGGCCAGCCCCTACGTCTCTATCAATTTTTCAGTGTGTGCATTATAGCACAGGTGTGAAAATTTGTCAAGAGATTTCTTCAAAACCTGTTCGGATGTCTGTGGTGTATTGTTTGTCCGTGCGGACAATCCCCTCGTAGGGGCACGCCGCGGCGTGCCCCTACGAGGGGTGCCACGTGTATCACCGCAAACATTCGAACGCGTTTTGTTGTATTGTCGAGATGGGTTTGAAACCGTTTCAACAAACCCGTCTTTATATTTGTAAGGTTCCCTCGTTTCTTCTCTATCGTAACGGCTCACAAGTATAGCATAAGTGTATGATTTTGTCAATGGTTTTTTGGGCTGACCCGCCTGCACTTCCAATAACCCTCATACCATATACCTCCCTTCCACTGTAAGGATAATCTCAGAGTGTATCTTTTCTAGGTAGTATCTGACAATACTGAGTTGCATGTGCTTTCTCTG
>Ga0180007_10001024_pt1 | contig 40642 bp, 35 predicted proteins | sample MM_PC_MetaG_FD_121122 | JGI IMG/M metagenome (GOLD analysis project Ga0180007, IMG submission 121122) | Groundwater microbial communities from the Aspo Hard Rock Laboratory (HRL) deep subsurface site, Sweden - MM_PC_MetaG | ecosystem: Environmental > Aquatic > Deep subsurface > Groundwater... | reverse complement strand
ATTAAGGTTTAGAAGGAGTCCTACTTTAGGACCCTTGTAAATCAATAAATCTATTGATTTGTTCAGCCCCGTTGATACGGGGTCATGTATAACGTTCGGTGGTGTTAAGGAGCAACGTGTTGTGATCTCAGACAGGAATCATGCTTGAGGAAAGGATGACTTTGTGTCTGGTATCAGAGGAGGGGCGGGATATCCGGATACGCATTACGGAACCTAAGCACATGCCAATTTTTTAAAAAAACGTGTATTGGCATACTTATGGTTTATGGCTTTTTAGTGGGCTTTTTTGTCTTTTTTGACACACTTTCCACTTGTATCGGATTTATTGTATTGAAATGGGTTTTTCGTGTCAAATAAAACAAATGTGACCCTTTTATAGACAGAATTTACAGAAACGGCATTTTTAAGCCAATATTGTCGTCATCTATAACTCATTTTAAGAGGGAGCTGTTACACTTTTTTTGTTGCGACAATGTGTACATATTATCTAATACTATATATAGGTATAAAAACAGGTGGAACAATGGCGAACGTGGACGGATGCCCTGTCAGGCTGTCTATATGCAAAAGTCCGGACTCCGGTGGTCTGTCTGTCCAAGTCCGGACTCCATCGGAGTCCGGACTTTACTAACCTACCGCCGAAACAACGTGGAGAATTAGGTGGGAATACTAGCATCGCAACTTGTATTAAATTCTCCGAAAAATGCGAGGCAAGGAGGAAGACGGGGGGTATTTTTCGGAGCGGGACCCAAAAGTGAACGCTGGTCGAAAAAGCCTCCGGAATGAAATGGAGGAGGATTTGCAGATTAAAGTTCACTTTTGGGTGGTTGCGGGGATAGGATTCGAACCTATGACCTCCGGGTTATGAGCCCGACGAGCTGCCACTGCTCTACCCCGCGCGGTTATTATATGGAATTAGACAAAAAAAGCAAATCCAAAGCCAAGCCTGGGCTTAGTCAAATTAGCTCTCTATCTCTAGCAGCGATTCATCCCCGACGGAATCGTCATCCCTCATCCTCTCCTCGAGAGTGGGGATATAATTATTATTTGGATCCATTATTTTTTCATCCGATACATCAAGCGCCAAGGTGTGCCCGAAAAAATATTCCCACCATTGATTCCGATTGGGCAATTCAAGCACATGGGGGTAGTCATATTGACCGATAATGATCTCTTCTGTCTTCACAACTCTGTCTTCTTGAGGAATGATGATTAATTTTTCGCCGGAATTCAGCAGGTTCAGGTTTTCTTTAGCGTATTTGTCTTTGTATTGAAGCGACTGAAAATAATCGACATCTTTGGGCTTTTGATTAGCCAATTGAGCCAATTGTGTGATTTCATCTTCAAACTTCTGGATGTTGACCTCCAGCTGATAATCCCGATAAATCGACGTGGCCAAAGCGAAAAAGATATACAAAAAAGTGAGAAAGCCTCCCACGATCACGAGCTGCAAAACAAAAGGTTTATTCTTGTTCCTGTTCATGTGCTAAATAACTAGGATTCTGTGCCTGTATACTATAGCGCATAAAACCCAAAATCCGAATATCGAAATTCATAAAATATTTGGAGCATTTAGTATTTAAGTTTAGAATTTGTTTCGTATTTCGGGTTTCGTATTTCGGGTTTATGATAAATGGGCATGCAAGATTATAAAAAAATCCATTTCATCGGTATCGGCGGGATAGGTATCAGTGCTTTAGCGTATCTGTCGCTTGCGGAGGGGAAAAGAGTGACCGGTTCGGATGTGGCGGATTCTGCCTTACTGGATGACCTTCGGGAAAATGGCGCGATGATCACTATCGGACACGATGGCGATTTGGTAACGGATGATACGGAGCTTGTTGTGTATACGGAGGCTATTGATCCAGCGTCCAATCCGGAATATCAAAAGGCCAAAGAATTAGGCATTCCGCTGCTGAGTTATTTTCAGGCGCTGGGGCAAGTATCACGGGCCAAAAAGACGATTGCTATCGTGGGAACACACGGCAAAACCACCACCACGGCCATGTTGGGATTGGCGCTTATTGAGGCAGGTTTGGATCCAACGGTGATTGTGGGAAGTAAGTTAAAAGAATTCGGCCGAAAGAACCTATATATAGGGAAAGGGGATCTGTTTGTGGCGGAAGGGTGTGAATACCGCCGTTCTTTTTTAAGCCTGGAACCGTTTGGCGTAGTGCTTTTAAACTGTGAAGCGGAACATCTGGATTACTACAAAAATGAAGAAGATTATGTATCGGCCTACAGGAAATTAATCAATCAAATTCCTGACGATGGTTTTTTAGTGGTCAACCGGGAAGACGCAAACGCGGAAAGCTTAATTCAGTGTTGTTCGGGGCGAGTGATAGAAATAGGCGCACATGATGCTGAGGAATTGGCGCTAAATCTAAAGATCATTGGTGATTTCAACCGGCTGAACGCGACCCATGCCTACAAAGCCGCTGAAGCCGTTGGGGCCAATACGGACGAAGTGCGTAAGGCATTGGAAGCTTTCGGAGGGGCATGGAGACGCCTGGAGCACAAAGGCACTTTTAAAGGAGCGTTGGTGATTGATGATTATGGACACCATCCCACTGAAGTCCGCCTGACACTGGAGGCGGTGAAAAAGGCGTATCCGGAGAAGCGATTAATTTGCGTTTTTCAGCCCCATCAGCACTCCAGAACCCATCAGATGCTGGAGGAGTTTAAGGAGGCTTTTGGCTCTGCGGATAAGGTGATCATTACCGATATTTACGCGGCCCGTGACACCGAAGAAGACAAGGCTAAGATCAATTCGGAAAAGCTGACAGCGGCCATTCATCATCCTGATGTCAGCTGGGGGAAGGATCTGAATTATACTTTCGGACTACTGGAGCAAGAAGCGGGAGAAAATGATGTGATACTTGTGATGGGAGCTGGGAATATCGGAATGTTGGCAGAACGTTTAACAGAAAAATAAACCTGTTTTCAAAGGAGATGTTGCTTTTTTATCCATCTTTTTTCTTGACATATTTTTTATTATATTTTATAATAGTATATTAACACGCTAGAACTTTACAAATTTTTATTTAATTATATAATTCTTTCCTTTCCTTATATATCATGGATAAAAACCTCTACGATCAAATCATCAGTCTCACGGATAAGAGCCAGAAAATTTTGCTTTTAACCCATGCCAAGGCGGATTGTGACGGTCTGGGTGCTGCCCTTTCCCTCTATTTGATCTTAAAGGAAATGGGGAAAGAGGTAGCCGTAGCCACGAATGATCCTGCCAAAGAGAATCAGAACTTTCTCCCCGCTATCGACATTCTGCAAAATTCACTCGCGGGCTCTTCAGATTTTGTTATAAGTCTGGACACAAGCAAGACCCCCATCGGTAAAATCAAATACAACACTGAAGGTAACCGACTAAACATCATCATCACGCCAAAAAACGGTGTTTTCTCTGGAGAAGATGTCTTTTTTGAACACGGAAAGAATAAATACGATTTGATTTTTACTCTGGATACGGGAAATTTTGAACACTTGGGGCCGATTTATGACGCGAACGTAGAGATGTTTTATGAAACCCCAGTCATCAATATCGACCACCACTCCAGTAACACGGATTTTGGACAGGTAAACCTGGTGAATGTAACGGCAGCCTCGACGACTGAGGTGTTGTATGAATTTTTAATACATTGGGGAAATAAACTGAATCAAAAGTTGATCACGGAAGATATCGCGACTTTATTGCTGGCCGGCATTATTACCGATACCGGCAGTTTCCAGCACGCCAACACGTCTCCGCGCGCCATGGAAACGGCGAGCAAATTATTGGATTTAGGCGCGCGCCAGCAGGAGATCATCAAGAATATTTACAAGACGAAAAAACTGAGCACCCTGAAACTGTGGGGAATCGTGCTGTCTAAAATCCAAGTCGATCCCGTTCACCGAATGGTGTGGTCGGCTATTAGCCAGGAAGATCTGCAGGAGGCCGATGCTGTCTCTGAAGAAACGGAAGGAATTATTGATGACCTACTCACCAACGCACCTGGCGCGGAGATTATCTTTTTGATTAAACACAATCCTGATTGTGTGTCGGTAAGTATGCGTTCCACTGGCAATCAAATTGATGTGGGCAAGCTATCCGCCGAAATGGGGGGTGGCGGTCATGCCCGCGCCGCGGGATTCAAAGTACGTGATGGCCGGCCATTTGACCAAATCGCCAGCGAAGTAGTGGCTAAAATACGGGAATTTCAAGCCGAACGCCTGAACCTGCATGGAGAAGATTTAAAAAAGCCTGAACAAGACGACTCCGTAAAGACGCAAGATTTTGCGTCTCCCCAAAAACCTGAAAGCGAGGTTATAAAACCTCGCCAAGAGGAGGTGTATCAGGGCGAAAAACCGGACAAAAAACCAGAAGAAAAACCTGCTGATAATCAGCCCAAACAAACCACCTATCTGGATTTCAAAGCCCCTCAGCCCGCTGAAAGCGAGGTTATAAAACCTCGCCAGGAAGAGTCCAGGCCCGATGGATCCAAAAAACGCCGCCGCAAACGCAAACCTAAAAAGAAACCCGATACAATGACGCCATCAAACAGCGCTGTAAAGACGCAAAATCTTGCGTCTCCCCAAAAACCTGAAAACAAACCCGAACAACCCATGCCCTCCATCCCGGAGGAATCACTGATGAAAGAGGCTCCAATGCCGGCGCCTGACCAACCGAAACAGGAACCTGAATTCCCAACGCCTCCACCTATCGACCTGTAATAAGCCCTCCTGATAAGGAGGGGCCGACACACCGAAGCCAGAGGCAAAGGTGTGACGGGGGAGATTTAACAACAAAAAACAAACATGAACATACTGTCTCAAATCCTCGCTATTCTCACCGATTCAGACGACTAGGGTAAATCAATTCCTCCTTTCGCCCATGGATGACAGCGCAGTAGCCGCCAAATGGTTTTGCCAGCCCCAATGATGAAGCCGTTTTTTTGGTAAGTGAGCCTGGAATAGTCGGAACAGGTGGGCTGGAATTTGCAGTGCCCATGCGGGAATAGCCCCTTCATCCATTTGCTGTGATCCGGTGAAAAGGTTTTTTGGTATAAAAGCACCAGGCTGATGGCCAGGTTCCGAGGGAGGTGCCAGATGAATAGGAATACGGATTTCATAGGTGCATGATAACACAAGCGATTGTCACTCAGCGAGATTGCCGCCACACCAAAAAAACATCCGACAGGTAACAATTGACATGTGACTTTTTTGCTTGGAGCGCGGGTCAAATGTCAAAGGTCAATTGTCAAATGTTCATTAGAAGAAATTCATCGGGTTGTATTTGACTCCCTTGATACGGACTTCGAAGTGCAGATGGATTCCGGTTGGTCCGTACACACGGCCGGTATTGCCCATCCAGCTGATCGTTTGACCCTGTTCAACATACTGGCCTGTGGTCACATAGAGTTTTTCATTATGGGCGTATAAAGTCTGCATGCCATTACCATGGTCTATGATAATGACATTGCCGTATCCCCCATTCCAGCCTGTGCTGGACTTAATTACCTTTCCTCCAGCCGCTGCGTAAATCGGCCCTTTGGCCCGGCTACCGATATCGATAGCCAGATGCCCGTTGTGATAACCTTGTGTAAGTTTTCCTACTGTTGGCCAGATCAAACGCCCGACAGCGGCAGGCCCAGTGTAATTAGACGGTGCGGACGGTGCAGTATAAGAGGCATAAACCGGAGCTTCGCGTTTGGCGCCGGGAATAATAAGGGTAGCGTCTGCCACCAATTCTTCTTCTTCCGTTAATTGATTTTGACTTATAATTATCCCTTTCTCAATTTTATATTTTTCAGCAATTTTATCGATTGTTTCTCCGCTCTTAACAATGTGGGATAAGCCGTCAACTGGTAAGACTTTGATTTTAGTACCCACGCGTAGGCTATTAGGATTCCATAAATTATTTTCTGCCATCAGCGTTTCTTTTTTTAGATTGAATCGTGCCGCAATAGTAGAAAGCGTATCTCCTGGCTCCACCGTATAAACAAAGACCTCACTAAAGCCGGTCCGGTCACCTTCTGTAGAATTGATGGCTGGTTTTAACAAAAAGCCATCTTCCGTAATGATATCGGCGATGGCGTATTCAGCCCCCTGGTCAGTGTATTCAAGCACGTTTAAATCTTCTTCTAATTGACCGATATAAGCACCTTGTGTGATCTGATAAGTGGTAAGAAGCGGTGCAATCAGCAGAAAGGCAAGGGTAAGACCGATCGCCCTCTTGCACAGCTGAGTGATGAGGGGATTATTGTTCTGGTCTTTAAAAAGCTGCTGACGGCTGTTGCTTAAAAAATCAGAGACAGCTGCTCCCGGGTGAATGGGATTTTTAAATTGGATATTTTGCTGTTTTAATTTGGCATGCCGTTCACGTCTTGCTTCTTCATTGACCATAGAAGGGCTTTAGATAATTAAACGCGAAATATTATTACCTACATCTTTATAAGAATACCACTTTTTTTGCCATTATTACATTGACACCTATGTCTAAATATTCTGATATAAACTGCTCTAATTTAATTTTTTCTGTAATGGATTTTGTAATTTGTTCCGCTTTGCGGAACGTAACTTGTAACTCGTAATTGGCAATTTAAGCGACTCTACTTAAAATTACAAATTACGCGACTCCGCCTTGAGGAGGAGTAAATTACAAGTTACAAATTACAAAATATCAACACAGCGAAGTCATAAAAAAGCTGAATTCTTACCATAAGAAATTGCGGAATGCCCAATCGATTAACCGCTTACTTTCCTGAAAACGCTCAGGGCTGTCTAGGAGTATGACAATCACTTCTTTTCCGTTCCAGTGGTGAGCTAAATTGATAAGAGACTGCCCTGCCTCATCAGTAGTGCCGGTTTTAACACCGCGAATGTCGAGGTAGCTCTCTAAAAGATAATTAGTGCTCTCGAATTCATGCACGATTCCTCCGTCTGTTGATGCAATAGATGCACGCGGCATACGCACAATCCGGCGGAAATCCGGATAATTTAATGCCTGCTTGGTCAGGATAGCTAAATCGAAAGCGCTGGAGTAATGGTTGGAATCATCGATGCCGATAGGATTGGTGAAATGAGTGCTGTTTAAATGCAGTGTTTGAGCACGGGCATTCATCTCGTTCACGAATGCTTCCGTTGACCCGCTGTGATAGGTGGCCAACGCTATCGCCGCATCGCCTGCCGAACGAACCAGCAAGCCGGTGAGCAGATTATTAACGGTTATTTTTTCGTACTGGTTCAGCCATATCCGCACTCCTAATTCTTCCATTTCGTTGAAATTGTCTTCGATAGTCACCACCTCATCGAGATCATGGTTCTCCAAAATGATTAGAGCGGTCATGATCTTGGTCAAACTCGCCATCGGCAGAAGTTGTTTAGCATTTTTTTCATACAACAAAATACCCGAATCTAAGTCCATCAATAGGGCGGCGCGCGCGTTGATCACAGGAGCAACGGCTTCTTCGTTTTTGTGAGGTATGGATTCGACAGCCAATAAATCATCGGCTTCAAACGCATTTGTTACAGAAACCTCTCCTGCGGGAGCAGTATTCAGGCTGGCAAGCAATAATAATGTAAGGAGGCTTCTGAACATGTTTCGGTTGTGGGGCTATTGTGGGGCCATTTCATTGTGGGGCGGTTGTGACCACCATTGCCCCACTATTGCTCCACTGTTGCCCCACTATTGGGTTAGCGGTCGCATCGCGCGTTGCGCGGACAATAAATTACCTTGTCCTTTACCCTTAAATCAAGATAACTTAAATCTTCCTGATCCAGTTCCGCGGATTCGTAAATAGTACTAAGTTTATTGATCTGATCTTTCAGACCACGCTCAATACTGATCCAAATAACTAATTTCTTCTCGGTTTTTAAATGAATCTCACGGGCCACCTGCAGATAATCTACTCCCAATACCTCTAGACCCATGGCGTTAGTGAAATAATCGATGCTCTCCAGTATATAATCCATATGCTCTTTCGGAATGACCTGCTCCCGGTCTCCTATCGGTTGGCTCAGCTGACGGACCGTAATGGTCATCAGCTCCAGGTTTTCTTCCTGGTCGAAAATAGCCTGCCCGATGCGGTTCATAAGCGATTTCTGCTCAGTCTCTTTAGCCCCATCTCCCCCTTCGCCCAAATCAAAAATCGGATCCGCAATATCTTCGTCGGATAATGGGCTGTCTAGTTTTAGCAGGGCTAAATTCGGATCTTCGCCGGATAATTCTTCGATAGCCTTGCTCAATTCGGTAAAACTTTCTTCCTCAACCACCACTTCGGGCTCCGGTAAAACATAATAAGCTCTTAAATTGGCCACAATGGGGTGGCTTTTTAATTCGATTTTAACCGTGGAGGGAAAAACTTTGTTGATCTTTATTTCAGCAAATTCGGGAAAGTGAGTATTGATCGTTTTGTAAATCAATGACTTAGGGAAAAAGAGAAGATTTTTTCCGACAAAACGATTCAGCTGATTTTCGATAGCACTGCTGTCGATATTAAAATTTTCCCGGACCACTTGGATATTGGTAATGGACAAGTATGAAAAAGCGAATAGGAAGAGGAAAAGAGTGCCGGCTCCCGCAATCACTATCGCCGTATAAACTGATCGCTTAATCCAATTACGAAAAGAACTCATCAGGCTTCTTCTGGAGGTTTTTCGTGCCTTTTGGGTCGACCGACGGCGTGGCCGATTATACCAATGCGATTGGGTGGGGTAATAAAGCCGTTTTGGTTTCTTTTTTCTGAAAAACATAAATTCCAATTGGGGCCCTAATGGGTGGTCTAATCGGTGACCTAATTGGATTAGCACCTATTAGGTCTTCCATCAGGTCTCCACCTCGAGCAAAGCGAGAGGTAGGCCTCCAATTAGGTGAAACAACTATACCACGACTGATTAATTAACAAAATTGGTTGATAATGCTTGCTATAATAAAATAAATATGTTATAATGTAACATAAACTTTAAAAAATAAACCCAAATATGATCGCTAAAATCAAGCCTGCCATTAGGAGTTCCCTGGTCTATTCTGTCGTTTTTGTAGCCTATCTATTTATTCTATCCTCTTTGGTTTCCCATACCCCCAATGATCTTCACTTAGCAGCAGACGAACCGGGAACCGGTCAGGTACAGATCAGGGTGCCTATTTATAATGCTGAGTATATTATTTTTGGTAATGAGACAAATGAATTAATGAAGCGACATGTGGGAGGCACGGAAACATTTAATCTGCCAGTCGGGGATTACCGGGTGGAATTTGCGCCGGTACCCGGCCACTCCACGCCAGAACCTTTAGTGTTTGACCTGAATGCCGGTGGCACTATTACAATAGATGGGGATTACCGGTTTAATTGCGGAGGGCCTCTTTTGGGCGTGAAGGTTTTTCCGGAGTTCGGACAATATGTAATTTACGATAGGGGCGGCAACAAACTGGCAGAGGCGGAGGGCTCTCAATTCTTCACATACCCTGCCGGAGACTATTGGATTGAATTTTTAGAACTGCCGGGCTATCAGCGTCCGCCCAAACAACCTTTCCGTTTGTTAAACAAAATTGTCACTACGGTCAATGCGGTTTATAATAAGCAATAGTTAAACATCATTATTTAAACTAAAAATAAGTTGAGCAATTGGATGCTGAGGTTGCCAAATATTCCAACCGCGTGGAGGAATACCAAGCTCGCCCAGCCGTGACCAAGGTGGTTGAGCCGGAAGAGGAAATGGGAGAAGATTCCCTTGTGGTGGAGGATGAAACGGATTAAATAAATAATTTTTAACCAAAACAAAAATGTTCGAACATCTTAAAAGGCATCGGAATGTTTATTCACTCCTGTTTCTAACACTGGTAGCTCTTATGGTTGCCTGGCTCTTTTTGAGTGTGGAGAAACTGGATATTCAGATGTCTAAAATCACCGGAAGTATTTTTTCCACCCGGCACTCTCAGTCGATCCGGGTCAACACCGGTGCCGTTGTAGCCCCCAACAATGTCGATATTAACCAGCGGGATGTCACGGTTTCCGGACAATTAAATGACTTGCCTGCTCAAGATGCTTCTGCTGGAGCCACCGTCCCCGGAGGAGGTGTTCCGAATGATTCAAATGACGTGTCCGCGGATGTTTCTGGCATACAGGGAGATGCGGGGGATTTGCCGGGCAGTCCTGACGACGGAGATGAGCCTGAGTCCAATTAAATAAACAAACTTTACATTTTTTAACCAAAACAAAAATATGTTCGAAAAATTTAAAAACCATCTCAAAAAGCATACGCGTGTCTATTCTCTGGGATTTTTGGCTCTCGTGGCCGTGTGTGTTTCTTACCTGTATGTGCAGGTGGATGAACTGGAAAATAATCAGCTAACGGGTCGGATTAATGTAGTATCGCCTAAAAAAATTGCCATTCCCAACTACAGTCTTACTGCCAAAAAAGATGTGTCATTTGGTGAGGAAATTGATAAAGATTCATTAGCCATAACGGCTCCTAAAATCAAATTGAGCAGCCTTGGTACTTCCGTGTTAATCAATGGTTCTAATGAGTTATCAAAGTTTGAAATTTCTTCTATGAATTACGATTATGACATCAATACCATTACCTTCACGATAGATGATGCCATAGAAACTATTAATGGCGTGTCGGCACTTTCCGAATTTAAAATCAAAAAAGGCAGTGTTTATTTAAATCCGGCGATTTTACAAAACGGAAAAAAACTCACACTGACTTTTTCACCCCCTGAACGTGTCAAAAAGGGCTCGACCAATCTTTACACTCTGGAGGCCACGGCAAGAGGAGTTAGAACGACTAATTCCGTCATAATCACAATTGAGTCAGACGGCATTAATAATGGGAAAAAAATTACTGGTGATTATCCGCTCACCAATCGACTGGAAAATTAATTTGATTTTCTGCTTAAAACCTCCCGCCAATTGGTCGGGAGGTTTTTTGTTAAGCGGATTTCAAGTACAATGACGATAGTTTAACTGCATTATTATGAGTAAACGAATTTTTTCTGCGTTGATGTTAATCGGTTTTATTGTCTCACTAGCTCCACCAACGCAAGCCGTGGATGATTTCGCATTTTTCGAGATTCTGTCGCCAACGGAACGCCAAAGTTATCAGGCGGGTGAAACGATCGAAATCCGCTGGAAAGCTCACAATTTTCTACCGACCGACCAGCAGGGAATCACTCTGAGAATAGCCGAACGGAATAGCTGGAAGCGCGCCCGCATTGCCTACATCACGCAGACAGAGGAGGGTGGGATTTACACCTTTAACTGGACCATTCCTGACAACTTTTTTGACCGCTATGGATTTAAGGCTAATGACAATTTTAAAATCGAATTGCGGGCCAGCCAGAATGATAAATTGATCCGTCTCATCAGTTCACAGAGCCTGCTCAACGTTCAAACGGATACCACGTCGACCAATGTACTGAAAACGACGGTGTCCGTGCCGGCAGAAGAGGGTGTTTCTGAGGGGGCTGCAGATGCGCAAAATGTTATTCCTAAAGGCCTGCAATCGGTAGCCCGCTATGAGTTTCAGGCTGGACCGGAACCGTGGGTAATCAGACGTTTGAGCGTGGTGAATGATACGGAAGGAGATGGATTTGAGGCGGATCCGAACGAAAGCACAGAGGTAATTAAACAAGCGTACGTACGGTATCCGGATAAATTCGACAAACTTCACTACCAAAACGCGCTTTTGGTGAATGGGAAGGCCACTTTTTCGAATCTGGATTTTTATGTGCCTAAACGTTCTACTGCGAGCCTGGAAGTGCTGGTCGATGTCATTGACCCCCGGCAATTCAATGAACAGTATTCGGGGCAGACATTTCGCATCGGGCTGATGACCATCGGTAACAATGCCAGCACGTTTGAAGCAGTGGGGCAGATTTCGTCGGCGATGGACAATACGATGGCCATACAGGTTTCTACAGAAGATGTGCGGGAGTTTATGGTGCGAAGCGGTTCACCGACATTTGCTCTGCTGGGCGGTTCCCAACGCGCATTGATGAATGGAGATAATGAAGCCTATGAATTTTCCATCACCTCCGTGTCGGATATTGGAATCGGACGGTTGGTTTTTGATGTGACTCAAGATGGCCTGACTACTGTTGATCAGATAGCCGTTTTCCGCAATGACTCTTTTCTTAAGCCGAGCGATGCCAGTGAAGTCGGAAAAGTTTATTTAATGTGGGACGCGGGCGCCAAATCTTGCTTTGCCCATACAGGGCAAAATGGAGCAGATACGGGTATGAATTGTAACGGAGGTGTGGCAGGAAACAGCAAGCTGATTCTGAGCTTCCCACAGGAAGAAAAGGTGTGGGCGGGGCAGACGAATACCTACCGCCTGCGATTCAATGTGCTGGGAGCCAGCACAGGGGATAAGCTGTCGGTTCGGCTGGCAACCGGAGATGATAATGTGAAGTTAAATATCGGCGGCGCTGTAACCACGACAGGCAAAATTCATAACGGGGGGGCGGGAAATGAGCTATTCGGTTTGGCGACGGACTTTGCCGCCGAAGCCAGCAGTTTTTCGGATAAGAATGTGGTGTGGACGGACCGTTCCGCGGATTCTCATTGGTATCCGAATTTCACCCCTGACAATCCCCCAGTCATTTCAGCAACGAGTTCCGCGGATTACACGAATGGCTATTTGCTGAAACTGAATGCTTTGCCCGCGGTTATTTCGACGCATTAGATTTGAAAAATCGAGCGTCAATCGGTAAGCTGAATCCGTTGATTAATAATTTTTGATTATGAAACGTATTTTAGTCACTGGCGGAGCCGGCTTTATCGGCTCCAACTTCTGCAATCTGAATAAAGAAAAATATGAGATGATTGCTTTGGACAATCTATTTTTAGGGGATGAAACCAATTTATTGCCGGACATTCGATTTGTTAAAGGAGATGCCCGCAAAAAGGAAGATCTGGATAAGGTGGGACCTGTTGATTACATAATCCATCTGGCCGGAACGAGCAGCGCGCCCATGTTTATGGGAGATGATTTTGTGTGGGCCTATACCAACGCGATTGAATCGTTTACTACTGTTCTGGATTGGGCGAAAAACAACGGAATAAAAAAGGTTTTATACGCCTCGACCTCATCGCTTTATGGCAACAATCCCCTCCCGCTAACGGAGGATCAGCAAGTAACACCAATAAACCATTATGCCGTTACAAAAAGGACGTATGAGCATATTGCGCGCTGTTTTAATAAAGTGAATCCGGATATTGATGTGGTGGGCTTCCGGTTCATGAGCGTGTACGGACCGAACGAAGAAGCGAAAGGGATTTATGCCAATCTGATCTCTCAGTTCTGCTGGGACATCGCCCGCGATAAAACACCTGTGATCTATGGTGACGGCACACAAACCCGCGATTTTACCAATGTGCGTGATGTGGTGCAGGGGCTGACTTTGGCCATTGGAACCGATAAAAAATTAGGGGCGGATGTATTTAATATCGGCACCGGCCGTGCCACTTCTGTAAAAGATATTGCGGACGCGCTGATCAAAGCGTTCGGCAAAGACATGGAACCGGCTTACATCGAAAATCCGGTTAAGGAGGATTATGTAATGGGTCAGTACGCGGACATCTCAAAAATCAAAGAAGTGCTCGATTACGAACCCACTGTGCGACTAGAAACTGGCATTAAGGAGCAGGTGGAGAGCTTGCGGATGGAAAAAATACGGGAGACCAGTTCGGATCAATACAGATAGGATGTCTGAACTGTGATTATTATGATTCATTGATTAACTATGATGCCTGATTTTAATCATGCTCATCATTTAATCAAATAAATCACAGTTCAGACTACTGATTCTTTTTCTCTATGTATTCTTTCACTTGTTCCACCGCACGCAGGACTTCAATCGGCATCATCCAGATAGTGGTATTAGACTGGTCGGAGGATAGATCGTTGACGGTTTGTAATGTGCGCAAGTGCAAAGCGCCAGGGGCTGCGTGAAGCATGTTGGCGGCTTTGGCCATGTTTTCAGCGGCGGCGACTTCACCCTCTGCCTTGATGATAACGGCACGTTTTTCACGTTCCGCTTCGGCTTCTTTTGCCATGGTTCGTTTCATGTTTTCCGGCAGGCCGATGTCTTTCAGTTCAACCGTATCGACTTTGATTCCCCACGGATCACTGGCTTTATCTACAATTTCTTTAATGCGCGCTGCCACTTCATCTCGATTTTTCAGGAGTTCGTCGAGTGTTACCTCACCAGCGGCATTTCGCATGGTGGTTTGGGCTAGCTGAGAAACGGCATAAGCAAAATGTTCCACCTCTAAAATCGCCTTCTCGGCATGAGAAACTTTATAATAAATAACCGCATTCATACGGATAGAAACATTATCTTTTGTAATGGCATCCTGATCGGGTACGTCGACGGCCTTTACACGCAAATCTACCTTAATCATTTTCTGAAAAATCGGAATTACAATGCGCCAACCCGGATTTTTGAGACCGGTGAATTTACCCATCGTAAACATAACACCGCGTTCGTACTCATTGATCTGGCGGATAGTGACTGCCAGGATAATGATCAGAAAAGGCAATAGTGGGACAAGAAAAGCAAGAATCTCCATGGTTTTATGTCTTAAATAATAAAACATTGCCACTATATAATACTATCGGCAAATAGTCGACATCTTGGCGACTTTTCTCTTTTGTGATAGTCGGTTTTTTGCTAAATTGATTCTGTATATTTCTACTAATCCCCCAAACCATGACATTACTGATTGTTGCTGTAGTCGCCATTCTCCTTTATGTGATATTGGCCTACAACGGAATGATCAAGCTGCGCAACCGCGTTAAAGAGGCTTGGTCCGATATCGACGTACAGCTGAAACGCCGATACAACTTAATTCCTAATATCATTGAGACGGTAAAAGGTTATGCCGCTCACGAAGAAGGAGTGTTGACCAAGATTACTGAGGCTCGCGCTCAAGCCATCAACGCGACGAATATTAAAGATCAAAGTGCCGCAGAGAATATGCTGTCCGGCGCCCTGAAATCATTGTTCGCGGTTGCGGAAAATTATCCGGCCCTGAAGGCGAATGAGAATTTTTTACAGCTTCAGAACGAATTGGTAGATACGGAGGACAAGATTCAATCTGCCCGTCGTTTTTACAACAGTGTTGTGCGTGATTTCAACACCAAGATCCAGCAATTCCCTGCCAAAATCATTGCGCAGGCGCTCAAGTTTAAAGAGGAGGAATACTTTGAAATCGAAGACGAAGAACAAAAAGAAAACGTGGAAGTCAGTTTTGATAAAGACAAACCTGCTGCTGAAGCCGCAACCCCTCAGCCCGAAGTAGCTGAAGAACCGAAAAAGGAGGAAGCTCCAGCCGAACCGGAAGCGCCAGCGGAGGAGCCGAAAGAAGAGGCTCCTGCTGAAGAGGAAGTTCCTGAGCCTCCGGCTGAGGAAGAGAAGCCAGCGGAGGAGCCAGTAGCTGAAGAAATCGCTGAACCTGAGATGCCCGCAGAAGAACCGAAGAAAGAGGAAACGCCGCCTGAACAAGCTGAAATGCCTCTTGAGGGAGAAGATAAGAAATAATTTTATTTCTGATTTGTGATTTGTGATTTCTGATTTTTTATCAAACCTATAATCTGCAAAATTATGTTAGTTGATACAAAAGAAATGTTTAAAAAAGCGTACGAAGGCGGTTATGCCATCGGCGCTTTTAATGTGAACAACATGGAATTGATCCAGGGGATCATTGCCGGCGTAGCCGAGAAAAAATGCGCGGTGATTTTGCAGGTTTCCAAAGGGGCTCGTGAATATGCTAATGCTATTTATCTAAAAAAGCTGATCGAGGCCGCTGTAGAGGAGTGCCCGGATATTCCGATTGCCATGCATTTAGACCATGGAGCGGATTTTGACATCTGCAAACAGTGCGTAGATGGTGGCTTTACGAGTGTAATGATCGACGGATCCCATCATGATTTTGAAGAAAATGTACGCCTTACCAAACAGGTGGTCGAATACGCCCACTCAAAAGGCGTGGTGGTGGAAGCGGAGCTGGGCAAGCTGGAAGGCGTGGAAGATGATGTGAAAGTCGCCTCCGGCGAAGGGTCTTATACCGATCCGGATCAGGCGGTGGAGTTTGTGGAGCGAACAGGAGTGGATTCACTAGCTATTGCTATCGGCACCAGCCATGGTGCGTTTAAGTTTAGCGGGGACCCGAAACTGGATTTTGAACGTCTGGAGGTAATCAGCAGTAAGCTGCCAAAAGGCTATCCGCTTGTTCTGCACGGCGCCTCGACGGTTATTCCGGAGTTTGTTGAGCTGTGCAATCAGTATGGTGGCGATATTCCCGGCGCTAAGGGTGTGCCGGAAGCAATGATTTCTAAGGCGGCCAAAATGGCCGTTTGCAAGGTGAATATTGATACGGACCTACGACTGGCAATGACCGGCACGATCCGTAAGGCTTTTATGGATAATCCTTCTAATTTCGATCCGCGCAAATATCTTGGCCCGGCACGTGATGCCATTAAGGATATGGTGATGCACAAGTTGGATATATTAGGAAATGTTAATACTCTTTAAAGTGTGCGGAAGCTCACTTTAATTTTTAATTTGAAATTTAAAATTTTTAATCAATTTTTATTAAAAATTAAAAAATATAAATTAAAAATTTATTATTAACCCTCCTCCACCATGTTAAAAATAGGTCTTAACGGCTATGGCCGTATCGGACGGATCGTCCATCGATTATCGCTTCTTAATCCCAATGTCGAAGTGGTCGCCATCAACGCGCGCAGTGAAGACGCGGAGATGCGCGCTCATCTTTTAAAATATGATTCAGTCCACGGAAAAATTAATAACAATATTTACGCCAAAGGTGGTGATACGATCGTGGTGGATGATAAAGAGGTAAAATGCATTGCCACCAAAGATGCCAGCGAAGTCCCCTGGAAAGAACATGGGGTGGATCTGGTTTTGGAATGTACCGGCAAGGCAAAAACTTATGATATTGCTTCCCGTCATTTGGTGGGCGGCGCTAAAAAAGTGCTGGTTTCGGCGCCGATGAAGGACGACACGCCGACCTTCGTTTTGGGTGTGAACGAAAAGGATTTGAAGCCCGAACACAATGTGATTTCTAATGCCAGCTGTACGACAAACTGTATCGCTCCGCCCATTAAACTGATCCACGAAAAATGGGGTATTATAACCGCTTCTGTCTCCTCAATCCATTCCTTTACCCATTCTCAGAACCTGTTGGATAATTCGAATCGTGATTTAAGACGCGCCCGCAGTGCGACGATGAGCGTGATCCCGACCACCACCGGCGCCGTACGGGCGACCGCCAAAATCATTCCTGAACTGAAGGGGAAATTGGATGGAATGGCCTATCGCGTGCCCATCGCGACCAGCTCGGTTTGTGATGTGGTTCTGCAACTGGAAAAGGCGGTAGACAGAGATGCGTTCAATGATTATTTCCGCGAAATCGCCCGTGATCCTTATTATGAACCGATTATCGACTATTGTGATGAACCGCTTGTTTCTATCGATTTTAAGAGCAACCCACACTCCAGTATTCTGGACACTGAACTGACCCAAGTGATCGGTGACAAGACGCTTAAAATACTGCTGTGGTACGATAATGAATGGGGATATGCTAATCGGCTGGTGGATATGATGGAGCTTCTCGCGAAGAATTTATAATTTTCAATTTTAAATTTTCAAACTATGCCAGAACAAAAAACAGTCGCCATTCTGTGCAGTGGCGGACCCGCACCCGGAATCAATTCAGTGATCAGTTCGATTGCGAAATCGTTTTTGAAAGAAGGCTGGCGCGTAATTGGTTTTAACGAAGGAACTAAAACGATTTTTACTGACAAGCCTGAGACGGTAGAGTTTAATTTCTCTTATGCGGATTATATTTATAACCGTGGCGGGAGCGTGCTTAGGATGAGCAGATATAAACCAAAAGATTCTGAATTTAACACAAAATTTTTCACTAAAAATAATGTGAAGTTATTGGTTACCATCGGCGGAGATGATACCGCATCGACTGCCAACCGAATCACCAAATTCCTAAATGACCAAAAGGTTGATATCAAGAATATTCACGTTCCGAAAACGATTGATAACGACCTTCCATTACCTGATCGATTGCCGACTTTTGGCTATGAGACTGCTAAAAATGAAGGAACGCGTATCGCGCAGACGGTTTACGAGGATGCACGAAGCAGTGGCAACTGGTTTGTGGTTTCGGTAATGGGCAGAGAGGCCGGACATCTGGCCTTTGGTATTGGCACCGCCTGCCATTATCCGCTTGTTATTATTCCGGAAATGTTCAAGGGCAAAAAAATCACCTTCAACAAGATCATCGATATGATGGTTTCTTCCGTTCTCATCCGGAAGACGATTAACGTACATCATGGCGCTATTATGATTAGCGAAGGGGTGTTCCATTACATGGAAGAGTCTGAAATCGCCAATTGCGGCATTAATTTCACCTTCGATGAACATGGGCATCCGGAGCTTGGCACGGTGTCGAAAGCTCATATTTTTAATGTACTATTGCAGAAAAAATTAAAGGAATTGGGGCTTGGCGTTAAAAGCCGCCCGGTTGAACTGGGGTATGAAATCCGCGCCTGCCACCCTTCCGCATTTGATATGAATTATTGCACCATGCTCGGCATGGGGGTTAAAAAGCTGTTCGATGAAGGCCATACGGGCTGTATTGTGATCGCTAAGGCGAATGGGAAATTTTCTCCATTGTACCTTAAAGACATTGCAGATCCTAAGACGGGAAAGATCAAAACAAGGCTCGTGGATGTGGGCGCGCAGGATTATCAGCTGGCTTTTGACAATATGCATTACCTGAAAGAAAAGCACTACAAAGAGGCCAAGAAATTTGTCGACCATCCGGAAGATTATGATCTGGAGAAGATTTTAGAGAGAGATTAGGTCCATTTGCCATCCAGAGGGTTAGATGTGTGACATCCCCTGTTTGCCATTCAAAGGAGCGCAGGTATATTGTCTCTCCCTGTTTGTCATTCTTCGCTACGCTCTGAATGACATAGGGGGTGGATAATATCAACAAAATTTGAAATCGCAAATTTAAAAGCGCCCTCCCCACCGAAGTAGAGAGGGCACAGAGCACATCGCTTCCAGTCCCGGCACTCTCTCGGAGACCGATACTGAGAAAATGAGACGGGACAAGAAGGCTAAAGGTTGCGGAAGTCGGAGTTGATAACGCGGTACCATGGAGCATCTCGTTGCTCCGAACGAGGTGCTTTTCCAGGCGTTCCCAAGCCTTTTTTACTTCTGCGATTCAATGAATCGCCTTCCGGCACAGATAGCCGGCAAGTACTGCTTTGGCTACGATTTTCTCTAGTCCGCCTCCTTTCACAATATTGTGAATGACTCCGTGGTATCAGCCTCTTCAAACGCGATGGAACATACTCCCTGTCGCGGACCTCGCCTCTCCATCCTTTTCTGCAAAATTATATCCAGACCCTCTAAGAGGATCTGACCTGCTTCCTTTTGGGTCATAGGCTTTTTGGCCACCCCCTTTGAACGGATGGCTTCGACAGCCTTCTGGGTCATCGGGTCATTATCTCTCCATGTAAGCTTGCGCACGGTCGTTTGCACAATCACTCCTTTCGAAATGGTTTATATTTCTGCCGATTACGGCCCTTCCCCTAACAAAAACGGATTCCCAGCTCGATACAATCGAACCAAAAACCCGCTTTTGTCTCTAGGAGACATAAAACATTACAAAAGGAGGGTTTTTCTTGTCCCGGCAATGTCAAAGAACGGTATGCTAGAACCCATTTTCTATTTTTTAGACAAAATGTCAAATGTAAATGCCCATGAAAAAAGCTTTTGTCATCTCAAACGTCTGCTGTTATCCTGTGTGAGGTTCAATTTGAAAAGCTATAAGTCTTAAGTCCTAAGCGGTAAGCCAAAGACCACAGGCTTAGGGTTTAAGACTTATAACTTAAGACTATAAGATGTACTGGGCTGACGAAATCGTAGACAAAATCATCGATACTTATATGGGGCAGGAGGAATTTATCATCCGTGATGAAAAAACTCTGTCTGGTCCAGTGCATGTAGGCTCGCTCCGGGGCGTGGTCATTCACGGTATTGTGGCGCAAGTGCTAAATGAACGCGGCAAAAAAGCGCGGTTTTTATTTGAATTTAACGATTTTGACCCCATGGACGGCATGCCGAAAGAGCTGGAGGGAAAGGGGTTTGACGAACACATGGGGAAACCGTTGTACAAAGTTCCTTCGCCGGATGGGAAAGCGGAAAATTTCGCGGAATATTATGGACAGACGTTTTTGGGGGTAATTAAAGAAATCGGTTTTGGCCCCGAAATTCCGCGTGCCAAGGAGGCCTACCTTTCCGGCAAAATGAATGACTGGATTAGAACTGGACTGACTAAAAATAATGAAATCCGGGAGATTTACAGGCGTATATCCGGTTCCGGAAAGCCCGAACATTGGTCGCCGGTTTCGATTGTGTGTGAAAAATGCGGCAAAATCGGCAGTACGGATGTGATTAGCTTTGATGGTGAAAAGGTGAAATATATTTGCAAAAAGGATAAAGTAAAATGGGCGATTGGCTGTGAACATGAAGGGGAAATTTCGCCTTTCGACGGTAATGCCAAATTGACCTGGAAAGTGGAATGGCCGGCTAAGTGGGATGTATATGATGTGACGGTGGAGGGAAGCGGGAAAGACCACAATGCGGCCGGCGGTTCGCATAATATTGGCGAAGCGATTTGTAACGAAATCACCAAAACGGACATTCCTTTCAATATTCCGTATGAATTCTTCCTGATTGGCGGCAAAAAAATGAGTGCCAGCAAGGGGCTTGGGCAATCGGCACGGGAAATCGCGGATTTGGTTCCGCCGGAAATGCTGAGATTTTTGATGCTCAGCAAAAAACCGAATCAGCCGATTGAATTCGACCCGGAAGGAGACACGATTCCACGGCTTTTTGACCAGCACGACCAGGCCGCCCAACTATATTTTATGAAAGAGGAAAAAGACACTCTGCAAACAGATCTGTCGCGCCTGTATCAATTGAGCCAGCTGACGGATGAAAAACCTGTGGAACGGTTTCTGCCACGATTCGGACAATTGGTTTTTGTTATTCAGATTCCACGACTGAATGTGTATGAGGCGGTGGAGAAGATGAAGGGCAGCGCGCTGACGGAAGAGGATAAAAAAGAAGTCGATCTGCGCGTGGGATACGCTAAAAAATGGATTAAATCATACGCGCCGGATCGCTACCGTTATGAGTTGCAGGAGACACTCCCTGAGGCAGCAAAAGACCTGTCGGATGTGCAAAAAAAATTCGTTGCTGAACTGAAAAAGATATTGGAAGTGCTGGAGGATTGGGAGGGGGAAAATATCCACGGCACTGTCCACAGCATTGTAAAAGGGAATGATGATTTTACGCCAAAAGATTGTTTCCAGGCCATTTACAAACTCTTGTTGGGTAAGGAATATGGCCCGCAGGTTGGCTGGTTTTTAAGCGCGCTGGATAAGGAGTTTGTGGTGGGTCGGTTGAAAGAGGTGTTGTAATGGCGTCTTTTGGCTCCTTCGCTATCTCATAAATCATCTATTAGGGCGAGACAATCCTTAATGTCACTACCGCTAAAGCTGGTGTTGTAATAACTGCTTTTTACGATATGATTTTTAATTGCCATGCGGACGGCTTTGCGTACCACAAACCTTAGAATTTTTTGAAGTATTTGGGTGTCATGCGCATTTTTTTCTGGACTAATAGCACTTGTTCTTATTTGGTTTTCCAATAAAATATGTAACATATGTATATCCTCAGCCAAATTGGAACCTTTATAAGTTTGGACTGTTTCCCAACAACCTTCGCACACAGCCATAACCCTATCGATATGACCGGAGTGGCTTAAAGCGGCAAGGTCCGCTAAATGACTTTCGTCAAAAAAATCACTTGTTAATAGCAATATTTTGGCAGATCTACAAAGCCTATTGTCTTTTTGTAGTCTGTGCAAAACGTTCATTCTAGATCGATCAATATTGCTCTTGGGTCTTTTTGAGTCTATGTCGAGAGGGACTATTTCAGGACTATGGTATTCTCCATTAGGAATCATAATGTTTGAATTATCAATTGGATTATATTGTAATATATAAAATATTATTTGTCAATAGAAATTAATCTCTAAAAATACTTTTTAACCACAAGCATAATGCAAGCAGGCATCACCTACAAGCAGGCCCAAGAGCTGTTCGGCAAACACATCAAAGATCCGATGATCCGTAACCATTGCAGAGAGTCGGAGGTGGTTTTGCGCGCTTTGGCTAAACGATTGGGGGAAGACGAGGAGCTTTGGGGTATTGCGGGGCTACTCCATGACATTGATTTTGACGAAACAAAAAACGATGTGAGCCAGCATTGCGTAAAGTGTGTGGATATTTTGAAAAATGCTGGTGTTTCGGATGAATTGATTGAAGTGATTATTTCCCACGCATACGGTACGGAATGCGGGGATTATAAAGACAAGGAACGAACCACCAAATTCCAGCATGCTTTAGCGGCCGGAGAGACGGTAACGGGGTTGATTTACGCGTATGGTCTTATGCGGCCAGACAAAAAATTAGCCAATGCGGAGGTTAAATCCATTAAAAAGAAATTCAAAGACAAATCCTTTGCTGCCAAAGTGAACCGGGACGTCATCCGGGAATGCGAAAAGTTGGACTTGGAGCTTGGGGAATTTTTAGAGATTTCGCTCGAAGCTATAAAGGGAATTGCGGATGAGATTGGACTTTAGACAATCTCCTGTACCAGTGTTTCGGGCCCAGTATCGGATTCGCGGGTAATTTTAAGGATACGCTCATCCGCCAGTGTGCCTGAGGCGCCACCACGTGGCAGTATGATTTTAAGGCATAACCGGATGACTTTTGCGCCTGCCTTCTTTTTTTCCTGCGCCTCCAAAACAACTTGGCCTTCTGTCTGTGGGATTACTTCGTAAAAAATATTGTTAGGGTTTGCGTTAACTGCCTCTCCAATTGCCTCCCTTATCAATTGGGCGATTTTTCTTTTGCTGACATTCAGCAAATTGCCGGCCTGCTCACAGGTCGCATCGAAAGAAGATAAGTTTCTTGGTAATTCCTCGGTCAAAATTTCGTATTTAATAAAACAGGGAATCTTTTTACCTTTTTCCGTGACAGTTGTCAAATGGCGCTAATCCGCCAACGCGCTCGTGTCGCCCAAAGCCTGACCCAGCTCTTTTGCCTTCAAAATACGGCGCATGATCTTGCCGGAGCGGGTTTTTGGGAGGGAGTCGACAAATTCGATCTCATCAGTAATCGCAATGGGGCCAAGCTCGTTACGGATTTGTTTTTTGAGCTCCGCTATCAAACTTTCGCTAGGCTCAACGCCTTTCTTTAAAATCACAAATGCCTTCGCCGATTCCCCTTTTATTTCATGTGGTTTGCCGATGACGGCAGCTTCTGCAACCTTTTTGTGAGCCACCAGAGCACTTTCGATCTCCGCGGTGCCGATACGATGACCGGCGATTTTAAGCACGTCATCTGAGCGGCCCTGTATCCAGAAGTAGCCATCTTTATCTCTGTGAGCCAAGTCACCAGTTAGATAGTAGCCGGGGATGTCTTTCCAGTACGTTTTGATGTAGCGCTTAGGGTTGTTGTAGATAGTGCGAAGCATGGAGGGCCATTGGTTTTTAATGACTAAATAGCCGCCTTCTCCCGCCTTCACACGCTTCCCCTGTTTGTCGACCACGTCGGCGATGATCCCTGGGAAGGGGATTGTAGCAGAACCCGCCTTGAGAGACATGGAAGGAAGCGGTGTGATCATGAACATCCCTGTTTCCGTTTGCCACCACGTATCCATGATGGGGCATCGTTTTTTGCCCACCACACGGTAATACCATTGCCAGGCTTTTGGATTGATTGGTTCGCCCACGGAACCAAGGAGGCGAAGGCTGGATAAATCATGTTTGGTCACCCATTCGTCTCCGAAGCGCATCAAGGCACGGATAAGTGTGGGGGCTGTGTAGAAGACGGTGACTTTGTATTTTTGAACTAACTTCCAGAGGCGGTCGGGGTTGGGAAAATTCGGCGCCCCTTCGAACATGACCGTAGTAACTCCTGCCATCAGGGGGGCGTAAACGATGTAACTATGACCCGTAATCCAGCCCGGATCTGCGGAACACCAGTAAATATCATCATCCTTGATGTCCATCACCCATTGGAATGTGCGGTTAATGCCCACCTGATAGCCTCCATGTACGTGAATAATACCTTTTGGCTTAGCGGTAGTGCCCGAAGTGTAAAGGACGAACAAAGGGTCCTCAGCGTCCATAGGGCACGTTTTGCATTCAGCGGATTGATTCCTGACAAGTTCTCCGTACCAGATATCGCGTTTTTTGTTCTTTTTTTCGCTGTTGGGATGACGTTTTACAATCACCGCCTTTTTGATGCACTTACATCCCTTCAGGGCATCGTGACACAGAGAATACATGTCGATGATCTTTCCGCTCCGAAAGCCGACATCGGAGGTAATCAGGATTTTTGCCTTAGCGTCTTCAATGCGGTCGCGGAGCGCGTGAGCGGAGAAACCTGCGTACACGACGGAATGCATGGCCCCGATTTTCGCGCAGGCCAGCATGGAAATAGCGATTTCGGGCGTGTTTTGCAGGTAAATCGCGATCCGGTCGCCCTTGCGGACGCCCAGACTTTTCAGACCATTCGCCATTTTACAGACCGCAGTATTGAGTTCTTTGTAAGTGAGTTTTCGATGGTCGCCACGATCACTTTCCCAAATAATGGCGGTTTTGTTTTCGGTTGGCGTGCCCATGTGACGGTCGAGCGCGTTGTGTACGATGTTGCATTTGCCCCCGATAAACCACTGGTAAAAATGTTTTTTAACCTCTTTAAAGGGTGTTTCCCAGGGTTCGTACCACTCCAATTCCTTAGCCGCCTGTTCCCAAAATTTCACGGGATTTTTCCGGGCATCATCATGAACCTTTTTCCACTGCTTAACGGTGGCCGTTTTGCGGATTTTTCGGGAGGGTTTATACCATTTTTTTTCATCCATTAAAACCACAGTGGTTTCGCGCTGTTTTGCTAGCTTTTTGGGCATTTTGGAGCTGGTTATTACTTTTTATTTCCCATTCATTATAAATTATCTCCTGTAAAAGACAACTATTCCGATTATAAGTCCGCGCTTCGCGCGTAGATCCAATTGTGAATCCATCGTGTGGTTACACTTGGGTCTGCCACTGGGCTCACAATTGGATCTATTACTGGTAATAAGGGTTGCTTTTGTGAGTGAAATTTGCTATAATAGTAAGATTTAAAACATAAATCGATATCATGAATACGAAAAAAATACTTATTTGTTTAACCAGCGCGATCCTTTTCGCCGCCCAGACTGCCCTTGCAGCCGGTACACCGGGAAACGTTACTGGTGTAGAGGCTACTCCTGTTGATTCCGGTTCAATTGGATTGACGTGGGCCAGTGTCAAAGATGCAGGAGGAGGCTTGGTGGATCATTACCGCATCTATTACGGCACTTTTTCCGTTTTTGAAGCTGGAGAAGGAGACTATGAAAATGAGGCAGACACTGAAGACAACACCGCCTCTTATGTGCTTGATGGGCTTGAAGCGGATACGATGTATTACTTTTCGGTTACTGCCTTCAGTTCCGATGACCTGGAAAGTGAAGAATACAGTCCGGAGGCCAGCGCCAAAACCATGAACGGTGAAGGCGAGGGTGAGTCTGAGACTGACACTATCCCCCCTACCGTCAACAGTGTTTCTGCGCCGGACAAAATGCACGTTAAGGTCGTATTCAGCGAGGCCGTTCAATTGCCTATCGACCCTGAAGCCGCTTTTGGTATCGTTGAACAGATCAACCCTGCCAACACACTAACGGTGGTCAGTGTACAGATGGATGCAACAGATGCTTCCAATAAAACGGTTTTGCTGGAAACCTCTGAACAAAAACCTGATATCAATTATATTGTGACAGCAGGAGTTACCATCAAAGATCTCGCGGACAATCCGATTATCAGCGGAAGTACAGACTCTGGTCTTTTCCTTGGCTCCGCTGAGGAGCCTGCTGCTGGAGAGGGTGCTGAAGAAGAAGATCCTGTCGCTGGAGAGGAGGCTGCTGAGGAAGAAGCCACTGGAGAGGAATCTGAAGACTGCTCTGAAGATATGAGCTGTTTCCTTCCTCATTTTGCCGACTGCTCCGCCGCAAAAGTATCCGAAAAAGGCGCGACCCATGAATACACACTGGAAATTGCCGGCTCAGAAGCCACTGATTGTCTGGTGAAATACACCGCGGAACGCCATCCTAGCATTTTGTACGCAGGAACTGACATGGAATGTAAAATCGCTACCGGAGATTACGAGAGCGCAGAAGCCTATCGTAGCGCTTTTGATATCTTGGAATGTTCCGGTGATCTTTCCGCCGGCTATAAAGCCGTTGAACTGAAAGACACAACGCCTCCGGAAAATGTAACCAATCTGCTTTTGACTTTCCGTGAAGAGTTGGAAAAATACACGGTGTTTCTGAGCTGGACAGCTAGCCTTAATACTGCGAAAGACCTAATGGATCAAATCCTTTATAAAAGCTTAGATCGGGGTAGCACTTATGATGCCGGTAGGGCGTTGGGTGTCGCCGCGACTAGTACGGAGGTGGCTAATTTAGGCGGAGGGAAAGAATATACCTTTAAGGTGACCACCAAAGATGCCTCTGGCAACGAGAGCACTGGTGCGGTTAAGTCTATTCGCCTGCCACAGACCGGTTTAGGTGTCGGCCTTCTGCTCCTGAGCAGTGTTGCTGTCGCGGGACGTCTGCTTCGCCGGAAAGAGGATAATGAATTATAAACAAAAATAAAAAATAAATAGGAGAGCCCTGCCATCCGAAGCCTCGGCGAAGGATGGGCGGGGCTTTTCCTTTGGGAAAAAATATTTGACCCTTCAGGGCTTTCAGGGTCAGCATGAATTTAATTGAATGTTGACAAAGCTGAATTTTTTGGTTATAAATAATCTCCGGAATTAACCGAACCAATAATGGAGAATGGAGAAGCACGATTGCAGGGATTAATCGATGAGACAGATGCGCCGTCAGAGAAGGAGCTTGAGGCCACACGCCAAGAACTTTTAGCTGGCGCTACAGTCAAAGCCCCCACATGGAGAATGATGGTTGGGGGGAAGCAAGTTGTTTATGACCCTGACGCCATCAGAGATTCCCGCTCAATTCTCCGATCTTCAGTCAGTATTGATTTAAAAATGGGGCTGGCAGAGAAAATCCGTCGATTTTTGCGCTCAATATTTAATTAACCGCATGCTCTCCCGATAACGGGCATGCGCCACTTAAAACGTAAACACTGGATCTGGTTCTATGGGATAGGGATAGGAATGCTGTTTCTGTCTGTTTTAACACTGCCCGGCTTATCTCGACCGTTGGCCATGAGTATCTTAGATGTGGGTCAAGGAGATGCTATTCTCATCCGGACGCCTGAATATCACAATATTCTCATCGATGCGGGGCCAGACAGTGTGGTGGTCGATCAGCTCGGCGGACGGCTTGGTTATTTTGATAAAACCATCGACCTCTTCATCCTTACACATGCCCACCGTGACCACTATGGGGGGATTTTGGATGTGATGCAGAAATATAAGATTAAAAAAATTCTGCTAACCGGTACCCATTCCAGCGATCCGTTATATCGGGCGTTTTTAGAGCGTGTTCGGCTTGATGGTATTGAGGTGTTTTTTAACCAAAACCATCAAGACTTTCGCGTCGGTCCCAACCTGTATCTCGATATCCTTTATCCATTCGCGGGACATAACCTGGTGGGTCAGGATGTGAGCAATGAAAATAACGCCTCTGTTGTTGCGCGTTTGGCACAGCGGACACCTGGTGGCTTGGCACCGTTGGCCTTACTAACCGGAGATGCGGAACAGGAAGAGGAGCGTGAAATCCTGCTGGCCGGCCAGGACGTAGCATCGACTATTTTAAAAGTCGGTCACCACGGTAGCCGAACGGCGACATCGGATGTTTTTTTGGCGGCGGTTAATCCGACAACAGCTGTCGTATCTGCCGGAGAGGGAAACACGTTTGATCATCCGCACCCGGAAACGCTGGAAAAATTAGGGGATTTGGATGTGCGGCAGACGATGGAGGAGGGAACAATTATAATAAGTTTTTAATTTATAATTTGAAATTTTTATTCAATTTTTAATCAAATGTCCAATTTTGAAAACCCCAATGGCAAAAAATATGATCTGGAAGATCGCACAGAACATTTTGCTATTAGCCTAATCCATTTCATTAAAAACATTAAAACAACTATATATAATGAAAATATTATCAGGCAACTTTTAAAATCAAGTACCAGTATTGGTGCGAATTATCGAGAAGCCAATGGTGCTGAACCCAAACGAGACTTTAAACACAAAATTGCTATTTGCAAAAAGGAAGCAAAGGAGACTCAATACTGGCTGAGATTGCTTTTTGGCACCAATCCTGACACCAAAGAGGCTGGGGGTGTCATTTTAAAAGAGGCACATGAATTAATCTTAATTTTTGCTAAAATTTATAGTTCTTCAAAATAAGAATTAAAAATTGAATAAAAATTTCAAATTATAAATTAAAAACTTAGCTATGTGGTAAAATAAACCCGTTCTAACCACCACAACCATGCAAGTTATCTTATTGGCCGCGGGCCAATCAACCCGTTTGGATCCGATTGCGGATAAAAATTTATTGGAATTTGCCGGAAAACCACTTATTGAACATCGATTGGCAGCCCTTAAAAAGGCCAATATGCGCGACGTGGTTGTAGTGGGGAACAAGCACAATGTTGAGGCGCTGGGAAAAGCGCTGAAGGGGTATAAAAACGTGCTTGTCGTTGAACAAAAGAAGCTGGAAGACGGGATGGCGGGCGGTGTTTTGGCGGGGGCTGAGGCCGTTAAACATAAAAACATCATGATACTGAGCGCGAATGATGTATTCGGAGATGACCTTTTTGAGAAGGCGGTACAAGCCGCCAAGTCATCAGAAGATGGTTTAATCGTCGGCAAACGGATCAATAAATACTTCCCCGGAGGCTATTTAAAGGTCGATAAAAAAAATAATGTTACGGACGTGATTGAAAAACCCGGCGAGGGGAAAGAGCCCAGTGATATGGTAAATATTGTACTTCATATTTACAACGATTTCCCCGCTTTTATTAAGTGCCTCAAGACAGTTACGGGTAAGGCAGATGGGCGGTATGAAAGGGCTCTCGACACCTACATTAAAAAGGGCAAAGCCAAGCTAAAAGCCCTTAAATACACCGGCACATGGCAGCCGATCAAGTTTCCGTGGGACATTTTAAAGGTGATGAATTATTTTTTGGACAATCAGGAGCCAAAAATCGACAAAAAAGCAGACGTCAGCAAACAGGCCATCATCCGTGGGAATGTGGTGATCGGACCCAACGCAAAGGTGTTCGGAAACGCCATTATCCATGGCCCAGCCTACATCGGTGACGGAGCGGTGGTGGCCAATAACGCCCTTGTCCGGAACAGCATGGTGGGTAAGAACTGTGTGATTGGTTTTTCAACCGAAGTTGCCCGGAGTTACTTAAACCATGACGTTTGGACGCACAGCAATTATGTGGGAGACAGTGTGGTGGACAGCAATGTTTCATTCGGTTCAGGCGCGGTAATCGGCAACTTAAGGTTTGATGAAGCGAGCGTACAGGTCAACATTAAAAATAAGAAAGAAGACAGCAGCAGCAGCAAGCTCGGCGCCTTTATTGGCAGCGGCACACGCCTGGGTATCAACGCCAGCACCAACCCTGGGGTGAAAATCGGACGAAACTGTTTTATCGGCGGCAGCATGTATGTAGATAAAGACGTGGCGGATGACAAGATGGTTCTGCTGGATCAAAAGATTAAAATCACCCCCAACAAAAAAACAGCGTCGATGAAAGACCGAGGCAGTATGAAAGAGGGGCTTAAATAATCTCATTATTTTTTGTCAGTCCCGCCATCTGTTTTTGGCTTGAAGATGGGTGGTCTTTTGATGTTGAATGCCAAACTGATTTTACGCAGGATCTCAACCACTTCAGTAGGTATTCTGGGGGTATCCTGACCGTGGGACCACCTCTGAATAAATGTTTCGGGTATGTTTAAGTCTGCCCCCAACTCTTCCCACGTCTCCCCAAGGCTTTCACGTATCGCGCGGATGCTTTCGATATTGAATTCGGTCTTAACATCGCCCTGGACATAAACACTTAAATCCGCAAACAAGTCCGCCAATGCGGGTCGGACATCTGTCGGGATTTCGCTTAAATCCAAAATCTGTTTTGGGCTCAGTTTTTGGATTGCCGCCCCGACAAGTGCCTTAAGTAATTCCTCCTGGTATTCTGTCGGCTTTCTCATTGTTGATAATTTAAAAAATTTTATTGCTCCTTACATTCTTTTTCGGCCCATTCGGCAAAAATTTTGCCCGTTTGGCCAGCATATTGCGGATCAGCCAGCAAACGTACGAAACGCTCTCTGGTGTCATCAACACTTAGCCTCATATCTGCCAATTCTTCTTGGGAATATATACTAAGGTCTCCGCTGGCTAATTCGTCCCGGATATTCTGGAATATGGTGAGATAAGTATTCAGTTCGGTTGCCCGCTGTTCGGCCAAACAATCTCCCGTTTGGGCTTTTTGCCTTTCTGCCGCCTGAGCCGCCTGGCACAATTGACAGTCATGTGCTAGTTGTGTATAAAATTCGTCCATGTGGGGCAACTTGATTATAAAATTAAAGATTAAGTAATTTATTTTATAATAGTTTTTTATTCTTGTCAAGATTTTTCATTGACAAACTGTCCAAAGTCTGTAAAATATAAGTCTCATCTATTGCTTATGTCCTTCCCCCGCATTTTAAAAAATTTAGGTCTCTTGGTTTTGGGACTGCTGATCCCACTATCGACGTTCGCGAAAACGTTTTCAGACGTGCCCGCTTATTATAAACACTATCAGGCCATCACCCAGCTATCTGACTTGGGAGTAATCAACGGCTATTCGGATGGTAGTTTCCGCCCCGATCAAATGATTTCCCGGGCCGAAGCCGCCAAGCTTTTGGTATCGAGCATAAAATCTGACGAATTTATTCAAAAGGCGACGAATAGTTTTGTTAAAAGCGGTTTTGGCAGTCCATTTTACGATGTTTCGTTTAATGAGTGGTTCGGGCCCTATGTGATTATGGCTAAACAATACAGCATGGTCGACGGGTATCCGGATGGTTCGTTCGGGCCCGGCAATACTATCAACTTTGCCGAGGGCCTGAAGATGATTCTCCAGTCTTATGGCGCGGATGTACACTCGGAACGTTTTGTGGGGCGCCCCCTTTTGTATGTTGGGGGTCATGAGTGGTTTGCCCCTTATTTCAACTATGCGTCCAGCCATCACCTCATCAATCCTGATAAATTCTATCATCCAGCCCAATTGATGACGCGGGGAGAGTTTTCAGAAATCTTATATCGGATTAAAACCATTAAGGAGGAAGGGCTTGCGCAGGTTCCCATTACTCAACCGCCTTTTTCCAATGAATATACTATTACTATTCCTCATTTAGACATCGTCGATGTAAATGTCTTCTTCGCTAACCCATATGATTCCGACGGAGCTTTGGGCACCCTGAGGGGCGGGATGGGACATTACCTGTCTCCGCCGGGGGGTGGGGGGAAAATGGTGCTTTTTGGTCATTCTTCCGGTTATAACTGGGATAATTCTTCTTACAAACAACTGTTACGCCAAATCGACCGCCTGGGAATAGGAGATCTTATTTACATCAACTATCAAGAGAAGGGATACGTTTACCAAATCAACAAAAAGGACATTCTGCCCGCCGAACAGCTTGGCGCGGTTATGACAGATTATGGTTACGAAGAGGTGGCCATGTACACTTGCTGGCCTCCTGATGGAATCAGCCACCGTTATGTGGTGTATGCGGCACGTCTTTAAAAGAAGACTTGTCCATTTTCCACAATGCTGGTATGTCTACAATTGGGGTTCCGTTTTTTTGTGCACAAGCCCGCTAAAAGTTTTTTGGGTTTTTGTGGTTTGCGCACAACTCTTTGTTTTTTTGGCTTATTTAAGGGATTTTTAATGCCTGGCTTGTTTGGGGGTTTTTCGGTTTTGTTTCAACATGTTTTCCACAAGTTATACACAATCTGTTAACAATTTTGTCGTGGTTGATTGTCGACTTTTTGTGTCCGGGGTTTTGGGCGTATTGTCGAACAAAAACAACCTAATCCTAAAAATTTAATATTGAGTTTTTGGCTTGTGGCCGTTATGTTGGTTTTGTTTTTTACCATCCGTAGTTGTTTTTGCCTCACCTTAAACACAAAATCGACTTTCCTTCTTGTATAAAATAATTCTTCATACGCGTCCTTTTGCTCTGTTTTAAAAGGAAAAACGTACCCATTGCTTAACCAAGATGTTTTATTTATTAGTCAAGAGTCCTATATGACTACGGAATATTAATATTTAAAAAATAAAAAACAAACATCAGTACAAAAACCATTTGCATTGGATTGATAAAACCAATAAAATAAAAAAGGTGTAAGAAAGAGGTAGCATCCCAACACCGCTTAATATTTTGTCTAACTTCTTATAGGCAATGCGTTTAACTTGTTCACAAAAAGACTTTTCCACAGCCTTAAGCATCACGAATAAAGCCGTTGGTGTTAATAATACCCTCCCTGTTCTTAACAATGTGTTGATGAAGGCAGAAGGAAAGAAGCTGTATTTTACTACCACGGATTTAGAAATTGCCATTAGTTATTGGATTGAGGCCGACATCCAGAATGAGGGGGAGATCACCATCCCCTCTAAGCTTTTGACTAATTATGTTAACTACCTCAAAGATGACAAAGTGGATGTGTCTGTTGAGGAGGGGGATAGTGTTATGGTGAAAACAGACGACTCTAAAACAAAAATTAAAGGTATTCCCGCCAATGAGTTCCCCGCCATCCCGGCAGTTGAAAAAGAGGGAGCCCTGTCTGTTTCAGTAAAAGATTTTACTTTGGCGATCAATCAGGTGGCTTTTGCCGCAGCCATTAATACCACAAGACCCATTCTTACCGGGGTTTATTTTAATGTCACAAAAGATGAATTAAAAATGGTAGCCACTGATAGTTATCGTTTGGCTGAAAAAACAATCAAGGCATCTGACATTATTGGGGATATTTCCTGCATTGTTCCCGTAAAAACCATATTAGAGCTTGGTACTATTCTTTCTTCTTTAAAAAAGGATGACAAGGTGGAAATTATTATATCTAAAAACCAGATTTTCTTCAGTTTTAACAAAACCAAAATCACCTCACGCCTTATCGAGGGGCAGTTCCCCAACTACCAACAGGTAATTCCCAAGGACAGCAAAACCAAAATCACCCTAAACGCTCCCGAGTTGAGCCTGGTTTTAAAACGAATTAATCTTTTTGCCAAAGAAAACAATAATAAAATCTTATTAAAGGTCGACCCCTCTAGTGTGATGGTCACCACCGACACCACCCAATATGGCGTTGGTGAGGTAGAAATAAAAACCAAAGTGGAGGGGGGGAAGAATGAAATTGCCCTCAATTCACAGTTTTTATTAGAGGTTTTGGGTAATATAGGAGCTAGCGAGGTTGTCATCGAGCTTGGGGAAAAAACCTCCCCTGCTATTGTACGCACAAGCGGTAAGGATGATTATATTCACATTATTATGCCGCTTAAAATTTAATCTTCACAAAATACCACAGCCGACATCATAGGAAATAATCTTTAATATGTAATACCAGGCGGGGCACTTCGCCCGCCGGGGGATTGTCTGTTGTGTGTTGCTTCAATGAATATTTACTCCCATTTCCCAAAGGGGGCTCATAGTGAAATTTTCCAAGCCATCCAACCCAACCAACCATTGGTTGTTTCTGGTGTGGGCAATATCAGCGCAAAGGGGTATTTGGTCAGCGATTATACAAATGTAAAAAAAACAAAAAATATTTTTTGGCTTTCCGGCGACAATAAGGATATTTACGACCTCAAAAATAATCTTCCTTTTTGGTCTGATCGTTTTGTGGTGGCGCTAGATCATTTTCGGAAAGAAAATCAGGACGACTATCGTATTGCCGAGACAATTATCAACCTAAACGGAAAGGGTTCTAGGATATATTTGTTGAACTACAGAGATATTAATATCAGCCTCCCCACCCACGAAGAGTTGGTTGAGCAGGGTGTTGTGGTGACTGATGGCCAAGAGATGCGGGTTGTGGAGTTTTTTAATCGCCTGATTCAAATGGGCTATCAGCCTAGCGCTGACGTGACCCTTAAGAAGGGTGAGTACCGCCGATCGGGTGGGGTGATTAATGTTTTTCCGCCCAATGCTGAACGCTTAGTTAAAATTGAGGTCGACTATGAGAGCGTGGCTGGTATCTGGCTCTACAACCAGGAAACAAAACAGCTGGGTGAAAAATTAGCGCGGGCAGACCTTCTTCCAATTGATGTCGCCGGGACGAGCAAGACAGTATTTTTAGACCACCTGACAAGTGATGATCTGTTGGTTGTTGATGATATCGACGAGCAGACAGATGAGTTTCTGGACGCGATTGATAAAACGCCCGCCCAAAAACTTTTCTTCACTTCCTTTCCCCAAAACGATGAACAACACTTTCACCTTCGCTATTTATCTGTTTTAAAATATTACAGCGTTTTTGATCTGCTTAATGATTTGCGTGACAAGATCCAGCGGGGCTGGAAGATCAACATTCTTACGAAGCGGGTCAGGGAGCTGGGCACTATTTTGGATGAGGAGAACATCCAATATGTTACCAAGAACACAAAAGATGCCAAGGTTGTGCTTGTGGACGCGGGTGAGCTGGAACACGTCCCAACTTCTTTCCAAAACCCCGAACTGAGGATCCAGCTGTTGACCGATAAAGAAATCTTCAATCTGAAGAGATCCGCCCGTACAAAAACAGGGCAAAAAATCAATTTGGATTTTTTAACAGGCCTTCGTGTTGGCGATCTGGTGGTGCACTTAGATCATGGTATTGGGCGGTTTTTAGGAGTGGACACTAAGACTATTGATGAGATCAATCGTGAATACCTGGAGATCGGTTATGCGGAAAATGATCGCTTGTTTGTCCCCATTGACCAGGCCGACAAGATCAGTAAATATGTTGGAGGCGAGGAGCATGAACCTCAACTGACCCGGCTGGGATCTGTCGAGTGGAAAAACGTCAGTATAAAAGTTAAAAAAGAAACTCAGAAAGTTGCCAGGGAGCTTCTGGAGTTATTCGCTGAGCGTGCCAAAGTCAAAGGACACAATTATGGTCCAGACACCGACGAACAACGACGGTTTGAGGCTGGGTTCCCCTACGAGGAAACCCCCGGTCAGATGAAAGCCATTCAGGATGTCAAAGCGGATATGGAAACTGACCAGCCCATGGATCGGCTGGTTTGCGGTGATGTTGGCTTTGGTAAAACTGAAGTAGCAATGCGAGGGGCTTTCAAAGCTGTTGAGGGGGGCAAGCAGGTGGCTTTTGTGTCCCCCATCACCATTCTGGCGGATCAACATTATAAAACGTTCTTAAGGCGCCTGAAGGGCTTCGGAGCCCGCGTTGAGATGTTAAGCCGCTTTCGTTCTCACAAAGAACAGCGCGAGATTGTAGAACGCCTTAGAAAGGGGGATATAGATATTGTTATAGGAACCCATCGGCTTTTCCAGCCGGATGTCAAGTTTCTTGATCTGGGTTTGGTGATTATTGACGAAGAGCAGCGCTTTGGAGTGAAACAGAAAGAAAAGTTTAAATCCATGCGCAGCCAGGTTGATATTTTAACTATGACGGCTACTCCTATCCCGCGGACGCTGAATCTGGCACTTAATAAATTGCGCGACATTTCTACCATTACCACACCACCGCCCGGACGGCTCCCGATCATTACAGAGGTGCGACGATATAGTGATCGTTTAATTGTTGACGCCATTGTGAAAGAAGTTGCCCGTGATGGGCAGGTTTATTTTTTACATAACCGCGTAGAGACCATTGAGAGCATTGCCGAAAAACTTCGGAAGATGATGCCGGATGTTACATTTATTGTGGCTCATGGCCAATTAAATCCAACCGATTTGGAGGCGCGTATCGTCAAATTCAAAAACAAAGAGGTGGATGTTTTGGTCTCCTCCACCATTATCGAAAACGGCATTGACCTGCCGAACGCCAATACGTTGATTGTGGATGATGCGGAGAATTTTGGCTTGGCCCAATTGTACCAATTGCGAGGCCGTATCGGCCGCAGTAAGACTCAGGCGCATGCCTATTTCTTATATCAGGCGCGCCAGCTTCGGCTGGACGCCAAGAAGCGCCTGCGGGCCATTGTGGATGCCAGCGAACTGGGATCCGGTTTCCAGATTGCTTTACGCGACCTGGAGATACGTGGGGCGGGAGACATTCTTGGGATCAATCAGCATGGCACCATCCGTGTGGTTGGGGTGAACCACTTCCTGCGCATGCTCAACAAGACCATTGAGGGCATACAGGGTGGTGAGGGGGCTGCGGAGAGAGAAGAGAAACAAGATGTCACCATTGAGCTGCCTTTGGAGGCCTATATCCCTGACAAATACATTCCTGATACGAAAGATAAGATCAATGTATATCAAAAGCTTTCATCGGTTAACACTCTTGAGCTTCTTGAAGAATTTAAAGAGGATCTTATCGCGGAATATGGCCAATTCCATAAGCAGGTTGCTAATCTGTTCCAAATTTTGAAGATTAAGATTTTTGCCAAAGCGGCTGGCATCCTTCATGTAAAAGCCCTTACCATGAGCAATGGCGGCAAGCAGATTGTTCTTCATTTGGACTCCTCCGTTACCGCCGAGCCCATAGTTAATTTACTCAAATATAACCCCAAATGGCTGGTGAGCGGAGATAAACTGAAAATTGATATGAAAGAGCTGGGATTCAATTGGGTGGAGATTCTCAAAAAAGATATAAAAAGATTGATTTTAAAGGAAAAGACCGTTTAACTTGAATGGCATGAAAAAGAAAGTTTTTTTAAAGCTCTGGCTGCGCCTGAAACACGAGGTGGTAAGTGCCAAAGAGCAACCCCGTAAAATTTTGAAGTGGATCAAGTGGCTATTGATTGCTTTTGTTGTAGGCACAACAGTTGTCGGTGTTATTGTGCTTATGATTGTTTTGCCGAACCTGCCGGATATCGACAATATCCATAACCTTGTGGCCGCTCAATCGAGCGCGATTTATGATCGTGAGGGGAACTTACTTTATACCATTCATGGTGAGGAAAATCGGGAGAACATTCCACTTGCCGAGGTGCCCCAGCCTGCCATTGAGGCCGTTTTGGCAATCGAAGATGACCAGTTTTATGAACACGGAGGAGTTGATTTTTTGGCGGTCATGAGGGCGGTCTGCTCCGAGGTTCATATTTGCTCTACTGCCCGTGGCGGCTCTACGATTACACAGCAGTTTATTAAAAATGCTTTTTTGAGCTCCGAGAGAACCTACGCGCGTAAACTAAAAGAAATCATTATGGCGCTTCAGCTCGAAAGCCGGTTTGCCAAGGATGAAATTTTAGAAATGTATTTAAACCGCATTCCTTATGGCTCCAGTGTCTATGGTATCGAGCGGGCCGCCAACGCCTTTTATGGCAAGCCCGCGAAAGAATTGACATTGGTGGAAGGAGCCGTTTTGGCCGCAATCCCAAAAGCACCCACCTACTTCAGTCCTTACGGCGATCACAAATACGCCTCAATCAATGTTGGCGCGGAGGAGATTATTAAAATGAACATTCGCTCAGAACAGGGTCTGGTGGACATTAACCCTGACTTTATCAGCAAGGGGCTTCTGGGCAAAACCTATTATTTTGGAGCCTGTGGAACAGAGGAAGGTGATCAGGCGGAAGGGGAGATTGTTGAGGAGGGCGGGCCTTCTGGTGAATGTTATGGCATCTACGTGAAAGGTCGTGTCGATTTTGTGCTCGGGCGCATGTTAGAGTTGGATTATATTACCCAAGAGGAGTATGACCAGGGCGCGAAGGAGGCAGAGGCTCTTGAATTCATCCCTTTTGTTGAAGAAATCGAGGCGCCTCATTTTGTTATGTATGTGCGCCAGATCCTGGAGGAGAAATATGGCAAAGAGCAGACCGAAAAGGGCGGGCTTAAAATCACAACAACCATTGACCCCAGACTTCAGGAGGCCGCTGAAACCGCTGTCGCGGCTTATGCCGAGAAGAATCTGATTAATTACAAAGCCACCAATGCCAGCCTGGTAGCTACCGACCCTAATAGTGGCCAGATTTTGGCCATGGTCGGCTCGGTCGACTACTGGAATGACGAGATTGATGGCAAGGTTAATGTCTCTTTGCGCCCTCGTTTGCCAGGCTCTTCTTTTAAGCCCATCTCCTATGCGGCTGCCTTTTTGCAGGGCTATGCGCCCAGTACTGTTTTATATGATGTGCGGACGAAATTCGGTGGCTGGTATGAGCCGGAAAATTACGATGGGGAATACCGCGGTCCTGTGACCATGCGGCGGGCGCTGGCCCATTCTCTTAACATTCCTGCGGTCAAGGCAGGTTCCTTGGCCGGTATTCCTAATGTGCTGGATCTGGCGCGCAAGATGGGCGTCCAATTAAATCAGCCTGATGACTGGTACGGCCTTTCTCTTTCTCTAGGGGCGGGTGAGGCGCGTCTGCTCGACATGGTATCCGCTTACAGCATCTTCGCGAATGGGGGGTATAAAATGGATTCCGTTGCCGTTCTGAAAGTTGAGGATCGTAATGGAAACATTCTAGAAGAATATCAATCTCTTCAGAACCGCACGCTGATTCTGGACCCCCAGGTGGCCTACTTAATCAATCATGTGTTAAGCGATGTAGAGGCGCGGCCCGAGGGTTGGTGGCGTCAGCGGCTCAGCATTCCGGGTCAGGTTAACGGCGCCAAAACAGGCACTTCAAATAAAGAGCGTGGTGAGATCAATATCCCGCTTGATACCTGGACAATCGGTTATACCAAACGTGTCGCGGCTGGTGTGTGGGCCGGGAATAACGACGGTACACCGCTCAGTTTTAAGGCTAGCGGTCTGGATGCAGCCGGGGGCATTTGGCATGATTTTATGGTGGAAGCCACCAAAGACTTCCCCCGCGAAGATTTTGAGCGCCCCGAGGGGATTAAGTGGGTCCGTATTTCCGAGAAAACGGGCAAGCTTCCCTCAGAACACACACCCGAAGAGGGCATAAAAACAGGCGTTTTCGCCAGTTTCTCAGTTCCGCGTGCATATGATACGTCTTATCAGATCGTTGATGTCGATAAAGTCTCCGGTAAGCTGGCCACTGAATACACACCAGAGGCAGCTGTGGAGAAGAAGGCTTTTTTTGAGCATCATTCAATTTTGCCCGAAAACTCCAATTGGGAATCGGCGGTGCGCCAGTGGGCCAAAGAAAATGATCAAGACGAACCCATCCCGACTGAATACGATGATGTTCACACGCCCGAAACCATGAACGTGAAGCCCGAAATCGTTATCACCTCTCCTAAAAACCTCACCACTGTCAGCGCACCGTTTATTGGTGTATGGCCAAAGATCGATTCTCCGGCCGGTGTGGTTAAGGTTGAATATTATTGGGATGGGGAATTGTATGATACGGCTGAACAGCCTCCTTACAAAGGGGTCTTACAGATTTCGGCTCGCGAGAACAAAAAAGGCTCCGAGCACACCATCAAGGCTATTGCATATGATACGTGGTACCGCTCCAGCCAGTCATCCATCACCGTCAAGATCGGAGATGATGATGTGGCGCCCCTTATTGATTTTGCTTATCCGGGCGACGGAGCGCGGCTCGATGCCGGCACCTCCATGTCCACCCAGGTCAACGCGTCAGATCCGAATGGTGACATTCTTAAAATTGAATTTTATATGGATGGCAATCTGAAAGAGGTCGTTCGCCAACCTCCTTATTTGTGGCAGTTCACGGTACCTGACGAACTGGGCCAGCACACCATCCGTGCGATGGCTTACGACCACGCCAAGAATGCGGCCAGCACCTCTATCGACATCACCTCTAAGATGTCCGAAGCCGCTTCGCAGGGCGGCGCTTCACGGATACTGGAGCCCTATCGTAATGAATCTTTTTCCGAAAACAAGCGCGTCCTTATTAAGGCTTATCTCAGCGAGGATGACCGGAAACAGCTGAAAGAACTGGTCATTTCGGCCAAACGGAAAGACGAAAAATCCATTGTAATCGCTAAGGCGCTTGGCGACCCGAGCGTGGGCGGCGCCTACATCTACACCTTTATCTGGGATTCTGTCCCCGCGGGCACTTATGAGCTCCAGATGAAAGTGGTCCTACAAGACGAAAAAATCCGCTTCAGCCAGCGGGTGCCGATTGTTGTTCGATAAACTCACAACCTTTGGTGGTGAGGTAGTTTTCCTTATCAGCTAAACGAAGTGGCCCTCCGGAGCTTTAGCGCAGGAGGGGTATTTTTCGGTCTAGCGGAGAGGCTTTTATACAACTGGTTTTTGTAGGACGTGTTGTGCGTATAATATACTGTTTTTTGTATATTATCGGAACTGTTTGTCGATTAATACGCACTACATTTACTACAAAAAGGGAGGTGGGTGGGAAACGTTGTT
>Ga0180007_10001023_pt1 | contig 40668 bp, 54 predicted proteins | sample MM_PC_MetaG_FD_121122 | JGI IMG/M metagenome (GOLD analysis project Ga0180007, IMG submission 121122) | Groundwater microbial communities from the Aspo Hard Rock Laboratory (HRL) deep subsurface site, Sweden - MM_PC_MetaG | ecosystem: Environmental > Aquatic > Deep subsurface > Groundwater... | reverse complement strand
GTCTACAGACTCAAAGCTCCAGAGATTCACCCCCCCCCCACCAGCACCACATATTTAGTCTAATTGCTCAATACACTTTGCCTTTTTTAGACAGTGTTTTTATTGAGTGACACTCATGACACAATGTTTGCCGGTTATCTTCCGCCCAGAACAAAGCATGATCCCCCCCATGATCAATAATATGATCAACATCAGTTCCTGGCTTAATTATGCCATTTCTTAAACACTCCGCGCATAAAGGATGTTTGCGAAGGTGCGCAAGCCTTGCCTTTCTCCAGTGCCTATCATATCCTCTTTTGCTCGCGCTTTGCCTTTCTTTGTCCCAATCGTTTTTGTGTCTTCCGTGTTCTTCACAAAAGGTTTTGTTTTCCTGTGCAAGATTATTGCATCCTTGCCAAGCGCATGGTTTAGAAGGTGAGATAGGCATGAGTCACCACTTGATCGGCTTCCATTCCAATTTCCCACATGATTTGAATTCTATCATACGCCACGTTAATCCCTCAAAAACGAAATGCAAGTATATCCCATCGTCAACGATTGTGGCGATAGTATCCACTCTTTCATCTCCAATAACCCCCCGGACAACGAAGGGGCCTGCCGGCAACAAAGACACCGTTGATGGAAAAGGTTTCCAGCAATCATCATTGGGCCGGGATGTTTCGCTCCCGTCAATGATTGAAACAATTAGCTCCGCCATGTGTTTCGCCCCGTGTTCCCATTGGGAAAGCGCGGTATTTCTGAGCTCCGCCATTTCGTTTCCGATTGTTTTTTGTCGAAATTCGGAGTCGTCGCGGCTTATTCCAATATTGTGTCTGATGGCCGGGCCAGTGAAGGCGTCCCAGTGTTTTTCGGATAGGATCTTAGATTCAGACATTAGGTCCTTGGTATCAATGCGGGGCTTGCATGCGGCCCCCATATGTGTGATACCTTCATCCGCCACCACATCCGGAGCCACAACCCAACCCAGTTCATCCACAAGGTCTGACAGTCGATGGAAAGCCGTGAACACGTCAAGGCGGTCTTCAAGATCAATAATCAGCAGACGTTTTTCGTCTGCCGATATACTTTTTCCACAATACCAGCAAGATGTTTTTTCTATCATTCTTGTGTTGGTCATCACTTTTCTCCCTCCATTATTTTCATCAGATCATCGTAACTTTCTTCCATGTGTTCGATTGGATAATAAATAGACTCGTATGTCTCTATCAGGCCGATATGGTGCTCAATTTCAGAATCGTTTCCGTTTTTTAGCCTCTCAATCGCTTCCATGAGCATAAACAGAGGAGCGATGTTCGTGAGCGACTTTTCGTATTCTTTTTTTGTTGGGATTTTCACTTAACTACCCATCTCTCTTCTTCTCCTTTTTTTATTCCCCAAGGCTGGCTACTCGCCCAAAAACAGTCAAACACCAAGCGGTTTTTAGGGTTCCGCCATAAGCCGCAATCTTGATCGTCGAAACAAGTTACCGGTTACCCGGGGAAAGTTGTCATTCAGATCTAAACGCCTTGGCCAGCTCGACAAACCGGTCGAACTGAGCGTCGGTAAGTCGACCAATCCTTTCGGCAACATTTATCATTTCTTCGAAGTTGTATGGAAGGAAGTCAACTTTGATTTTGTCTTTCATGGATTCGTTGACTGAAGAAAACCTTGATGAAAGTTTTCTGGCCCTTGCATCATATTTCTCGTAAAGATCTTCGCCATGTTTTTCGAAATCATAAATTTGCCTTTCAAGCTGTTCCTGTGTTTCTTTGATTTGTTTGAGATACTTGTTGATTTGTTGTTCGATAATTTTGAGATCACCCATAGAAACGTCGATCTCACGCTTAACCTTTTCCTTGAAACGTTCGACCATTTGGTCGAGTTCTTTGAATTCAAGATCCATTTTGATACGTCCTTTCTTTTTGATCGTTGTTTGTCATTTCAACCCCTACATATTTTCGATATTGGACGCATAATGTTTTTCGACAATATTGTCTAAAATATCTCTAAACACATCACCAAACAACACCGGGAGTTTTATCGCCAATTCCTCCAATAATGGCATCATGATTTCCCTCATTTGCGGGTGAGCGGCCTTGGTGCATCTGAGGGTGAAGACGTGACGCCATCCCCGGATGTTAGCGGTCATGACTATTTCTGTTTTGAGGCTGTTTGGTAGAACGGCACGGGCCTGTTCTGGCCTGGCGCCAAGTTGTAAAAGCCGCATATACGTTTGAGACGCAACCTTCATGGCATAGGCCCACTGGTAATATTCCTCACTGTTTTCATCCCAAAATAATGGCCTAATGAACGTCAACCCGTCTACAGAATAGTTGCAATACCGCGTTGACTCCTGGCTGAAAGACGCCAACCGATGCCTGACCAGTTCATGGCTCACCCCCCGATCACAGATGAATCTGACGGAAATAGATTCGTGTTCCAGAACGGAGTGGTGGCCGGACTTTATGATTCCCCGAATGAACGGCTCGGCTGACGTGTTTTTTTTGCTTAAAGCTGGAATATAGTGGACATCACCTGTTGAAAATTTTTGTAAATTTTTTCCTATTTTCACCCATTCTGTTTTGATTTTGTCCTCGGACTTGTAGCAGGTTCGGCCGGCACGTTCGATATTTGCCATGATTTTTTTTGGGTCGATATCGGTCAGTATTTCGTATGACGGTTTGATGATTTTCATTCACCACACCCCGTTCTTCTTTGTGTAAGACACTTGCATTCAGAAACCATACAAAACACATTGTTTTTAGTTGCGTCAATAAAGCGTTCTTCAAACTCAATCGTTCGTCCGCAGTGCGAGCACACAAAGACTGAGTTTTCAAGTGCTTTAATGGTTTCGTGACACGTTAACATTCTTTCCTTTTGTCCAGGTATGGTCATTTTTCTACCTTTCTAACCACAGATATGTCTGTTGCGATCATTATTTTCTTTTTTGAATTTTTCCCATTCAGATTGGCGTTTTGGTTTTGTCACTTCCATATTTTCCTCCATTGCCGGCCGGCATACTGCCAGCCCTCGAAATTAAACCACGGGTAATCGCGCCGTGCCGTCAAAAACCGAACCCGTGAATCACGCGAATGAATATGCGGTCCCTTGACTTCGATCAAGGTTATCTTTTCTTTCCAATCCCACAACATCCAATCCGGTGTATAGCGCATATCTGGCCAGATAAGTGCGAGTCCCCGGAACTTATATCCTTCAAACTTGTAACATGACAACCACGGGATAATCATCTCAGATTCAAATCGCAGTTCGGTCTTATTTGGTTCGCTTGCCTTACGGCCAGGAGTCGTTATCGTTTGCTCAGGCGTTGAAATGCCGCGCTTGGCATTGTATTCGTCTACCTGCTCTTGGGTGAAGCGGACGCCAGACACAAGCTATTCCTCCACATTTTCAGAAGCAATATTAACCTGATGAATCTCGTAGAAAACTATGTCGCTTTTCTTTCTGCTCGACAGCACGTTGTGTTCCAGTGAATTTGATCGTTTGGGAAATATGGACACACTTTTTTTTTGCGATCATAACTCGCGCATTCTGTGCACGGAATGGCCATATCCCATTCGAGGTAATTAATTCTCCTTGGTCCTTCTCCATTGTCCACTGTTGTGTAATTGGTGATAATTTCAAAACCTTATTATATTCAAAAAAAACTTTTTTTGTTCAAAACTTTGGCAGTGCCCATTGTTGACATCCCTGCAAAATTCATATTTTTGGCGTGGTGTTTCATATTTTCCTGAAACTGGATTTAACTCCATGGCAAGAGGATATGCCATGCATAACTTACTCCACCACGTTCCTTCTTTTCTCCAAATAAAATTTTTACATTTAGCGCAGCATGTTAGCTTTGTTTCAGACATTTTTTGTCATTCTCCTTTTTTGTTTTGCGCGTTAATGACGCGATTTTAGAACAAAAATGGTCCCGTTGAAATGATAAAAATCACGTCGCGATTTGATCGTGAACCGCTTCGCTGAAGTCAATTTTTTTCTCTTCTTTCTCGAACGTTTCACGCATAAGATTTCCAATTCGAAACTGAATATTTTCGATTACGGATTCGATGTTTGACGTTTTCTTGTCAATCGTGAATTCCCTCAAGCCCCATCGAGAGAGGGAGGTATTAAGCGAAACGTCTGCGATGACCGTGACGAGCATCGGGAGTTTTTCCCAGGGAATCAAGTCGGCCAGGTTAACGTCTATGTCTACTGTGTGAGACATAATTACTCCTATTAAAACGGAAGGTCTTCGTTTTCAAGCTCATTTCCGTAAGCGTCAATATTTTTTTTCTTTTCTCGCGGGTTTAATTGTCCGTACATCCCCGGAGGATAATTTTTCTTTTCCCCTCCGGCCGAATCAAGCATTTGCATGTTGTTGGCCACGATTTCGGTTGTGGTCCGCTTATTTCCGTCCTTGTCCTCCCAGTCCCGGGTCTGGATTCGGCCATCGATATAAATAAGTTTACCTTTCACCAGGTATTGGTTGCATATTTCGGCCAGTTTACCGAACGCCACAATTCTGTGCCACTCTGTTCTTTCCTGTTTATCAGGTCCGAACTTTTCCGACGTGGCCATGGTGAAATTGCAGACGGCGTTCCCGGTCGGCAGGTATCGAATATCTGGGTCACGCCCAAGACGGCCTATGAGGATTGCTTTGTTGACTCCGCTCATTTTTCCACCCCATTTCCAGGATATTTTTTCCAGTCACGTTTCCTAACTTCTGTCCATGTTTCGTCGATGATTTTCGACAACAAAAATCCATGGACGTTACAAAAATGACTCAGGTAAATAATCACATCGCCAATGGCATCGCGCATTTCTGCAATGTGTTCCTCTTTTGCTCCCCTGATTCCCTGTGTAAGTTTTAGGAATGCGTGAGCAAGTTCGCCCAGTTCTTCAACCGCCCCAACAAACGATTGCCAGGCCGGGGCGTCAGGAAAATTATGGTCTGTCCATTTTTTGTGTTCGCGTTGGAATTGATTAAGATCAAACATTTTCTCTCCCTTATCGTTTTTTTTGAACAAAGTTGTTATTTTCAGTGATTGGCTCAGGCCTTATTTGTTTCTCCCATCTAACTTTTATCGCTGTAGACTGGTCTATAAGTCCAGCGCGTTTTGAATGTCCTTTCCACGTTTCAAACTTTTTTTGAGATTCAGTTGGATTCCATCCAGACGCTTTATATATTGTTCCTAAATGGTTTTCAGTATCCTGATATGAGATAAACTTATATATATGTTGGTATTTTTTCTTTAGAATTATACACATTATCTTTAAAAACCTCGTTGCCGTGTTTTTAGGGGCAAGATCACATATGGCCATTCTCCTTAACTCTAATATATTTTTACCTAATTTTAGTCTATTGCCGGCAATAGGATGACTCCACCATGCCACGGCAAAAATTACATTTTTGAACTCGCAAGCATAACAATCACCATGCCAACAGTCATTTGCCAATGGCAAAACAGAATGCCATTTTTTGTTTAGTTTTATAAACCTTAGCCTTGGAATTTCTATGACATCAAACTGGAGCGGTGACATGGGAATCGAACCCTGACCTTCCACTGGGAACAGTGGCAATGCTACCATTACACTATCACCGCAATCTTGCATTCTTCGTTATCCTCACATTGCAAATAGGGGCATGGCTTCCGATTCTTTTTCAGCCCTCATCCTGTTTTTGATTGATGTTTCCCAATACGATTTTTTCAGTTCAATTCAAATTGAAACTTGTCAATATCAAACATATCTCAACTCCCTGTTTCCAACAAATCAAATAATGGCATTGTCACTCCTTCTTGTTCTGCCCTCTTTAGGTATCTGATCGCTTGATCAAAGTATGATTGTTTAAGTTCAACTCCAAGAAAGTTTCTTTTAGATTTAACCGCCACATATCCGGTTGAACCGATACCTGAAAATGGATCAAAAATCAAATCACCTGGGTTGCTCCAAAGTTTTAGGCAGTTTTCAATCACGCCGATTTGTAGCGGGCATATGTGTTTTTCATCATTGTGGTCCTTAGCCATTTCCTTGTTAAGGCATTTCGTTTGGGCGATGTTAAACCATATACCAGACTCAACAAAAGATTTATCAGGCCAAACAGGTTCGGCTATTCGTTGCCACTGTTCAAGAGGAAAATTTCTTTTGTCATGGACAATAGGAGATACATCGTCACCCTGCTTCCTGAATGCCAAAAGGTATTCAGATAGTCCAGTCCGACAATAAGCAGAATCTTTTTTTATCTGCTTATAGAGTAGCCCCTGCGCTTTTGTTCTTGTCATTTCTGTCACTGGACATTTCCAAATTGTAACCCGTGAATGGTAAACCCAACCGGAATCAGTCATTGCCCTAATAATATCTCCAGGAAAATCCCTCAATCCGGCATGTCCGTCCCTTGATTTATAATCCACCAGGTCCTTACAGTGGATACACGCCAACCTGCCAGGTATTGTGATTCTCAAAAGATCAGGTATAAGAAACTTGAATTGGTCGAAAAACTCTTGATCGTTTTTACAGTTTCCCATGTCTCTGATAGAGTCAGAATAAATATAGAGGTTTGAAAACGGCGGGCTAAAAACTGACAGTCCAACCGAATCAGATTCGATAGTTTTGATCCGCTCGACCGAATCACCATTGATTATTTTCCAATTAACTCCCTTTTCCTCCCTGACAGTTTCCCTGACAACAAGTTTTTTTCTTTCTTGATCAAGTTTGCTAAAGTTGAACCGATACATGTTCGATTTCATTTTCTCGTGTTCAACTTGTTTTTGTTGCAGACAATCGACAACAACCTGCTCAGTTTCAGAGGAGACCAAGTGGATATTTACTTTCTCTTTTTGACCAAACCTAAATGACCTGCGAATGGCCTGATACAGTTGTTCATACGAGTATGTCAGGCCCATAAAAACGACGTTGTGGCAGTGTTGCCAATTAAGCCCAAACCCAGCGATTGACGGTTTGGTAATGATCACCCTGGAGTTGCCTGTTGAAAAGTCAATCAATCGCTGCTCTTTTTGCGCGTCAGGTGTGTTTCCCCTGACTTCAACCGCGTCCGGTATAAGTCTCAAAATTTCATCGGCGTCATAGTTTGTATTCAGCCAAACAATCCACGATTCATCTGATCCATTCACCATATCCGCCGATATTTTTGCCCGACTGGAAGATGATTTTCGAAGTTCTTTATGAAGACCGGTTGCGTTAACTGCCGGCATATAAAACAAGTTCCCCTCACCGGCTTCCTTGGCATGATCGGTAGGTATAACGTGATGAATGATTTCCATGTCCGGAAGATTGAAACCGTCGTCGTCTGCGCCCATATCCGATGGCTTTCCGATACACACGGCCCAGGAGGAAACCCATTCCCAAAAACTATTCACCGCGTGTCCCTTAAGACGGTATGTCCCAAAGTTCATAGTGTCGTTTATAAACCACCTGGACAACATTTCATTTGACGGCATAACATCAAGAAAGTCTGCGTGATTTCCAAGTTCCATATGGTCGTTTGGTGCCGGAGTTGCAGTGCAGGCCAGTTTGTAATTTGTGTTACGGAATGAGTCGATAATGGCCTGTTTTGTTTTTCCCATGAACGATTTTAAAATACTAGATTCGTCAAGGACAACTCCGGAAAAAACGACTGCGTCGAACAAGTGAAGACGTTCGTAATTTGTGATATTGATCCCGTTGACAACGTCGGACTGGTCCTTGCATTTGTGAACCTCAACCCCGAATTTTGTCCCCTCCCTAATTGTCTGTTGCGACACTGCCAAGGGGGCCAATATCAACACGGGTTCCCCGGTGTGCGCGTGAACGTGTTTTGCCCATTCTAGTTGTTGTGGGGTTTTCCCAAGTCCACAATCCTCCCAGAGTGCAGCCTTGCCCTTTCGAAGGGCCCACCGGACAATATCAGCCTGCCAGGTGAAAAGCATTGGATTTATTTCCATGGTCGGCTCAAACCCAGACATCTCGGAAATCGTTTTTTTCTGTGCCAAAAAATCGTGGTATTCCATTTCAACCCCTTGGTTTAGTTTACGCTTGAACCGTAACAAACGTCTATTTATAATCTATCCTGACGATTTCTCCGGTGGGCAAGTATAAGACCCGCTCAGCAACTATAAACGGCTCTTTGAACACTTGACCGAGACAGGAAGTTCGGCCGGTGTAGAAAACAGCTTGACATTGTTTATTCACGTTTTCATATTGCCTCTTTTTGACCGCCAGCCTTAAACGTTCGAACATTTGCCTTCTCCCCTTCCCCTACGGTTAAAATTTTAACGCCCCCCGTTGTCCCTGCCGAGTTTTATTGCCCTACCCCTTGTTTGGGTATAGGGTCAACCAATAACGTCAATCTGAGACAGAAAAACACTCCGCTGGCTTATGTTTCTTACCAAGTCTGGAGAGTAGCTGGGGTTCTTTCCTTCACGGTATGGCCAAAGATGGCAATGTTCATTTGTGCAATAGCGAACCGATACTCGGTTCCCGCACATGCAAAAAAAGCAGTGTTTTCGAATTGTTTTGACTGAAGGCCGACCGCTTCCAAGCCGATATTTCCAAAGATTACATCTGGTTCCGTCAATAAATTCTCCAGAGCATTGCTTGGGATCATAGACAGTCCCAGCGCATTCAACACAAAACAGCCTGATTGCGCGGCCTGGAGTGGATCTTATTTTTTCTTCTTCACCAAAAATAGCCATTTGATTCTGATTATTTACCATTTTTGAGCCGTCCTAAATTTACCTGTGGGCAGGTCAACAAACAGCCTGCACGTTCCCGTCGGCCCGTTGCGGTTTTTTCGAACAATTATTTCACACCCATTGTCACGAGTGTCACCCGAGTAGTATCCGGGGCGATAAATCATTGCGACGACATCCGCGTCCTGCTCCAGGGCACCAGATTCCCTGAGATCGCTCAGGAGAGGACGTTTGTCTGTCCGCGACTCTACCTGCCGGTTAAGCTGGGAAAGGGCCACCACGCATGTATTCAGGCTTTTAGCGAGGGCTTTTAGCGCCCCCCCGATCTCCCCAACCTCCAAGTCCTTCCGCTCATGCCTCCTCGTCGACCGCATGAGCTGGAGATAATCGACCACCACAAGCCCAATTGACCGCCCTTCCCGGGCGAGTTGAGATTGTAGCCTCTTGGCTTTGCGCGTTACCTCCGCTTCCGTCTGCGCTGCGGAATCGTCAATCCAAATACCTGCCCGCTGTATATATTCAGCTGCCCCGGACAGACCTCCAAAATCAGCAGGCTGTAGCCCCTCTCCTGATCGGACCATCGCGGAATCAATCCCTGAAAGCATTGATAACAGGCGAAAAAAGATCTGTTCTCTCGACATCTCCAACGAAAAAAAAGCGACATCCGTTGTTACCTGACCCCGCCCTGATTCTCGCCACTGACTCAGCGTGGCATTGACAATCAGAGCCAAGGACATGGCGGTTTTTCCCATTGAAGGTCTTCCTGCGAGAATGACAAGGTCGGCGGGCTGGCAACCACCGATCATTTTATCTATATCGGTAAAACCTGTTGGAATAACTGAGCTTTTTATCTTTCCTTGCGCACGTCCTTCGATGGTTTTCATCGATTCTGAAATTTCGGAGACTCCGAGTCTGTTCAGACCGCCACTCCCCATTGTCCCGAACCTAATCGCCTGGATTGAGTCAACAGCCCGATCAAGTGCGTCATCAGCCGTTATTCCTAAGTCCTCGGAAATCATGTCAATTTTTTTAGCAATTTCAGAAAGTTTGCGTTTGACGGAAAAATCGCGGATTTTGCGAGCGTAAAATCCAACGTTGACGGACGTTCCGGACGCGTCTGTAAGTTCGGCGAGGTATCCAATGCCAACGTCCGCGCAGGTTCCCATCGCCCCCGCCACAGTGACCAGATCAACATTATCTCCGATAATTTGCATAGCAGCCCATATCCGCCGATGCCCCTCCATGAAAAAATCATTGGGCATTAGGTCTGGGACCTCGGCCAGCACGTCGGACAATGCCCCAGGATAGGCCAGGATTGCCCCGAGAAGTGCTCGTTCAATGCCTACGTCTGCATGCCCCGGCATTATATTTTACCAGAGAGTCTATCGCAGCAGTCCTGCACTATTTTGCTAACTGCAAGCCTGTTAGCTTCCGTCTGTTCGTGCTTTTCTGGGACCATTCTCCGCTCCTCGGCTTGCTCCAGGTCGACCCGATTCCGCATGGCCGCTCGCGTCGATTCCAGGAGCGTTGCCGGACAAGGGAATCTTTCCCACGTCGTTGGCTTCCAGTTTTCCAAAATCATATCCACAGCTGTTTCCAGGTCCTGGGGCTGGAAAGAGCTTAGGACCTTGCCGTATGCCTGTGCTCTGACAGCTCCCTGGTCCCCGTCGAACCTCGTCTGATCGTAAATTACTGATAACCTTGCCATTTGCTTCGAAAATTCCATCGGATTCATTTTGACCTCCAAACGCCATAAGATTTGAAAATGCATCCCTAAACGCCTTGTCCTGCCTTGAAAGGCTTGATTTTCCGCCACTATTCCCGTATTGACCCTCCTCGACCTTTGTCATTTTTGATTTTGTTACCAGGAAATCGATGTTAGCCCGAAACCCACGGTTGTTTTCGCCTATTAAAAAATCCTGAGACCGCACAGATTCGAAATATTCTCGCCACCACTCCAACGATTGACGGCCTTTATCCTCGTTCCACCTGGCCGTGATGGTTTTGCGTCGCTCCGGTTTGATCTTGTTTGCCCGGGGAAGTTCGGGAAGGACCTCGTGATATAGGGCCACGATTTCTTCCACGGGGACGGACGGTTTTTTTACCTCCGGCTTGGCTTTGTCTTCCGGTTCTGAAATTTCGATTTTTTTCTGATTCTCACCGTCCCCCAACGGGGGGGCTATGGGGGGGGTATTTATTATATTATCTTCTTCTTCTTCTTCTTCTTCTGTATGGGGGTAAATCCGGATTTTTTCCGGATCAATTCCGGAATTTAGCCTCATCTTTTTCTTGGTTGTTTCGTCCAAAAACTGTGCAAATTTAGGTATTTGAATCTCAACCTCTTCTTTATCGCTTGATGGATTTCCAGAAAATTTTATCAACCATTTTTCTGAAGATTGAAGAAAGTTTAGAATATTTTTGATGTTTTTTTTCTGTTTTTGTTGGAAACTTCCTCGGAAAAATTCCAATTTTACCCTCAATCTCCAGCCTGGATCGATCTTGAATTCCCGGGCATACTTCTCCAGGACGCCAAAAAAAACCATGTAACCGAGTGGCCCGAACTCATTTACCAAATGGACAATCAGGGGGTCTTGCATGGAGTCAGAAATATGCTTGAACCATTTCATATTTTTTTTATTTCTGGTCTTGTCCTTGAGACGGGTCAACCTTTGTTTTTTTAATAGCTTCAATGCATTCCGATAGGCAATACATCACTTTTCTTCCAAATTTATAGTAGGGTAGTCCTTTCCCCTGCAACCGGTGGCTCTGAAGCGTCGATACCGATATCCCAGTCATTTTTGATAATTGACGCTCGTTTACAAAATTTCCTTCCATGAAAGCCCGCTCCTATCTTTATTGTCAAAACATATCACGCTGGGGTAACCAGTGCAAGTCTTTTTTTGGGAATGACCGGACTTTTCAGCCCGGCCTATTGACGTCTATCGTGAAGGTCTATTGTGGCCAGTCTATCACCCTGCCCAAGGCATCATCCAAGGGGCACCACTCGGGAGTGTCCCAAATAAGATCCTTTCCGATCAGCTTGGGATCATCAAGTTCCATACTCCCGATGGACGGGTGAACACAAATTGCTCCAGATCCTCGATTCCGAGAATGACCACACGACTCAACCCGTTCCGAAAACCCGGTGTGGCGACAAAATTTAATTATCTGGATTTTCATTTTAAACTCGCCAAATATTCTTTGAGCGGCCCGGGGTTTTTCAACGCTTCGTCCAAAGCGGTCCCGAATTCTTTTGGATTTTTGTGGATATTGTGCTTTTTCCAATAGGCCAAAACCTGGTCAGGTTCCAACCCGGCATCCAACAAGCATTCCCGCGCGTCTGTCTTTAGGCTCAGCGCCATGTCCCAAATGTCGGTCAAATCAACTTTTTTGGCGGGAGAACCAGCGGTGGTCTGTTCCGTTTCCGGCTCAGATTGGGGATCCACCGCTGGTTCAGGGGCGGGTTCCGTGGTGGGATCTGCGGGAAGGTCGGCGGAAAAGACAATTTCCTGCGGCTCAATCTGTTTGAGTGCCCATGCGTTTGCGGCATCCCAAAATGAATCACTGTTGTCGGCAGCGCGGTCTAAAAGATCATTTTCCGTGACGTTGTGTATTTTGGCCGTTTGCGATACAAAAGACTTCAAAGTACTTTGGTCAAACCCCCAATTAACGTTTTCAGATTGGATTTGTAGTCGATCTTGCCATGTTATATTTTCGCCTAAAACTGGCGCGGAGATGTTTTTTGTCTCAACCGGAGTGACGTTGACAACCTCACCGCGTTCAACATCATCCTCATCGTAAATTCCGCTGAATCCGAACGCAATACGTGCGCATTGAATAATTGACTTGTGTCGGAGCATTCGACGCGGGTGTGACTGCCATGGTCCGGGGATCGAGTATGGTTTTCCACGAGAATCCGTCCCCACGAATGGCGGTCGATAGCATTCGTCAAAGTATTCGGTTATTGACGTTGGATTTGTTCTGTCTTTTCGGTGAATGTTGCATGTTGTCCACTCAGGTGATCTTTTTGTCGTTTCCGGAACGTCTACGACGACCTGTGAATTGACACAATCCAGTCCGTTAAATTGAGGGTGAGAATTGATAATTCTAATCCAACCGTCAATAGAAACGATAGGCACAATTCCCTTCTGTTTGTCAGGAAACGCAAAAATTTCCCTGGTGAACGGGTTGAGATTGTATTGGTCGGCGACCACCAAAAGCGCGGCCATTTGCGCATCCGTCACCGGTTGATCTTTGTCGCGCTGTTTGAAGCAGGTGGCTTTGAGAATCTCAAATAGCTTACGTTCGTCTATGCCAAATTTTTGGGAAAAACGAGCAATCAATGCGCCTTTATTGTCCATGTGAACTCCTTATCTTTATTCCCGTTTTTTCTTATTTGGCGTTATTGTTTATTGTCTCGATTCGGCGGGATTCCATGTAGAATACCACGTCTTCAAGACAATACCGGATACTCTTTCCGTTCTTGTAATACGGTATCCCCTTTCCCAACATGCGGTCATTCCGAAGCGATTGAATCGCTCGGCCGATCATTTTAGCAACAAATTTTTCATCGACATACATTGGAGTTTCATTCATGTCCTATCCCCTTAGCACTGTTTTGAATTCCTGGTAAATTCGAACTCCGGGGATGTCCCGGATTCCGCTTCGGACGTCCTTTCCTATTCGTTTGGTGTCGAGAACAAAATATTTTGGAGGTATCTTTGACTCATCATCGACTGCGAATGTCCATACCTCCCTGCTTGAGGATGACCCCTCCGCCGTCCTGGTTACAATTTTTGGTTGTGGGGCCAAGGGGACGATAATCTGAACAGGCTCGACATTCGCGGCCTTGGCTTCCTCGTTAAGCCTGGTCTGAATTTCGGCGGCAGCCTTTCTTGCCTCCTCTTCCGCTTTCCGACGTTCAAGCTCTCGTTGGTATTGGAAGTTCGATAGTTTATCCCGAAGACATTTTTCAATCGCGGCCAAGCGGTCCGTATAACTTTTTGCCATGTTGTTGACCGACCGGACATATTCTTTTGGCTCAGAAATAAATTTGTCTCGAATATTGTTGATTTTTTTGACCAACTTTTTTGCCTGGATCGCCATTTCTACCGCAAGTTCATGGTCTTTTTCGCTCTCTATTGTGCATACTCTGGCATCGAATTCCATTGCCATGAATCGTTGGTCGTAAACCGATAAGGAACCCTTGACAGTTGAAATGTCAAAGTTTTTTTTCACATCGTCTTTTCCCAGAAGAACATTGAAGTCCATCCTTATTTTACCTCTTTCATATATTTGTAAGCTGACAGTGCTCCGCAAAAAGCCCTGAAAGCCCGATGGCAATCTGTAAACTCGTCAAACTTTGCGTTGCCCCCTGTTTTCGACAGCCTCAACGTTCCAATTTTTCCGACAATGTAGCCACTATATAGGCACGCGTATTTATAGGCAGCGAGCTGAAGAGCCCACGTTGGCGATATGGTAATTGGTGTTTTTATGTCTACCAATGTCGGAATATCATCACCTCGAAAGACACATAAAAGGTCAGGATGACCAACATATCCCATTGATGTAAAAACAGCTTCAAACTCAACCGCAATAACCTTTTTGACCACCGAAATAAACCATCGTTTGAACGATGAAAAATATCCAAAACATGCTTCGTCTAATTCTGTAACCCAAAGTCCTTGTGCAAATGCGCCACAAGCCTGATGGACTTTCGTTCCCCTTTCAGCCGCTACCTTTAAAACATCAGGAGAAACACATGAAAAATCTGCGAAGGGTGATAGAACTTGCGTTACAGATGGAAGCTTCATCGGAGTAACAACAGCCAAAGCGCGATGAAACCCAACCCGACGATTGAGATTATTTTTTCTTCCCAGGATAGTTGCATTATGCGGACCTCAAATCCGGCCTGACCATCGTGGTCATGATGGACTTGCAGGTTGGGCATTGACGGGCCAGGTTTCTGATGTAATCCGAGTCAGTCCGTTTGATGTATCGTCGTTCTGTTTTCTGGCATTTGGAGCAAAAATAGTCTACCATAAAACCGTCTGAATGTGCCTTGATCACCATTGGCTTTTCCTCCTTTTTGTTTACCCCCGGGCGGGTTAGACCCGGGGGCGCGAGCGAATCAAAAAACTAAATAGCAACGTTATCTTCTTGGACTTTACCCCCCGAATCAGGGGGTTGAAAAACAAAACAAGTGCCTTTATGTATCGGTTCCGATCAATTATTTTATAGGCTTACCTCCTGAATGGATTTTCGAAACACGAGAAAATTACATCAGGAATTTTAATTTCATCCAAACCTCTTTTTGTGGGTATGTTCCCATTTCCGGTGGGGACGGTGTCAGATATTATATTTTCTGGAAAAATTCACGCTGGAATTTGATCCCGGGCTTCCTCTGATTCGCATTTTCTTTTCCTCCGGTGTTTTTTTGTTCGTCTCTGGTCAACAAGTTTCCCCTCTTGCCTCCCTTGCCATTCCGCACTCATCGCCAATTTGGCCGTGTTTTTTAGGTGGCCGTTGGACCGGTGTCGGTTTAGCCTGGGTTGGTGGTTTGGCCACAAACGGAACGGACCTCAATCCGCTCCGCTGGGGGTCAAGATCGCGTATTTTTTTTGCCACGGCCACCCCTCCGAAATATTTTTTGGCGCGAATCAATAATCCAGTCGCGTCCAATTTTTGTTGCCAGGATATAGCCCTTCGATATTTTCCATCTGACTGTGACCGGGCTCACCCCGAGTAGTTTAGCCGCCTGGGCCGTTGTCAATCCATTTTTATTGTTCATTTGCAGTTTTTTATCACTTTTTTCAGCTTTTTATGGGGCGGTGGATAATTCCCTCGCCCCCCTCCCACAATGAAAAAAATTATACGGACGGATACCAGCGCCGTTCAATAACGTAATTTTTGCGACATTCCATGCTTCGTATTACACCACGGACCTGGAGACGAAACAACCGGTCCAGTAAATTCCGCTCATATGATTGGTAATCACCCCTAATTTTGGCCAACCGGTGGGTATTGGCCCCCGGATTCATTTTTACCGTCCACAATAAATCCTGTTGGCTTTCCTGTAATTTTTTCATCTTCCGCCTCCTATGCGTTGCCCTGTATGATGGTAAATTTAGCGCGTGCGCTAAATTTTGTCAAGCCATTTAATTCAAAAAATCATGGGGTCGAATCAAACCGGTCCGGGTCTACTTTTTTAACTTACTGTAATTTAAAATAAAAACTGACAAGAAAAAATGAAAACCCTTGACAAAATTTTCCAACCTCGGTATCCTCCCTATATATAGGAGGACAAAATGGACGCAGAAAAACATCTATTGACGACTGGAGAGGCTGCGGTTCGGTCCGGGCTCCAACCCCGGACTATTATTAATAGGATACTGTCCGGGGAGCTCCCGGCAGCCAAACGGGGCGGGATGTGGTGGATCCGTCCCGAAGACGCGGATGGTCTACAGCTCAGGCCCCGGGGCCCGCGAGCCCATACCCTCGGTCCTGGGGAGGGGAGATCCCTTTGCGCGTCCTGCGGTGGTTGGTATACCAATCTCTATCAGGACCCCTGGGGCGGTCCCGACCGGGTTTGCCGGCGGTGTTGGGACAAGAGAAAAAAATAAATTATTTTCCTCATTACCGCTTGACAAATAATTCCGAATGTGGTATTATTAAATCAACAGGGAGGACGAAATGAAAAACTGGAGGGAGATCTACATTACAGACGAAGGGCAGGCGGACTGTGAATGGTATGCCAGGCTGATCGGTCTCAAGGAATACAAGATCGAGCATGAGACCTGGGGCGACGAAGAGATCTGGTCAGTCTTGATCCCCAGATAACCAGCCGGGGGCCGGGGTGCCCCCTTTAAAAAGGAGCACGAAAATGAAGAATTTGGATGAACTTTATAAGGCAATGGCGAACAACGATCCTCAAACCCTGGACATCCATGGGCAATGGAGCGGGGACTTGCCGACGTTTGGCGGAGATGAACCCCGATACACCGAAGGAGTTTGGTCCTGGGACGCTGAGCGGCTGCTCGTGGGTGAGAACTTAGACTGTTTACGGATTGTGACGCGGGATGAATGGGATGAATAAACACCGGGGGCCGGAAGGCCCCTAAGAAAGGAATGAAAAATGTATAAAGAACTTCTTGAGGCGATTAAAAATAACGACACAGAGACCTTAAACGCCCACACTATCAATGACAGGGTAAAATATTACCAGAGCGTTATCGACGGCCTGACCGACAATACCGGCGAGAATAAGCTGGAAGTTGACGTTTTTATTCAAGGCGGAGAAATATTCGGGGACGGTGAGGATTATCTATTCGGTGCTTGGAATTCAGATGGAATTCCGGTCCTGGGTTTTCACACAGAGGACGATTTAAGACGGCAGATTATTACTATCAACCAACCTACCGAGTAACTAAGCCCGGGGCACGCAATGACGCGCCCAAAAAATAAGGGGCACTACTGCCCCTATTTTTTTATTTATTTCACCCCGCCTTCCCTCGGCTTACCCCCCACAAGCGTTAATAGTAACCCGGTTGCCAGGTCGTCAAGAGGGTTTGGAGTGGCCAATGCTTTCTCGTGCAGGTCCTGGAGCATTTCAATCGCCTTATCTCTGATCTGCGGGGATAGCCATCCGATAATTTGTCCGGCCAGTGTCGACAATATTCCGGTCCAAGTAAGTCCCATTTTTCGATCTCCTTTATTTTTGGTAGTTTTTTGGCCACCTGTATCCCAAAATGTCGCCACGGTTATAAAAAGAAAAACGAACTTGGTTGGATTGATTACCCCCCAGGACTTCTATTTTGCCAAGGTCTCCAGATCCCCGGTAAAATCCGACATGCCCCCCTGATCCCCGGGCAAGAACGACGATGCACCCGAGTCGCGGGATAGTCAACTCCTCGCCCCAATTGAGCCAAGACCGCGCCCACGCCGACACGGTGCCCTTGATTCCTGCTTGCTCCATACACCAATTGACAAACGATGAGCACCATGGCACGTCGTCGGGAGATGACCCAATCGACGTGCTGGCGTGATATTTTTCGATCTGTGGATTACTCCCGGGCTGAAATTCTTTTGTGCCGACCTCTCCCATGGCCACATGATACCATGGTGGTTCACCGGGTGCCGAGGTCAGGGCCTCCACGGTTTTCGGGCCGAGCATTCCATCAACCATGAGGCCAAGCCGCTGTTGTTCGGCGGTAACGTCGTCCGTGAACCTTGCCCAGTCCACGAATTTTCCCACCACCTCCCAGGGGAAGGCGGATGTTCCCCAGTTGACCAAATTTTTCTTGTTGTAGTCGGACGCCCTACTCATCTCCATCTCTCGATTTCTTCGGGTGTGGGGATCCTGCCTTCCCACTTCTCACGATAACTTTTTGAATCGCTCTTATCCCAGACAACGATGACAGGGAGCGGAGCCTCCACGGCTTCACACCACGCCATGGCCGCCAATGCCCAGGGAGAGGGGGCCACGTCTTCCGTGGTCAGATTCTCCGGCAAAATATTGTCGTCGAAGCTGGGTGTCAGGTCGAACTTATATTTCCAATTTATCCCGAGCGCCTTGGCGTCTTCACACGCGCTGCACCCGTCACGACCGAATAACCACCAATCATAAACACTCATGTTTTAGTCCTTGCTTATCTGTTCCCCGGTAGCCAGTTCACGAAACGCCGCCGTCCGATATTCCTGATAAAGAGCTTCAACGTCTGAACAATCAAGCCCGCTTGCGCGGCATATCTGAACCATTGTTTGAAGCATTACTCTGTGGTTTGTGACTGATCTTTTAGTTTGATTTATAATGATCGTTTCCAATCGGTTTTGGTTTTCAGCCATTTGTCCGACATTGTAATCTATTTTGCTCAAAAACGATCCGATGTCCAATACTTGCTTTTTGTAGTCAGATAGCCTTTGGTGGTCTTCGTCCGTTTGGCCGCATACTTTTTCCATGTCAGTTTTGAACCTTTCGTATTCAATCAAGAATCTTTTTACCGTTACTCCGGCTAACACCAGACACAAACCAAAAAGCGTTCCTATGACAGATGCAGCATGAGCGAACCAATCAGGCAATTTTCACCAGAACATTCTGATGAGACAGCAGACAACAGAAAAAATAAAATATGGAAGCGCCAATGACATAAAAATGTCTCTTTTACTATTCAGTAGGACAACAAGACCAAAAAAGATTGTGCCTCCGAGGAAAAATGGAAAAATGCTATTTTGCATTATTGTTTCGGAAACTTCGCCTTCACCGCTTCGCGTTTGGCCTGAATATCTGTCGCCTCTTCAGGACGATTCTCAACTATTTTTTCCCACAAGGCAACAATAAGATCATTTACAGAGCAACCAGTCGACTCGTATTCCTGTTGCCGTTTTTCCTGAACGGTTAGCGGGTTTTCGTCTATCCATTCAACGCCGTTCCAAATGGGAACACGTAAACCAGAAGGTGGCGGATCAACAAACCTACCTTTTTCGTAAGTGTGTTGATCGGTAATGTCCATTGGGCAATCAACCCATTTTAGGCCTGCGGAAACGGGAAAAAGGTCTTCATCCTTAACGACTTGACAAACACGTCTTCCGTGAATTAGCGCCTTCATTATTCGTACTCCCAAACTATTATTATTCCATCCCCTCCGTCGTTCCCAGCTACCTGTGTCGCTGACGACACTCCAGATGCCCCACCTCCAAAATCAACACCGTCCACTGCGGGTAGGTTTTGAGGATTAGAAAAAAGAGAGCCGCCCCCAGTTCCAAAATTAACGGTGCCACTACTTAGCACAATACCTGTGCCCCCGCTTCCTCCGTTAACACATATATCGCCTCCACTTGATGTCCCGCCCGAACCGCCCGAACCGAATCCAGATGTTCCAATAGTTGTCCCACCACCTCCGCCTCCGCCCGTTGAAGTCGCATGTGCCCCAAAAGACGACGTTCCGCCAGAAGCCCCATTGTTGTTTCCAGCAGCGCCTCCGCTTCCGCCACCTCCAACGGTTACGGTCTCGGTTGCACCCAATGACGACTCCAGGATGAATTTTTTGGAATATGCGCCTCCTCCTCCACCTCCAGAACTACCCCTGCCGGTCCCTGAACCAGCGCCTCCGCTTCCGCCACCGCCGCCTTGGACCTCAATTAAAACTGCCCGGCACCACGCCGATTTTGTCCATGTGTCGTTAGAAGTATAAATTGTCCGTTGACGCAAACGGAATCCGGTGGACATGAAAATCTCTATTCCATCAGATTCGCGTCGGAAAAACAACTCAGTAACCCCGCCGCTCTCCTTCGTATAGATCGCCCCCTCATTTGCGGCAGTCGTTGGGGCTGAGCCTTGCTCCTGGAGGACGGCAAAATTATGGTGCCCGTCGTCAGCGTGGTCAACAAGTATGGCGCGATTAAGGGTGTCTGAAAGTGTTGGATGGTTTGCGCCAACCATTTTTTCATCGTAATTGATAATCTGTTGAGTCATTTTTTCCTCTTAATAAACTGTTGAATCCCTATCGCCACCAGCCATTATAACCCCATTGGCCAATAAATCACCAGAACCAAGTGGACTTGGGGTAGCATAACTACCGGTTGCATACTCAGCCCAATAAAGAAAAGAGCCGGTGTCAATCAATTGAAGTGTCGTAAAAAATCCGTCAAAATCATGCTGAACCTGGATTACTTTCCAAAACTGATTAACGAGTTGTTTCCCGGTTGTATCATAAATATTTTCAAGTGTTCCAAGTATTATATCTCCGGTTTCAACCTGGAACATGGCCCCGGTATTATTGGTCACATTCACAACCCAAATAGGGTCTTTAAATTTGTCAACAAGTACGGATTGAATATCCGTAACTGTATCGGTATCTCTGATAAAATAGAACGGATATGGGTCGGTTGGAACACGCATTCCATAGACATTTTGACTAAGTTGATTTTTGGTTGCATCTCCGTCTGAATACCAATAAAAATCAGAGTCATTATAATTCCACCGATATTGACACCAGACCTGATTGATAAGATTTGTCCAGTCCTGATACATATCTGAAACCACGATGTCTTGACGACGCAGTAAATCCTCAAATCCGGTCTGGATGGAAAAATTTTGTATTTTTAAAACAAGATCGCCTGCTCCGTTAATAAACAAGTCTGCAAGAAAACTTGATACCATGTTCTGAATGATTGTCCAAACAGAATCGTCTTGAGCGATGCATCCGGCCGCTTTGTATCCAGCATTGATAAATACTTGAGAGGAATACGCTTTTGCGGTTGCGTCAAGATCGCCAGTCCATCCAACGTGGGTAGATAGAAAATCGTCAACTATGTCAACGATGTTTTCGATCAGCGTTCCAGAATCATCCAATCCCATGCCCTTGACCGAAACGGTTGAATTTCCCTGATCGGCCGTAAATGTTACGGTTGCGTAATCTGAATATACGGCGTTAGACTCAGAAAAAGTATATCCAGATGTCTGTAAAACATCGTCGACGTAAACAGATACAGTGTTCCCATTTGCGACAGACAAAACAGGGTGGCAAGCAAAGCAATAAACGTGGTTTACTGTGTCGATGCACGGGGCTTCCCATATCCCATAATACCCGTCGGTCAGGTCGCCATAAACTATCGGGAGTGTCTCATTTGCGGTAAGATAATTTGTAAAACCGTCTGATCGTTTGAGATAAAAAGTCCTGTCGAGTGAGAGATAATCCTCTTGCGCCGTGATCGTAAATTGTCCTTGGCGGTCGTTGTATTGATTTATTTTTCCGCTGAAAATTTTCAGGTGATCGGCAAATTGACTATCAGGCATGGCCAAATAAAGCCTAATTTGTTTTCCGAGAAACGGTTCTTTTGGGAGAAGCCTTGTAAAATACCTGTCGGCATTGTTCAACACAATGTCCATAGTCGCCATTTCTTTGTTCTGAAATGCTGCGAATAAATCATTGACGCGTGGTTTCATATTTCTTGAAACTGTTCCGAACGAAAGAACCTTGGCGTCATAAGAAAGAATATCAAACGAATCACCACCTGCCGTTATCGTTCCGTCCGCGTCATAGGTCCCGTCCGCCAAATACCCGGGAGAGAGTGACAGGAAGGACATGTCCCTTGCTGCGTATCCACGAATTCCAAGGTCGGTATTGATTAAAATATAAGGAATAGGCTCGTTGCCTTTAGCCACATTGTCCCGCCAATTTTGGTTGACCCTAAGCACTCTTCATTACCTCGGAAAGTGACAGGTCAAGAGAATATCTGCCGTCGAATTCGTATTTCTCACCAAGGCTGTCAAACGTAACGAGCCAAAATTCGTTGGGAGTATCTGAAACCTCGTTAAAAAAAATAGGAGATATTTTGCCTGTATTTTGACTTGATATTGTGTCAAGCATACTAAAAAGATTGTTAACATCGGTTACGGTCAAAAAGTCAAACGAATAATTAAGAGTTGTCGCCCAGTTCCGAAAAAGCCTTTTCGTCGAACCGAATTCCGTTGACAAACTTCGGCCCACAAAAGCGTTGTCCCGGCCACGCCCCCACGCTGGTGCACGGGAAAGGGCAAGATATTCTCCCAGGCATAGTTCTGAAATCTGGATATAGGCCGCCGCGTTTGTTTCGTCCGATATCACAAGTCGCCAATATTGAAATGATTGTGTTGACGCGAAATAATGGAGAATTTTGCAACTGTTCCAGGTAATCGTTTCTGAAAATGTTGGAGCACCCCAGGAATCTGCAGCATTGCCCTGAATCGTGATCACTGCGGCAGACGAAAAATTGTGATCATAGATGGCAATGCAATCTGCTGAAACAGCAGCACCCAAGGAAATTTTTACCCAATTTGGGTTATCCAGACTGCTTGAACGATACCTCGTGTCTCTTGAGCCGTCGAGTATTTTGGCAGGATTGAAATAGTTTATACCCCTCAAATACCATTTGTCCCCGAGGACAAAATCATCCCCGGTGCCAGATGTAAACGCGATATAAACCCCGTCGCCCAGGAGAGTGGCCGCAGTGCTCGTAGTGACACCGTCCGCATCCCAGGTATTTCCACCGTCGCCCGACCACCGAAACGTCGCAGATCCAACCTCAGCGCCTCCAGAAACGGAATCTATTTCAACGACGTATTCAAGATCCTGTGCCCCGGAGAATGATCCAGATGTGGTCATTGTTGCAGATCCTGTCCCAGATTTTAGGGCGGACGAAACAAGACCGGATCTTTGGCTGGACACCGACAAATATCCAGCGTCCGTAATTATATTGTCGTATAGAATTCTTGTAGTTCCCATCAGAAATAATTCTTGGACACTTGGGCCAAGCCTTCTTGAACCATGTTTATAAACTTTTTCTTTTGTGTCGGATTGTCAAAATACATGCCGTCGACGTTTATATTTACGGAAAAGTTGTTGTTGGTGCTTGAGTTTGAATATGGGACTGATATTCCGTCATGTTGGGTATATCCCCTTCCGCCCTTATATGGAAGTTTGAAAAAATTATCAACTATATCGTAACCTGCCCATTCGTCCTCTTTGGGAACATGCCATTGCTCTTTTCTGGCAACGGCATCGAAATATCTTGTATCAGTGTGAAGCTGGTCGTAATATCCTGCATCAAGGACCCCAGTTTGATAAGCCCGGAATTCTTTTCCGATATCAGCCATTTGATACCATTTTCCCCAGCCGCCAGGATCCCATCCTATCTGGTTGACGCTACCCCCAGCAGAAAAATATGTGCTGTTTGTGAAAAGGCCTTGCATTAATTGGTGGATTAATGCGTTTGAATCAATCCCTCCGGCCACATTTGTTGAAGCAGAATTTGTCGAAATAGAGCTGGAACCTCTTGCTGAAGATGAAGGCGAAACGGTTGATGAGTTTGAAGTCCACGTTGTGTTTATAAAGTTCACGGCATCGGCCCATGCCGTTTTCATGTTGCCAGTTAATCCTATCCACAGCGTCTTCAAATTTGAAATTTGGCTGGCAACACTGGTTGAAAATCCATCGAACGAATTTGCAAATGATCCGTTTGCACCAAAAGCTTGTGTCCATGGGGTTATTTGGGCGACCATATTTGAAAGATTACTCGTGATTCCCGGCATAACAGATGACCAGCTTGACATGGTATTTTTCAGGGTTCCGAGCACAACGTTCACATCGTCAAGAGGCTCCGCAGTTTCTGACATGTCAACAATGGCGTCGGAAAGGTCCTCTACTGGTTCAGGGTTTATTTTGTCTATTGTGTCTTGTAGATATTTAAAAAGAGACGTGATTATTGGTATATTGATCGAAGAGTGTTCCTGTAATGCACTGGTCCTACTTTGCCATAGGTCGACAAAACGTTCCGAGTAGTACATGGACAAATTTTTGAGTTCTTTTTCTAAAATTTGAAGGTCTGATAACACGGATACATTCATGTCGCTCATTCCGGAAGATACATCATTTGAGCCTTCAATAAATTTATCGAAAAACGATTCCTCGAATTCTTTGACGACGTCTGTTATTTCGTCGAACGTTGCGTAAAACGAATCTGAAATATCGCTCAGGCTGTTGTCAATTCTGTCAAGAGAAAAACCACGGTTAAAATCTGATAGTTTGTCGGACACCGAATCGATCTCTTGTGATAGCCGCGCCATGGCCTGAGTCGCAGATTCAACGCTCGAATAATCGACATACACAGAAACATTCGTGGTAGACGATTCAAAACCAGCGGGGCCTATATCAGAAAAAGCAGCGCTGACCTTATCGGCCGCACTGGTGGCCGGGTCAACCATATTTTTTTGCAACTTGCTAAAATTTTTGGCAATTCCGTCAACTAAGTCTGGGACATACGAGTTGCCCACGACATCGTCATACAGATCGCCAAACGCACTTGATACCGAATGTATTTTTTCGATGACCCAATCAAAAACACTAAGGAGTTTATTTCCAAGCCAAGATTTTGCAGAATTATAAATTTCCTTGAAATATCCTCCAATCTTTCCGGGCATTACCTCAAAAAAGCCAATAATTTTTTCAACGAAATCCTCAGTCCACGTGATGATTGTTAACCACTTTTTGGTAATCCACGAAACAATGCTGCTATAAAGTTCCTCCATATATTGAGATACCATACTTGGCAATTGTCCGAAAAAATAAACAATATTGTCATATGCGTCACTGGCATACCTGATTATGTTTGTTTTCCAAGTCAATATTCTGTTGTCCATCGCCGAAAGTTCTTGGCGGATAACAGCTCCAATTGCGTCGAACGTTTTTCCGAGTTCGTCCCAATTGTCAATAAGTTCAAGAACCGCCCAACTTACAGCGCCGAATGCAACCACAAAGGGTGCTATTGTGACTGCCATGGTGGCCATGGCAGGGATAGTTGAAGTCACAAGAGTTTTTGCGAGACCTAACGCGGCATAACCGAATGACATGAGCCCGTTGACAACAGTGACAATACCTGGCCCCAGAACTTTGAGCACTGTGATTGTCCCAGATACGGCTGTCGTCAGACCCCCAAGTATTTTTAGCGCCGGACCGATTGCGGCAACAAAAAGACCCCATTTAATGATAGACGTTTTTGTTTCTTCGTCTAAATCTTTTAAATATTGGATCCAAGGCTTAATCTCTTTAACAATCGAAATAATTGACGGGGCCAGCGCGTTTCCAAATTCATTGGCCATAAGCCGGACCTGGTTTTTAGCCATTGTCATCTGACTTGACATTGTTCCATATCTAAGATTGGCTTCGTTGACAAGCGCAACGTTTTCGGCCCACGCGGTTTTTCCCGACGTTAATGCCCGGGTAACAAGGTCTCCTGATCCGGCAAGTCGACCCATAACATCAGCCATCAGATAGCTTTTCCCGATAAGGTTTTGTATTTCTCCTGTGAGATTGCCTCCACTGTTTTTGATATTCTGAAATCCCTTGATCAGATTATTCATGGCCTGGGCCGCGTCTGTTTTGACAACTTGCGAAAAGTCTTTAACCGACATCCCCGCAACACGAGCCCATTCCGTTATATTTTCACCGGTAAAAACAGCCGTCTGCATCCCCTTTATCCATTTCGAAAACGCAGAACCGCCCATCTCCGCCTCAATCCCGAGAGATGAAAGCGCCGTGGCGAACGCCATAATTTGGTGTTCGGACATATTTGCCGCGTCACCTGCGGCCGCAAGCCTCATGCTCATGGAAACAATAGATGATTCGTTCGTGGCAAAATTATTCCCAAGCTCGACTATCGTTGCCCCCAGACGATCAAAATCCTTTTGGCTCATGCCGGTAATATTCGCAAAACGTGAAAGCGAAGTCGCGGCCTCTTCGGCCCCCAGGTTTGTGGTCGCCGAGAGATCGGCCATAACTTTTGTAAAACTAACCACGTTTTCTTTTTTTATGCCCAGTTGTCCAGCGGCTTCTCCAATGCCATAAAGCTCTTCGATTGTTACTGGAATCGTGGTTGCAAGTTTGTCGAACTCTCCTCGCATTGCTGTCAACTCTGTTGCCGAAACTCCTGACATAGTTTTGGCAACCCCTGTCCACGCTGACTCAAGATCCATAAACGTTTTAACGGCGACCGTTCCGGCCGCGACGATGGGGAGAGTCACCCCCAACGTCATTTTATTGCCCAGGGATGTCAATCCCTGGCCGAACGAAGCGGCCCTACTTGCGGCCGTCTCCAGACCTTTCTGGTATTCTGTTGCATCAAGGCCCAGACGGACAAAAAGGGAGCCCACACTTGTGCTCATGGTTTCCTACCTTCTTGCACGTCTGTCCCTAATCTTTTGGTCCATTTCAGCACGGATTTTGGCTTGCTCCCTGTCTCTATCCTGTTGCTCTTTTCGCATTTTTGAAAATGCCATCCAACCATGGAATTCTGACAACGACATTTCCCAAATCTCATCCACTGTTTTCCCCAGAGTTTCGGCCAACGAATAGGCAAAAAAAAGCTCCGGGGATTCCGTTAGTTTTTTTCCTGCGCCTTGACCGCTTCCTCGAATCGTTTCTTGAGACCGGAAAGTTCGATAACTCTTTCACCAAGGTCCTCGATAACCTGGGCGGAAAACTCTTTGAGGTCCGCAAAGTCTTCTTCGCCAAAAAGCTGTTCTCCTGTCTCAGGGTCAAAGAGGTTGAAGACGATCAACCTCAGGGCGATGTCTTCTTTGTTGTCCTTTGACGCTTTGACAAAATCGTCCCGTTGTCGAAGTGTGAATTCACGGACCTCAACCCGTTCACCCCACTCCTCGACCTCGATGACTTCTTTTTTTAGGTTTCCCTTTCGCGCAAGAATGCGGTCACGTAAACTTGACATTTTCCCCCTCCGGAAAGTTGTTGCGGTTTAGGATGTGGTCCTGGCAAGCGCCCCGTTGGCCACGAAATCCAGAGATACCTTGGCCAGTTCGCCATGGTTTTGGCTGATCGGGCTGTAACTCGGCAGCAACACATTCCCGGCATACTGCGGGTTTGTTGCACTGACAGACGTGTCAACGGGAATGATGGTTAACGTAACCGCTGACGCATTATGCGCAGACCACAAAAGAGCATCAATCACAGTGAAATCCTGATTCAACTCGATTTTTGCAGTCCAATCCTGGACACCGTAGGTCCGCGTTTTGGTCGTAGACCCCATTGCCGTAGTTTCGAGAGGATCATTTGAGTGTTCCAGTGTTCCTCCGGTAACGTAAGAGGAAATCGAAACGGCGGAACTTGAACCCACCTGGAGAGAAACTTTCGCATCCATCAAAGCAAAGACGGCCATTGTATTGACTCCTTAAATCTTGTTGTTTATTGCGAGGCTGGACAAAATGGTCAGACTGGGATTGGTCCCAGACACCGTCCATTGTGCCCGCCAATACGTATCAGTGATCGGGGAAACATCCCCGTCAATTTTCGTTGCCCATTGCGTCCCAATCGCTGTTTTTGCGGTAAAAGTCACCCGGTCGGTTGGAGCAGCAAACCCAACCGCATCATCTGATTGGATTTTAACTGTGATGGTCGGAGTGTCGGTTCCGGAAACTGCGGTTACATGCAGGATTGCGTATAACTCCTGGTTGGCTCCGAGGGCTCCAATCAGTGTAGCCGCTCCGTTCCCAGTTGAAGTTTTTGCACCAGTGCCCAAAATAATTCCACGGACAACCCTGGCGGTATCAACGTATCCCGACCAGCTGTATCCGAAAACCTCTCCAATGTTGGCCCCCGGAGAATATTGGAAAAGGCCCGCCTGGGCGGAATAGGCTATGTTCCCCACCGCATTACTTGGCGCGCACAGGGTGATTAGGGTATTGGACGTGCCCACCAAGGGGTAAAGAACGGTATCCGGTTCTCCGGTCGTTCCCGCCTCCCAGTATCCCTCCCCGGCAAACTCGGCGTCATGCAATCCGCTGGCTCGGGTCTTGGTCGTCTCGGTGAACTGCGTTTTTTCGGGCGTGTCTTTCGACAGGCCCAGCTTGACCATTTTGTGTTTGGCCGACAGGTCATACCCGCCAACCAAAATTCCATATTCTAATGCTGCGCCAACGGCCATTTTTTTACTCCAGCAAACCAAAAGCCCGGTGCCGTCATGCATGACACCGGGCCTTGGGAGGGGGATGAAAGAGAGTCGACAAAGCAGTGATCAATTGCCCGTCGGCTATCTATACCAGATTATATAGTCCTGAGACACAAAATACAACGTATTTGTGTCGTCGTCTCCCAAGTCAACTCGTTCGGTCTCAAGCTCGAAAAGGCACCGGTCCACGGTGACTCCGCTAACGCCTCCCCATGTTCCGGTCGCATCGCGTAAAGACGATTTGACGGCTGACGAAACGTTTTTGGCCGATGAATACGATTGTGCAAAGACTGAAACCTGGAACCTGGGAGAATAAATGGACGCATCCTGACCCATGGCGTGGTAGGGAATATCGCTGATCTCTTGGTAGACAATCAGCGGATATTCACAGTCAACCGGCGATTTCATGGGATAGATCCTATCGCCCACTATGGCCACCACGGTTGACTGAGAAAGGAGATATTTATTAAGAGCGGCCGCTATATCCATTTACTTCCTCGCCTCGGATTCGACCTGTTTTGCCACGCCGTCGACGATTATTTTTTCAGCCTCCTTTTTTTTAGAATCCCAAGCTGGCCTAAAAAACGGGTGTGCAGGGGCTGGTTGAGGGCCGCCGTGGCCGAACTCGACCAGGTGAGCATGTGGCCCGACCGAATAATCAATCCCCACAAATGCCGCTGGTTGGCCGGGGCGAACTTTTTTAAATTTTTTTGCTACGATTGAGGATTTGAGATTTCCGGTTTCTCCCCGTGGAGCCCTTCGAATCGCCTCGTCGCCGATTATTTTTGCGGCCTGGAAAATGCGTTCTTGTAATTCGTCCGAGTCAACTGCTTTTGACAATGCAGAAAATTTGGCATTCAATTCATTCAGGCCTGTTACCCGCAATTTAGGCATTTTGCTCCAGACACAGAACTTCAAGCTCAACATCGTTTGATCCGATATTGATTACGGCTTGAATGTCAAGGTATTTATAGCCAAACTTTAGACGCCATGACGTTCTGATGTCTCTCCGGAACCTTATCCAAACGCGGTGGGATATTTCAGATTCAATGACTGATCCGCCGCCATATTGGTCAAGTCCACGGGCCATTTCTTTTCCGGACAAAGGTTTGACATTCGCCCAAACAGTTGCAACGTCGGTCCACGTTTTTGTTTCGCCCCCATAATCGTCTCGGACAATCGTGGGGGCTTGGAGCGTGATTCTGTTATTGATTTTTCCTGGATCCATTATGACACTACCCATGCCCGATACGGGGACAACAATGCCTCGACAGCGAAAGGCGCTGGCAGCAATTTAGGAACGGCCCCGGTTGTCAGAATAGCCGTGCGCTGCTCGTAGAGCGTGGAAATATACAGGAGCATTGCCTGGCGGATAGGTGTTGGTATGTCCGTGCTCGTGTCACCAAACCCGCACACCGCTCTAATTCTGATTGGGTTAACGGGATACAATTCGAGAGATGGCCACGATTGACCATATCCAAGCTTTACGTGTGGAGGATTGCCGGCAGTATCGACGATATAATAATCGCTCAAAAACTCAGTTTCTGTCCCATCGGTGTCCGTGTAATAAACACCTGTGATCTCCTGAAGCGGCCCCCGGGGAATCCTAAAACGGTCGTAACTTGGGAACCGATCCCAGAAAAAATCCCACATTTGGGTAATCAAGGAACCCCAGATTACAGATTCAACATGGACGCGTGCTGTAGTGATCAAGCTGGATAACAACGCGTCGTCGGCATGGGTTGCTGTCCGCTCGACTATCATTGCCCCGAAAGAACAAACGTCACTTGCAACGGTCGCCACAACGCGGACATATTGTTTCCCTCCGGTATATTCGATCTCTTGTGTCGTCTCATCATTGGCCGCAGTCCTGACGGTAAATGCCCCCCCGGTCCAATCGGTAAACGAAATATTGTCGTCTGATTCCTGGATTTTGGAAGTCAACGTTCCCGCGCATGTGCCGACGTTCAGCACCACGAGCGTTTGTGATCCCAGGACGTCAACTCCGGTTCCCACAATTCCGTAGGCCGGAGTTACCGCCCAAGTCGAAGGCTTGATGGTTTGTGTTTCTGCAACAGAGTCGGCGAACGTGTCACTGTCGAGGCGTAAATATATCTTGACATCGGCCAACGACAGCGGTTCCGAGGCAGGCGCAGCATATAATGTCCGCGCTATTGACCGATGTTCCAGCATTATTTTTTCCGCCTTCTTGGCTTTGTTGCCGTCTCAATATCGTCCATCTGGGCAATGGACTTTTCTGTTTCGCCAACATAGATCTCGGCATCTCCGCGTTGGATCCATGCGTATGCGCGGGCGGGGTCGACCTTGACGACCTGGCCGATTCTATATCCGCCGTTCGGACCATTCGTCAACAGTTTTACATCAATATACTTTATCATTTGTCACCACTTTTAGGGCAGATTCAAGATCAAGCTCACCACGATCTACTTTTTGCGCAGTCTCTTGCCAGCCACCGTTTTCAGTTATGGCATGATATGTGACGTAGTCAGGGGATAGAGGACCGTCATGGTATTTCTGATATGTCTCGTCGCCATGCGCGTAAGCCCATTCGACCCATTTGCGTTGGATGTTGTGAACCAGGTGGTCTGGTTGCCGGCGAAGGGCATTATCAGAAACGACAAGGAGCTTGACCAGTCCCTCAATATGGAGCTGATCTTTCGTGATACCCCACTTGTCAGATGGCCCACAAGCGTGTTCAAATTCCGTGCAAGCACGCTTCAAAATTACCTTGACATCAGGCCCAAGGCCTGGCCAAAAGTCAACTTTTTCACGAACGAGGTTGTAACACGCCAACCCCTGGGATAGGCCGCGATTGTAAAAATATCCGCCGTAGAGACCATGAACGGTGTCTCTTGTTTCGATCCCACATTTGCTCGGCAGATTGAGAGAGCATTCAAGGTCATAAAGCTCAAAAAGTTGCTCGAGCGTTTTTGGACGGACGACCACCTTGTAGCAATTTTGGCAATCGCTTGGGGGCCACGTTTGTTCCGCCATTTTCTGAACTACGTCGAAGATTATTTTATGCCACAGATAGCAGTCCGCCCATGGCGCGTGCCTGACGTGCACCCACGGGGAATCCCACGTCATTGTGGTATAGGTGGCCTCGATTTTTCCGTCAACGTCCCGAAGGCGAAAACCGGCCTGCTGTAAAAGCGGACGCATCAATGTGATGACATCGTGGGCCACAAGATTTCTATAAAAGTTTATGTCGCGTTGCATAAAACCCCCTCGGATTTTGTTTATCGAACGTATAAAATAACAGTTCCGGAATGAGAAGAACCAGCCCCGGAAACGTTAAGCGTAAGAGTATCGTGGGCGACAGCGGCCAGGCTTCCCGTTTTTTTGTAGACCGTTGCCGCATTGCTAAGATTAGCCCCGGCTCCCAAGAGAAGGTCAACCCCAGTATGCCTTCCCGGAGTTATGGTCACATCGTAAGACGCGGACGGTTGCGCCCCGGCCGTCCCCGGAACGAATGCCACACCGAGTAGCGAGCCATCATAGACATAGGACGTGGTCCCGGTCGTCGCCCCGCTCGAGCTTGAGGCGGTAGCCCAGGCCCATGAAACTTCTTTGACCGACGTCCAGTTCACTTCCGTTGCGGTTGCCGTCATTGTTTTCTCCAGTCATTCAAAGTGCTTAACGCAAATGTTTCACGTGGAACACTTGGGGGCCGAAGCCCCCAGATGGTTAACTGTCAGCGCCCGGCTGCAAGAAGCCCTGTGCTCCGGCTGCATTGCTCACCAGGACTTGAGTAAAACCCATGGCCGCGCCGACCGGTACGGCCGTGTTTTTGGCTGCGAGAATATCAAGATGCCTCATCATTCCGGTTGTCCCAGCGTTGAGACTGACAGAAAGCCCGGCTCCGGTATCGACATTGACAATGGTTCCGTGGGCGATATCGACAAACGTCGACGCGGCCGCCGTTCCATCAATGACCGCTCCAGAGAAATCACCAAAAATCATGAAGTTACGGACAAACGAAAAGTTACTTGCCCCCGCATAGACGATACACCCGGAATCAGTTCCCCCGGCGACCCCGAAAAATTCGAACCCGTCAATACCAACGTCATGACAAGCGGCAGTAATGGAAATTCCGATCAGGAATTCCGTGGTGTTGGCACCCTCTTCCATGCGGATATTTTTCAGGCGAAGCCCATCGGCCAGGGCACCCACCGTGATTCCGGCCGTGATTCCGTTGGTGAACGCGGAATGAAGTTGGATGTTTTGGAGCAAACACCCTGGGGCAGTGATACTGAGTGTTGCAGTCGCGGCCGTGGTGTAGGTTAGTTTGGGGCGGGCTGATCCGAATCCCAGACCGATAATCTGCACTCCGGCAACGTCGACGACCAGGGAGGTGGCCGCCGTCAAGCTTTCAGCGTGGTGCGGCATCACGTAAATCCTGTCGCCCTTGCTCGCCGTGCAAAGGCCAACCGCGTAGTCAATCGTGGCAACTGGCGCGTCCATTGTATAGCCGTATCCGGCCGCGTTTGTTCCCGTTGCACTATCGACCCAAAAAATACTCCCCGTGGTGCGCGATTCGTCAAGGAAGGTGAAAACCCCCCCAGCATTTCGCGCAAAAAGTTCGGTTTTGCTCATTTTGTTTTGCTCCTACCGGATTTTAACCGGTGTGGAAGTTAGGAGTGTTCCACGTGGAACGCTCCAGTTTTGTGCAGTGAAGTTAACTTGTTACGTGATAATCGTCGGAGGTGTCGAGCCCTTGTGTTTGGTCTGAGCCAGGCACAACACCGAGTAAAAGTCCGCATTGGCCCCCGGACTGGCAATAGCAATTCGAACATGGCTTTTCCCAGCAGTCAAGCTGTCCGGCCTGACTTGGACATGATAAAGAGCGTCAGCGGTGTCCAGATTAAACGTTGAACTCGCGGCGGTGGTTTTGGTCATGGCATCGCCAGCAACCGCGCCGTCATTGGTCCAATAGGTAGTCAATCCCAAAGCGGCCGAGCTTGACCCGGAGGCGTTGATGGCCTGAGAGAGAGTAACTGCCGCTGTTCCGCCAGCCCACGCGCCTGTCAAGACAAAAAAGTCAACAGTGTTGCACTCGCCAACGTCGATCCACTCAGTAGTGCAGGCCGCAGACGCCCAGCTTTTCGGAACGCCAATAACTCGTTTCCCGACTTCCTGAACAAAATCAATCATGATTATTTCTCCTTATCTCGCGGCCAGGGTAACGAACGGTGAAACGTCGTTGCTGCCCTTGTAGGGGGTAATGGCCGTTTTGTAACGTGGCATACCGTTGTTTCGCAACATAAACCGGTAGCACATCTCATCATAAATGAACTTGACGTGCATACTTTCGGCCACGTCCAGCCCGCCCTTGGTGATCAGAATATACTGACTCCAATCGGCGAAAATGATATCCCCAACGTCGCCCAAGGCCGAACATTGTTCCAGCGGAATCACTGGACGTCCATACAAAGTAGAGTATTGGGAACCAGAGACGCCACCGGCCGGCATGTAGACGGGGATTCCGCCAACCCCAACGGCCAAGTACATGGATTCAAGTTGTTCCTCGGCCTCGCCGTTGATAAACCAGGCCGCGTTGTTTCTCCAGCGTTGGGGCATGCGCACGCGCATTTTTTTGATGTTCTCGTAAACAATTGTGTCTGCACCCTGCCCTGCCTCTTTGGGCACGGGCACAAGGCACGGAGAGTTGAGGACGCCAAGCATTTGCCCGACGCCAGTTCCGCGAATAGCCTCATCGTTAATCACGAAGGGAAACTCTTCCATGAACGCTTCGCGGAACACGGCTCCCAGGGAATTGGCGTCCTGGAGTGCTCGGCCGGTAACGTAGCACAGGCCCATGAGGTCCTCAAGTTTAAGCTCCCAAGACCCCAGCGCTGGTTTGCTCGCTGTAACCGTTGCGGCCTCAGCTCGGCGATATACCCGGACGCCGCCCCACCTGGAACCGGTTGCCCGGGAAGTTTCGTTGACGTATGGAGCTTCCAGGCTGTCAGAATTTGGGCCAATGGGAATTTTAGTCATCCGTGAAGTGAGATCACCGGTTTCATGGGCCAAGCTCAAAAGAGCGGTCGAAAAGTCCGTCTGGACAAGAAAACCGCCTTCACTCGGAACGGTCGTGTTCATTCCGGAAGCTGCTCGAACATTAGCCAAACGTTCCACGGCCCTGGAGTCAGCCCGCCCCAGAGCATGGTCGGCGATGTCAACAAGCTGCTCGCCCAGACTCCGGTAAACCGGTTTCGCTTTGACATCCACATCGCCCTGGAACGATTTGGGGCCCTGGTCCTGATTATCGGCCGGCGGGGAAAACCGAGCCATTCGTTCCTCGGTTTTGATCGCTAAATTCAAAGCATCGATCTCATCCATTTTGGTGTTGACCAGGGTCAATTCCTCGGACGTAAGATCGCGTTTCTCATCCTCGGCGAGTTTCTGGATCGCTTCGCATTCCGTAAATAGCGAAGCAATTTTTTGCTTCTTTTTGTTCATCTGTTTCTCTCCATTCGTGATTGAATCATTCTCATTTTCGCCTTTACCAAGTTAGGAAACACGATCTCAGTCGGTTCCTGCGACTCTTCGTCTGTCTCAGCAGATTGAGCCAAAAAAATATTTTTTGATCGCAGCGCGACCGTGGTATCTGGATAAGCGGGGTAGGTGACGGGTGAAACGTCCAAAAGCTCAACCTCCCGGAGCGTCCGGGTAAGTCCTCCGGTGCTGTCGTCGTTCCATACGTCGGATATTGTTCGGAAGGCAAACGACATACCGGTAACGTCGCCACGCTCAATCGATACCATGGCGTCTCTTGCCCATTGCGAGTCAGGGGGGTTGATATCGGCGACAAGTCCGTTCTGATCTTCGGCGAGAATGAGAGTCCCGCTCCTGTTTCGCCCGAAAACAAACTTTTCATCATGGTTCCAAAGCGCCCGAATATCATCTTTCATGATAGTCCCCGCGAAGGCCCCCGGGTCAATCTTTTCCTTGAACCCGCCAAGGTCACCAGACCACCGATTGAATACGGCGACATAGCCCTTTATTCTGGGCGATCCGTCAACCGTTTCCGATCTGATTTGTGATCCAGAGATAAACCGTCGTTCGATATTTTGTTCGGGCATACCTTATCCTATCGTTACAGTGCAATCACATCCCCGGTGAAGGGGCGGGTGATGGAAAGTTGATTTCAAGGCCATGGGCTCGTGGTCGCCCCCGGGAGAAATGCTGCCGCCCTTGCTGGCAAACGACTGCCCGTCCTTTATTACCGCACCATTCAGCGTTTGGCAGTATGGGCAAGTAAATGCTCCGCGAATAGTCCACCTGGCTCCAAACCCGGCAGCGAAAAAAACAGTTGTGGCGACTGCGTTAAAAAGTCTTCTTGTTTCGTTGATTGCAATTTTTTCGCTCCGGCCTTCGGCCCATTCATCTGCCCGTTGGTCAAGGTCGTCTTCAGGTGTTTCACTATCGGACAAAACCTGTTCGATTTGACCTCGGCTTGAACCAGCATATCTCTCGGCGAAAGTTGCGCCATAATCTGCGATGAACGACCTGACCTGGTCATTGTTTGCCGGAATGCCTGTTTCACCGGCAGCGATATCCGACGAGTTTAGTCCGTAAGCAAGAAAAACTGGATCAATTTGCATCCGAATAAGTTCAGGCATCGATGAATAAAACTCTTCAACCCACGTCTTAAAATCAGTCGCTGACCTGTTGCGAAAACTTTTTTTGACAGCTGTTTTAAGGGCCTTTGATTCGCGCTGGACGATTCGGTCCACAGCTTGCTTAATCACCGGTGTAAATCGCTCGTAAAGTTTGTCTCTCTCCGAAAAATCCGCGTCTCTTGTTTCACGTGACGGCAACGACCGTTGGCCGGAGTTAGGAATTGGCGATTGATCGTTGTCTTCCTGCGCTTTCCCGGCATGGTCAGACGGGATCATGTTCAAAGGAACAAGATATTGATCTCCATTGGGAATAGGATCCATGTCTTCAAGCGCCCGAACATCGTTTGCCGACAGCCAACCGCCCTGTATTCCTTGAAAATACCCCTCGTTCCGGCTCTTGAAGTCTCCCCTAAGAAGACCGTCAACAGAAAATTTGAAATAAAATTCTGAGTCAGAACCTATCAATTGAATTGTAAGCGCCTGTTCTATTCGAGCAATCCACGGCTGGAGACAATATTGAACAAATTCAATTCCCAAGTGCTCAATATTTGAAAATGTTGCTCTTTCCAGATCTCCAAGCATATGTGGCGGTATATTGAACCATCGTGCAATTTCAGAAACTTGGAATTTCCTTGACTCCAGGAATTGGGCGTTATCCGGGGCGATAGAAAGCTGTTGGAAACTTGCGCCTTCCTCAAGAAACATGAGCCGGTGCGCCCGGGAAAGGCCCCTCGATTGTTCGTCAACCGATTTTTTGAACCGTCCAAACGCCTCATCGCTTAGGACGCCAGGATAGGTTACAATTCCAGAAGACAGCGCCCCCCCAGAAAAAAAACGTGCTCCATATTCCTCATATGCAAGGGAAAGGCCAACAGACTCACGGGCCATGTCCAGCGGTGATATACCTGAAATTCCGTCACCGCCAAGGCCAGGGATATGAAGCATATTTTCCCGGGGAATGTCAACTTCCGTCCCATTGTTGTCCACTCGAACCTTATAATTTACAAAGTCGAATCGCTTCCGGGATGGTTTTTTTCGCTCAACTTTCACGCGGTTCGGCGGGATAATCCAGAGCGCAACGGGCCGATATGATTTGTCGCGTTCGATCTCGGCGAAACAGTTTCCAACACCGACAAGATAGCGGGCCTGGGATTCGCGCCAGGAAACACTTGCCATCCCGGGGCAGGGTTGAGTATGGATCAACTGGTAAAGCGGATTGTCAACGGCCTTGACGCGCGATTCACCCGACCTTCGATATAAATGGAGAGGCAAAAAACCAAGGGTTGACGAAATTATATAAATAGCGTTGTAAACTGCTGAAACGGTCTGGCTTATTTCTGGATCAATCCGTTTCCCAGAAAATGAATGTTGTCCGCCAACCGGAGAATACCAAAAATTATCAAGCGGACCTGGGGTTGAACGTTTTCCGAAAAGTTTTGACCAAATTCCCATCAAAGAACTCGCACGCCCCGCGTCTCGTAAACGCTCTTATGGTCTTGATGTCTCAATGCGCGGTCAAGCCCCATAATAAGCGCAACCATGCCGTCAATTTTTTCGGACGACTTGCCCTTATCGGGCTTGATATTTCCTGCGGGATCAGTTCTCACTATCATGTTGTCAGCCATCCATTTCAGGACCGGATTATTCCTATGCTCAATTTTACGTGATAAAACGAGGTTTAGCAACTCTTTTGTTGGCGCACTCATTGACTGAAAACCCTGACCGAATTGAATAAGTTTTTTTCCGCGTCCTTTAGGATCGACCGTGAAGCCGATCTCTTCAAGATCCTGAATAATTTTTGTTGCACCCCACCTGTCAAACGCAAGTTCCTGTATGTCAAATTTTACGCTCAACCTTTTAATTTCATTTATAATATATTGGTAGTCAATCACATTTCCAGGCGTAGCTACCATGTGTCCGGTATTTACCCAAGCTTGATAAAGTGACTTGTCTTTGTGTCTTTTAAGCTGGATCCCGTCTTCTGGGATCCAAAAATAACACAGAGCATAAAAAAAATCATCTCCGGGGACAGGTGGAAAAACAAGAGCAAAGGCCGCAACGTCCGTCGTCGACGCAAGATCAAGTCCGCCGTAACACGGTCGTGCAATAAAGTTTTCCTCGGTAAAAATCTTTCGCCCACATGACTCCCAGGCGTCCATCGGCATCCAACGCACGTCCTGTGCCGTCCACTGATTGAGGTGCAGTCGTCTAAATGTGTTTTCATATGCGGGACTATCCTTGGCCCGCTTGAACGCTGATCTCAATGCCTCCAGGCTTAAAAAATCGCCAAGAGCCGGGTTGCACCCATGCCAGATATTCTCGTCGGTCCAGTCGGCGTCCTTGGGTGTCTCCCAGATTACAGGGAGAAACGTTTCGTCTTCAATTTCACCGGCCATTATCCTTTTTGCATAGTCGTATTGCTCATAACAGATTGAATGACGGTCATACCCGGCCGTTGTTGGCGAGAACGTGAGCGGTTGCTCCCGTGCGCCAGTCGAAGTTGCCAAAACGTCCCACAAATCCCTGTTTTGTTGAGCGTGAAGTTCATCAAACATAATCCCAGACGAATTGAATCCGTGTTTTGTGTGCGCGTCCGACGAAATGGCCCGATAAATTGACCCTGTTTTTTGCACAACCATTCTCTTTTGGGAGTCAATAAATTTTGTGCGTTTTTTTAAATGCGCGTTATTTCTGGCCATTTGTGCGGCAACATTAAATATAATCGACGCTTGATCCTTTTCGGCGGCCGCTGAATATACCTCTCCGCCTATTTCGCGGTCCGCAAAAAGCATATATAGGGCCACTGCGGCCGCAAGTTCTGATTTCCCGTTTTTTCGAGGCGTTCCAAAAAAAACTGTGCGGATAATACGTCGACCGTGGCGGTTGACCTTTCCGAAAATCTCTCTGATTACGGCCTCTTGCCATTTTCGAAGATCGAACCGGTATCCCGCGAATTTACCCTTGGTGTGGGTTAGCCCGTTGATGAAATTTACGGCACGGTCGGCGTGTTGGTTGTGCCAGTAGTCATTTGGTTCAAGAAAAAAACTCATGCCACAATTATATGCCCAAAACTAAAATCAGTCCAGAAGCTGTTCGAATTTACTCCCCTGTTCTCCAACCTCCGGCAGGGAAATTTTGGTTCGAGCGGCCGGGGAAAGGCCCATTTGGGTGCCCATTTTCTCAACAGATGACATTAAATCCCGCTGAAGTCGGACAAGTCCAAGGATATTTTTCATCCTCGTCGTGGCATCATCGGGAGTTTCTGCTTTTCTCATCTCCATCCGATCTTTTTTGATCATGCGGGCAACCTCTACCCACTCTCCATACGCCTGGCAATATGCGGCCAAAACCGACCTGTCCGCGTGGGTCAATAGACCACAGCGATCAAGCTCGGGGACAATGCGTTTCCACTCCGCGCGTGCCGGTGTGTTGAGGTGAGAAGGACAAGATGGTATTCCAAGTCGAGGTTGTGGTTCTTCCCTGTTGATCCGGTCCTTGTTTTTTTCGCCATGCAAAATTTTCAATTTCGTCGGCTTTGGCGGTCTACCTTTGGCCATTGACTATTCCTCCTAAAAAAGACTTCCCTGTTGTTCTATCCGAAACCTAATTTCCAAATCATGCGCCGAATGTTGTCGGACAAAAACGCGTTTATCTTCTGGGAGGTTTTTTTCTTTCCGCAACATTTCCTCCCACAGGTATGGGTAATAACACATGAGCAACCGCAGGCTTGACAATGGCTGAAGTGGGCAACAGTAGCACGATGACCTCGGGAACACGTCATACAGCCCATGCCAGGTGAAGCCGTAGGATCTACAGATTTCAAGTGCCCTTTCCTCTGTTATTCCCCATTCAATAAGTGGGTAAGAAACTTGATTATTTGGGCGGGCTCTTTTTTGTTCGTCCAACGCAATTCCAATATTGAGGATATACGGCTTGCATTTTTGCAAGTATTTCCGGATCACATTTTTCTTGATTGAGGTGCACCACCTACGTGATGATGACGGCCAACCATTGCCGACGCGGTAAACATCTCCGTATTTGCTCCCAGAAATACGTTTTCTAACCGGATGATCGTACATCCAGTAATCAAAGTCGTGTTCATGTCGCAAAATTGTGACCTTGATCCCGGTTTTTTTTTCAACCTCCGCCCAGTGGCCGAGCATATCCGGGAATTCCCATCCACCGTCGAATGCTACGGCTGAATGGACTGATATTCCCTTTTCGAGCATCAACAAAAGGAGAGCGGTCGAATCTTTTCCTCCAGAGAAAGAGATCACTTGGTTGACGGTAATTGTCACTTACCGCTCACCCCCCCCCTTTTGACATCCTTGAAATCTTGGCAATCCAAGTCGCTCATATCGCCCTTGACCAACCTGGCTCGGATCTTATAAGCAGACCCAAGCCAGCTGCTTAGTTCTACCTTTTTTTTGCGAGCCCAGGCAAGCTCCAAGAGAGCGTCTCCGTTTCCAGGTGAAAGCCCTTCGAATTCGGATTGCAGATACGCAAGCTCAGAGTCTGACATTTCCCCCTCCTTATTCTATGTCACCAAAAATTACACCACGGTCTGTTTCGAGCAACACGGACACCCTGTCTAACAAGACACAGTCAAACGTTGTTTCCCCACCAGAGACCAAAACATGGCCGGCCAAACACCCCAGGCCTCGGCATTGAAGACGACCATCAAAGACCGGACAGCCAACCCACATCGAAATGTGAAGCGGGGACAGGCGGACCATCAATGCTCCGCTTTTGTCAAAATAATAGATACCGCTAAACTCTTTCTGCATGTCTACTTTCTCCTGTTCTGGCCGTTTTCTTGTTTGGCGAACTTGCCAAATATGGGAAAATTAAAAAATGAC
>Ga0180007_10001022_pt1 | contig 40702 bp, 47 predicted proteins | sample MM_PC_MetaG_FD_121122 | JGI IMG/M metagenome (GOLD analysis project Ga0180007, IMG submission 121122) | Groundwater microbial communities from the Aspo Hard Rock Laboratory (HRL) deep subsurface site, Sweden - MM_PC_MetaG | ecosystem: Environmental > Aquatic > Deep subsurface > Groundwater... | reverse complement strand
TATTAAAATTATTAATAAAATCATCTTATCAAATTGAAATCGAGTACACCCCCTAAATGCTAAATTTTCTTTATTATTAGCTAAGTTTTAACATATGAAGCGTTGCTTAACGCAACACTAGTGACGCGAACATTGTGCGAAATAAATTTTTTATCTATACTGAAATCAGGCATTGGGTGCGTTGAGCCACGAAGAAAATTTGATTTTTTATTTATTTAAAGAGGGGGAACAAGGTGTTTTTTCTGCTCCTACAGAGCAGAAAAAATTAAATTTATTATTAATAGGATTATTTTTTATACCCAAGTAGAATGATAGAACTTTTTGTGGTAAGATAAAGTTGTAAAAATCTAAATTAAAATATGAGCAAAAAAATAAATCAAGGAATATTTGTTGAGCAGCAATACAAAAATCCTTCTAATTTTGCTAAGCGAAGAGTTTTGCACGAAAAATTTAGCACCAATAAATATGATTGGTATAAATGGGTGTTTGATCATTTTAATTTTCCCACAAAGTGCAAAATTTTGGAGCTTGGTTCTGGTTTGGGGCCACTGTGGCTCAATAATCAAGAAAAAATTTAGAAGCATTGGAACATTACATTGTCAGACTTTTCTCAAGAGATGTTAGATAAAACAAGGGAAAACATTAGAGAAGTAGACCACCTGTTTAATTTTCAATTGATAAATGTGCAAAACATACCGTATGCGGATGCAAATTTCGATGCGGTGATTGCAAATGGATTGCTTTACCTCGTTCCTGATTTGGAAAAAGCGATAAAAGAAATAGCCCGTATTATTAAGCCCGGAGGGATTCTAATTGCCTCAACCAGTGGCAGCAAATACATGAAAGAAATTGAAGATTTAATCATAAAAGCAGATCTTCCAGTGCATAGAAATTATACTAAATATTCTTTTTCTTTAGATAACGGCAAAGATTTGCTTTCCCCATATTTTTCTAAGGTTGAGTTATTCCGTAAGGGAGATTCTTTATTGGTTACCGAAGCAGAACCACTCGCCGACCATATTTTATCTACAAATGATAATTTAAGCGAAGAACAAACAATGGCAGTTCGTAATTTTTTTGATAAATATTTTAAAGAGAATAAGCAACTAGAAATCACAATAGATACGGGACTATTTATCGCACAAAAAACAAATCATTAAGTATTTTTTTCTTCCGCGGAGCAAGGAGTTTTGTTTCAAAAAAAATATGACGGAAAATAACCACAAAATCACTATCAAAGACGAGCTGACGGAATTTCTGCTGTATACAGCTCCAAGCGGTAAGGTAAAAGTAGAAATTTACTTTCATGACGAAAATATTTGGCTGACTCAAGACAAAATGGCCAAATTGTTCGGCGTGCAACAGCCTGCTATTGCCAAGCACTTGAAAAATATTTTTGAAAGCGGTGAATTGCTTGAAAATTCAGTTCATTCCATTTTGGAATATACTGCCAGTGACGGCAAAAAGTATCAAACAAAATTTTACAACCTTGACGCCATAATTTCCGTTGGCTATCGGGTTAATTCAGCGCAAGCCACCCAGTTCCGTATTTGGGCTACTGAAAGGCTTAAGGAGTATATCATCAAGGGTTTTACCATGGATGATGAGAGATTAAAAAACGGAAAATATTTTGACAAAGACTACTTTCTCGAACTCCTGGAAAGAGTTCGCTCAATTCGCGCCAGTGAAAGAAAAATTTATCAGCAAATTACGGATATTTTTGCTGAATGCAGTCTAGATTATAGCCCCACATCAGAAATTGCTAAAAATTTTTACTCAATGATTCAAAATAAATTTCATTTTGCCATTACTGGCAAAACCGCAGCTGAAATTATTTATGAAACAGCGGACAAGCAAAAGCCGTTTATGGGTCTTAAGACTTGGAAAAATTCACCAAAGGGCAGAATTCTTAAATCTGACACAGTTATCGCCAAAAATTATCTTAATGAGGATAAAATAAAAAAGCTAGAAAGAAGCATTGTCGGATATTTTGACTACATCGAAAGACTAATTGAAAATCGTACCGCTCTCACGATGGAAAAGTTAGCGGAATCCGTAAATAACTTCCTAGAGTTTAATAAGTATGAAGTGCTTGAAGGAAAAGGCACAATTTCCCACGCTCAGGCAGAACAAAAAGCTTTTCAAGAATATGATGAATACAACAAAACGCAAAAAATAGAATCTGATTTTGACAAATTTGTAAAATCTTTGCCAATTGGAAACAAATAAGGAGTTTTTATTTTTAGCAATTCACCCCTCGTATAACAAGGGATATACGGTTCGGGGCTCGGCTCTCCCCTCAACCAAATTTTTCTTCCACTTCGTTCCAGAAAAACTTCGTATATCCCTGACGTTATGTGAAATGGTAAAATTTTATTAACCTCTACTAAAATGGATTTTGAAACCCCTAAAACACCAAAGGTTCCTGAAAAAGAAAAGTATTCTGGCGCAGAAAGCCCGGAGCTTACACAGACACCAGAAGCTGAGACTAAGATTGAATGTCCTGAACGACAAGAAGTTGCTAATCGGGCGATTTTTGAATTAAAGACTGCTTTCCAAACTTTAGGTATTGAAAATTGGAAATTACCAGAGATTAAAGTCAAGTTTGTCGAATCAAAAGACGAAGCAGCGCTTGGCCGAGTTGAAGTACACAATGATAGCGTTGAAATAATATACGATCAAAGATTTTCTTCACCAGAATCAGAGGCGACATTAGTTGAAGAACTAAGACAGGCAGGAAATGATTATCCAGGTATGCAGCAAACACTTAAACACGAACTGGCTCATGTCGCCATGTGGTCGGTTACTGCCCTGCAACGACAACCAGCGACTAGACTTATAGATGAGGGGTTTGCTAGTTTAGTTGAACATACCGACACAGAATTACCAATTGAGGAAACTAAACGTAAAGCAAAAGAGGGATTTGAAAACGAACAAGAGTATTATGAAAGATGTCTAAATTTCTTAAAACCAATCAATGGTGAAACTGAAAATCTTAATGAGGCCGAATATATTGTTGGCAGAGCTTTACTTATGTGGATTCGAGAACTAAAGGGAAATGCGAAAATGATTGAGTTAATTAAAAAATCGCCCGAAAAATCGAGGAGGAACGATGATTCAGAAATCCCTGACACTGGCGGTATAAATCCAGGCTTACATAAATTAAATGATGAATATAGTGCTATAGTAGTAAATACAGCCAATGAACCTTTTGAAGAAGTTGTTAAAAAAGCAACGGTTTGGGAAGGAAAACAATTTGAAGTAGCGTTGCTTGAAGTGACGGGGTTTCAAAATCTTGATAAAGTAAGGCAGGAGTTTATAAAATGGATTAACGATTAACGACGAATAAAATTTTACCACATCACATAACTAATTATATCGAATCCAACAACAATCACAGGCGAAACCGGGACGAAAAGCTCCGGTTTTGTGTTTTTCCCATTTAAAATTCAACTTGTATAAAACCAAGATATCTGCTATTTTATAGACAGCCGTCTGGCGTTTATTAAATTGCATGGAAGGATCGCATAGTGGTCGAGTGCGCACGCTTGGAAAGCGTGTATACCGAAAGGTATCGAGGGTTCGAATCCCTCTCCTTCCGCCATGAAGTACATGCGCGGCATGACTTCATGGCAAGCCATTAGTTTCGCATGACGTGGATGTACTCAGGATTGCGTTGATTAATTTCATGGGAAACGGTCTGAAAACGACTGTTTTTTTGATTATTTCATCGTGAAATGATATTATCTTTATATAATCAAAATAAACTATGGATCAAATTTTATTGCAAAATTCTTGGATTTTGATTTTGTTGGCGCTGTGGACAATGCCGTGGAAGGGCGTGGCTCTGTGGAAGGCCGCCCGGCGAAAAGACAAATGGTGGTTTATCGCCATTTTCTTGATAAATACATTGGCCATTCTGGAAATTCTCTACATTTTCATTTGGAGCAAGCGAAAAACAAAATAAATCCGGCGCGATTAGATGATTTGTTAAAAAATAATCATATGTTTTGGAATAAAATAAATCCCAAAAAATTATTTTCTCAAGAAATTTTAGATTATCAAGTTAAAACCAAAAAACTTGGTCTGATTAATTATGTTAATTTGGATAATGCGGCTACAACCCCGCCATTATTGGGAGTTGAGAACGGAGTTAAAAAATATCTCACTGGTTACGGCTCGGTTCATCGCGGCGCTGGAACAAAATCAAAAATTTCCACTGATATTTATGAAAGAAGCAGAAATGTAATTAAAAAATTTGTAAATTCTAAAATAGATGATTATGTTATTTTTTGCGGCAACACAACCGGCGGTATAAATACCGCGGCGTATTTTTTTTCTTTTTTGGCAGGCAAAATTATGGTTTCTTCCGTTGAACACAGTTCGTCTTGGTTGCCATGGATAAAAACAGAGGGAGTAAAATTGCTTGGTGAAAAACAAAATACTCTCAGTGAAATGGAAAAAATAAATAATCAAATTCAAAAATTAGGTCGTTCGCAAGTTATACAATACGATGTCAATAAAAATTTTGAATTTGATTTACCTGATATTGAAAGAGAATTAAAAGAAAATAAGATAAAAGTTGTTGTTTTGACAGCTTCGTCAAATATAACCGGCTATTGTCCGGATATTAAATCGGTTGGAAAGTTAGCCCATAAATACGGCGCATACTTTTTAGTTGATGCTTGTCAATTTTTGCAACATCATAAAATTGATATGCAGGAAATGGGCATAGATTTTCTTATTGCTTCCGGGCATAAATTTTATGCGCCTTATGGCGGTGGATTTTTGATAGGACCAAAGAAATTTTTAGATGAATTTTTGCCTTATCAGATCGGTGGTGGAAATTTGCCTTATATCACTGAACAAGGCGAATTTTTCAGATATAAAAATCAAATGGCTCACGATCCGGGAACCCCGAATGCGGTCGGGGCGGTTGCGATGATGTACGCCATAGAAGTAATGGAGAAACTGGGGCTGAAAAATATTGAAAAGTTCGAAAGAAAATTATCAGAAAGATTATTTGATTATTTAAGTAAAAATCCTAAAATCCAGCTTTATGTTCGCAAAGAACATTTAAGCACTGTATTGCCATTCAATATTAAAGGGAAAAATCCGATTGAAGTTGCGGAAAAATTGAATTCGGATTACGGCATCGGCGTAAGAGCCGGCAGTTTTTGCGTTTATCAAGTAGTCAGAAAATTATTAAAAATAACAGACGAAAAAGATATAATCAAATCCATCAAATGCGGTGAATCGGAAAAAGTTCCCGCATTGGTTCGCGCCTCAATTAGTTTGTGTAATAACGAACAAGATATTGATAGAATTATCGCCGCATTAGAGAAATTAACAAAATAAAAAATATGGAAACAACAAATGTAAAACCATCTCAGCTCAATTATGATAAATATACTTCTGATAAATATGATCAGGATATTATTAATTCAATCCCATTTCATCGAGAAATTCACGATTTGATAGTAGAATTTGTAAAAAAGTTCAATCCAAAAAAAGAATACAAAATCCTTGATTTAGGCGTTGGAACTGCCATAACGAGTCAAATTATTAAAGATATTTTACCCAAAGCAGAATTTGATCTTGTGGATTTTTCACACCAAATGCTTATTGGCGCGAAAAAGAAAATGGGCAAGGATAGAGTGAATTATATTTTTGGAGATTATTCAAAATTAAGATTCAATAAAAAATACGACATCATAGTTTCCGTAATTGGAATACATCATCAAAATGCCATTGGCAAGAAAAAATTATTTAAGAAGATTTTTGGAATGCTAAAATTCGGCGGAGTTTTTGTGTTTGGTGATTTGGTTACATATAAAAATGAACGGCAAGCCGCCCTAAATACCGCTAAACATTATAAATATCTTGTGGACATGGTGACTGATGAAAAAACTTTAGCAGATTGGTCCTATCATCATCAATTTTTGAATGATTTATCGCCGATTGAAGATCAAATTGATTGGTTAAAAAAAATCGGTTTTAAGGTTGATAAAAAGTTTTTACGATTTAATACCGCTTTGTTGATTTGCAAAAAAAAATAGACGGCGCCAAGATCGTTGGCATGAAAAATTCCAACAGCGAAAAAGTCAATAATTTTTAATTTATTTATTTTTCCAGATAAAAAAGTTTTATTATGAAAAAATTCATCAATGAATTCAAAAAATTCGTCATGCGCGGCAGTGTCATTGATCTGGCTGTCGGCGTTATCATCGGCGGAGCGTTTGGAAAAATTGTCTCAGCCTTGGTCGGCGATGTTGTCATGCCTTTGCTCGGATTGATTCTGGGAAAAATAAATCTCACCGGACTCAAGATCGGATCGGTGGCGATCGGAAATTTCATTCAGGCGACAATTGATTTTATTATCATTGCTTTTATAATTTTTCTGTTCATCAAAACAATCAATGTTTTCCGAAAGAAAGAAGAAAAAGAGCAGGTCAAAACTTCAAAAGAAGTGGAATTGCTCACTGAAATCAGAGATTTGCTGAAAAAATAAAATTTTCATTCGTATGGAATTATTGCGGGAAATTTCAGAGGAAGACATTGGCATTGCTCCTGAAACGAAAAAGGAAGTTGTTTACAAATTGCGGAATGCAGTTCGCGCGGTTTTGTTTAATGAAAAAAATCAAATCGCTTTGCTCTTCGTGTCAAAAAATAATTATCACAAATTGCCCGGCGGCGGAGTGGAAGAAAATGAAGATCTTACCGCTGCGTTGAAAAGGGAATCGCGCGAAGAAACCGGCTGCGAGATTGAATCGCAATCGGAAGGTTTCGGCGTTGTCATAGAATATCGCGATCAATTTCAGCAATTGCAAATATCCTATTGTTTTTTGACGAATCTTGTCGGCGAACCGGGCGTTCCTGGTTTTACGGAAGAAGAATTGGCAGATGGTTTTGAGCTTCGATGGATGAGCTTGAACGAGGCGATCAACACATTGCGCCAAGACCGGCCTGATAATTATATTGGAAAGTTTATAAAAGAACGGGATTTGATTTTTTTGTTAAAAGCGAAAAAATTGATTGAAAAGTGATTATTCATAAAACAATATGGCAAACAATAATATTGAAATAGAAATTCAAGTAAACATTGAAAATCCGGATGCTTTGCTTTTGTTTTTGAAAGACAATGCCGTGTTTCGCGGAGAAAAGCGCCAGATCGATGAATATTTCACTCCGCCGCATCGCGATTTTATCGAAGCGCGTCCGGCAAAAGAATGGCTGAGACTGCGCGACGCGGACGGCAATTGTTCGATCAATTACAAAAATTGGTATTTTGATGAAGCGGGCAAAAGCGATTATTGCGATGAATATGAAACGGTTGTGGAAAGTTCGGAACAAATGCGAAAAATTTTTTCCGCGTTGAATTTCAAATCTTTGGTTGTCGTGGAAAAAGTCAGAAAAACTTGGACTTACAATGATTTTGCAATCACCATGGATTCAGTGAAAAATCTCGGAGATTTCGCGGAGATTGAATACATCGGCAAGGATGATAAAGTTGATCCGATAAAAACCACCGATGAAATGGTTGAGCTCCTGAAAAAAATCGGCTGTGGAAAAATAAAAAGAAATTATGTCGGCTATCCGTTTCTTCTGCTTTTTCCGCAAGAAGTAAAATACGACATTTTATAATATGAAAATTCTTGTAATTTATTATTCCCTCGACGGAAACACGAAATTTATTTCAGAAAAAATCGCAGAGTCGATCGGCGCTGATATTCTGGAATTGAAACCAAAAAAAGAATTAGTTCCCGCAAGCGGTTTTCTCAGATATTTTTGGGGCGGCAGACAAGCGATCATGGGCGGAAAACCGGAACTGGAATCTTTGGAAAAAAATTGCGCTGATTATGATCTTGTTTTTCTTGGAACTCCGGTCTGGGCTTTAAAATATGCTCCGCCGGTGAATACATTTTTTTCAAATGTAAAATTGGAAAATAAAAAAATCGCTCTTTTTTGCTGTCATGGCGGCGCGCCGGGCGGAACATTGAACAAAATGAAAAAGCGATTGGCGGGAAATGAATTTGTCGGAGCGATTGATTTTCGCGAACCGCTAAAACACGACAAAGAAGCTGAAGCGAAGCGCGCGGCCGAGTGGGCGAGGGGAATCGCAATGAATTAAGATAATAACAGCGAGCCTCTGGTAAATTCGATAGAATATAATATAATTGGAATTGACACGCTTTCGGCGTCACTAAACAATTTACTTTACGCGGTAAATTCAATCACAAGTATGTTTTCTTTCTTTGAAAGAAAGGATTGTGCGGAATCGGGTTCAGAAGACGAAGATGACCCTTCCCCTGCTCAGGAAACGGTTACGAAAACAATAAGCTCTCCAGTTGAAATCGCCGAGCAATTCGGCCTTGATAAGTTAGAGATTGCAAAAATTTGCGAGAAATATCCGGCAATCATCAGCTCATATTATTTGTCATTGATTAGAGAAAAAGGCGACGGCATTTACAAACAATGCGTTCCTTCCGCCGAAGAATTGACTGATGAGGTCGGTCTGGAAGATCCTCTGCATGAAGAGCCTGAACACCAATCGCGCGAGGGAATTCCTGCTCTACTCACTCATCGCTATCCTGATCGAGTGCTGTTTAGAGTATCAAACAGGTGCGCCATGTATTGCAGATTTTGCACCAGAAAGAGAAAAGTCGGCGATCCGCAAAAACAGCCGACAGATGAGGAAATCAATGAAGCTCTCGAATATATTTCCCGGCATTCCGAATTGCGCGATGTTATTCTCTCCGGCGGCGATCCTCTGATGCTTTCGAATGATCAGCTGGAAAAGATTTTAAGCGCCGTATTTAAAATTATCAATCCGAGAAATGGAATTATTCGCATCGGCACTCGCATTCCCTGTGTTTTGCCGCAGAGAATTTCTCCGGAGTTGTGCAAAATATTGAAAAAATATCATCCCTTGTTCATAAATACTCATTTCAATCATCCGAATGAAATTACAGCGGAGAGCCGGCGCGCCTGCGCTCTGCTGGCTGACGCGGGAATTCCTCTCGGCTGTCAGACGGTTTTATTGCGCGGAGTGAACGATGATCCGCAGACAATGAAAGAATTGATGCAAGGACTTTTGTCAATGCGAGTTCGGCCTTATTATATTTTCCAGGCTGATTTGGTAAAAGGAACAAACCATTTCCGCACGCGAGTTGAAAAAGGATTGGAAATATATAAATCCTTGCGCGGATTTACTTCCGGTCTCGGCGTGCCGACTTATGTGATTGATTCGACCGGCGGCGGAGGAAAAATCCCGGCCATGCCGAAATACATTGAAGAAATAAGCGAGGAAAAAGTGAAATTGAAAAATTACGAAGGAAAAAGTTTTGAATATTTGCAGGCAATAGAATAAAAAAAATAATATGACAAAAAGACATTTGGTTTTAATAATAATTTTCTCCGTCATCCTTCTTTTCGGAATTTTGATCACAGTTCGATTTGTGACCGGAGAGGATACTTGGATCTGCAAGAACGGCGAGTGGATAAAACACGGACATCCGTCTGCGCCTCAGCCGGAAACTCCTTGCCTGAAATAATGAAAAAAGCGCGCCTACATGTAAGCGCGCTCGATTTTTTGCGGTCATTTCAATTTTCCCAGCGCTTTTTCAAAAAACAGTCTTTGCTGTTTTTCCAGTTCAGCCACTTTTTCCGAATCGCCGCGGTTGTTTGCCAGTCTGATTTGCAGTTTGAACCAATGCAACTTTTTGCGCATTTCATTATTCTCTTTTTGTTGCCTGGCGATTTCCATCTCACTCGCTTCATCCGCCCTTTTTCCCGCCAGTTCTTTTTCCTCCTTGCGCCGTTTGAGATATGACCAGCCCGGAATAAATCGTTTCCATGACTTTTTATCCGTTGATTCAGTCATCGCTTTTCTCCTTTTGCCTTTGATTACAATAATATATTCCTCTATAGAATCGCGAATGTCAATTATTTATTTGCAATATTAATCAATTTTTTTATGAAATTTAAATTTCCTTACAATGGATTCAAAGCCGGAGAATTAATTCGGCGTTGCGGTTATGGCGAAGTGCGCGATCCGAATGCGACGGAATTGAGCTATGCCCGCCGGCTGGGTTCGGGTTTTTATCCGCGCTTTCACGCGTATCTCAATGATTTTGAAAATTATTTTGAAGTCAATCTGCATCTTGATCAAAAAAAGCCTTCGTATGAAGGCTCGTCCGCGCACGCGGGAGAATATGACGGTGAAACCGTGGAAAATGAAGCGCGCCGAATCACTTCAATGATAAAACAAATTTTTGATTCAAAAAATTAAGTGAGATCAAGCCGCTTTTTTATTTTTTTCAGGTCTTTCATTATAGTGCTTATTTCCCGTTCCGCTTTTCTGTTCACCAGATAATCATAGCGTTGATTCAGCCGGTCGCGTTCATTGCCTCGTTTCTGGCTCATGAGAATGATCGGCGCTTGCATAGCGGCCAGGCAGGACAAAGTCAAATTTAGCATGATGAACGGCCACTTGTCCCATTTGTATTCCCAGGGAATTGAATTTACCACAATCCAGAGTCCGATATAACTCAGAACAATAATGATGAATTTCCAGCTTCCTCCAAAAGTTGTAATAACATCAGCCGCTTTTTGTCCGACTGTCAATTTTTCTCTCGGCATTTGCGGTTGTCCGCTTTTCTGCGAACACTTGGCATTTTTTAATTTATTTGGAATGTTTGATTTTTGCATCGGTTGATTTAAGCATTATTTCTGTTAAAATTATAACACATTATAATCGCGCTGTAATTGTGGATTAAATTATGATATTGATTTCCGATTAAAAATTTTCAAATTTTAAAATGGACAATGTAGAAGAAATAAAACAAAAACTGGATATTATTTCCGTTATCATGGAATATGTTCCATTGAAAAAAGCCGGCGTTAATTGGAAAGGCTGTTGTCCTTTTCATAATGAAAAAACGCCTTCGTTCATGGTCAATCCGGATCGGCAGTTTTGGCATTGTTTCGGTTGCAATGAAGGCGGAGATATTTTTACTTTTATTCAGAAAATGGAAAATATCGAATTTGCCGAAGCCCTGAAAATTTTGGCGCAAAAAGCGGGCGTGCAATTGGAACGATTTGATCCGCGCGTCAGCAATATAAAAAATAGGCTGATTGATATTTGCGATATTACATCAGCGTATTGGCAGAAATGTTTGCATTCTGACTGTGGGAAGAATGCATTGGAATATGTGAACAATAGGAAAATTTTGCCGGAAACTTTGCAAACTTTTAAAATCGGCTACGCGGTTGATTCATGGGATGATTTGTCAAAATTTTTGTCGGACAGGGGATTTACTGAAACCGAAATATTCCAAGCCGGACTCACCGTAAAAAAAGAAAACGGCCGCGGCTATTACGATCGATTTCGCGATCGCCTGATGTTTCCGATTCAAAATGTTCACGGCAATGTCGTCGGCTTCACCGGCAGAACAATGAAAAAAGACGAAGCAGCCAAATATGTGAATACGCCGGAAAGTCCGATTTATCACAAAGGAGAAATATTGTACGCGCTCGACAAAGCAAAACAAGCGATTCGCCGGCAGAATTACGCGATTGTGGTGGAAGGAAACATGGATGCTGTGACATGCCACGAAGCTGGCAGTAAAAATGTTGTCGCTTGTTCCGGAACCGCGCTTTCCGTTGACCAGATCAACATGATAAAAAGATATACGGAAAATATCGCGCTTTGTTTTGATCAGGATTCCGCCGGACAGATCGCGGCTGAACGAACGATTGATTTGCTATTTGCCGCGGAAATGAATATAAAAGTGGTGAAAGTGATTTTCGGGAAAGATCCGGATGAATGCATCAAAAAAGATCCGGCGCTCTGGAGCGCGTCCTTGAAACAGGCAAAGCTGGCAATGCAATTTTATTTTGACAGATATTTGACGGACGAAGCTCTCGCTGATATTAACAAGAAAAAGAAATCGGCGGAAAAGATAATGAGTGAAATTTCAAAATTGAAAAATAAAATCGAGCATGAACATTGGCTGAAGAAATTGGCGTCAAAACTGGATATTTCCGAAAATATTTTGCGCGAAGGCATTCGAAAAAATAATCAGCTTCCCGCGAAAACGGCGAATCAGAATAAACCGCTTCCTCCGGCAAAACCGGAAATCAGTTCAAAGGAAAAATTGCACGGCCAGAGAATTTTGACGATTCTTTTCAATTTTCCGCAATTGATCGCTTATTCTCAGGACTATTTGAATGGAGAAGTTTTTGCCGAGCCCGAACATCGGGATATTTACAAGAATTTGATTATCTTGTATAATAAATTCAAGGACGATCTAAACAAAAATGTTTTAATCGATGAGTTATCAAAAAAAGAATTAGGGTTGAACCAAAGCTATCTTAATAGTCTTATTATTTATATTGATAAAATTTACGAAGGATTTGACGCGGAAACGCTTCGGCTCGAATTGGGCGCTCTGATAAAAACTTTTAAAATCAATTTTTTGCATAGGAAAATGAAAGAAGCGAATCAATTATTGGCAACCGCGGAAAAGAGCAATGACAGGGAATTGGAACAGACTTTATTGAAACAAATCCAATATTTTTCAGAACAATTGTCGGATTTAAAATAATTATGATAAAGAAAAGAGCCTCTCAGGCTAAGCGGACAATTAAAAAAGCGGTTAAAACCGTGAAAGCTCGAGTTTCCAACAGAAGTTCGGGCGCAAAAAAAACAGCTGCCAAAGCTGTTTCAAAGCGTGTCACAAAGACAGCTAGAAGAGCTCCAAGAGCTTCTTCCAGAAAAATTGTCAGAGGGAAAAAGCAAAAACCGGCGCCAAAAGCGAGAAAAGTCGAACCGCGCGTTCGCCGCGTCAAAGCGGAACCGCCGGAAGAATTGTTGGTAAAGCGGCTGGTTGAAAAAGGAAAACAGCGCGGATTTTTGACCGAAGAAGAAGTGATTCATGTTTTTCAAAATGTCGAGGATTACGCGGACAACTACGAAGAATTTCTGGATGATCTGGACGGTTTGGGCATTCAGATCGTGGAAGTGCGCGGCGGAATTCTCGGCCGCCAGGAAGATCGCGAGAAAATTTTGGCCAAAGTCGGCATTACTTCGCAGGACAGATTGCGAATGGAAGTTCCGGAATTGTCCGCTGATTCCATTCAGATGTATTTGCGCGAGATCGGCAAAGTTCCTCTTTTGAAAGGAGATGAAGAGCTGGCTCTGGCAAAGAGAAATGAAAAAGGAGAGCAGGAAGCCAGGTCTAGGCTGATCGAAGCGAATCTTCGTTTGGTTGTTTCCATTGCAAAGAGGTTTGTGGGCAAGAGTTTGTCTTTGCTGGATTTGATTCAGGAAGGAAACATCGGATTGTTTCGAGCGGTTGAAAAATTCGAATACAGAAAAGGCTACAAATTTTCCACTTACGCCACTTGGTGGATCCGGCAGGCGATCACGCGCGCGCTGGCTGATCAGTCGAGAACAATCAGAATTCCGGTTCACATGGTGGAGACGATCAACAAGTTTCAGCAGATCGAGCGACGATTGATTCAGGATTTGGGACGAGAACCGTTGCCCGAGGAAATTGCCGCGGAAATGGATGAAGAGGTTGCAAAAGTCCGCTATATCATGAAAATTTCGCAGGAAACGATTTCTCTCGAAACATCTGTCGGCGATGAAGACGAGGACAGCACGCTGGAAGATTTTATCGAAGATGTGAAAAATGTCAGTCCCGACCGTTCGGCCGCTCTGCAATTGTTAAAGGATTATGTGAAGCAAATCATCAGAGAACTTTCTCCGCGCGAGCAAAAAATTCTGGAAATGCGTTTCGGCTTGATTGACGGCGTGGCGCACACTTTGGAAGAGGTCGGCCAGGAATTCGATGTCACTCGCGAGCGCATCCGCCAGATTGAAGCCAAATCTTTGGAGAAAATTCAGCAATTGCCGGGCATTGAAAGGTTGCGAGATTACTAGCTTGAATTATTAAAATTTTCTGCTATAATACAAAAAGTCCGTCTCTGACGGACTGTGTTCCGCGGTAGCTCAGCGGTAGAGCAGTGGACTGTTAATCCATTGGTCGTGGGTTCGAACCCCACCCGCGGAGCCAGGCACCGTCTGGTGCCTGGCGGAGCCAAGCGCTTCGCCGGCAGTACGAGATTGTGCCCAAAAAACAGTGTTTTAAACACTGTTTTTTGTTATACTTAATGTATATGTTTTATTATGTCTATATATTATTAAGTGAAAAGGACAATGGTTTTTATGTCGGTTTTACAGGAGACTTGAGGCAACGAATCGGTAGCCATTTTCGCGGAGAGGTTTTTGCAACAAAACCTAGGTTGCCTTTAAAATTAATTTTTTACGAAGCGTATTTAAATAAATATGATGCTTTGCGCCGGGAAAAATATCTAAAGACGTCAAAGGGGCGAACAACCCTGCGGAGCATGTTGAAAGAATATTTGGAGTTGCCAAAGAACAAGATTTTCTGAAATTCCCACGAAAGTGGGAGTTTTTTTGAGATAAAGCAATAGAGTTGATGATTGTTAAAATTATTAACATTATAATTGACAAAAAAATTTACAAGACTTATTCTGTAAATAGATATATGCTCGGCAAATTTATTTTGGAACAACGAAAAAAACAAAAATTGACGCAGGAATTTCTGGCGTCCATTATTGGTGTTTCTCGTCCGACCTATGTTCAGATAGAGGCGGGCGAACGGGATTTAACCATTACCGAAGCAAAAAAGCTGGCCGGTTTTTTTTGCATTGGTTTTAATGGTTTTTTGCAGGGCAAGGAAAATTCCGCGATTGTGAAAATTGAAAAAGGAAAAAACAAAATTAAAAAAGAAAAACCGGAATTGCGCATCAATGTTCCGCAGGAAAATCTTGAAAAGTTTAAGGAGGTTTTGCTTTATGTTTTGGAAAAAGTCGGTGCCAGACCAAACATTGGCGAGACTGCCATTTATAAATTACTTTATTTTATAGATTTTGACTACTATGAAAAATTTGAAGAGCAACTGATTGGCGCGCGATATATCAAAAATCATTTTGGTCCTACTCCGGTTGAATTTAAAAAAATAACGGATGAAATGATAAATGATGGAGAGCTGGAAAAGGTTAAAAGCACTTATTTCCAGCATGAGCAAAAAAAATACTTGCCTCGCCGACAAGCTGATTTAAAGATTTTGTCGGCTCAAGAGATTCAGCATATAGATGAAGTTTTAGCGCGGTTAGCATGGAAAAATGCCACGGAATTAAGTAATTATTCACATTCCGATACCCCATGGAGAGTTCATCAAGTAGGAGAAGAAATTAGCTACGAAACTGTTTTTTACCGCGATGATGATCACTCGGTAAGAAACTATGAAGATGAACTTTAGGTGCACCAAAGAATTTTTAAAAGATTTTAAAAAATTATCCAAAAAATTTATTATGTTGGATAATGATTTATTTGAGTTTAAAAAAATCTTGAGTGAATTTCCGTTGGGTATTGGGAAACATTTTAATATTATTACGAGGTCAGGTTCAATCTATATCGTTAAGGCCAGATTTTTTTGCCGGAATTTAAAAAAGAAAGATTTAAGAATGATTTACGCATATATTGAAGATTATCAGGTAGTTGAAATGATTGGAATCGAATTTATAGAAATTTATTTTAAGGGCAACAAACAAAATGAGGATAAGGGAAGAATAAAAAAATATTTAAAAAATGTCTGAAAGATCGCGGATTCTATTCAAAAAACCAGCCCCGCAAATGCGGAGTCGGTTTTATTTTCTCAGCGAAAAAGCGATTACTCGATTTCAATTATCTTACATTCAACAATTTTCCCCGCCAGCCGCAATTCAAATGTTTCGCCCGCGCGCCTGCCGAGCAGTGCCGATCCGAGCGGGGAATTGCGCGAGATTATTCCCAGCGACGGATTTGTTTCTTCCGAGCCGAGAATTTGATATTTTTTTCTTTTGCCATTGATTTCAATTGTCACAAAATGTCCGACGCTGACTTTTCCCGCATCTTGCGGCAGTTCAATTATTTGAGAATGTTTCAATTGATCTTCAATTTCCAAAATTCTTCGGTTCAATCCTCTTAACTTTCCCTTTGCCATTTGATATGGAACATTCTCGGAAAAATCTCCCATTTGCGCCAACCGTTGCACTTCCTCGATCAATGCCGGCAGTGATTTTTTTATTTTTTCCAATTTCGTTTGCAATTCGTTGAATTTATTTTGCGTAATGAACGGATCGCGTTTCGGCCGCGCGTAATTTTCTGATTTTCTGGTTGGGACTCTCATAATTTTTCTTGAATTATATAAACAATAATAATCCGATTCTTAAAATTTTTCAATATGGTTGATATTAAAAAATTCTCGAAGATGGCGAGAATTTTTTCAGTTGGTTCAAGAGCTGTTTTTCAAAATACGCGAATTATCTGCCGACCGGCGGAATGAATTTGCATGATTGCGCGTCAGTTTTGAATCCTTTGACGCACTCCATGCCATCCGCTCCGGGCACGAGATGTCCGGCATCCAGCGCTTCTCTCTCTATCACATCCGGCGGAATCGGTTCCAAGTAATTGATCTCAGCCGTCGGTGTTTCAGTGTAAAGAGCTTCACTCGGCTGTTGCATGTTTCGTGTTGTTATAATGTAAAGAGACGTGACAACTCCCAATATTCCCGCAATAATCATAAAAGCGATTATCATGGCGACATTTGTTTTTTTTGGTTCCTGATTGTCCATAGTTTTTTATTTTACTTTTTTATTCTGATTATATGATAACAAATTCGGAATGAAATTGAAAACGAACAAGTTGACAATTGCGCCAACCGAATTCATCAGTGACAAAACGGAGAATCCGTGATATGCTTTTATTGAAAAATTATGATATATCTAAAAGTCAGACAAAACAAATCCGGTCCGGTCATCGGCCGTCATCCGTGGGTTTTTTCCGGCGCGCTGGAAAACATTCCCGAAAAATTGAAATCCGGAGAGCCGGTTAAACTGTTTGATCCAAACGGAAATTTTTTGGCGCAAGGATATTTTAATTCCTATTCGCAAATCGCGGTTCGCATTTGGAGTTATGATGAAAAAGAAGAAGTGAACGCTGATTTTTTCCGGAGAAGAATTGAAAATGCTTTTGAAATCAGAAAAAATTATTTGGATCAGATGCAGACAAACGCTTTTCGCTTGATAAATGCGGAAAATGATTTTTTGCCCGGATTGATTGTCGACCAATACGCTGATTATCTGGTTGTTCAGTTTCATACGAGAGGAATTGAAAAATGGAAAAATGAAATTGTGTCAGCCTTGCAAGAAAAAATAAATCCCAAAGGAATTTTTGAGCGATCGGATACGGCGTCGCGTAAAAAAGACGAAAACAATACCGGATTGCTGGCCGGAGAAATTCCGGATCAAGTCATTATCAAAGAAAACGGTTTGAAATTTTATGTTGATATTAAAAAAGGCCAGAAAACCGGATTTTTCCTGGATCAGCGCGACAAACGGCTGGCATTGCAAAAATATGCCAAAGGAAAAAATGTTTTAAATTGTTTTTCTTATTCCGGCGGATTTTCCGTTTACGCTCTCGCGGCCGGAGCGAAAAAAGTGACGAGCGTTGATGTTTCCGAGAGCGCGCTGGAATTGGCGCGGGAAAATGTTAAATTGAACAAACTTGATTTGAAAAAATGCGAATTCGTTTGCGCGGATGTGAAAGAATATTTGAGAAATGCGGAACCTGAAAAATTCGATTTGATAATTCTCGATCCTCCGGCATTTATCAAAGAAAGAAAAAAGAAAAACCAAGGAATTTCCGGCTACAAAAAAATAAATGAATCAGCCATGCGCGTTTTGGCGCCGGCGGGAATTCTCGTTTCTTGTTCTTGCTCAGCTCATCTGAGTTTAAATGATTTTCGCTATATTTTGTCCGAAGCCGGCGGCCGCACCGGCCGGTCATTGCAGTTGCTGGAAACATTCACTCACAGCCTCGATCATCTCGAATCGGTTCCGTTTTTGGAGTCTGAATATTTGAAATGTTGTTTTATTAAAGTTCAATAAAAAATTATATGAAAATCAATCAGCCGAAAACACAAGTGACAGAGTCTTCCGCGGATTATGAACTCATTGACAGCGGCAACGGCGAAAAGCTGGAGCGATTCGGAAAATTTGTTCTCTCCCGTCCTGATCCGCAAGCTCTCTGGCCGAAACGCAAGGAATCATCCGTCTGGGAAAATGCGGACGCGATTTTTCATCGCGAAGGAAATGAAACCGAATGGGAAATAAAATCCCATGTTCCTGGCAAATGGCAAATTAATTTCGGCGAACTTTCTCTCCGGATCAAGCCGACTTCATTCAAACATACCGGATTATTTCCGGAACAGCTTTCAAATTGGCAATGGATTGAAGATTGTTTGAAATCGGAAAAAAGAAAAATTTCGGTTTTGAATTTGTTCGCTTACACCGGCGGAGCGACGCTCTCAGCAGCTCGCGCGGGCGCGGAAGTTTGCCATGTTGACGGCTCGAAAAAAGCGATCGACTGGGCGCGCGAAAACGCCGAGCTTTCAAATTTGGATGCAAAGCCGATTCGCTGGATTCTGGATGATGTGATTTCATTTATGAAAAAAGAATTGCGCCGAGGCCGGCGATATGACGGAATTATTATGGATCCGCCGAGCTTCGGACGCGGACCGAAAAGCGAAAAATGGAAAATTGAAGAAAATTTTTTGGAATTAATGAGTTTGAGCAAAGATTTATTATCCGACAATCCGCTGTTTTTCTTGGTCAACGGTTATGTCGCCGGTTATTCGGCGATCGCGTATGAGAACAGTTTGCGCGAAGTCGTGGGAAATTCAGGGGAAATTGAAATCGGCGAATTAACCATTGCCGAAACGGACGGAGAGCGTCTCCTGCCTTGCGGAATTTTCGCTCGCTGGAAAAATGTATGAAATTGAAAGTTTTGTACGAAGACAATCATTTGATAGCCGTTTTCAAACCGGCCGGAATTTTGGTGCAAGCGGACAAGAGCGACAGTTCATGTTTGATGGATGAAGTGAAATTGTATTTGAAAGAAAAATATGAAAAGCCGGGAAAAGTTTTTCTCGGATTGCTTCATCGTTTGGACAGAAATGTTTGCGGTATCGTTTTATTCGCGAAAACCGGAAAAGGCGCCAGCAGATTGTCAGCGCAATTCAGGGAAAGAACGATTGAAAAAAAATACATGGCGTGGGTGAGCGGCCGGATGATTGAAGATCAAGCGACATTGATTCATTATTTGCTGAAAAATAAAAAAAACAATTTTGTTGAAATCGTAAAAGAAAATACCGCCGGCGCAATGCGCGCGGAATTGAGCTTCAAAGTTTTAAAAACGCAAGACGATTATTCGTTGCTGGAAATAAAACTCGCCACCGGCCGTCCGCATCAAATCCGTGTTCAGCTCTCTGCCATGGGACACCCGATCGTCGGCGATGTGAAATACGGCAGTAAAAAATTATTGCCTAATAATTTAATCGCGCTTTGCGCGGTTGAATTGGAATTCAATCTGGCGGCAAAAGATGAACGAAAAAAAATTCAAATCGAATTTCCGTATCAAGATTTAAGCGAGATAAGCAAGAAAGCGAGTTAAACAAGTTAAGTATTGACGCAATATTTTGTGCCGCTATATTTCACAAATTACTTAACTCGCACCGCTGCGGGCGGGATAAACTTAACTCGCTTATCTCGCTTTCTCGCTTCAAATATCGAATTGCAAACGATAAACGAAAATGTTTCGAATCGCATCCGGTAAAATGAAAAAATTAGGCGGGTGCAACCCGCCTCTACGCATTCGCTTGTCTCGCTTTCTCGCTTAACTCGCTTTAAAAAAAACATGAACCATCTGACGCACATCCAAACGAACAAAGAATTATTGGAAACAAGGTTTTTCATTCTCCGGCTGGTTCGGGAATTTTTTTGGAAAGAAAATTTTACTGAAGTGGAAACTCCGTTGATTGTGAATGTTCCCGGTCAAGAACCGAATATCGTTCCCATGAAAATAAATATTCACAATGAAAAAATTGTTGAATTCAGCGGATTCCTTCACACTTCGCCCGAATATGCGATGAAAAAAATGCTGGCAGCCGGATTTGAAAATATTTTTTATCTGGGAAAATGTTTTCGCGACCGCGAAAGTTTCGGCGGATCGCACAATCCGGAATTTACCATGATGGAATGGTATCGCGTCGGGAAAAATTATGTTGATATTATGAATGACGCGGAAAATCTGTTTCATTTCATTGCGGAAAAAACAGAGGGACACAATGGAATTGATAAAATTAATTTGGCGAAAATAAAAAAACAATGGCAGCGAAAAACAATGAAAAGTTTGTGGCATGAATTTTTGCAAATCAATCTGGATGATTTTCTTACTCAAGAAAAAATGTTCGAACTGTGCGTGGGAAAAAAATACAATGTTTCCAAAGAAGAAAGTTATGAGGAATTGTTTTATCGCATTTTTCTGAATGAAATCGAATCGAAATTGGGAATTGATGTTCCTCTGATTGTTCATGAATATCCCGCGCAAATGGCTTCGCTCGCGAAACTGTTGGAAAAAGACAGCCGCTACGCGGAACGGTTTGAAGTTTATTTCAACGGACTGGAATTGGCAAACGCTTTTTCCGAGCTGACAGACGCGGATGAACAGGAATCAAGATTGCGGGAAGAACGGAATTTTCGGGAGAAAACAGGAAAAGATGTTTATGATATTGATCAAGAATTCATTGGCGCGTTGCGAGCCGGAATGCCGGAATCCGCGGGAATCGCGCTCGGCATTGATCGAATGGCAATGCTGTTCACCGGTTGCCAAGAAATCGACAATGTGATAACATTACCAATGTCAAAATTATTTTAATTTAATAAGAAAAGAATATGGCAAGCACATCAGACTTGAAAAAGGGCGCGGTTATAAAACATCAAAATGATTTGTATGTGGTAAAGGGAATGGAATTTGTCAATCCGGGCAAAGGTTCAGCATTCGCCAGAACAAAAATGAAAAGCATCACCAGCGGAAAAACCGTTGAAGTGACATACAAAAGCGGAGAAAACATTGATATTGTTGAAGTCAGCCGCCAAAAAGTGCAGTACTTGTACAAGAGCGGCGCCATGTATTCTTTTATGAATCAGGAAACTTATGAAATGTTTGATCTGAGCGAAGAAGATCTGGGAGATGACGCGAAATATTTAAAAGAAGGAATTGATGTTGACGCGATTATTTACAATGGATCGGTGGTGGCGATCGAATTGCCGAGAAAAATTCAGTACAAAGTGATAGAAGCGCCGCCGGCCGTAAAAGGCGACACAGCCAGCGGAAAAGTAATGAAAGAAGTGACTCTGGAAAACGGTCTGAAAATCCGCGCGCCCATGTTTATCAAGGAAAACGACACATTGCTGGTAAATACAACCAACGGAGAATACTGCGAGCGAGTCAATGAATGAGTTTTGCCGCGCAACCGCTTTGAACAAGGAGGCCAGCCATGCCGGTTATCATTGTATACGGAATTAGGGAAGGGGAGGAACTGGACATTCCCGAATTGCGGAAAAAACTGCGAGAAAACATCGCGAATATCGAAGAATTGAAGCTTTCGGAAAATCAAATTTCCTGTATTTTTCCGGCTGAATACGCGAGACCGCCGTTTCTTTTTGAGAAAATCGTTTTTGTCCGCGGTTTGTTTGCTCGAGCGGAGAGAACTCCGGAAGTTCGGAGTATGATGGCGCGAGCGATTGTGGCGGTGATAAAGCAATTTTCCCCCAATGATTTTGTTGAATGTTTCGTTGAGCCGTTCAATATGGAAGAAGGCTTTGCCAGTTCCGAGGTGTGAAATTTATCGCAGGCCTGCATCGGGTCTGCTTTTCTTTTATGAATGAAAAAATTAAAATCGCTTGGTTTGGAAAACATTTCGGCGAAGAACCGCCGATTTCAGGAAGTGAAAATCAAGGCGCGGGCGCGATATTTTTCAGCGGCTGTAATTTGCATTGCGTTTTTTGCCAGAATTTTCAGATTTCGCAGAATTCGCTGGGAAAATATTTTTCGGTTGAAGAATTGTCGGAAATAATGTTGGAATTACAGCGCGCCGGCGCGGTTTGCATTGATTTGGTGACGCCGACGATTTGGTGGCAGTTAATAAGGCAATCAATTTTATTGGCGCGTGAAAAAGGATTGAATCTGCCGATTGTCTGGAATTCAAACGCGTTTGAAAGCGTGGAAATGTTGCAGCAAATTGAAGATGTTGTTGATATTTATCTGCCGGATTTTAAATACGGCGATGAAAAAATCGCGGAAAAATATTCGCAAGTGAAAAATTATCCGGCGGTTGCCGAGTCAGCGCTACGAGAAATGTTTCGGCAAAAGGGAAATCTTCAACTCGATGAAAATGGAATCGCGAAAACCGGAATCATCGTCCGCCATTTGGTATTGCCTGATAATTTGGAAAACAGTTTTAAAGCTTTGCAAATCATTTCAAATATTGACAAAGAAATTCATGTCAGTCTGATGAATCAATATTTTCCGGTTTTCAATGCCGGAGATTTTTCGGAAATAAACAAAACTTTGGATGAATCTGATTTTGAAAAAGTTTTTGATAAACAATCGGAATCGGGATTGAACAATGGCTGGGTTCAGGAGCGGGGGAGCAGTGAAACATTTGTTCCTGACTTTGAAAAGACGAATCCGTTTTCTTTTTAATTGAAAATTCAACTTTTTTGAGTTATAATTTATCAAGAGTTTATAGGTGGAATGAATTTTTTGTTTTAAATTTATTAAATATGAAAATACTGGCGTGGTTTGGCGACGGCCGATTGGAATTTTTGCTGATTATTTTCGGCGCGATTTTGAGCATTATACTTTTGATCAAATTTTTTCTGATCAAGTACGGGAAAAAATGGTTTGCCTTTTTGAAATCGGTTTTTTTCTCAATGCTCGACGGATTTATCCGCAATGAAGATGTTCGGAGGATTTTGAACAAGCATCCGCGCTTTTTCACTTTTGTCAAACATCGACTGAGCAGAAAAAATTTTTCCGGATTAACTCTGACTTTGCTGTCAATCGCTTTGATTTATTTCGCGATTTCATTTGCCGGCGTACTTTTCGATGTCATGAATACGCAAATTATCAAAGACACTGACATTCACATCGCCAGTTTATTGTTCTCATTCAGAAATGTTATTTTAACGAAATTATTCCTTTCCATTACTTTGCTCGGTTCTGTGATCATGGTTGTTCCCGCGACAATCGTTTTTTGCGCGATTTTGGTTATTTGGAAAAAGAAGGAATACCTTTTGCCGTTTGGCGTTACAATTATCGGCAGTGAGGCGGCGAATTTTTTGATCAAACTTTGGATTGATCGGCCGCGGCCGGATGTGGCTTTTTACATTGAAAAATCATCCGCTTTCCCGAGCGCTCACGCGCTGACTTCCATCGCTCTTTACGGTTTTATCGCGTATTTTTTTATCGCAAATGCAAAAAAATGGAAAGTTAAATTGAATATATTTTTTTCCTTTTTGATTTTATCATTGTTAATCGGATTTAGCCGGCTGTATTTGGGCGTTCATTTTTTCACTGATGTCTGGGGCGGTTATCTGCTGGGTTTGTGCTGGTTTATTATCGGCATAATGATTTTGAAATACCATTATTTCCGCCGCGGCGAAGCCACGGCGATTCATCTCAGCCGCAAAGCGAAAATTCGGTCTGTCTGCTTGGTGATAATTTTCCTGATCTTTTTCGTTTTTCAGATCAGCCTCTATCAGCCTGAATATAATATTTTGGGACAGGCGAATGTAAAGCAAATCGATTATTTGTCGCAAGATATTTTTGAGCGGTTCAAATTGCCGAAGTATACTGAAACATTGACAGGCATTTCGCAAGAACCCATCAGCATTGTTTTGTCTGCGAGAGATGATGAAAGTTTGGTCAGGGATTTTGAATCAGCCGGCTGGCAAGCGGCAGCGCCCATAAATTTTTCCACGGCTGTTGATATGGGTTATGCGGCGCTTTTGAACAAAAGTTATGATTCAGCGCCAATGACGCCTTCATTTTGGAACGCGGAAGTTCATGATTTCGGATTTGAAAAATCAACAGCGGCTGATTCCGTTCGTTCGCGGCATCACGCCAGATTTTGGAAGACCAATCTGCGAACGCGGGACGGAAAAAGTATTTATGTCGGCACAGTCAGTCTGGATGTGGGAATAAAATGGGCGCTTGTTCATCGGATAGATCCGAATATTGATGGCGACCGAGATTTGCTGTTCAACGATTTGTCCGCGGCAAATGAAATCGTTGATTCGAAAAAAGAAAAATTAGTCGAGCCTTTTTTGGGAAAAAATTTTGTCGGCGACATGTTTTTTACCGACGGTTCGGTTTATTTGCTTGAATTGAAATAAGAGAAAAAATTTCGAGCATTTGCGCTGTGCTCGTTTTTTTATTTTAATCTTTTTGAATTGAGTTTAGCCTTATTTAGCGCATTGAATTGTCGGAATTGACAAAAATTATAAATCTGATATACTTAACCTCGTTATTTATTATCTAAATTTATGGAAATTCGTAATATTGCCATCATCGCTCATGTGGATCATGGGAAGACAACTTTGACTGATATGCTGATGCGTCAGACCGGCATGGTGACAGACGCCAATGTCAGCATGGATTCAAACGCATTGGAACTCGAGCGCGGCATCACAATTTATTCGAAAAACGCTTCAGTGTTTTACAAAGACACAAAGATAAATATAGTGGACACTCCGGGCCACGCTGATTTCGGTTCCGAGGTCGAGCGCGTTTTGCGTTCCATTGATTCGGTTTTGCTGATCGTTGACGCTCAGGAAGGTCCGATGCCTCAGACAAAATTCGTTTTGAAAAAATCATTGGAATTGGGCCTTCGCCCGATTGTCGTGATCAACAAGATCGACAAGCCGGCTGCTCGGCCTCATGAAGTCGAAGAAGCTGTATTGGAATTGTTCATGGATTTGGGCGCCACTGATGAACAAATGGATTTTACAACAATTTACGCGAACGGACGCGCCGGAATTGCAAAGAGCCATTTGGAAGATGAATCAACTGATTTGACTCCATTGCTGGATGTTATTCTGGAAAAAGTTCCGGTCGCGAATGCTGAATTGGCTGTGCCGTTCAGATTTCAGCCGTTCAATCTGGCTTATGATAATTATCTGGGCAGAATGGCCATCGGTCGCGTTTATGAAGGAACAATGAAAAGCGCGAGCAAGGTTTTCGTGAAAACCGCGAACAATGAAATCCGTTCCGCCAATATTACAAAAATATTTACATTTGAAGGATTCAATAAAAAAGAAGTCAAAGAAGCTGTTTCCGGCGACATTGTCATGATTGCCGGAATTCCCGATATTTATATCGGAGAGACGCTTTGTCAGAATGATTCGCAGGAAGCATTGCCGGCAATTTCAGTTGACGAGCCGACCATTTCCATGGATTTTCTTGTGAACAATTCTCCTTTTGCCGGAAGAGAAGGAAAATATGTGACAACCAGACAAATCAAGGAGCGATTGGAAAAAGAATTGGAAGTGAATGTTGGATTGAAAATCGATTTTTCCGCGATTGACCGTTATCGAGTTTACGGACGCGGAGAAATGCATTTGGCCATTCTCCTGGAAAATATGCGAAGAGAAGGTTATGAACTGCAAATTTCCCAGCCGACCGTAATTATCAAAGAAGAAAACGGACAAAAGCTGGAACCGTTTGAAGAATTGACGATTGACATACCGACCGAATTTGTCGGCACGATTGTTGAAAAAATTTCAAAAAGAAAAGGAACAATGACAATGATGAAACCGGAGAACAGCCACACTCGGTTGATTTTTGAAATTCCGACGCGCGGCTTGCTCGGTTATCGCGGACAATTTGTCATGGATACTCGCGGCGAAGGAATTTTGTGCCAGCGAGTGATCGGATTCAAACCGTTTGTCGGGGAAATTGAAAAGAGAGAAGTCGGTTCAATGATTTCCATGGCAAAGGGAACTGTTGTGGCATTTTCCCTCGACAATTTACAGTTGAGAGGAACTCTTTATGTTGGTCCGGGAACAGAGGTTTATGAAGGAATGGTAATAGGAAATGTCAGCCGAGGCGATGATATGACTGTCAATCCGACAAAAGGAAAAAATTTGACCAATATGCGAGCCAGCGGCGCGGACGAAGCGATTCATCTCACGCCTCCGCTTGAAATTACGCTGGAGCGCGGTCTTGAAATAATGGCAGGTGACGAATATATGGAAATTACTCCAAAGAGCCTGCGCATCAGAAAACAATATCTGACGGAAAATGAACGAATCAAAGCTCTGGGCAAATAAGGGGGGATTTAACGAAAACGAAACAGTGTTTTTTGAAAAATATCAACTATCGGAAAAAGGAGGGCAGATCAGATGATTCGTTATAAGATAAGACTGCATTCTTTTTCGAAAGAATGGGAAGATTTTTGGCCGGAAAATACGGAATTGCCAATGGTAACAATTAGAACAGCGCCGGAAAAAATTCCCTTGAGTGATGAATTTTCCGCGCCCGTGAAATTGAAAGTAAGCGGCAAGTGGATCGTTGTTTATGTGAAAGAATCGGTCACAATGGAAATAGCCAGAAAAGTTCTCGCAAATCTGAATAGCTGTCAACCGGAAGATATTGACATTTACGAAGGCAATTAGCCGTCGGACTTCAGCCGGACGCAACGCGTCCCGGCTATTTTTATTCCGGTTTTCTTGATATAATACACCTAATCGTTTTATTTTAAGCGTTAATCACGGCTAAGATTAAATTAAAAAAATGGGTGAAAAAATATTAAAGATTTTGCGGCACAATTTTGTGAAAACCGGCTCAGTTGTTTTGATCGGTTCTTTTTTGGTAAATTTTTTGAATTATCTTTTCAATTTAACCATGGGACGCATGCTTTCGCCGGAAAAATTCGGCGAAGTGGCCGCGCTCATGGGTCTGGCGGTTATTGTCAGTGTTCCTTCAGCCGCAATCATGAAAATAATGGCCAGATATGTTGCCGCGTTCCATGCGAAAAATGAAAAAGAAAAAATCAAACAATTGCTTTCAGCCATAATGCGTTGGAGCATTTTCTTAAGTTTGATTTTAGTCTTGGCTTTTTTGGTTTTAATTCCGCTGATTTCATCATATTTGCACATTGAAAGATTGCCGTTTTATATTTTTGTTCTAATTTTGCCGCTGGCTCTTGTTTTTTCCGTCAGTCAGGGCATGCTTCAGGGGCTCTTGAAATTTGTTCCGTTTTCAATAGCGAACATTATCGCTTCAGCCGCAAAATTGCTTTTGGCGATTATATTCGTTTTGTCGGGTTATTCCGTTTCCGGCGTTGTGGCCGCCTTTGTCATTGCCGGCTTCCTGTCAACCGCTTACGGATTGCGTAAAATAAAACCGTTCCTGGAAATGAAGAAATTGCTCGGAGAAAAAGTGGAAAATCTGCTAAAGCGAAAAGAAATATCCAATTACGCGGGAATAATGTTTTGGACAACATTGATAATGATTTTCTTTACCAATATTGATGTGATTCTGGCAAAGCATTATCTTGTTCCCGATCTGGCCGGAAAATACGCCGCGCTGTCCGTGCTGGGGAAAATCGTGATTTTTTGTTCCGGTTCGTTTTTTACGATTATTTTCCCAAAGGTTTCAACTGCGCAAGTCAATGGCGACGGACGGGAAAAACTGTTTTTGAAAATTTCACTGTTGCTTGTCGGTTCAACTTCCGGAGCGGTCGCCATTGTTTTCAGCCTTTTCCCTGAATTGATCGTAAAAATCTTTTTCGGTTCAGCTTATTTGGCAATAGCGCCATATCTCGGTTTGTTCAGTCTGGCAATGCTGTTCGGCGTGCTGGGACAGGCATTTTTGAATTATTACATGGCATTGAATACAAAAAGTTATTTGTATCCGATGACATTTGTGACGATTTTTCAAATCGTTGCGATTGCTTTGTTCCACTCCGACATTCAACAAATCGTAAATTGCATTCTGCTGTCTAATTTCATTTATTTTGTTATAATGGCAATGACATATTTAATGAAGAAGACAACTGTTTTGCAAAAAGAAAAATTGTCCATATGAACGAACAAACGGAAAATCAAGAAATCTGGCTAAAGAAAATTTCAATAATAGTTCCATTCTACAATGAAGCGGAAAATCTTCCGATTATCAGCCGAAAGCTGGTCGATGTTTGCGGCGGGCTTTGCAATAAATGCGACTATGAAATAATTTTCATCAATGACGGCAGTACTGATTTGAGCGGATTCGCGATCGAGGAAATGATGAATGCAAACAAAAAAATAAAATACTTGGAATTTTCCAGAAATTTCGGAAAAGAAGTGGCGATTTCAGCCGGCATTCATCATTCTTCGGGCGACGCGGCCATTATGCTCGACGCCGATCTCCAGCATCCGCCGGAATTGATTCCCGAATTTATCGAAAAATGGGAAAACGGCGCTGAAGTTGTCATCGGCGTGCGAGCTAAAGACTCGAGCGATGATTTGTTCAAGCGTCTGGGCTCGTATTTTTTTTATCAAATTTCAAATTGGATCGGCGAAACCAAATTGGTTCCGTTTTCCACTGATTTTCGTTTGATTGACCGAAAAGTTATTGATGAATTCGCAAAACTTACAGAGCGCAACCGCATGGCTCGCGGACTCATCGCTTGGCTCGGATTTAAAAGGGAATTCATTAATTTTTCCGCGCCTCCTCGGCAGTACGGCCGGCCAAGATACGGCAAATTGGAATTGATAAAACTGGCAATGTCCAGTTTTGTGGCCAACAGTCTGCTTCCGTTGAAATTGGCCGGTTATTTGGGAATGGCAATTACTTTTATTTCCGCGATTATCGGAATGTTTATAATTATTGATAAATATTTTTTTCATGATCCGTTCAATTTCGGTTTTTCCGGCACGGCGATCCTCATGGTTTTTAATTTATTTCTCATCGGCATTGTGTTGAGTTGTCTCGGCGTGATCGCGCTCTATATCGCGAAAATTCATCAGGAAGTTTCCAATCGTCCATTGTATATTGTTTCCAGAAAAATTAATTTTGAAAAATAACAAAAAAATTATGAGAATTCTTGTTACCGGAGGCGCCGGATTCATCGGATCGCATCTGTGCAAAAGACTTTTGTCCGAGGGAAATGAAGTTTTGTGTCTGGATAATTTTTTTACCGGCTCAAAAGAAAATATAAAAGATTTATTGGGAAATCATAATTTCGAGATGATCCGGCATGATATTTGTCTGCCGATTTTTCTGGAGGTTGATCAGATTTACAATTTGGCTTGCCCGGCATCGCCGATTCATTATCAATACAATCCGATAAAAACAATGAAAGCTTCAGTCATCGGTTCTCTGAATATGCTTGGATTGGCAAAGCGGGTGAAAGCGCGAATTTTGCAAGCCTCAACTTCCGAAGTTTACGGCGATCCGGCGATTCATCCTCAGCGCGAATATTATTGGGGCAATGTAAATCCGAACGGTTTGCGTTCTTGCTATGATGAAGGAAAAAGAGCGGCTGAATCATTGTTCATGGATTATCATCGCCAGAACAAAGTTGACATTCGCATCATTAGAATTTTCAACACTTACGGACCGGCAATGCAAATCAATGACGGCCGGGTCGTGTCCAATTTTATTGTGCAGGCGCTGAAAAACGAGGACATAACGATTTTCGGCAAAGGAACGCAGTCAAGATCATTTCAATATATTGATGATTTGATTGAAGGAATGATCCGCATGATGAACAACAAAGTTAATTTCATCGGACCGGTTAATTTGGGAAATCCCAATGAATTCACCATTTTGCAATTGGCGGAAAAAACGATTGGGATGACCGGTTCGAAGAGCCGATTGATTTACAAGGATTTGCCGTCTGATGATCCGAAACAGCGATGTCCCGAAATTTCTCTGGCGCGTGAAATGCTGGGCTGGCAACCGCGAATTCAGCTGGAACAAGGTTTGCAAAAAACAATTGAGTATTTCAAGGATAAAATATGAAAATTATTGTGATAGGAACTGGATATGTGGGACTAGTTACAGGCGCATGCTTGGCTGATATCGGTCATGATGTTGCTTGTATTGATATTGATGAAGAAAAAATAAACAATCTTAATCGCGGAATCATTCCGATTTATGAGCCTATATTGTCGGAATTGGTTTTAAGCAATTTCAAACTTGGACGTTTGCAGTTTAGCTGCAATTTGGAAGAAATTCTGGCAGACGCGTCAATTGTATTTATTGCTGTCGGTACTCCGACAAAAGAAAATGGTGAGGCGGATATAAGTCAAGTATTTTCTGCTGCGCATGCGATCGGGAAAAATTTGAGCCATTATTCGGTAATCGTAAATAAAAGTACTGTTCCAATCGGAACTGCTCGAGAAATTTCAGAAATAATTAAACAATATTACGATGGATTTTTTGATGTCATATCAAATCCGGAATTTTTGAGGGAAGGTTCGGCGGTAAAAGATTTTTTAAGCCCTGATAGAATTGTAATTGGCATTGACGACAGCGACCGGGCAAAAAAAGTAATCCTAGAAGTATTTAGGAATTTTAACAGCCAAATTCTTATTACAGATACGAAAAGCGCTGAAATGATTAAGTATGCTTCCAATGCGTTTTTGGCAACCAGTATTTCATTTATAAATAGCATTGCCGGCATTTGCGAAAGCGCCGGAGCTGATATTACCAGTGTGGCCGAGGGCATGATGCTCGATAAAAGAATCGGAAAACAAGCATTTTTATATGCCGGTTGCGGTTATGGGGGTTCTTGTTTTCCAAAGGATGTAAACGCCTTGATTAAAATCGGTCAGCAGCATGGTGTTAGGTTTAATATTTTGGAAGAAGTAGAACATGTAAATGAAAAAATGAAAATTTCCCTTTTTCATAAATTAAAACAAAGTCTGCCGGATTTGAATGGAAAGAAAATTGCGATTTGGGGGCTGGCATTCAAACCTAATACTGATGATATCCGTTTTTCCCCGGCACAAGTAATTATCGAAAAGTTGTTGTCTGAAAATGCGGTAATACAGGTACATGATCCTGTGGCAATGGAAAATTTTAAAAAAATTTTTCCGAATATTGGTTATTTTAGTGATCCATATTCTGTAGTGAAAGATGCATCCGCACTGATGATTGTTACGGATTGGCCTCAATTTATTGATCTCGACTTTGAATTGATAAAAAGTTCAATGCAAGGCAATTTGATATTGGATGGAAGAAACATTCTTGATGAAATTAAATTGAAGCGGTATGGATTTATCTATAAAGGCATTGGAAAATAAAATAAACAAATGGCGGAAATAAAAAAAATATTATGGTTTACCTGGAAAGACCGGGAAAATCCGTCAGCCGGCGGAGCGGAAGTAGTCAATGAAGAATTGGCGCGGCGATTGGCGGGAGACGGAATTGAAATTATTTTTGTTGTCGCGAATTTTTCGGGCGGTGAAAAAGAAGAAACAAAAAACGGATATAAAATTTTTCGGCCGGGAAATAAATGGACAATTTATTGGAAAGCGTTTCGCCTCTACAAAGAAAAATTTCAAGGCTGGCCTGATTTGGTTATTGATGAAATGAATACGATTCCTTTTTTCTGCAAATTTTTTGTGAAAGAAAAAAATGTTTTGTTCGTTCATCAGCTCTGCCGTGAAATTTGGTTTTTCCAAATGTTTTTTCCCTTGAATCTCATCGGATATTTGATCGAACCGATTTATTTGCTGCTTCTGAATGATCGAAAAGTCATCACCGTTTCAAACAGCACAAAGCGCGATCTGATGAAATTCGGATTTGCGGAAAAAAACATCAGCATTATTTCCGAAGGAATTGAAATCAAACCGCCGGAAACATTGGATAATATTGAAAAGTTCAGCGAATTTACGATCCTTAGTCTCGGTTCCGTTCGATCAATGAAACGGACAGCGCATATTGTTTCCGCGTTTGAAATAGCCAAGAAACAAATTCCGGAATTGAGGCTGATTCTTGCAGGGGACGCGAACTGCCGCTACGGAAAAAAAGTTTTGAGAAAAATCAAAAATTCCGATTACGGAAAATCCATTCAATATCTCGGCAAAGTAAGTTGCGAAGAAAAAATAAAACTTTTGCGCAAATCTCATGTGTTGTGTTGTACATCCGTAAAAGAAGGTTGGGGATTGGTAGTCACCGAGGCGAACAGTCAGGGAACTCCGGCGATTGTTTACAATGTCGACGGACTGCGCGACAGCGTGAGACACAATGAAACCGGCTTGATCGCAAAATCGAACAATCCGGATTCTTTGGAGAAAAGCATTGTTTCCTTGTGTGAAAATAAATTGAAATATGATAAACTGAAGACAAACGCGTGGCGCTGGAGCCGAGAGATTAATTTTGAAAAAAGTTATCATGATTTTCTAAAATTACTGAGAGATTCAAACATATGAGAACAATTGTCACTGGCGGAGCCGGATTCATCGGTTCGAATTTGGTAAATGAGCTGATTCGCAGGGGCGATGAAGTTATTGTGATTGACAATTTATCATCAGGCCGCCGTGAAAATATAAATCCGCAAGCGCAATTTTACGAGGAAGATATTCGGGATTTTGAAAAAATAAAATCAATATTCAAAGATGTTGATTTCGTATTTCACCTGGCCGCCTTTCCTCGCGTTCAGCCGTCTATAAAAAATCCGATTGAAGCGAATGGAATTAATCTGGACGGAACGCTCAATGTTCTGGTTGCGTCTCGCGACGCGGGCGTAAAAAAAGTAGTTTACACATCGTCTTCCGCTGTTTACGGCGATCAGCTGGAATTGCCGACAACGGAAAATTCTCCGGCAAATCCTTCCAGCCCGTATGGAATGCAAAAGTACATGGGCGAATTATATTGCCGTTTGTTTAGTCATCTTTATAATTTGCCGACGGTTTCATTGCGCTATTTCAATGTTTTCGGCGAGGGGCAGACGAGTGAAGGCGCGTATGCATTGGTATTGGAAATCTTCAAGAATCAACGGCTCAGCGGAGAACCCATGACCATTGTCGGCGACGGCGAACAGCGGCGCGATTTTATTTATGTCGGAGATGTTGTTATGGCCAATATATTATCAGCGCAAAGCGATAATGTCGGAAAGGGAGAAGCGATAAACATCGGACAAGGAAAAAATTTCAGCGTCAATGAAATTGCAAAAATGATTGGCGGACCGACAATCAACCTTCCTCCGCGAGTTGAACCCCGGGCGACTCTGGCGGACAATTCTCTGGCAAAAAAGTTGCTCGGCTGGAATCCGACCGTTGAATTGGAAGAATGGCTGGAAAAATATAAAGCGAGCTGGGCGTCGGATCAGCGCTCTAATCAATAATTTTCAGATTGATGAAAAATATATTGGAGGAAAAACCGAGTAAAAAACTTCACGGCAGATTGCTCGCGAGCGTAAATTTTGTTGATGATTATGATTTAAAAAACAAAGATATTCTTGATATTGGCTGTGGCCATGGCTGGTGTGAAATGAATTTTCTGGATAGAGGCGTGAAAAAAATGGCGGCGATTGAAATATCCGAAAATGATTTGCAAACAATTAGAAATAATATAAAGGATGAGCGTTTGAGATTAAAAATAGGAAAATCCTCAAGGTTGCCATTTCCCAATAATTCTTTTGATACCATCGTTTCATGGGACGTTATCGAACATATTCCAAAAAATACAGAATTGCACATGTTTAGGGAAGCGAGCAGAGTTTTAAAATTAGGAGGGTGTTTTTATTTATCCACGCCGCACAAATCTTTTTTCACCAATATTCTGGATCCGGCCTGGTGGCTGATCGGGCACCGGCATTATTCTCTTGAAAATCTGAGTGAATTCGCCAAAGATTCCGAGTTCCAAATTCTGGAAATAAAGATCGGGGGGCGATGGTGGTCATTGGTTTCAATTATTGATTTGTATATTTCGAAATGGGTATTCAGAAGAAATACATTGTTCAGCGATTTTTTGGATAAAAAAGAAGATGAAGAATTTTCCTCAAACGGTTTTGCGCACATTTATATGAAATTGAGAAAGATATGAAAAAATATTTGCATAGATTATTCGAAAAAGCAGTACAACTAAACCATGAAAATATTTTTCATCTTCTGGAAAATAACAGTGATGCGAAATTTTTGGATTTGGGGTGCGATGATGGCGTGTTGACAATGAAACTGGCAGATAAAATCGGTACAAAAAATGTTTACGGAGCGGAAACCGTTGATGCCAGAATAAAACTTTCTGAACAAAATGGAGTAAAAATCAAAAAGATAAACTTAAACGAAAAATTTGATTTCCCCGATGATTTTTTTGATGTTGTTCATGCGAATCAAGTAATTGAACATATCTATAATTCCGATAATTTTCTTTCAGAAATACATAGAGTCATAAAGCCAAAAGGTTTTGCTATAATAAGCACTGAAAATGCCAGCAGTTGGTGCAATATTTTTGCCAGTGTTGTTGGCTGGCAAATTTTTTCGCTGACAAATTTTTCCGGGAAGAAAATGGGAATCGGCAATCCGTTTTCTCTTCATCGAGATGATAAACTGGAGCTGGAATCATGGCAGCATGTTCGGATTTATAACATCCGCGGTCTGAAAGAATATTTTGAAGCATTTGGATTTCAAGTCGAAAATATTAAAGGCGCCGGGTATTTCCCATTCCCTGCAATATTCGGCAGTTTTGACAGAATCCACAGCCATTTCATAACTTTTAAAATTAGAAAATGTGAAACGCATATTTATAATTAGTCATTCTTCCGAGATACAAGGCCCGATCGACTATTATCGAAAATATTTGAAAAAAAATGACTGCAGTGTATCAATAGTGGAACATCCGCTTGATAATTATCGGGGAAGAGCCACTGTTTTCTACAATCAAAACGAAACCATAAAAATAAAAAGATCAAATTCGTTAGGTATTTTAAATTTATTTATAGATTTTTTTGTTTCTGTTAGGTTTTCTTTGAAAATCGATTTTACAATTTTCATCGGAGCCAATAATTTTGATGTTTTAGCCGGCATATTTTTGAGGAAGATATTCAGGAAAAGAATAGAAAAGATTATATATTTCGGCAGTGATTTTTCCGAAGACCGATTCAACAATTTGTTGCTGGACAAAATTTATTATGGGGTGGAATTTATTTGTTGCCGATATGCCGATCTGGTAATTTCCAATACAAAAAGAGCAGAGGAGAAGCGATTTAATTTCGGTCTAAAGAAAGAAAAATCCATCATTGTTCCGAACGGGGTTTTATTGGAAAAAGAAGAATTTCAAGACAAAGAGTTGCGCAAAGATAATTTTATTTTCGCCGGTTCCGTGACAAGAGAGCATGGTTTGTATGAATTGGTGGAAACGATTCATCCGTTAATAAAAAAGTTGGTTTTAATCGGTTATGGCGATGATTGGGATCGCGTTGTAAATCTTTGCCGCGCAAAAAATATAAAAATCGAAACCTATTTTAAAAAAGATCACGGATTTGTCATTGATTACATGAAAAAATTTGATGGCGTTGGTTTGGCTCCATACAATCTACATTCAAAATGGACATATTATTGTTCGCCATTAAAGGTTTCAGAGTATATTGCCTGCGGATTGCCGGTTTTGATGTCATCATTGCCGGAAATCGCCGGACACGTAAAAGAGAATTGTCTTGGCGTTGTCTACAGCGAATTGGATTATAATAATATCAAGAGAGACTTGAAAATGTTTGACATTGAAAATTTTCATTTAAAGTCTCAAGAGTTTTACCGTATTTATAACCAGCATAATTTGTATTCAAAAATAAAATTATGAAATATGATTCGTTGATCGTCGGTTGCGGCTTGGCCGGCTCGGTTATAGCGGAAAGATTGAGTTCTCAGGGCGAAAAAGTTTTGGTAATCGATAAACGCGATCATATCGGCGGAAATTGCTATGATTTTCGCAATGATGACGGTCTGACCGTCCACAAATACGGTCCGCATCTTTTTCATACCGATGATAAAAAGGTTTATGAATATTTGTCTCGATTTACCGAATGGCGGCCGTATGAACTGCGGGTTGCCGCCAGTCTTGGAAATGAACTGTATCCATTGCCGATCAATCGCGATACTTTGAATAAATTTTTCAAAATCAATCTTCGAACCGAGGATGAAGCGGCTCGATTCATAGAATTGAAAAAAGAAAAAATTTCAATTGTGAAAAATGCGAAACAGCAAGTGCTCTCCACTATCGGCAGAGAAATATATGACGCGTTTTTCAAAAATTATACGATCAAACAATGGAAAACCGATCCGGAAAATCTGGATGCTTCCGTCACCGCCAGAATTCCGATTCGAACAAATACGGATGACAGGTATTTCACTGACAAGTATCAGGCAATGCCCCTGAACGGATACGCGAAGATGTTTGAATCAATGCTGAAAAATGTTGATGTGAAGTTGAATGAAAATTTTGAAAATATCGTGAAGAAAATTTCATTCGAAAAAATGGTTTATACCGGGCCGATCGATGAATTTTTCGGATTTAAGTTCGGCCGTTTGCCGTATCGCAGTTTGGATTTTCAATTCGAGACGCTGGATCGGGAATTTTTTCAAGAATATTGCCTGATAAATTATCCGAATGAATATGAATTCACCAGAATAACGGAAATCAAGCACGCCACCGGCGAAAAAAACGAAAAAACAGTCATTGCGCGGGAATATCCGATTGAAGGAGGCGAACCCAGTTATCCCATTCCCAATGATACCAATCACAATATTTACGGGCGATATGAAAAAGAAGCTAAAAATTTAAAAAATGTTTGGTTTGCCGGACGGCTCGGGCAATATAAATATTTCAACATGGATCAAACCGTCGCCTCGGCGCTGGAAACCGCTGACGAAATTTTGCTCCGATGTAAAATAAAAAGAAAAATTAATTTATGAACGATTTACTGAAAAAAACAATCAGTTTCGATGAAGATGCGCGGTACGGCTTTGTTCGCAAATTTATTTCGGAGCACGGAATTGAAAATTGTCTCGAGCTCGGCAGCGGTCACCGGGGCGGAAATTTTTATTTTGAAGATCTTGCGCTGGATTATCTGGGTGCCGATGATTTCGGATATTATTATGACAATGAGAAAAATTTTGTTCTTCCCGAAAAAACAATACAATACAATATTAAAGATAAATTGCCTTTCTCTGAAAAAAAGTTTGATTTGATATTCACGCTGGACACAGTGGAACATTTGAATGATGATGAAACTCTGGAAAATTTGCTGAAAGAATCGACGCGAGTGGCGAGAAAATATGTGATATTGGGATTTCCCAACGGCAAATACGCGAGATTTATTGATTATTTATGCTTGCTCAGCCGGTTTCCCGGAAAAATCATCGGTTATACTCCGCCATTTTGGCTTTTTGACCATCAGCGCAAACAGCGGTATGATTCTTACAAGCTGATTGAAAAATTTTTGGCGGACAATAATTTAAATTATGAAAAAGTATATCAGCTTCCTCCTTTTTACCATTTGATTCATATCGCGGGCACAATTTTTTTGAGGAACAATGAATCGACTTGGCTGTCGCAACTGTTTTACAATGTTTTGATTGCCAAAAATTCAATTTTCATCAATAATAAACGCGGCTATCGATATTTTTACATTATAAATTTATGAGCATTCTTGATTATATTGTAAAAGCGGATATTGAGAAGAAATCAGATATTGTCATTATCATTCCCACTTTTTGTTCAGCGGAAATAACGAGCCGTCTGATTCCGGTTCTCAGAGAACAAACGGGAATTGATTTTGATATTCTGATAGTCGACAATGCGAGCGAAGATTACCTCTCACTGAAAAAAAATTTTCCGGAAATCAATTATGTACTGTCAAGCGAAAATACAGGTGTTTGCGGCGCTGTTTCATTGGGAATGGAATTGGCCAGACAAAATGGTTATGAATTTTTTATACTTTCGGACAATGATTCAATTATATTGGGAAATGACAGTTTGAGCCGAATGCATCAGCGTCTTAAAGAAAATGCGGACATTGATGTTGTTTTGCCGAAATTAATTGAAACGGACAATTCAATTTCCACTGACAAACTGTCAACGCGCGCATCCGTGTACCATTATTTTTTTGCCAGAACATCTATCTTGGACAAAATAACGCCGGTAAATCCGAATTATTTCCTTTTGATTGATGATTATGCATTGACATTAAAAGCTATAAGCTGCGGAAAAGTTTTGATTTGCGGCGATGTTTTTTATTATCACATCACATTTAAGCCCAAGTACTGGCAGAATTTCTGTATGTACCTTTTTATGAGAAATTTATTGATCCTGGTTTTTCTTGAAACGGATATCAAATTTCGCTACCGGCCAAAGCAATTTTTGCATTTCATTTTCAAAGTGGTTCTCTGTTTTCTGTTGAGCGTGAGAATGCGTGATTTTTCATATGTCAAAACAGCGGGATTCGCCGTTCGTGATTTTCTGTTTCGTCTGGAAAATATTGATTTCAGCCATATCCCGGCAAATAAATATTCGGTCAGAGAAATAAGCGCGGATGAAGCGGACAATCCTCGGCCAAATTCCAATTGGGCGAATTTATTCGGAAATTGCTACAAAATCCATTCGAATTATTATGACACTGATAATTATTACAAACTCGAAAAGCAGAAATTAAATCAATAAGATGCGGCAGTAAAATTTAAAAAATATTCATTCGCTTATGAACGCTGAAAATCCGTTGATCTCCGTTATTATTCCAACTTATAATTCAGCCGGATTTCTGGATGATTGTTTGAATTCGATAAAAAATCAGTCTTATGCAAACATTGAATTGATTGTTATTGATAATAATTCGAAGGACAATACAAAGGGAATCGCCGGAAAATATACGGAAAAAGTGTTCAACCGCGAACCGGAGCGTTCAGCTCAGAGAAATTTCGGCGTGAAAATGTGCGCCGGCGATTTTGTTTTGATTATCGATTCTGACATGCATTTGTCTCCGAATGTCGTCAGCGCTTGCGTTGAAAAAGTCAGTCAGAATGATGATATTAAAGGTTTAATTATTCCGGAAGAATCCTTTGGCGAAGGATTTTGGTCTCAGTGCAAAAAATTGGAACGAAGTTTTTATGTCGGAGTTCCTTGGATGGAAGCGGCCAGATTTTTTCGCAGACAAACATTTGAGGAGATGGCAGGCTACAATGAGAACAACACAGGGACGGAAGATTTTGATTTGCCCCAAAGAATCTCGTCAAAATACGGAAATTCCAGCATCAGAGCGGTGAAGGAATATATATATCACAATGAACTTAGGCTCAGCTTGTTGAAGACATGCAAAAAAAAGTATTATTATGCGAAAAAACTGGATGCATACAAGGAAGAAAAATCAAATAGCAATAATTTTAAAAAACAATCCAGTATTTTTAGCCGCTATAAATTATTTTTTTCAGAACCAAAAAAAATTATTTGAGAATCCTCTTATCGGATTGGGCTGTATTTTTATGAAAACCTGCGAATTCTCCTCTGGCGCGGCAGGATATTTGGTTTCGAAAATCTCATTTGGCGGGAGTTCAAGTGAACATAATAGTAAATTTAATTAATAGTTGTAAAACCGGATGAAAGTAGCATTTTTCAGTTTTTTATTTTTGGAATATGGCGGCGGATTTGAAAAATTTTTCATAAAAACAGCTTTGAAGCTGAGAGAGTATCATCCTGATTTGGAAATTACCATAGTCGCCTTTGACGAAAAAATGGCAATAAAATTGCATTTCTTATTATCTTTTTTCTATTTTTATTCTTATAAAAAAGCTTGTAGCCAATGGAGGAAGGGCGACTCATCCGATCTGAAAAAACAGTTGAAACTTGTAAAATACATAAATTGTTCATCGTTTTCACAGTTGAAACGAGAGCTTTCCAAATATGATTTGATCTTTTCGAAAAATGAAATTTTGGAGGCGGGGATAATAAAATTAATTTTAGGCTATGGCAATTTGCCGCCGATTATATTTTGCTGCGGCACGCCTATCTATTATCCGATTGCAAATTCCTGGCGCGCGAAATTGCACAATTTGTTGTACATCGGACGCTTTTATCGTTTTTTGACGAAGGAAGCAGCTCTTTTTCAGGTAAAAAATTCGCTTGATCAGAAAAAACTGGAAAATATTTTTCCTAGAGAAAAAATCGTGAAAATATATAATTTTTTTGATGAAGATTTTTTGCGGAATTCGGAGCATGAGGCAGTAGATTTTCCTTCTGATAGAACAAAATTCAACATATTGTGGATCGGCCGATTGACAGAGCAAAAAGGCATCGATAAATTGGCTGAAATTATTGAAGCTGTGAATATGCGCGGATATGAGGGAATGGTGAGGTGGAACATAATCGGCGGAAAGGGAGATGACCGTTTCATAATAAAGCTTAAAGAGAATTTTTCCAATATTTTCCATTTGAATCAAGTTTCCACAGAAGAAATCGCGAGTATTTATGCCGCTAATGATTTGTATATCAGCACCAGCCTCTGGGAAGGCTGTCCCAATACTGTTTTGGAAGCGCAGGCATTGGATCTGCCTGTAATTGCTTTTAATATTTCAGGCCCCAATGATATTGTTTTGCAGAATCGTACGGGCGTTTTGGTAGAAAGTACTGAGGAGTTTATCTCGGTCGTAAAAGATTTTATCGATAATAAATATAATTTCAGCGGCAATTTCTCTGTAATCAGAAATAAGTTCTCATCAAAAGCAATCTGCAGTAAATATTATA
>Ga0180007_10001021_pt1 | contig 40728 bp, 32 predicted proteins | sample MM_PC_MetaG_FD_121122 | JGI IMG/M metagenome (GOLD analysis project Ga0180007, IMG submission 121122) | Groundwater microbial communities from the Aspo Hard Rock Laboratory (HRL) deep subsurface site, Sweden - MM_PC_MetaG | ecosystem: Environmental > Aquatic > Deep subsurface > Groundwater... | reverse complement strand
ACAGAGGACAGAGGACAGAGGACAGAGGACAGAGGACAGAGGACAGAGGACAGAGGACAGAGGACAGAGGACAGAGGACAGAGGACAGAGGACAGAGGACAGAGGACAGCTGGTACCTACATATTTTTATTTAGTCTCTGACTTCTGTACGCTGCCCGCTGATGACTGCCGACAAAGTCGGCTGCTGTCTTCTGGAGTCTACCGACGAGGTCGGTCGACCTCTCCGGCTTTGCCGGCTTAGGGTTTAGCCTGGAGCAGCAAAAATTAAAAAGCGTGCAAAAGTAATGTATTTTGATGTTTTAAAAAATTGTGGGAATTCATGAGGGCAGTGCAATCGGTTTCATGCTACAATACGAGCCGAAAATGATTAAAACATTTTTTTCCAGTGTAATTCTTATTTTTCTCACTACCGTAATCCATATACAAAATGTGAGCGGATCAGAGATTGATAGCTATAATGTCCGAAATATACAACTTCCTGATACACTTGCTGTCTTAAACATTGAATGTAACCGGCGGATTGATCTTGTACTTTCATATTTAAACGATAAAAAAATAACAAACGAAGCGGCTTTATACAGACATTTAAGCTGGGCGCTGGGAGGAAACGTAGGAAGTAAAATGCAGTTCTTTCTTGAAAAAAATTCAAACGTTGCCGCCTGGAGTGTTATGAAAAATGATTCTATTTATAAAGAAATGAATTCATGGACCACTCCGGCACTGAAGGTGTGGAGTCGTCTCGGAAGAATTATTAACGTAAACAATGTGTATATCGGGACGGATAAAATCGGCCATGCACTAGGTCAGGGATATAGTTACTTTAAAATTGCGTATCTCCAGAACGGCGGAATTACCAGGGCGCTTGCATATGGTGAAATGACAGAGAAAACTTATTATGGATATACTTCAACCGGTATATATTCATACGCCGACCTTGTGGCAAATTTTCAGGGCATGCGTTTCTGGATACATATACTGTACAAATATCCCGACCCACTTGATTCGCACGCTCCGGGTCCATATGTGGCTTTAAAAGATAATTCCTGGATTCGTCTGAGGAATGTTGACTGGGCGTATTATATCGATCCCGCATGGGATGAATCCTGCAATCAATCCATATACAGGGATGAACGCATTGCACAAAAAATTATACCGCGTATTGAGGATACAAAAGAACGCATCGGGCGTAAAAAATTTGAAATTTGTAAAACTGCCGCACAAAAGCTTGTTGAGCGGTATTACCCCTTTCATGAATATCTATTCAACAAAGATATTATTTATATTGCCGATTACCAGGGAGCGGTAATCCGTCAGGCATCCGGCGCGTATTAGAATCGAACGGCCGAGATCACCATTTGCCGATAAACCGGGAAGGGTTCAAATATTTCCCGTTTTGACGAATTTCATAATGGAGATGCGGCCCGGTAGAACGGCCGGTCGAACCAACTGTACCTATGATCTGCCCCTGCTTTATTTTCTTACCATTACCGACTTTGATTTTATTAAGGTGTGCATAGTATGTTTCGAAGCCATTGTGGTGCCTGATTATTACTAAATTACCATACGTTCCTTTTTTTTCAGAATAATTAATAGTACCATCAGCAGATGCGCGTACGTCTGTATCTTCGGCCGCGGCAATATCAATACCGGTGTGAAAAAGCCTTCTGTTGAGAATAGGGTGGCGGCGCATTCCGTACCTTGATGTTATCTGTCCTGACAGAGGGCTTTTAAACATTTTCCCGAAAAAAAGCTTTCGGTCTAATTCTGTCATTTTTGCTCCGTTCAGGAATAGTACCTTCCCGATTGGTAAATAGTCTTCTATCTTGTTGAACTTTTTGATTTCTTCTGAAGAAATTTTATATGTATGTGAAATTTGATCAAGTGAATCATATTTTTGAACCCGATAATAAATTCCGCTCATGGGCGGTATTTTCAATATAGACTTTTCTCTCAACACAGCGGTTGGTTTTATGTCATTTGCAGTGATAAGAGAATCTACAGTTATACGAAACTGCCGCGCGATTGACCAAAAAGTATCCCCTCTGTTCACTGTGTAAGATCTGAATTCAGTATGCGTATCCTGAAAGTGAGCGGACTCTGTGGTTTCAGTATATGGATTTAATGTGATTCCGTCGAGTTCCTGGCCATTTTCATTAATAAGATCGCCGATATCTGAAAGGTGCACATAATTATTCGATTCTTCCTCATTTTCAATAACTGCTAAAGAAGCATTTTCATCAGATACCGGAGATATTTCAACGTCGGGTATATTCGGTGATGTAGGTGCGGGTATAGAGGAAAATTCCGGATGTAAATATAATGCAAGCGCAAGTAAAAACATATTGAATGGAGTGGAAAGGAAAAAAATTTTTTTCAGACATATTAATCGTGAACTTCGTGGTAGTTTTTTCTGGGGGCTGAATTTTATTTTTTTATTTTTTATTCTGTACTTTGAATGAAAATAAGCTTTATATGATTCCAAATGTTTCCTCCAGAACATTATATTTTCGGTTTTTTCCTGTAATAATATATTTATTAAAATTTTAGAAAAATGCTAATCAATCTGTGAAATATTAAAAAAGTCAATCCAGGTAAAAAAAATCGCGATATAGACAAAAAATAATCTTTATATTATAATTTTCTACTAAAAATGAGGAGTCATGTATGGCAGTAGATTTTGAAAAAATTAAAGAGATAATCGTTGAGAAACTTCCTTGTGAGGCTGCAGATGTCAAAATGGAAGCGTCATTTGCTGACCTTGGGGCAGATTCACTCGATTCAGTTGAACTAATTATGGGCTTCGAAGAAGAATTTGGTATCGAAATTCCTGATGAAGACGCTGAAAAAATCAAGTCTGTCGGGGATGCGGTTAAATACATTGAATCCAAGCTCGGTTGAAGTCTCATATAGGTATAATATTCTTTAATACATCAATCAGAAAAAAGTTCAGGTGATTTATATATGAAGAGAGTAGTAATAACCGGAATGGGTACCGTTAACCCACTTGGTCTAAATGCAAAAGATACGTGGGAGGCTATGATAAACGGCAAAAGCGGCATTGCGCAAATAAGCAATTTTGACGCGCAAAGTTACGCCAGTACCATAGCCGGAGAAGTTAAAAATATAGATTCAGTTTTACCTGTTTGCAGTGAAAAAAATGCTGCAAAATTAAAAAAAATGGATAAATTTATCCTATATGCGGCAGCTGCAGTGAAAGAAGCCGCAACACAGGCACAAATTTCCTCCATTTCTGATAGAACAAGAATCGGAGTAAGTGTAGGATCGGGAATCGGCGGATTGGAAATTCAACAAAAGAATATTATTGCCTGGCATGAAAAGGGTCATCGCCGTGTCAATCCATTCTATATTCCTGCGCTTATAGGTAATATTGCATCCGGTTTTATAAGCATAGAGCATAATTGTAAAGGGCCGAATTTTGCTCTTCAAACTGCGTGTGCCACTGCAAATCACTCCATAGGTATGGGTATGATGTGTATTCAAAACGGTATGACAGATGTAATGATAGTCGGAGGTTCTGAAGCTGCAGTAAGTGAAATGGGACTTGCCGGTTTTTGCAATATGCGGGCTTTGTCTACAAAATATAATGCAACTCCTGAAAGGGCATCACGTCCTTTTGATGCCGATCGTGACGGATTTGTCATGGCTGAAGGCGCAGGAGTTCTCATTATCGAAGAATACGAGTACGCTAAAAAACGCGGTGTGCCGATATTATGCGAACTTGTTTCGTTCGGAATGTCCGGAGATGCGTATGATCTCGTAATGCCGCACGAAAGCGGTGAAGGCGCTCTCAGGTCAATGGAGATGGCATGTAAATATGCACAAATCGATCCTTCTGAAATTGATTATATAAATACTCACGGTACCGCAACGCCTCTTGGAGATGTTGCAGAAACAAAAGCAATACACAATCTCGTTAAGGGCAATCAAACAAAACTTACCGTTGGATCAACAAAAAGCATTCACGGCCATTTGCTTGGCGCTACATCCGGTGTGGAAGCAATCGCATGTATTATGGCTACACGTGAAGGAAAAATTCCTCCAAATCTCAACCTGGATAATATTGATCCTGAAATTCCCCTTACGTGCCTTAATACAAAACTAATAGAAAAAGATGTTAACATTGTTCTTTCAAATTCTTTCGGTTTTGGCGGTCATAACTCGACTATCTGTTTCAGAAAAATTTGATCCTTCTTCTAACCTCTGAAATAATTCACAGTTTATATGCTGAATGCGTATGTACGTGTGATACATGCGTAACGATAATTACACATGTGCGGGTCGTAAAAAAGGCATGGAATGGCAGTTAAATGCAGGTTAAAAAGCCTTCATCTTCCGGAAGAAATTACATATAAATACATCATCAGACCCCGTCATTGTACAGAGGACATACACCGCCGTATGTATAAGGACGGCTGCAGCAGTGATGAATTACCGGAGACCCCACCGTACGATTACAGTGAGGAAAGTCGTTTACGAAATCAAACACATACACAGTTTCCGGTAATTGAAATATGCTGCGGAACCGGGGATTTTTTGTGCAGTTATGCGTTAAGTGAACCGCAATCCTCGTTTATCGGAATTGATTGGGCTATGCCGGTTATTGAACGTGCAGCGAAAAAAGCATACTCAGCGCATATAAATAATCTTTTGTTTTATTGCGGCGCGGCAGAGGATTTTTTAGAATATGATTTTAAACATCTGCTGTTCAGCAGGATATTAATTAATTTTCCGGATCCATGGCCTAAGAAACGGCATTTAAAAAGGCGGCTGCCTAGTGCTGAATTGACCGTGCTTTTAGCGGAAAAACTCGTTCCGGAAGGATTGATTGTTGCAGCAACAGATCTTGAATGGCTGCACGAATGGCATATGATTAATTTTAACTCTTGCCGCGCACTCATTCCTTTTCCGGGCTCTACACGAGAACGTCCGTTTGATGCGTATCAAGGCCGTTCGTCTTATGAAATCAAAGGATTAAACCGTAACCGGCTGATATACTTTGCAGTTTTTAAAAAAAGAAACCGCTCTTCTGTTTTTTGATTTTTATTAAATGTGAAGTTTTTTCTTCATCTTCTGAGCCGCGGGCTATTTGTTCGTAGAGCTGTTTGTCAACAGGGTTTAACCGTGTTGGAATGGTGATACTGAGTTTCACTTGAAGGTCGCCGCGCGCGCTGCGGTTTAAAACAGGCATACCTTCCCCTTTTATTCTTGTTTGAGTACCGGGCTGAGTGCCGGGCAGAATTTTTAATTTTATTTTTTTTTTCTGGATGGTGTCTATGGTAACTGTACCGCCCAGTACCGCTGTGGTAAGAGGTACCATCACTTCACAATAGAGGGTTTCTCCGTCTCTGACGAAATAATCGTCATCACTGACATTAACGCTGATGTATAAATCGCCGGGTTCGCCTCCCTGAACGGACTCACCTTCGCCGGATATTTTAATACTCTGACCGTTATCAATCCCTGCGGGTATGGTCACATTTATGGTTTTTCGTTTTGATGAAGTACCTTTCCCGCTGCATGAAGGACACGGTGCGGAAATTATTTTACCTTTACCCTGGCATCGGGGACATACTGAGTTAATACTGAAAATGCCTCTGCTCTGACGAATTTGACCTTCACCCCCGCAGTCCGGACATGTCGCTGCACTTGTTCCGGGTTTTAAACCTGAGCCTTTACATGTATCGCAAGGATCCTGTTTTTGTACTTCAAATGACGATTTTTTGCCGTTGAATGCTTCTTCAAGCGTTAAATCCATTTTATAACGTAAATCTTTTCCGCGTGAGGCCCGTCCTCCGCCTGAACGGCGGCCGCGTCCTCCGAAAAAGCTCTCAAATATACTCTCTCCTTCGAATGGACTGCCACCGAATGCACTTTCGAAGATATCTGAGAAATTGAAATTCATATCGGAGAATCCGCTGAATCCGCCCCCGCCTCCTGCTCCGCTTAATCCGCTATGTCCGAAGCGGTCATAGACCTGACGTTTTTCATCGTCGCTGAGAATTGCGTAGGCTTCGCTGACTTTTTTAAACATTTCCTCAGCATTTTTATCCCCTTTGTTTTTATCGGGATGGTATTTTATCGCAAGCTTCCGGTATGCTTTTTTTATTTCTTCTTTTGAAGCTCCTTTTTCAATTTCAAGGAGTTTGTAATAATCTTCTTTTTCGGCCATATAAGAGATAAAAGTAGTCCGTGTGTTTTACAGTAACTATTTGCTGTACTGATTTTAACTATGCTAACGGTACGGGATAATCTGAATGTTCAGTTGCTTAACTGATGGTTATTTTTTCTTTTTATCTTCGTCGTCAACAACCTCATATTCCGCGTCAACCACATTTTCTTTTTCTTTGTTCTGGGATGACTGCCCCGAATCTGCATTGCTGCCTTGCTGTGACTGCTGTGATTGTTGTGACTGCGCTTCCTTATAGAGAATTTCAGTGACTTTATGCGATGCCTTTGTGAGAGATTCAATTCCTGCATTAATGTCCTGACTGTTGTCGGTTTTCATTTTTTCTTTTAATGATGCAATTTCTGCTTCTACTTTTTCGATTTCGCCTTTGTCGAGTTTTTCTTTATGTTCTTTGATTGTCTTTTCCATTTGGTAGATAAGGCTATCTGCGTTATTGCGGACTTCAATAAGTTCTTTTGCTTTTTTATCGTCTTCCGCATGCGCCTCGCCGTCCCGGACCATTTTTTTAATTTCATCTTCAGAGAGACCGCTGTTTGATTCGATACGGATTTTGTTTTCTTTTCCGGTACCCAGGTCTTTTGCGCTTACATGTAAAATTCCGTTTGCGTCAATATCGAATGTTACTTCTATTTGGGGTATGCCGCGCGGCGCCGGAGGAATATCTACAAGGTCAAAGCGACCGAGCACACGGTTGTCTTTTGCCATATTTCTTTCGCCGGTGAGTACATTAATACTGACTGCAGGCTGACTATCGGCTGCAGTGCTGAATATCTGGCTTTTTTTTGTAGGTATAGTGGTGTTCCGCTCAATTAACCTGGTAAACACGCCGCCAAGCGTTTCGATACCGAGTGAAAGCGGGGTAACATCGAGCAGCAGCACATCTTTTACATCTCCGCCGAGGATGCCTCCCTGGATAGCTGCGCCGACTGCAACAACTTCGTCCGGATTAACGCCTTTACTTGGCTCTTTGTTAAAGATTTTTTTAACCATTTCCTGTACGGCAGGAATTCTGATTGAGCCGCCAACGAGTATAACTTCGTTAATTTCTCCCACTGAGAGTCCGGAATCGCGGATGGCATTTTCACATGGCTGCCGGAGACGCTGTATCAGAGGTTCTGTAAGTTGATCGAATTTTGCCCGTGACAAACTGACATTGAGGTGCTTGGGCCCATTGGCATCTGCGGTAATGAAGGGCAGATTGATTTCGGTAGATTGCGTGCTGGATAATTCCATTTTTCCTTTCTCAGCAGCTTCCTTTAAGCGCTGCAGCGCCATTTTGTCTTTCCGCAGATCGATGCCGTTTGATTTTTTGAATTCATCAGCCAGCCAGTTAATAAGAATATTATCAAAATCATCGCCGCCGAGATGAGTGTCGCCATTTGTACTTTTTACTTCGAATACGCCGTCTCCGAGTTCAAGTATGGAAATGTCGAATGTTCCCCCGCCGAGATCAAATACGGCAATTTTCATGTCTTTTTTCTTATCCATACCGAACGCAAGCGCCGCAGCAGTGGGTTCGTTTACAATACGCTTTACATCAAGGCCGGCAATGGTTCCCGCATCTTTGGTTGCCTGCCGTTGCGCATCGTTAAAATATGCAGGTACAGTAATTACTGCTTCTTTCACTTCAGTGCCGAGGTAGTCTTCGGCTGACTTTTTCATTTTTTGCAGTATCCGCGCAGATATTTCCTGCGGGGTAAGTTCCTGATCGCGCACTTTTATTTTTACTTTTTTTCCTGCATCAATAACCTTGTAGGGAACCATTTTCAACTCATTCTGAACTTCCTGAAAGGAATTGCCCATGAAGCGCTTTATGGAATATACGGTGTTGTCAGCATTGGTTACCATTTGGTTTTTAGCCGGCTGCCCGACCAGTGTTTCACCTTTATCGGTGAATGCTACTATAGAGGGGGTTGTCCTCAGTCCTTCGGCATTTTGGATAACGATCGGCTCGCCTCCTTCGATAACTGATACACATGAGTTCGTTGTTCCTAAATCGATACCAATTATTTTTCCCATTTTTTTTCTCCTGTTATATTTCTTAATATTTCTATTTACTATCTACATCTTTATAATTTATACTTATTAATTAATTATTGAGGATATCCGTATAAGGTTTTTTGCATTAACCTTCAGTTTCTCCGTCATTGTTAATTTTTTCTTTTATTTCTTTTGGATCTTTTTCGGAGCAGGCAACAGGCTTTTTTATTTTTACTTTCGCCTCTCGCAGCACTTTGTCGTGAAGTAAATAGCCTTTTTGAAATACTTCCATGACGGTATTGGTTTTGACTTCTTTGTCTTCTTCTGCCGAGATAGCCTGATGCAGAGAAGGATTAAATTCAGAACCTGTGCCGGAAATTTCAGTTACCTGGTGTTTTTTCATGAGGTTTTTGATCTGTTCGTCTATCATTTCAAAACCTTTAAGGAATGCCTTGTGCGCTTTATCTTTTACTTCTGTCTGGAGCGCACGATCGAAATCATCTACGGTTGTGAGAAGGTCTTTGAAAACTTCAAAACCTGCGTATTTGAAATACTCGCTTTTTTCTTTTAGTGTTCGTTTACGGTAATTTTCGAACTCGGCCTGTTGCCGTTTGATAATTGATTCATATTCCTGAAGTTTTGAAGCGTATTCGTCGTTTTGCTGTTTTAACAACATAAACTCTTCAAGGCTGTATTCCTGACTGCTGCCAGGATCCGAAGGTATGGCTGTATCGGCATTTATGTCTTTTTGCATGGCTTCATCACTATTAGTTAACTGGTCTGAATTATTGGAACTTGCATCCTGAGGTATTTTTTCATCGTGTATTTCTGTATTATCGCACGTCATTAACGCACCTCATTAAAAATTCTCGTCATAGAATAAGATAATTAAAAAAACGAGTGAAGTCAAATTAATTTACCATTCATCCTGTGTTTGTCTTGTATTAAATTCACGTGGAAAGACCTAAATTTTAAGGAGTAATATGCCGAATTTATAATAATAGGTGTCGAGTCTGTAAATGAAAAAGAAAATTTCATCAAAAAAAATAACCTCTTTACTGAAAAAAATGCCTAAAACGGAGCTTCATTTGCATCTCGAGGGGATGGTCAGAAAAGAAACTATTTTTTTATTATGCAAAAAAAATCCTCAAAATACCGTAATACGTACAATGAAGGACGTGTATGCACTTTTCAGTTTCGGCAGCAACCTGTCTGATTTTATTCACGCCTTTATTGTGCTGCAGGATAATATTATTTGCGCAGAAGATTTTGAGTACCTGATGAAAGATCTTAAGCGGTATGTTACAGAACATAATATTATATACGCCGAGGTTTTTCTGGCTATATCAACACCGCTTCGTAAGGGCCTTTTGTATCGTGATATTATTTCTGTTTTGGAACGATCGGTAAAGAAATTTGAAAAAAACGGCAGTCCCCGTATACGGTTTATAGTTGATGTAAGCCGATCTTTCGGTCCGGAGAACGCGATGCATAATCTTAATGAGGTATTAAAGAGACCAAGTAAATACGTCGTTGGAATAGGGCTGGGCGGAGACGAATCGCATGGTGCGGCAGCAGACTATAAAGCTGTTTTTTCAAAGGCGGCAAAACATGGACTTCATCTGGTGTCACATGCAGGGGAAGATGCGGGAAAAGCAAAAGGCGCCGGTGAAGCTTCAATCCGCGCCAGTCTCGCACTGTTAAAATCAGAACGTATCGGGCATGGAGTGGCGGCGATGAAAGACGTACAGCTGATGAAAGAGCTTGCCCAAAAAAAGGTTCCGATTGAGATCTGCGTTTCAAGTAATGTGTTTACGCGGCGGTACATTTCAAAAGCATCCGGTCATCCCGCGAAGATCTTTTATAAACACGGGATGCTGTTGACGATTAATTCAGATGATCCGACCTTTTTTGATACGGATATAACGCGCGAGTATCAATTGTTTTATAAAGAACTTGGTTTTTCAATTGATGAATTGATTGCTCTCAGAGATAACGGTATCACTGCTTCTTTTCACCCGAATAAAGAAAAACTGTTAAAAGACAGCCGCATTCAGACAGAAAAACTTCTTAAAAAAATGAGATTAACCGGCTGAAAACACTTTCCGGTCATACTGATACCGCGTTGCTGTATCATTTTAAGGGTATGATTATTATAGGTTTAGCCTAAAAGATCTTTTTTGATAGTTTGCGCGGCAGTTCTTCCCGCACCCATTGCCAAAATAACAGTTGCTGCTCCGGTAACAATATCGCCCCCCGCATACACGTATTTTTTTGATGTGCGCAGATCTTTTTCATCAGCCTGAATAGTTCCCCATTTCGTAATCTGAATATCGGGTGTTGTGTCCTTAATAAGCGGGTTTGGTTTATTACCAATGGCAATAATGACTACATCACAGGCGATGTCGAATGAGCTGTCCTTTTTGGGGACCGGGCGACGCCGTCCGGATTCGTCCGGTTCGCCGAGTTCCATTTGTATGCATTGAATTTTATTAACAAATCCTTTTTCATTGGCGCCGATACTTACTGGATTACATAGCAGGTTAAAGACTATACCTTCTTCCTCGGCGTGATGGATTTCTGCCTTTCGGGCGGGCATTTCGTCGCGGCTTCTGCGGTATACGATTATTGATTCGTCAGCGCCGAGCCTGAGCGCGCTCCTTGCTGAATCCATTGCGACATTGCCTCCGCCGACAGTAACAACCCGTTTCCCTCTCAGAATAGGGGTGTGGCTGTCTTCTTTGTATGCTTTCATCAGATTACACCTGGTGAGATATTCGTTTGCGGAATATACCCCGATATGATTTTCTCCGGGAATGTTCATGAAAACCGGAAGACCTGCGCCTGATCCGATGAATACGGCGTGAAACCCTTCTTCTTTAAACAGATCATCGATAGTTGCTGTTCTGCCGACGATAAAATTCCGTACAATTGTGACACCTAGTTTTTCAAGATAGGCAATTTCTTTTCTGACAATTTCTTTTGGAAGGCGGAATTCAGGAATACCGTACACAAGTACGCCTCCGGCAAGGTGAAGTGCTTCGAAAATGGTAACCGAAAAACCTTCACGTGTAAGTTCACCTGCTACAGTTAACCCCGCGGGGCCTGATCCGACTACCGCCACGCGTTTACCATTGGACGGCTTCATTTCGGGAACTGCCACTTTGCCATTTTCCCGTTCGTAATCTGCCGCGAAACGTTCAAGATTACCGATTGCGATTGATGATCCTTTTTTGCCCAGAACGCATTTTATTTCGCATTGTTCTTCCTGCGGGCATACTCTGCCGCATACTGCAGGAAGGGCATTTGTTTCTTTGATTTTTACCGCAGCTTCGGCAAATTTGCCTTCAGCGATAAGCGCGATAAACTGCGGAATTTTAATATTGACCGGACATCCATCAACACACAGCGGTTTTTTACATTGCAGGCAGCGTTTTGCCTCGCGTACCGCTTCTTCTTCGCTGTAACCGAGCGGTACCTCCAGATAATTTTTTTTCCGTATAAGCGGATCCTGTTCTCTCATTTTTACCCGTTCAGCACGTAATTGACTTTTTTTTTCTTCCATAACGACTATCCTTTACAACGATTACTATTTTTCAATTATCATAATAACTTTCCGGAGTTTTCCGCCCTTATTTTTTGCTGCGGGGTGTTTCCTGTTCTAGTATCTTACACTGATGCGTGTGTGTGTAGTTGTGTTCAAAATCACGGTATGCACCCAGCCTGCGGATCATCTCATCCCAGTCGATGCCGGAAGCATCAAACTCCGGTCCGTCTACGCAGCCGAATTTTGTCTCCCCGAAGACGGTGACTCTGCAACCGCCGCACATGCCGGTTCCGTCAATCATTATAGGGTTAAGAGATACAAAAGTTTTAATGCCTTGTTTGACGGTTAACGTGCTGGTTACTTTCATCATTACCGGAGGGCCGATTACCACCGCGAAGTCGTATCGCTCACCTTTATCCCATAAGGTATTGAATACATCGGAAACAAATCCATGGGTGCCGCGTGAACCATCATCGGTTGCGATATGAAGATGGTTCGAGAATAATTTCATATCTTCTTCCAGAATTATGAGCTTTTCGCTTCTCGCTCCGATTACTACAGTGACATCGTTATCGGACTCCTTCAGCGCTTTAACGATGGGGAACAGTGGAGCAACGCCGACACCGCCTCCGATACAGATGCAGCGGCCGTATTTGGCTATATGTGTGGGACGGCCGAGCGGCCCGGCAATGTCAGGGACTTTACTGCCCTCATTAAGTGCAGCAAGGTCTTTGGTGCCATGACCTGCGATTTGAAAAATTATTTCAATCCATCCTTCGGAAGGATTCGCATTGGCAATAGTGAGCGGTATTCGTTCTCCGTCTTCATCTGCTCTAAGAATGATAAACTGCCCGGCTTTGCGTTTTGCGGCTATCTTGGGGGAGCGTATGCGGTAGCGGAGTACCTGTTCAGAAAGTCTTTCTTTTTTTATAATTGTATTCATCCAATTTCCTCCAGTAAACGGATACAGAGCTCATTCTGCACCCGGGTGCCGCAGGTAATACGCAGTGCACTGCGTCCCTGCACAGTAAGCGGACGGATAGTTACCCCGCCGTCCATCATTTTGGTAAATACCGCATTGTGGTCGCCGGGATAAAAGAAAAAGACGAAATTTGCCTGACTTGGAAATGGTTGGTACCCGAGGCGTGTAAGATTGTCATAGAGGAATTGCCGTTCCTCACGGTTTAACTGCTGAGACGCTTTTAGATGAGTCTCGTCGTCAAGTGCGGCAGACGCTGCTATTTGCGCAGCGCGGTTTACATTAAACGGCGGGCGGGTCTTATTCATGTGGGAAATTACTTCGGGATCGCCAATGCCGTAACCAACACGCAGCCCGGCAAGGCCGTAAATTTTTGAAAAAGTCCGCAGCACAAGCAAGTTTTTGTATTTTGAAAGAAGACTCACCCCATCTGGATAATCAGGCGCATCGGCGTACTCGCAGTAGGCTTCGTCAAGAACCACGAGTGTTTCAGATGAAATCTGCTTCATAAACATGTGTAATTCCTGAAGAGTAAAATATGTTCCTGTGGGATTGTTCGGATTACATAAAAAGATAACTTTGGTGCGGTTATCGGCGGCTTTTCCAATATCCGGAAGCTGGAATTTACCGTCCCGCATCGGAACGTATTGAACCCGCGCACCGTAAAGAAGGCCGGCGAAGGCGTATTCCGAAAAACTTCCCTCGCTGGTAAGAACAGTATCGCCATTTTCTATAAACGCACCGGTGATGAAAAGAAAAATTTCATCTGATCCGTTCCCTATAATTATCTGATCCGTTGAAACACCGTATTTGGAAGATAATTTTTTTTTAAGATCGGCACAGCCTCCGTCAGGATATAAATACATGGCACTTAGCGATTCGCGGAGTGCCTGCACAGCCCGCGGTGATGGTCCAAGTGGATTTTCGTTAGAAGCGAGTTTAACTGCGCCCTCTTTTAATTTTCCCGGAATGTAGGGAGATAATTGTGAGAGCTGAGTGCGTGGGGAAATCATGATGTAATGATAACATGAAAAATGGTTTAGCTATCGGTAATTCGGAGCGGATGTTCGCCAATTGTTTATTTATCGGCACCGTGAAGGAGTTACAAAGATTGAAATTCGCGCGGACGTTTGCGGCTGCCATCCTGGCAGCACGCTGCACTCGGCAAAAAGGAAAAATTCCGGCATCCTGCCAATTTTTCCTTTTTGACGCCGCTTGAATTTCAATCTTTGTAACTCCTTCACTTAGCTATAAAAAATAAAACCCCTATTGGAAATCAATAGCCTCCTGAATTACCGGGTACAAAACCCTCGTGAATGAGTTGATAGTTATTCAGTATCCTCCCAATTCTACCGTTTCCATCAACAGAAGGGTGGATGTGTTCAAATCCCCTTCCTTGCTGAAACGGCCGGCTGCATCATCCCGAATGTTTGACAAAAGCATTTTATGTAACAATAGCAGCATATGGTCAGTTTTTGTCAAAATTACGCTGAGTGGAAAGTTAATTCAAGTCACAGATTTACGATAACGGGCCGGCCCTATTCCCCGCCGGGCGGTAAAAGCCCGTGAGAAGTGATAACGGTCGCCGAAGCCGCATTGTCTGGCTATTTCGTTTATTGGTTCAGAACCGAACTTCAGCATGATCCCGGCATGATCCAGGCGCAGATTAATAAAATATTCCTGCAAACCATAGCCGGTTACCTGAAGAAACAGCCGTGCAAAGGCACCTGGATTCATACCGGCGATTTTACCGAATTCACGGTTACTAATAAGCCGGTGAAGATTACTCTCCATAAACGCAACGGCGTTAATTACCCGCTCATCAGTGTAATTCCGTATGACGTGATTATCGGGAATTGAAAGCAGCGCATCACTGCAGAGTGCCTGGCAAAGCAGAGTGAGACGCGTGAGAGATCCGCAGTTGTCGAGTAAGAGATGTATTTGTTTGATTAATGAACGGTGCCAATCTGTAAGGCCGATTATATAGCAGGGAGACTTAGCAGCGCTATAGGGCGGACGCATAAGAAAATGTATATAAAAATGGTCTATCAGGTCAGGACTTTGAGTACTGAAGTCTGTATTGGGAGGAATGAGTAAAAGATAACTGCTGTCAAGAGAAAATTTGCCATTCTGATCGGCAAACGTCAGACTGCTTTGCCCATTCAGATTCAAATAAAGCCGCCAAAACGGCGCTGCTAAACTCGCATGATTCCAGTTCAGATTCTTTTCAATACGGCATATTAGCAGAGAAAAATCGGGCCGATAATTTAAATATGCGGAATTACTCATGTGCGAATTATACACAAAATTATTTAAATAATCAATTGACAATACATGGATTCGGCTATATACTATATTCAATAATAAGTATCTTAATCTGGAGTAAATACATGTCCTACACACTGCGCTTTCGTCAGATACATCTTGATTTTCATACATCCGGGCACATTCCCGGCATCGGTTCGTCTTTCCATAAAAAAAGCTACCAGGAAACATTGAAAAAAGCATGTGTTAATTCGGTGACTACCTTTGCCACCTGCCACCATGGCTGGTCCTATTATAAAACCAGTGTCGGGCACATGCATCCGGAATTAAAATTTGATCTCTTACGCGCGCAATATGATGCATGCCGTGAAATCGATATCAATGTACCAATTTATCTTACGGCTGGAGTCAATAACTGGGCCGCAAGAAATCATCCCGAATGGCGTGAAGTGAACAGTGACGGTAAATATGCCGGCTGGGTATCGCCTGTAACGGAGGCAGGCTTTCACACCATGTGTTTTAATTCACCTTATCTCGAACTGCTCTGTTCTCAAATCCAAGAAGTTGTACAGCTGTTTCCGGATTGTAACGGAATTTTTCTTGATATCATTTGCCAAAGCCCCTGCTGCTGCCGCTGGTGCCTGGAAGACATGCATAGCGCCGGACTCGATGCACGGAGTGAAGCTGATAGGAACATTCAGTCACGGAAATCATTGCTGAAATATTATGAACAAACCACCGCAGCTGCCCGAAGTCAAAGTCCGGATATGCCGGTTTTCCATAATAGCGGACATGTAATAAAAGGCGACACTGATATTTTGAAGTTTTTTAGTCATCTCGAACTTGAATCACTGCCTACCGGCGGATGGGGTTATGATCATTACCCTTCGTCGGCAGCCTATGTCCGCGGACTGGGTCTCGATTTCCTCGGCATGACCGGGAAATTTCATACAACCTGGGGCGAGTTTGGAGGTTATAAACATCCTAATGCACTGCGCTATGAGTGTGCAGCAATGCTGGCTCTGGGGAGCAAGTGCAGTATCGGCGACCAGCTGCATCCCGGCGGTACACTCGATGAATCAACGTACCGCCTTATCGGTAGCGCGTACCGCGAAGTAGAACTCAAAGAACCATGGTGTACTGACGTGACAGCGGTCAGTGATATCGCGCTTCTTTCATCCTCTGCCTGCAGTGCGGGTCAAAAGCGGGAGAGCGCAGCAGATGATGGTGCAAGCCGTGTTCTGCTTGAAGGGCATCTTCTTTTTGATATTTGTGATAAAAAATTTAACCCCGAAAACTACAAACTTGTAATTCTGCCTGATGATGTGAATGTTGATCCGGAACTAGAGAAAAAGTTAAATATTTTTCTTCAACACGGGGGCAGACTGCTGCTTACCGGAACTTCCGGCATCAGGCCTGAAGGCGGTTTTAACTTCGACACCGGTGCTGTCGATTGCGGACAAAGTCCGTTTGAGCCCGATTATGTGCTGCCGGAGCCGAATATGCGCGGCGAAATGCTTGATTCGCCTCTTGTAATGTATATGAACAGCCGGCGAATACGCATTAAAGACGGTGCACCTCTTGGACAGATTTATGAGCCCTATTTCAACCGGGATTACCGTCACTTTTCTTCTCATCAGCATACACCTTGCCGTGAAAATCCTTCGGAATATCCTGCCGGGGTACGGAAAGGAAGTATCATTTATTTGGCTCATCCGGTTTTTTCAATTTACCGTTATCTGGGTGCGCCTGCTTATCGCGAATACGCCCTTGGCGCCATACGCAGTCTGCTTGCTGAAAAACAATCGGCAGTTACTGATTTGCCGTCGTCAGCCCGTCTGACTTTGATGCATCAAACCGGCATGCGGCGCTATATCGTGCATTTGCTCAGCGCGCATCTTCAGAAAAGAGGCGGTCCGGTAAAAGACATGAAAGGCACAATCGTAATGCAGCATATTACCGATGTGGAGATAATTGAAGAGCTGCCGGTAATGTATAATACCGTGATTACCCTGCGTCTGTCAGAAAAAATAAAAAAAGTAACCCTTGAGCCTCAGGGCAAACCGCTTGCCTTTGAAACACAGAACGGCGGTCTGAAAATGACGGTGCCTGAGTTTACCTGTCACCAGATGGTTGTTCTTGAGTATTGAAAAAAACTCTTAAAAAACTTTTTTTATGTGCCGCTCAAGAATATTTTCTGTCACGTTTTCTGCAACTATTGTACTGTATTTTTTTAATGCATCATAATAACGGCTGCCCATTTCTGCCGCGACTTTATAACCTACGTGTAGGAGCTGGCGGAAATCGGGGTTATAATCCGGACACGACTGATCGTGCCGGAGCGCGCGCATGAATTGACTGCCGGTGTAGGCGCTTACTTCAGCGGCGGAAGGAAGTTTTTTTTTATCAATATCAATCACCGTGGCATACGGACCGCATAACTCATCAAACCGGCTCAGCGCTGCGCGGTAGACTTCCACCGCGACGGCAAGACCTTCGCCGCCGCCGAGCGCAAGCCCGATAATTTCTTCCAGCCAGGTTGTCCCTGCGGTTTTAAGGTGTACTCCTGCACCGAACTTTGTGAGCGCTGCCTTTATCGGTCCGTAAATTGAAAATTTATCGCTTCCGGAATGTACACTGAGTTTCAGATTATCTTCAAGTTTGAAGAGTGTTTTCGCGTATTCAATAACCGCGATATCATCTGAAAACTCTTTTGTAAACTGAGGTACAGAACCGACGTAATCAACACCCTTGTTAAAACGTCCGGTGAATTTTGGAGCGATTGTCTGCGCAGGAATACCTGAGTCGGAGATCATGCCGAGGATGAAAAACAACTCGACAGGTGTCTGCGGCATATCCGTCTCATCCATTGATACTTCAGTGACAAAAGAACCCGCACCCTTTTTTTTTTTAATGAAGTTATATATTTTCGCCGCTTCCTGAACTGCAAGAAGATATTTTTTTGCTGATGAGTGAATGGTTTCTTCAGATATGTCAAACACTCCGCTTGCGCCTGGAATATTTATTTTCCCAGCGAATCGCCGGTATTTTTGCATAAAAGATTTTATTGCTGCTTCATCAGCGCTCTTGCCGGTAAAATCGGCAACGTCGAGAGTAAAAAAATTGCAGCTTGGAATAAAAAGATGCACATTAGAAATATTAATATGGTCTGCATCCAGATAATATTCTCCGGTATATCCCGCCTTTTTAACTGCGCTTTCCGCAGCGACACGGACATCTTCTGGTTTTGACCCGATGGTTTTATGTTCACGGTGTGATTTATTCCAGACAATTGCTATTTTCTTTCCGTCTTTTGCCGCTTCCATTACTGCTTTAAGCTGGGCGCCGGCCTGATGCGCAAAACGGTCACCAGTGCCGATTGAGTATTTTGCTATTTTCATTAAATATTCCTCCATCCCTTAAGCGGGAATAAATCGTTAATCCGGACAGGCTGCCGTGTTTCAAAAGAACGGTTCGCTGCAATCCCCACAAGTATCGACTTTGCACCTTCAAGCGGTCCGGCTGCGGTCTTCAGAGGATCAACCCTTCCGCCGACAAAAATATCTTCCAGAAGAATACCGTCTCCGCCGCCGTGACCGCCTTTTCCTTCAGCCCAGGTTACCGGCTGAGCCTTTTGCCATAGCTTTTGAATAGTAACAGTCTCCCGGCGTATTGTATCATTCTTTTTATCTGTTTCGGCCATATTGAAATCAGGATTATTCTGATCATCTTTCCCGCCCGAGACATAGGACTGTTCGACGATATCCATTTCTATTCTGCCTTTTGTTCCGTTAAAACTTATCCGGTATCCTTCCCATGGACAAAACGCGTTCAGTGAGTAGGTCATTACCGCTTTATTTTCATACCGTACGATGACGCTCATTGTATCTTCTATAGAGATACCCTGTGAAAAAACCGAACGGTCACGGATGTAGCCGTCATCCTTTTCCGCGTTCAGATACAAACCTTCCATAGTACCCCCGTCTTTAATATTGATGGTAAAAGGGTTGTTTTCTGCCAACGGGCTTCCGTATTCACGGTCAAAAAAACCGGTCATTCCGCGGAGTTCGGCATTTTCCCGGCCGTAAAAGGCGAGCCGGCCCATGCCGAACACTTCTGAAGGATTGCTGTCAAGCCACCAGTTAACGAGATCAAAGTGGTGTGTTGCTTTATGCACCATTAATCCGCCGGAATTTTTTTTATCCCTGTGCCAGCGGCGGAAATAATCTGCTCCATGTACTGTGCTGAGCATCCATTCGAAGTGCACGGAAATAACATCACCGATTTCACCGTCATGGATGAGCTGCTTGACTTTTGTATTACGGGGGCTGTACCGGTAATTGAACGTTACAATCAGTTTTTTACCCGTCCGTTCTATTGTTTCAAAAATCTGCCTGCATTTTTCTTCGTCAGTAGTCATCGGTTTTTCTGAAATAACATCGCAACCCAGTTCCATTGCGCGGCAGATATAGGTGTGGTGGGTGCGGTCCATTGAGGTAACTATCACCACATCAGGCCTGTGTGTGTGAATCATCGCATCGAATTCAGACGCATGGTACATGGGGAAGGGGCCTTTTTTATATTTAGACTTGAAACTTGTGTTATAGTACTCCATCCGTGTGTTGTTGATATCACACAGCGCGAGCAGTTCTGCGCAGTCCGCGTGTTTTGCGAGTATCGCGTCACTGTACATTACTGACCTGCCGCCGAGACCTACCATTACATATTTTTTTTTCATTTTTTTTTATCCTTTTGCTTTTAGTTAAATAAAATTTTTAAATACATTTACGAATTTCATTAAATATTCCGCAGCGGAGAAATGGCTTTTAAGAAATAAATACACATCAGCAGCTTTGTCTCCTGCAAAAAAATGTATCTATGTGCGCACAGGGGACTTTGCCTGAAGTGTGATCAAGAAGTATTGATATCGTCTCATCGGCAAGTTTTTCAACTGATTGACTTATGGAGGAAACCGGAATTGGTGCGTATCTGCAGTATGTATCATCGTCAAAACCAATTACTCCTGCTGCCTGCGGTACGGCAATTCCTCTGTCCATAAGTGCTTTAATTGCACCGAAGGCTGCTCTGTCATGCCGGCAAAAAATTAAAGGCTTTCGGGGAAGGCGGTATGTGCGCAATTTTTTATATGTATCATCAAATTCAATTTTATTAAAGTACAGTATGTGAGCAGGTTTTGATGTATAGTGTGTGCGCATTGCCCGGCGGAATGCGCTCACAAAAGGTGAACGTGTTTCACCTTTTGAGGTGAGTAGAATAAAACTGTCGTACTTTTTACATAGCAATGCGGAAGCTTCTTCTATGCCTTTGCCGCGATTAATACTGACCTCAGGAAATATACCCTCTGCGCTGTCGACAAGAACAAAAGGCTTGTGTATTTTTTTCAGCTTTTGAAGATATGGCAAGGGAGGTTTATCGAGAAATATTATTCCGTCTGTTCCCGATTCAAGACGACTGATGCAGCGGGAATAATCACAGTGGGAACTGTTTTTAATGACAATAAACACGTCATAGCCGCGTGTGTGGAGCGCGTCCTGCAGCGCGTGAAGTTTTCGGACTGAAATTTCCAATTTAAGCGAGTGGGCGAGAATGCCGATAACGTTGGTTTTTCCGCTTTTAAGACTGCGCGCCGCTGTATTCGGCACATAACCGGTTTGTGTGACTGCGCTGAGTACTTTGTTGCGTTTTTCGGAAACCACGCCCTTTTCATTATTTAACACACGGCTGACAGTTTTAAACGAAACACCTGCGATGCGGGATACGTCTTTTATCGTTGTCATGTCAATAAGTATACACTATTTTGACAACGTTGTCAAGTAATTTTAATTTTTTTTTAAAAAGCAAATCAAAGCCATATCGCGACGTGTCTGCTTTTTCCGGCAGTTGAACGGAGACTTTCGTCCGCCTGTTAAAAATCAGTGTTAATCATAAGGTGTTAAATTGTGTTTCCTTGGCATCTGTGTTATAATAATCTCAGGAAAAAGATGTTCATACACATGCTCGCGTGATTTTCAAAACCTGCGCCCTTTGCAAAAGATCAAAATGAAAAAAAAAGTCATGTTAATTCTGCCTCCGAATGTGACGGTTATTCCGCCTTTTTCAACCGCTGAAAAAAGACATCAGCCAATGTTACTTGGCTTTCCCCTCGGGCTAGGGTATATTGCGTCATATATTCTCAGGCAGGGAAAATATGACGTATGCATTCTGGATGCAAATAAGGATGAGCTGACCATCCCCGCGATTCTCGATGAAATAAAAAAATACAATCCATCCTTTGTCGGAATTACCATGTACACTGTAAATTCAAAAGTTACGGTGGAACTCGCGCGGCAGATAAAACTGAATTTAAAAAACATAGTCGTTGTAGCCGGCGGGCCGCATGCCTCTGATGATTATTATTCTTTATTAACGCGGTATCCTTTCTTTGACTATGTAGTAATAGGGGAAGGCGAGGTAACTTTTTCTGAACTCCTTGACGCCGTTGAACTGAAAGATACAACCCATCTTTCATCAATTAAGGGACTGGCATATCCGGACAACGCAGGACAAGTCATTTATACGGGAGCCCGCGAGCTTCATAATGCTATTGATGATTTTCCTGCGCCGGCAAGGCAACTTATCGATTTCAATCAGTATATTTCCAAAGATAATTTACTGCCCTATGCCATAGAAATTATGGGTTCCCGGGGGTGTACTCACCGCTGCGCTTTCTGCAGTTTTCAAAAAAAGTGGCGGCCCCGCAGGACCATGGAAATTATCAGAGAGATGAAGGATCTTATCCGAACTTACCCTCAGACAAGGTCATTTCTTTTTTTTGATGATAATTTTTCTGCGAATAAGCAACGGGTTATGGAGCTCTGTCAGACAATTATTGCCGAGGGACTACGCTCTTACATGTGGAGTTGCCTCTGCCGGGCTGATCAGGTCGACGAAGAAATGATAAGAGCAATGAAATCAGCGGGATGCACAAAGATAATGTTTGGTCTGGAAACAGCTGACCCCGGAATATTAAAAAATCTTCATAAAAAAATATCTTTAACACAAGTAAAGGAGGTTGTTGAAACTGCTGCGCACCATGGCATTGACGCTCTGACTTTTTTCATTATCGGCAACCCCGGCGAAACACCGGCCACAGTAAAGACATCCTATAATTTCGCAAAAAAATTAAAATGCCATTCAACAATGTGGAATATCATGCAGGTGTACCCCGGTACCGCGCTATCCCGTCTGCAGCCCTGTGATGATTTCGTCGGCTATTTATATGAGCCGGAAGTGCAGCAGCCGTGTAATGTAATAAGTGCAAATATAATGGCTTTTGTTAATCCTGAGCTCAATAGAGAGCAGTTGAAAAAAATGTATCATAAGGTGTTCAGGGATATTGTGCTGTATAAGGCCATTACCCATCCGCTGTTTACACTCAAGAAATTTTTCGGAACTCCGTCCTGGGCGATCCGGTTTTTAACCAGTCTGTTCAGGTAATTCAGAAATGATCTTCAGGAGAATATGTATATTCCGGGTAATTCCGGGAATTAAAGTGCGCGGATGTAAGTAACATGTCAAATAATAATAAGGAACGGCAATGAATACTATTAACACAATCCTCCTGCTGCAGCCGGCGGGAAGTCCGCAAAAATCATCTCCGCCTCTGGGGCTTGGGTATGTGGCTACGTATCTTAAACATAAACTGCCGCAGATACGTATTAAGATCATCGACCTTCTTGTAGAAAATGTTGATCTCGCTGAAGAACTGAACTCGTACCGGCCTGATCTCATCGGAGTTACCGGAACTACTCCCGCAGCGAAATTCATGCGGCATTTATTTGATAGAATTCGTTCACTTAATCCCAATATCCCTATTGTTGTCGGAGGTCCGCACGCGTCAGCAATGAAGACCGGGGTTTTTTATATGAGTGTTGATTTTGCCGTTATCGGTGAAGGTGAGGAGACTTTTGTCGATCTGGTTAATGCGCTCAATAGCCGGAAAAATCTTGCAGAAGTAGACGGACTGATATACCGGGACGCAAACGGAAGCATCATTGAAAATAAAAAGCGCGCATATATTTCTGACATTGATACCATACCAATGGTCGATCGGTCTCTTTTTAAAATGGAAAAATATGCATCAAAAGGGACACTTATTTCTACCAGGGGCTGCCCGTATAACTGTATTTTCTGTTCACAATCCTTCGGCAGGGGGTGGCGGGCGCATTCACCGGAGTATGTTTTTAACGAAATAAAAGAAATGGTTACACGGTATGGCGCGCGCACGATCCGTCTGATGGATGATAACCCTTTAATTAAAAAATCAAGATTTCAGGATATCTGTAATCTGGTTATAAATAGTAATTTTTTCAAAAAAGTCAGATTTGAACTTAACCATGGGACGAGAATGGACATTGTCGACAAGGAAATTTTTTTGCTTTTAAAAAAAATCGGCATAAAAAAAATGTGGTTCGGCCTTGAGTCCATTAATGCTGATGTGCGTAAGGGCATGCGTAAGCAGTTATCTCTGGACAATATTGAAAGGGCAATTGAAATTGCGCAGTCTCTGGGAATGATGGTGAATGCTTTTATCACAATCGGCATGCCCGGTGATAACTATGAAAAAAGCATGGAGACGATGCGGTATGTAAAAAAAAAAAAAGATAGACCTAGTTTCACTTGCGGTCGCTATGCCTATGCCCGGTACAGATTTATATGATTGGGTTGAGCAAAACGGCCGATGGATAAACAAAGATTTTGAGACGTGGGAGGTTGCACGATCCATTATTTTTGATACAATCGATTTTCCGGCCGATGAGCGGATACACACACTGAATGAATGGCTTGATTTTGTAAAATACAGAAGGTACAGAGTGGTTTGTAAATATCCTGTTGAAACAATTAAATTTGTAATTGAAAATTCTGATATTTTGAAAAATCCTTTTCATCAGCTGTTTAATAGATCGAAAGACAGGTAATTGAAATGAAGAATGAGATTTTATATCAGAACAGTTATAACCCAACTGTTTTCAGTTTAATTGAAGACAGAGAGTCTCTTCTTGATATCGGGTGTGCCGACGGTTTGTTGGGGAAACAGCTGCATGCACGTTTTCCTCACATGCGGATCGATGGTGTTGAGTATAGTCCGCATCTGGCTGAAAAGGCCAAACCTTTCTATTCGAATGTGTATGTGCAGGATGTCATGGGATTTACATCCCGTTCGCGTTATGATATTGTGGTGATGGGTGATATTCTTGAACATCTTGTCGAACCGTCTATGGTGCTGACAAACGTGAAAAGTTATTTAAACAATGATGGTTTCATCATTGTTTCACTGCCTAATGTCGCCAACTGGCAGGTTCGCTACAGGCTATTGTGCGGAAATTTCGATCCGGATCTCGGAATACTTTGCAGAGAACACCTTCATTTTTACACACGCAGGACAGCGGCAAATCTGCTTTATGCCGCCGGATGGCGAATTGCAGAAATGAAAACCAATAACAGCCGTATAAAACTACTGGGCAGGATATGGCCTGAACTCTTTGCTTTTCAGTTTGTTTTCAAGTGTACTCCGCTTTCTCACTAACACATAAAAAATTGATCGAAGCAATGTCCCTGCTTCTGTTGTTTATAAAATTTTACTGAAAATTTCGCTCTGTATCAAAAACATATAAAGCGCGGTGCCGCCGAGAATGCTGATAAGCGGGTTGCGGAACCGTAAGTGCAGTACCGCGGTCAGAATAACCGCTGTTATTTCAGGTATACCGTACGGCGAATCCGCCCATTTAATGTCTTTCATGCAGTACACAACCAAAACGGCCATGACGACGGGCGGCATGTAATCACTGAAAAAATTTATAATTTGCGGCGGTTTACGTATTCTGAAAAACAGAAACGGAATGAGCCGCGTTAAAAAAGTGATTGCTGCGATAATAAAAACACCGTAGATAATTTTATCGATGTTCATCAGTCTGAATCCTCTTTTTAAAAAGTAATAATAATATTGCCGAACCCGCGAGCGCGGCCGGAAGCATACTCTTCGGTCCGATAAGAACGAGTCCCGATACAGAGCAGACCAGGGCAATTAAGAAAGGAATTTTATTTCTGCAGTTCCGGTATTGCTCGATCATGAGAACAATAAACAGTGCGGTAAGCGCGAAATCCACACCGCGTGTATTGAAACTGCCCAGACTGCCGAGAAATGTACCGGCAACTGCGCCGGTTATCCAGTACAGATGATTGAGTGCAGTTACGTACAAATAAAAAACTTTCCTGCTCTCCTCCTGCGGTTCGGAGATTGTAGTCAAAAGGCCGTATGTTTCATCAGTAAGTCCGAAAATAAGATACCAATTATACCTTTTGGAGAATTGGAATCGTTTGATCAGCGACAGACCGTATACGATATGACGCATATTCATCAGCATTGTCATGACGGCGATTTCCGCCAGCGAAGTGTCGGCAATGAAAAGACTGATGGCAATAAATTGCATTGCGCCGGCGTAGATAAAAATACTCATGAGAGGCGCAATGTACCAAGGCAGCCCGGCATTTTTAACAAGCAGCCCGAATGCGATGCCGATTACAGAGTAGCCGAGCAGCACCGGAACGGTTGCTTGGAGCGCAATTCTGAATGGGCTGTTTTTTTTCAGCATTTTAAAGTACATGGTTCGGAATAAAATTTATCCCGCACATGAAGGCGCGGTTCGAATCCATCAGGTCGAGTCCGCCGAGAACAAGGGAGAGCCTTCCGGAAAGAATAAAATGCAGAGCAAGGTTTGCAATTGCCCGTTCAGGATCGCTATACATTCGTCCTGAGCCAGTGTGGTAACGGTACGGTGTGTTGGAAATATCACCGATCAATACTACACGGGGAGTGAGAATCTGTTTGAGAAATCCGGCAAAAAAATTAAAATCAGTTCCGTTCCCGACTGTATATCCGGCGCCGAAGGTAATATCAAAACCGTGAAAGGTGCGCCGGAACATATGATGAAATGAAAAATAATTTGTGTGCTCTTTACCCATGCCGATTTCTGCAGTTCCCCCCGCGCTGAGAAATCCATTTGGAAGTATCTGTACTTTTGCGGTGCATAAAAGCGGGTTAATGCCGGTTGAATTACATAAACCGGTGGATTCTTTATTCCGGCAGGGAAAATGATAATCCCAGCCCATACCGAGCTCGATATTGTGAAACGGAACGTAATTTATTGAAGGGCTCAGTTGTCCGTTATGTGTATACTTCAAGCCGATTGCGAGCCGGGTCATATCTGCCACATAGGCGCTCGGCATGGTGATATAGCCTTCTGAACCCGTATACGTGGGAACCGCATGCAGCATGTACATACAGATGCATACACCGGCCGCTGCCTTCAGCACGCGGAATTTACCGGCATGACAGAGATTCTTTGTTAAAATCTTTTTCAATAGGTATAGGATATGCGCCGGAAAAACACGCATCGCAGAATGTGTTACAGCCTTTATGCGCCCGGAGCATTCCTTCATGTGAAATAAACGCAAGGCTGTCTAGATTGAGATAGGTGCGGACTTCTTCAGTTGACATGCGTACTGAAATTAATTCTGACCGATCGGGAAAATCCACACCGTAAAAACAACCATGCAGTATTGGCGGGCATGAGATTCGCATGTGTACTTCTTTTGCGCCGGATTCACGGAGAGTGCGGACACGTTCGCGGGTTGTGGTGCCGCGTACGATCGAATCATCGACTATAACAATCCGTTTTTTGTTTATAAGGTTTTTTATCGGGTTAAGTTTCATACGGACAAAAGATTTACGAAGATGCGGTTCGGGCTGAATAAAAGATCTGCCTACATAGTGATTCCGGGTCAGAGCCATCTCAAAAGGAATCCCTGACTGCTCGGCATAACCAAGCGCCGCGCACACTCCGCTGTCCGGAACCGGTACAATCATATCTGCATCAACAGGTGATTCTTCAGCAAGTATTCGTCCGAGCTCTTTGCGGAATTTATAGACTGATTCTCCGAATACAAGAGAATCAGGCCTTGCAAAATAAATCATCTCAAAAATACATGAAGCCTGCTTTACCTGAGGAAAGATGCTCTCTCGTTCGATGCCCTGCGCGGTAACGGTAATAATTTCGCCGGGATCAATCTGTCCCATGTATTTTGCATCAACAAGATCGATCGCGCTGGTTTCCGAACACAGGATGGTACTGTCTCCGAGAGTCCCCAGACAGAGCGGGCGGACACCGTGGGCATCCCGGACTGCGAATAAGGCATCCCTGGTGAGAAACAGCAGACTGAATGCTCCCTGAAGCTGGCGCACTGCTTCGATGATGGCATCTTTAAAGGATTCTGCCCGGCTGCGCGCGATGAGATGCAGCACAATCTCGCTGTCCATAGTGGTCTGGAAAATGGATCCTTCGCTTTCAAGCCGTTTTTTCAGATCCTTAGAATTGGTGAGATTTCCGTTGTGTGCAATTGCGATTTTTCCCCGTGCAATATCGACGAGTAGCGGCTGTACGTTTTTATCGTTTGAATTCCCGGTTACAGAATACCGGGTATGCCCGATTGCGCAATTGCCGCGGAGATTATTCAGCCGTGCAGTATCGAATACTCTTGAGACATGCCCCAGTCTCGCATGCAGATTCATATCTGTACCATCGGTCACCGCTATTCCTGCGGATTCTTCGCCGCGGTGCTGAAGCGCGAGAAGGCCCATTGAAGTAATCACCGCTGCATCTTTATTATTGAAAACACCAAAAAGTCCGCATTCTTCTTTTTTTTCCATCGACATTCCGGAATTGGGACATGGGTTATTTTGTGTGTAAATCATAGTGTACTCTTACTGTAAATTTGAAATTTTATTTTTGAGTTGGTTCTTCTGTCAGGTTTCATTACAATCTGTAAAAAAATACTTGTTAATTACTATTAAACATTTTATCATGAAGGCAAAATCGGAGCTTTCCTCATTGTCTTGGGTTCCTTCGCCTTCGAAAAGGAGAAAACAGTATGCATAATTCAGTTCGTATCAGGTTACGGCCATATCATATCACGGGAATAATCGCTTTCATCGGTACAGGTCCAAGGGATGGACATTTTAACGGTGCAAACAGCATTGCGGAGATTATTGCGCGCGGAACCGGTTTTGAAATTGAGGCAACAACTAAGTTCGATGATATATGTGTATCATGTCAGAAAAGATACGCACGCAGTCAAGGATCGGTGTGGGGGAAACACCACTCTTGTGTAAGTGCTGAAAATCCTGAAGTTGTTGCGCAGGTTGCCGAAGAAAATGCATACATCTTCCGGGCACTCGGTTTACAGGAAGGCAGTATAATATCCGCCAGGGAATGGCTTACACTTGTTTCTGAAAAAATTCCTGACATACAAAACCTCCCTAATAGCGGAGGCTGTGCAGAACAGGATAATTATTTAAAAGGAATCGCTCTTTTAAAAAAGACCTACCATCTCAGGGCAAACTGGTAGTTTCAGGGGTACTTGCCGTTTTTTTCGCTAAGCCGCCGGATCGTGCAGTGTTTAATGTATGGTAATAGTAAGCGCTTGTCCGGCGCAATCGCTGAAAAACCGGCAAATACCCCTGAAACCGTTTGCGTCAGCCTGGATAAACCGGGTATTGACAAACACATGAAAATATACTACACTTTGATGGTTAAGCATGTGGATTTAAGTCAGTAAAGAAGATTTTTGATGTTTCTTCGCTATAAGCACGCACCCTACATTAATTTAACATTAATCTGAGGTTAAAATAAAATTAATTCCTTAAATGTATTATTCAAAATCTTACACACTCCCTGGTTAAAAATACAATATACCAAAAAAAATAAAAGAGGCAATCAATGAGCAACACACATTCAGTACGAGAAGTAACTTATAAAAAAGAACCAATCGCTATTGTCGGACTTGGAGTCCGGCTTCCGGGAGACGCTGACGATCCATCCAAACTATGGGATATGCTTGCTCAAAAAACCGATGCCATCTGCGACATTCCGCCTGACAGGTGGGACGCGCAGTCTTTTTATGACCCTGACTATAACCGCAGCAGTAAGATGAACGTGCTCCAGGGCGGGTTCATTAAAGACATAGATAAATTTGACGCCGGGTTTTTCGGCATATCTCCAAAAGAAGCGCTCCGGGTCGATCCTCAACACCGGTTGTTGCTTGAAGCATCATATAAGGCTTTTGAAGACGCGGGTATCGATATCTACAGCCGCTCCGGAACTAAAACAGGTGTGTTTGTCGGTATCTCCTCACACGATTACGGCGACATTCAGAACTTTCCCTCCGAACGCGTTACAATAGGGCCTCATACCGCGACCGGCGGTGCCCAAAGTATCGCCGCAAACCGCATCAGTTATCTTTTTAATCTTAATGGTCCCAGCTTTATTGTTGATACCGCTTGTTCTTCATCGCTTCTCGCCATCCATCATGCATGCCGGAGTATCTGGCTTGGAGAAGCGGAAATGGCGCTCGCCGGCGGGGTAAACGCAATCATCCGCCCGGAAGTTGAAATGGGTTTTTCCGCAGGGGGGTTTCTTTCTCCCGACGCGCGCAGTAAAGCATTTGACAGCCGTGCCAACGGTTATATCCGAAGTGAGGGCTGCGGGGTAATTCTTCTTAAGCCGCTTTCTCAGGCGCAAAAAGACGGTGATAAAATTTACGCATGTATATTAGGAACTGCGACCAATCAGGATGGGAAAACAAACGGTATCGCGTTTCCAAACCCTGAGGCGCAAAAAAAAGTAATGGAGGCTGCGTATGCAGATGCAGGCATACATCCGGCTCAGGTAAACTATGTTGAAATGCACGGAACCGGTACCGCCGCGGGCGATCCCATTGAATGTGAATCCGTCGGCAGTACAATCGGTGCGAATAAAAAAAACGGCGACACACTCATTATCGGATCCATAAAAACGAATGTCGGACACCTCGAACCTGCTTCCGGTGCCGCGGGAATATCAAAGCTCGCGCTCATACTTAAAAACCGGAAGATTCTGCCGAACATTCATTTTCAAACGCCAAATCCTAAAATTAAATGGTCTGAATATAACCTCAAAGTTGTAACCGAAATAACCCAGCTGCCGGAAGGTACAATTTACGCCGGTATTAACTCTTTCGGTTTCGGCGGAACAAATGTACATGCCGTACTAATGAGTCCTCCGGAAAATAATACAAACATTTCCGGCAATTCTTCCGGTACATCTGCTTCTGTTACATCTGCTTCCGCGCAATCAGCCGCATCGCAATCAGTTACTCCTCAGGCTGGTGCCGAAAACAACGAACCTCATCTCTTCGTTCTCTCTGCCAAATCGGAAACCGCGTTAAAACAATTTGCAGGAAATTTTATCACATTCCTCGAAAGTCCGCTGTCAGAAACAATGAGTCTCCGTGATATCTGTTATACTGCCGGCGCGAAACGAAGCCATCATGATCAGCGGCTGTCAATAACCGCGCATTCCAAAAATGAACTTGCCCAGTTTTTACGCGCGTGGCTCGGCGGAGAATCGCGTATCGGTATGGCTTCCGGTCGTGTGAGCGACAGCCCGCATAAAACCGCATTTGTTTTTTCGGGACAGGGCCCGCAGTGGTTTGCGATGGGCCGTGAGCTTCTTGAAAAAGAGCCGGTGTTCCGTGATTGTATAGAACAAATTGACAAAATTTTTTCCAAATACGCTTCCTGGTCTATCAAAGAAGAATTACTGCGTGATGAAAAATCCTCCCGTATTAACGAGACTGTTGTTGCGCAGCCGGCAATTTTTGCGGTACAAACCGCAATCGCCCAATTATGGAAATCGCTCGGCATTAATCCGGACGGAATAGTCGGGCACAGCATCGGGGAAGTCGCCGCCGGGTATTGTTCAGGCAGTGTTTCACTTGAAGATGCGGTGCAGGTAGTATATCACCGCAGCCGTGTTCAGGATAAGGCAAGCGGTAAAGGTAAAATGCTCGCGGTAGGAATCACCGAAGAGCAGGCAAAAGAAGAAATCATCAAGTTCGGCGGCAAAGTATCCATCGCGACCATTAACGGGCCGGAGCTCGTAACCATTTCCGGCGACAGCGATATTATCGACACAATAGAATCCGACTTTGAAACCCGCGGCATTTTTAACCGAATCGTCCGTGTAAATGTGCCTTTTCACAGCCATCATATGGATCCGCTCAAAGAAGAGCTCGAAAGCGCGCTTTCCGGAATTACGCCTTCAAACTCATCGACCGCCCTGTATTCAACCGTTACCGGCGATCTTCAAAGCGGTCCGGTACTCACCAATAAATACTGGTTCAGGAATGTGCGTGAACCGGTGTACTTCACAAAAGCAATCAGCGCCATGGTGCGCGACGGTTTCGATACATTCATCGAAATCAGCCCCCACCCCATACTCAGCGCCGGTATCGGCGATATGCTTAAAATGCTTAAAGCTCAGGGAAAAATTACCCATTCGCTTCGCCGGAAAGAAGAAGAAAAAGTCACCATACTCGGCAGCCTCGGTACGCTGTACGGATGGGGAGTAAAACTTAGCTGGAGTGCGCTTTTCGGCAGTAATTGCAATTTTGTAACAATCCCCGGCTATCCCTGGCAAAAAGAACGATACTGGCTGGAGTCCGCGCAGTGTGAAACTATCCGGCTTGGAAAAAAAATTCACCCTCTACTTGCAGGATATACACAGTCTCCTAAAGAAAAAGATGATTTCATCTGGAATATTGTTCTCGATAAACGTACTGACCGCTACATAGAAGATCACCGGGTGCAGGGACCTGTGGTGTTTCCCGGCGCAGGACATGTTGAGCTTGGTCTTTCCGCAGGGCTTGCCTCATTTAATGAAAAATTTAATTTCCTTGAAGATATCAATTTTAAAAGCGCGCTGTTTCTTCCCGATGACGGAGACCCTTACGATGTGCAGATAGCGGTAAGCGGCGCCGAGGGAAGCTACGAAATCAGCACACGGCCCAAAGGAAGCACCGGGCAATGGAATTTATGTTCTACCGGGAAAATGAATCACCTCAGTGATTCTTTCATACATCAGCCGCTTGATATAAGTACCGCGCGGAATCGCTGCGTGACGCCGGTCAACACTGATGACCTTGTCGAAGATCTCTACGCGAGCGGACTTCATCTGGGGCCGTCTTTCCGCGGAATAAAAAAACTTCTCAGCGGCAATTCCGAATCATACGGTGAAGTCCATGTCCACGAATCTATCCAAACCGATTTTGACAGGTATAATCTGCATCCCGCGGTGCTTGACGCCTGTTTCCAGGTTCTCTTCGGTTCATGGTACAAAGGAAAAGATCATCCGGATAAAATGGGAGTGTACATTCCCGTGCATATCGACAGGGTTAAGTTTTACGCAAAACCCGGCGGCAAAGTGCTGCGCAGCTACGGAAAACTAACCGCGCATTCAGACCAGTTCGCAAAAGGAAACCTCTGGCTTTATAATGAACGTGATGAACTTATCGCGGAAATACAGGGTTTTCTCTGTCAGTATTTAAAAGGTTCGAGAGGCGAAAACGCCCGCAACCGCGACAACTGGTTTTATGAATATCAGTGGATAATGAAGGCGCGGCCGGAAGTGGAAAAATTCCGCACACCGGGCGAGTATCTCGCAGCGCCTGAAACTCTTTCAGAAACTCTTCTCAAAGAAGGAATCAGAATGTCCCGGCTGCCTATCCAGACCCAGTACCTCACTGTGTTTGAACCGCATCTCGATAAACTCTGCATTTCCTATATTGCAGAGGCATGCGAGAAACTCGGTCTTGATTTTTCCGCGGGCACTCAGATCACTGCCGGAGAACTGGAGACTAAATTCGGTGTTGTTCCCGAGCACAGGCGGCTTTTTTTTCATATGCTGCATCAGCTTGAAAAACACAAGATCCTCAGCCGCGCTGCAGATGATAAGGTAAATGAATCGATAGTTACCGGCGACACCGGTTTAACCGTTCTGCGCAGATGCGCGTATCCGAAAGGCGGACAATATATGGAACGCCTGAAAAAAGAGTATCCGGCATTTATTAAAGAATTAATTCTCCTTGAAAGATGCGGGCCTTACATTGCTGAAGTTATTACCGGTAAGACCGATCCTATCGAACTTATCTTCCCGGAACGCGAGTGGGATGCAATCGTTGATTATTATGTCAGCGGGTACTCCTTCAAAAAATATAATGACCTGGTACAGAAAGCGCTCCGGCTCGTCCTTAAAAAACTGCCGCCCGAACGGACGCTCCGTGTACTCGAAATCGGCGCCGGTACCGGCGGTATGACACAGGCGGTGCTTCCGCTTCTTCCCGCTGACCGCACCGAATATGTGTATACGGATATGTCGCCGATGTTCCTCATGAAGGCGCAGCGGCGTTTCAGCCGGTACGGTTTTGTACAATACCAAATCCTCGATATAGAAAAAGACCTGGCCGGACAGGGTATCGAACCGAACAGCTTCGATCTCATTATCGCATCTGATGTGCTTCACGCAACGCGGCGTCTTTCAGTAACCCTTTCCCATGTACGGGAAGCGCTCGCTTCTGAAGGGCTTCTCTGTATGCTTGAAGTTACCTGTACTCCTCTCTACCTCGACCTTATTTTCGGAATGACCGAGGGGTGGTGGCTGTATGAAGATACAGAAATCCGTCCCGCACATGCGACTATGCCGTTAAAAAAATGGCAAAGCGTACTTAAAGACAACGGTTTTCCCCGTATCCTCGGCATCACCGACGCGAAAAAAACTACCGAATCCTCACAGACTGTGTTCCTTGCGAGACGTGATAAAATTACCGATACCGGCGCGGAAAAAGTCTCCGCTCAGGCCGCTGAAAAAGGTACATGGCTTGTCTTCACTGAATCAAAAACCGGACCGAAAGCCGCCGCACATATCCAGGCGCGCGGAGACCGTACGATTATGGTAAGTGCCGGCAACACATTTTCAAAAATATCCGATACCGCCTACCAGATACGCCCCGGCGAAGAAGATGATATGCACGCGCTTATCAGTTCCGCGGCCTCCGGAGATACACGTATAAAAGGAGTCCTGCATCTGTGGGCAATGGATAACCCGCCTACGAATAAGACCACCGCCGCAGTTCTGGAAAATGCGCAGCTCACTCATAACGGAGTCCTGCTCAATATACTGCGCGCGCTCGTGAAAGCCGATTTGTCCGTTCAGCCGCAGGTATGGTTTGTCACTGCCGGCGCCGAATACGTTGATTCGAACGATAATGATATCGCCGTTTCGCAGACTTCCCTGTGGGGTCTTGTGCGGGTAATGATTAATGAGCATCCGTCAATTCCGACAATCATCGCCGATCTCAGTCTTACACCGACCGATGATGAAGTACAGGCGCTTGTCGCGGATTTTTATTCCGAAGGCAGAAAAGAAGAAATCGCCTTCCGCGGACGCAAAAGATTTATGAGACGACTGACCCGGCTCACACCTGAAATCACCGCGCAAAAGGCGGCAAAGGCGCTTCCCGCCGATAACTCTTCCTACCATCTTGAACTTCACGAAGCGGGAAACCTCGATAACCTTTGTCTGCGCGAAACGGTACGTCCGGATGAACTTGAAAGCGATGAAGTTGAAATCCGGGTGATGTCCGCCGCGCTGAACTTCCGCGATGTAATGATTGCCATGGGGTTTCTTTCTGACGAGGCAATCCTCGGCGGACTGTACGGCAGAACATACGGACTTGAATCATCCGGGATTGTCGTACGTAAAGGGAAAAATGTAAAATCATTTAAAGTCGGCGATGAAGTAATCGGGTTTACACGTGACAGTATCGCTGGCTTTGCCCGTGCACTGTCCTGCGAATTAGTAAAAAAACCAAAATCAATGAGCTGGGCTGAGGGAGCATCTATTCCAATTGTGTACCTTACCGCGTACTACAGCCTTCATCATCAGTGCCGTATCGCTGCCGGCGAGTGGATACTTATTCATGCCGGAGCGGGCGGAGTCGGGATTGCGGCAATTAATCTCGCAAAAGTCGCAGGCGCGCAGATCATCGCAAGCGCGAGCGCGACGAAATGGCCGGCTCTGAAAAAAATGGGGGTAAAACATATCGTGAATTCGCGTTCACTTTCCTTCGCTGACGACGTAATGAAAATTACCGGCGGAAGAGGCGTTGATATTGTGCTCAATAGTTTCTCCGGTAAATTCATCTATCAAAGCGTCGCGTGTCTTGCCGCGTACGGTCGTTTTGTAGAAATCGGAAAAACGGACATTTACCGCAACAGCCGGATCGGGCTTAAACCTTTCGGCAATAATCTCAGCTATTTTGCAGTTGATGTTGACCGCCTGCTGAAAGAAAAGCCTGCGCTCTGCGGAGAGTTATTCAAAGCGGTCACGGATATGTACGTAAAGAATAAATTCATTCCGCATCCCGTTGAAATATTTCCAGTATCCAGAACAACCGAGGCTTTTCGGTATCTTGCCGGAGCGAAAAATACGGGTAAAGTTATTATCAGTATGAAGAATGAAACTGCGGCGGTTCAGCCTTCAATGGATGCCGCGTCGCTGATTAAAAATAACGCGACATACCTCATTACCGGCGGGCTTGGCGGGTTTGGTCTTTCGGTTGCGGAGTGGCTGGCTGCGAAAGGTGCGAAATATCTCGCGCTTATGGGACGAAGCGGCGCGGCGCGCCCGGAAGCAAAAGAGGCGCTCGCGCGGTTTAAAAAAGCCGGCGTGAAAGTAGCCGTCCTCAAAGCGGATGTATCAGACCCCAAAGCAGTAGAGAAATGTTTTGCGCAGCTTAAAAAAACTATGCCTGCGGTGCGCGGGGTGTTTCATGCCGCCATGGTGCTTGATGATACGGTGATGCTGCAGATTACTCACGAACGGCTCATGAATGTCATGCGGCCGAAAATGACCGGCGCGTGGAACCTTCACAGCGCGACGTTAAAAAGTGAACTGGATTTGTTCGTCCTCTTCTCATCCATATCTTCAGTATACGGAAACCCAGGCCAGGGCAATTACTCCGCAGCGAATAGTTTTCTCGATGCATTCAGTAATTACCGGCATGCGCATAATTTGCCGTCAATAACCATCAACTGGGGTATTCTCGGAGAAGTAGGGTTTGTCGCGCGGACAGAAAAAGTCGGAAGTATGCTTTCAAGCCAGGGATGGAAAACATTTAATCTGAAAGAATCGCTTTGGGTACTCGAGAAAATGCTGCTTGAAGCGCCACGGGGGCGTGTGGCCATTGATGCGGACTGGAAAGAAGTCGGAAAATTCTTTCCTCACGCCGCAAGTTCAGTGCGGTTTGCGCATCTCATTCATGAAAAAGAACATGGCGCAGCCGGCGGCGGCGGGGGAGGGGGATCTCTCAAGGCTGCGCTCGCCGGTCTTTCCGGTGATGAACGGCGCGCGCTTCTCGAAGTGCAGCTTAAGGAAACACTCGCGCGGGTACTGGGCGCCGCTCCGGCAGATATTGATCCTCAGGATCCCATTACAAAAATGGGGCTTGATTCGCTTATGGCTAATCAGCTGAGAAACTGGATACAAAGTAATACTGATATTGAAGTATCAATGATGGAAATAATGAAAGGGCCGAATATTCCCGATCTCGCGGGAAAACTTCTTGAATCAATCTCCGTTGATCCTGAGGCCGCAACATCTGACACTCCAGCCGCAGCCGGCGGGGAAAAATAAAACAAAATGTAAAATGAAGTACAATCAGCCGCTTAACTATTACAAGGGGGAATATTTATGAGCCTGAGCGCACACATAGTCGGACGAATGATAAACGAAAATATTCAGGAATACAGTCTTGGAAGCCTGAAAGAGAAATGCAGGGTATTTACCAGACAATGGCTTTCTGAAAGCGAAGAGCACACTTCACATATAAAAAATAATTTTGAAAGAATTACCGGAAACGTTTTTTGGCCGAACCGTATTGGCCTTTACGACACGCTTGCCGATCATTACGCGGAAAAAATTTATTCATTTGTGCGTCCGTATGAAGAGTATCATAAACTCATAATGACATTCAGCGTTGATGGCGACAGCCGGTTTCTTATTCAGGACACACTCCGCCGCGGAAAAGTGCCTATTCTCTTCACCGGGCATTTTCTCGGTAACGATCTTATGCCCGCGCTGATGGGAGGAAGCCTTACACTTCCGAATACTACTTTTCACAGGGTAAAATCAGAACTCACACGTAAGTTAATGGCAGACCAGAGATTAGTAGCAGATAAATTTCTCATGCAGCTTGCTGATGTTGATAAAGGCCTGAGCAGAGTTCTGGTAAAATTAAAAAAAGAACCGCGCGTGCTGTTTACCGTGGTTGATTCACTCGACATGTGGAAGATTGACGCAGAAAGTCCAACGGTCAGTCTTTTTGGCCGACAATACCGGGCAGACAATACGCCCGACCGGCTCGCGCGGTTTCTTAATGCCGAAGTGTTCTGGTCAGAACTCAGGTGTACCGGGCCGGAATCGTATTCTTTCAAAGCCAGACCGGTCGAGATGGATATGAAAGGGGGGTACACCGAGCCACTATTAAAATTGTGGGAGAAGCACATCCTCAATAACCCGTTCCAGGTATACTCATGGGAAGAGCTGCATGAACTGGATGAAATTCAGCATGCGATGAGAAAAAAACATGCATGAAGGGCACTCCCATACACCTCAAAGAATGAGGTGTGAGTAATGAGTTTTTTCGGAACCCCCGGGGTGGTGCTCGCCTATGTTTTTTCTATTGTTTCTGCGCTTATGTGCATTATTATAAGTATTAGAATCATGAAAATAAACGTCAAAAGCATGGAAAATAAATGTAAAAAGCATGAAAAATAAACGTCAGAATTCCGAAAAATAGCATCAAAAGCCGGCAAACCCGGGTACCTAAATTTTTAATAAGAGTTAAAACTATATGATAAGCACCGCAGGCGTTATTCTCATCGCAGGGTTTCTCGCAATTACAGTATTATTGGGTTTTCTGGGATATAAAAACACACACAGTACTGCCGACTATCTGGTTGGCGGACGTAAAATGCATCCGTTTGTGATGGCGCTCAGTTACGGCGCCACGTTTATTTCCACTGCGGCAATAATCGGTTTTGGCGGTGCGGCGGCTGTTTTCGGACTAGGAATCATGTGGCTTACCGCACTCAATATTTTTATCGGAATTTTTATTGCCTATGTTTTTTTCGGAACACGTACACGCACAATGGGGCAAAATCTCGATGCGCACACTTTTCCTGAACTGCTCGGTAAAAGATACGGATCGCAATTTCTGCAGAACGCGGCCGGGTTTTTAATATTTTTCACCATGCCGCTATACGCCGGATCAGTCATTATCGGCGGTATTACCTTCATCGTACAAAGTACGGGTATAGGATATGATACGGCACTGCTTTTATTTACCGTTCTTGTCGCAGTATATGTTGTGTTCGGCGGACTGAAAGGCGTCATGTACGCGGATGCATTCCAGGGCGCGGTCATGTTCTGCGGAATGCTTTTTTTACTGGTGTACACCTATATACAGCTCGGAGGTTTTACTGAAGCGCACCGCGCTCTTACTGAAATGAAACCAGATGCGATTGCGGTTTTCGGCGCCCGGGGACACCTGGGCTGGACATCCATGCCCGCTGCGTTTTCGCCGTTTTGGTGGCAGCTTGTTTCCAGCATCATCCTTGGTGTGGGTATCGGCGTTCTCGCACAGCCTCAGTTAGTTGTGCGTTTTATGTCAGTACAAAGCAGCAGGGAACTTACACGCGCGCTCGCGCCAGGCGCGGTTTTTATTCTGGTAATGACAGGCACTGCGTATACCGTAGGCGCCTTATCGAATGTATACTTTATGCGTGCCGCTGGAAAAATTTCGATTGCTGCAGCAGAAGGGAAAACCGATTCTATTATGCCGCTGTTTATCACTCAGGCTATGCCGTCATGGTTTATACCTGTTTTTTTTATCACACTTATTGCGGCTGCTATGTCTACACTCTCTTCTCAATTTCATACCATTGGTACCGCGCTCGGCAGAGATGTTCTCGAAAATAAAATAAAAATCCATACATCACCTCTTTTGGTTAACCGCATCTGCATGTGTGCAGGAATAGTTTTTTCCGCCGGTATTGCGTATATACTTCCCCGTTTGTACACCGGAGGCACCGCGATTATTGCTGCCGGAACTGCACTTTTTTTTGGTATCTGCGCCGCGGCATTTCTCCCGATGTATATCGGTACACTCTATTTGAAGTGTGCTTCCCGATCGGCTGCGATTGCATCTTTTTTTTCGGGAATAACCGTCAGTCTTTTCTGGATTCTTTTCGTACATGAAAAAGAAGCAGCAGCAATAGGCTTATGCACACTGTTAACAGGAAAAGCTATTCTTTTTCCCATGATCGCTTATGTTAACCCGATAGTTGCGGCATTACCGGTATCTGCGATAGTCTACGGAATTGTTACCGCCAACACGAATCCTGTTGAAGAAGAAACGGTACAAAAAGCTTTTCAGGGTTTGTGAGGGGATTACCAGCAGGGCAAACGTCTGTGAGTTTCAGGGGTATTTCTCACAGGGAGACTCCCGCAGAGGCGCAGAGGCGCGGAGGGGGGAAAGGAAATGATAAGAGAGTGCCCCTTTTGCTTGCGGGTTGGAAATTTGACATTTTTGATTGACGAGGACGGAATTGCTCAAAAACGTGAAATAAGCCAAGAAGTGTAATAGTTTGCGATGGAAATACCTCTGAAATCGTTTGCCATGGGCTTACCAAGGGCTTTTGACATTGTGTTTTGCCGGATTGGTCACTTTGGTATAAATGGACGTTGTACTGATATTGGTGTGACCAAGAAGCTCCTGAATACAGCGAAGGTTGGTTCCGTTTTCCAGCAGATGTGTCGCGAAGCTATGACGCAAGCTGTGAAAAGAAGCGGATTTTTTAATACCAGCCGCGGTTAATGCATCAGTAAAAACATGTTGAGCGGATCGAATACTCATTGCACCGCCCCGTTCAGAGTGAAACACAGGATCAGAGGGTTTTTTTCCAGCAACCAAGACCTGCAGTTCATTCAACACCCGGGCACTGAGCACAGTGACACGGTCTTTCATCCCCTTGCCTCCACGAACAATAATAGTTTTTTCGGTAAGATCGATGTCAGCCACATGGAGTGCGACTGTTTCTGCAACACGCAAACCGGCACTATACGCTGTTGCCAGCAGCGTACGGTGTTTGGTGTTGCGAACCACAGAAATCAATTGTTCAATTTCATGACGCGAAAGAACCACAGGCAGCCGCTTGGGACGCTTTGCGAGATGTATATCTATTTTGCATGGATTTTTGTACAACTCACGATGCAGAAAACAGAACGCATTAATTACATTATTAGTGCTTTGCGGCGCAATTCCTGCGTCAAGCCGTGACAGGATATAGGATTTTACTTCTGCCGTGGTAATGTGACGCGGCGATTTACTATAATGGAGATATAATAAACGGATCGCGGATTCGTAAGCTTTAATAGTGCATGGACTGAAGTTGCGCAGCTTCATTTCATCGGTGAACCAGGTTGTAAAAGCGCCCATAATATGGTATCCTTAATATGATGAACAGAGTGTGTTTTGTAAATGTGTTGTGAAATTGGAAATGATTTCGTGTAATTATACCACAAGGACGAACATTACGCAATATTTGCAGCGCAATATTTGCAGATAGATATAGTTAGGCGACATTGCTTTTTTTAATAAGTAATCACCAGGTGTTATAGAAATAAATATGCTTTTTCAAATTTTCCAAATCGCAGTAATAGTATTAACAATTCTTATAATTTTTATTTTAATTTT
>Ga0180007_10001020_pt1 | contig 40729 bp, 34 predicted proteins | sample MM_PC_MetaG_FD_121122 | JGI IMG/M metagenome (GOLD analysis project Ga0180007, IMG submission 121122) | Groundwater microbial communities from the Aspo Hard Rock Laboratory (HRL) deep subsurface site, Sweden - MM_PC_MetaG | ecosystem: Environmental > Aquatic > Deep subsurface > Groundwater... | reverse complement strand
GGCGGAGCCTGGGGCGCATGGCCGGGGCCTTGTGCGCCGCGCTGCTGCTTTGCCTGGCCAGTCTGGCCTGCCTGGGGTGCTCGCCCGGCACCGACGACGAGCCCGCCCTGCGCGTGGACCTGACCAAGCGCCAGGAGACCGCGGCCCCGGCCGCACAGGCGGGCATCACCTACGCCTACCTGCCCCAGTACTCGCACACCACCTCCTACAAGCGCCACCACCTGCTGGTGGAATACCTGGCCAAGGCCACGGGCATGTCCATCCGCCAGGTCTTCCCGAACACCTTCGACGAGCACATGAAAATGGTGGCCCAGGGCGACATCGACATCTCCTTCTCCAACCCCTTCGCCTACATCAAGCTCTCGACCCAGGGCGCGCGCTGCTTCGCCCGCAGCATGGAGGTCTCGGGCAAGCCGGAGTTCCGGGGGCAGGTCATCTGCCGCGCCGACAACCGCCAGATCAAGACCCTGGCGGACTGCCGGGGCAAGCGCTGGATCGCCGTGGACCCGCACTCGGCGGGCGGCTTCCTGTTCGCCCTGGGCCAGTTCTACGACCTGGGGCTCAAGCGCGGCGACTTCCCGGAGATCGCCTTTGCGCCCGGTCCGGGCGGCAAGCAGGAGAACGTGGTGCTGGCCGTGCTGGCGGGCAAGTACGACTTCGGCACCATCCGCGAGGGCACGCTGGATGTGCTCAAGGGCCGCATCGACCAGGACCAGATACGCATTCTGGCGCGCACCAGGGCCTACCCCGGCTGGCTCTTCGCCGCGCGCAAGGGCCTGGATGAGCGGGTGGTGGCGAAGATCGCCCAGGCCATGTTCGCGCTGGACACCACGAACGCGGAGCACGCGGCGATCCTTGAGGCGGCGGGCTTGAAGGGCATCATCCCGGCCAGGGACCAGGACTTCGACCCTGTGCGCGAACTCGTGCGCAAGCTCGAACTGAACTAGGGGGCGGCTGGCATGCGGCTCATCTCCCGGCTCAAGTTCCAGACCAAGATCAGCCTCGGCACCTTCCTCATCGTGGTGGCCGTGGCCCTGATGACGGCCATTCCTGTGAGCCGCATGGCCTCCCGGGCCATCATCGGGGAGTCGCGCGGCCGTGGCCTGGCCCTGGCCGAGAACCTCTCCCTGCGCCTGGCCGACGCCATGCTGACCCAGGATCTGCTGCGCATGAAGACCATGGTCGACGAGCTGACCGCGGTGGGCGACGACACCGTCTACGCCTTTGTGCTCGACGATGCGGGCGACGTGCTGGTGCACACCTTCAAGAAGGGCTTCCCCGTTGAGCTCAAGGCCGCCAACCTGGCCGAGGGCAAGGGCGCGCGCGTCCAGTTGCTGGATACCGGCACGGAGCTGGTCTACGACTTCGCCGTGCCGGTGGTCATCTCGGACCGCCGCTTCGGAACGGCCCGCCTGGGCCTCTCGCGCTCCCGCGCCGAGGCCGAGGTCAGGCACCTGCTCTTGACCTTCAGCGGGCTCTCGGTGGCGGCCATGGCCGCGGCCCTGGTGCTCAGCTCCATCTTCGCCCGGCGCGTGGCCCGGCGCATCAATCTCTTGAAGGAATATGCCCAGGAGGTCGTGGGCGGCAATCTGGACATCGAGACGGCCTCCACGCTCAAGAAGAACTGCTGGGAGATCATGGACTGCGGGCGCACCCAGTGCCCGGCCTACGCCAAGCCCCGGCACCGCTGCTGGCACATGCACGGCACCCTGTGCCCGGACTGCGCCCCGGCCGACAGCCAGGGCAAGAAGTCCTGCGTGCGCTGTCCGGTGTTCCGCGAGAACGCGGGCGACGAGATCCAGGACCTGGCCGAGACCTTCGGCATCATGGCCATGACCTTGAAGAAGCAGATCGGCGCCCTGGGCCAGCAGCAGCAGCTCATGCGGACCATTCTGGACGCCACGCCGGACCTGGTCTGCCTGCTGGACGCCGAGGGCCGGTATCTGGCTGTGAACCGGGCCTTTGCCGAGTTCCTGGACAGGAGCGCGGAATCCATCATCGGCCACAGCGAATCCGAGGTCCTTCCGCCGCAGCAGGGGCCGGACCTGGCCCCTGGCCTTGCGCCGGGCTGGGCCCCGGGCTGGGCCCCGATCTGGGCATCAGAGCGCCTGGCGCACACCCGGGCCATCATCGAGTCCGGCCAGGGCGGCCAGGCCGAGGTCAGCGTGCCCGCGCCCCAGGGGCGGCGCTGGTTCCACGAGGTCAACGTGCCCGTGCGCGACGGGGCCGGCAGGGTCCTTGGCGTGCTCAAGACCGCCCGCGACGTCACCGAGGTCAAGCGCATCGAGGAAAAACTTCTGCAATCGCAGAAGATGGAATCCCTGGGCAAGCTGGCGGGCGGCGCGGCGCACGAGATCAACACCCCGCTGGGCATCATCCTGGGCTACGCGCAACTCTTGCAGGACGACGTGCCCGAAGGCGGCCAGATGCTGGAGGACCTGCGCATCATCGAGCGCCAGGCCAAGGCCTGCCGGAAGATCGTGGCCGACCTCTTGGGCTTCTCCCGCCAGCACGAGTCGAGCATGGGCGACATGGACGTCAACGAGTCCATCCGCGAGGTGGCGTCTCTGGTGCGGCACACCTTTGGCCTGGAAAAGGTCGTCATCGAGCTGGACCTGGACGAGAGCCTGCCCGCCATCACCGGCGACCGCGAGAAGATGGGCCAGGTCTGGATGAACCTCTTTAACAACGCCCGCGACGCCATGCCCGGCGGCGGGGTGCTGCGCATCCGCTCCCGGCTGCGCGAAAAGGACGGCATGCTCGCCGTGTCCGTGGCCGACAGCGGCACGGGCATCAGCCCCGAGGACCTGGGCAAGGTCTTTGACCCGTTCTTCACCACCAAGGGCGTGGGCGAGGGCACGGGACTCGGCCTGTCCGTGTCGTTTGGCATCGTGCATAATCACGGCGGCACCATCGAGGCCGTGAGCCCGGCCCCGCCCGAGTTCCGGCCTGCCGAAGATGAAGAAGACACAGACCTAGAAGCTGGCATCGAAACTGGCTGCGATATTGGCGGCGCGGGCGGTCCGGGGACCGTGTTCCACGTGCTGCTGCCCCTGCGCCAGGCCGCCACCGGCGAGGCCGCCAGCCCGGCCCCGCAGCATACGACCACGGCCTAACTAGAAGGAGCATCCGCATGGCCACCATCATCGTCCTCGACGACGTCGCCGACGCCGCCATCATGATCAAGCGCATCCTCTCGCGCCAGGGCCACGTGGTGGAGGCCTTCACCGAGGAGCAGCAGGCCATCGACTTCGTGCGCAAGAACACGGTGGACCTGGCCATCCTGGACATGAAGCTGCTCAAGATGACCGGGGTGGAGGTGCTGGAGGAGCTGAAGAAGATTTCGCCCGCCACCAAGGGCATCATGCTCACCGGCTACCCCACCCTGGAGACGGCCAAGCAGTCCCTGGAGCTCGGGGCCGCGGCCTACTGCGTCAAGCCCATCGACAGGGACGAACTGGAGTCCACCGTGGCGGCCGTGCTCAAGGGCTGACGGGCGCGCGCATGGGCCAGCTGTCGCAGACGCTCACGCGCTGGGGCCGGGCGCTCTTCGCCCCGGCGGAGCGCCTGCGCCTGCGCTACGAGGCGTTCAAGGCCCTGCTGGCTGCGGACGAGGCCAGCCTGCTGCTGGTGGCCGAGTTGGAGGAAATCTTTGCCGGGGCGCGCCAGGTGGACCCGGCCAGGACGCGCTGGCTGTGCGGCCAGTTGTCCGAGGCCGTGGGCGAGGTGGTGGAGCGGCTGCTGGCCATGAATCCCGGGGGCTATGCGGGCCTGCGCGAGGCCTTTGCCAGGGTCCGGGGCAAGGTCCTGGCCAGCGTTCAGGCCAGCCTGCCGCTGTGCCACCCGCACCCGCCGCACTCGCTGCCGGACAGCGCCGGACATTTCCCCGGACTTTCCCCCAGCGTCTTGGTGCTGCCCCTGGCCCAGGCCCTGGGCAGGCAGGACCTGGCCGGAGGCAAGGCGGCCAACCTGGCCGCGGTGCAAAAGGCCGGGCAGCGCGTGCCGCCGGGGCTCGTCATCACCACCGATGCCTTCCGGGCGTTCCTCAGCACCGGCAAGTTGCGGCCCCGTTTGGAGCGGCTGCTGCGCCAGGTGGATCTCTCGCGGCCGGAGCGTCTCGGTCCGCTGTGCCTCGGCATGCGGGCCCTGGTGCTCGGCGCGCAGGTGCCGGAGGAGCTGGCCCAGACCCTGCGTGCGGCTGCGGCCAGTCCGGAGCTCGGCGGCGGCCTCTTGGCCGTGCGCAGCTCCGCCGTGGGCGAGGACGGCGAGCTCTCCTTTGCCGGGCAGTACGCCAGCGAGCTCAATGTGCCCCCGGATGACATCGTGGACGCCTACCGGCGCGTGGTGGCAGCCAAGTACCGCACCAGGGCCGTGACCTACCGCGTACGCTGCGGCCTGCCCGACGACTGTTCGCCCATGGCCGTGCTTCTGCTGCCCATGGTCGACGCGGTCTCGGCCGGGGTGCTGCACAGCAGCGACACCCTCCCGGGCCAGGGCGGGAAGTGTCTGTCGGTCTTTGCCCTGCCGGGCCTGGGCGACGCCCTGGTCTCCGGCAGCGTGGACCCGTGGGTGGCGCGCGTGGCCAGGCGGTTGCCGATGCAGGTGCTGGACGTGTCCGGCGGCACGGGCGTGGAACTCGGCCAGTCGGCGCTCTCCGAGCTGGTGCTGACCGGCCTGGTGCTGGAGTCGGTGTTCGGCAGGCCACAGGAGGTGGAGTGGGCGCTCGACCGGGAGGGGCGGCTCTTCGTGCTGCAATCCCGCACCTACAACGCTGCGCCCGAGGCGCAGCCCGGCGAAGAGGTGGTCCGGCCGGACGGGGCGCAGGATTCCCCTCTGCCGGGCGAGCCGGGCGAAACAGGCGAGAAGATTCTGGCTGAGGGCTTGAGCCCCGTGGCACCGGGCCGGGGCTGCGGGCCGGTGCACCACCTCAAGGGCGCGGCGGATATTCCGCGCATCCCGGCTGGGTGCGTGCTGGTCGTGGATAGCCTGACCCCGGCCCTGGCCCGTTGCGTGGACAGCGTGGCGGCCGTGGCGGCCAGGGTGGGCAGCCGCGCCAGCCACTTCGCCTCTGTGGCGCGGGAGGCCGGATTGCCCGTGGTCTCTGGCCTGGAGGACCTGCGCGCGCGCCTGCCCGAGGGCCTGCTGGTCACTGTTGACGCGACTGGGGCCGCGACTGGGGCCGCGACTGGGGGCCGCATCCTCGTCGGCTGCGCGCAGTCCCTGCTGGAGGGCCCCAGGCGCAGGCAGGGCGTGGAGCGCCAGCGCCTGGCGGAGCGCTTCGCGGACCTGGCCCGGCAGACCTGCCACCTCGCGCTCACGGACCCCGAAGCCCCGGCCTTCGCCCCGGCTGGCTGCGCCTCCCTGCACGACCTGGTGCGCTTTTGCCACGAGAAGGCCGTGGCCGAGATGGTCGGGCTGGGCGAGGCGGAGGATTCCGACAGGTCGGGCCGGGGCCTGGGCAAGGCCCGGCGGCTGCGCTCGGACCTGCCGCTGTCGCTCTATCTATTGGACCTGGGCGGCGGGCTTGAGCCGGCTGCCCGCAGCGATCAGGACATCGCGCCAGAGGGCGTGGCCAGCCTGCCCATGCAGGCCCTGTGGCAGGGCCTGGCCCGCTCCGGCGAGCCCTGGCGGGACACGGGGTTCTCCTGCGACTGGCAGGAGTTCGACCGCATCAGCGCCGGCATCTTCCGCAAGGACTCGCGCCTGCTGGCCAGCTACGCGCTCCTGTCCGCCGATTACCTGCACCTGCTGGTGCGCTTCGGCTATCATTTCGCGGTGCTGGACAGCCTGTGCGGGCCGAGGGCCGAGGCCAACTACGTGGCCTTCCGCTTCAAGGGCGGCGGCGGGCTGCCGGAGCAGCGGCTGCTGCGCATCGGGTTCATCACCCAGGTGCTGAGCGCAGGCGGTTTCGAGGTACGGGTGCGCGGGGATATGCTCGATGCCCGGCTCTCCCGCGCCGAGGCCGGGGCAGTCCAGAGCGCCCTCGTCCTTCTGGGCCGCCTGCTGGTGCGCACGCAGCGCATGGACATGGGGCTTGCCGACGAGGCCCAGGCCAGCCGACTGGCCGAGGAATTTCTGGCCGCCAGCAAGGATGCGCCATGACGAAGCAGCAGCGTGGCGAAATAAGACGGAATTTGCTTGCAGGAAACCGGAGGCGGGCATGAGCGAGGAGACACACGGGCACCCCCTGACCTGGATCACGGACTATCTGGCCGTGGGGCCGGCGCCCATGTCCTTCGCCGCCCTGGACGACCTGCGCGGCCAGGGCGTGCGGTGCATCCTGAACCTCTGCGCGGAGTTCACGGACCTGCACGTCATCGAGGCTGAGCAGGGCTTCGAGGTCTACCACCTGCCCATCGAGGACGAAGAGGCCCCGGACCTGGCCGAGCTGGACAAGGCGCTCGACTGGCTGGACGAGGCCATCTACCTGGGCAAGAAGGTGTTCATCCACTGCCGCCACGGCATCGGGCGCACGGGCACGGTGCTCAACGCCTACATCCTGCGCCGGGGGCTGGGGCACCGCAGGGCCTGGCTCAAGCTGCGCAGCTTGCGCTCGCAGCCAGCCAACTTCCGGCAGTGGCGCATGGTGCGGCGCTACGGCAAGGGCGCTGTGCCGCTCACGGTGCGGCCGCCCACGCTGGAGCACAAGAGCTTCCTGAACCTGGAGCCGTTTTACGACGACTACCGGGCGCTGGTCCGAAAGGTCGAGGACGCCTGCGCCGCGCAGGGCGCTTCGTTGGAGCGCTGCGGCCAGGGGCACACGCGCTGCTGCCGGGCGGCCTTTGACATGACCCTGGTGGAGGCCGTGCACCTGAACGCCCGCGTCAACGCCTTGCTGACCAGGGAGGACCGCAAGGCGGCCATCGACCGCTCCGCGGAGGAGCAAGCCTCCACCGCAGACGCGAGTTGCCCGCTGTTGCAGGGCAGGATCTGCAAGGTCTTTGTCGACCGGCCCCTGCGCTGCCGCCTCCACGACCTGCCGCAGGACGAGGCAGAGCGCCTGGAGACGGAGCTTGCTTCCGCCCTGGCCAAGGCCTCGCGGGAGATACACCAGGCCCTGACCGGCCAGTTTCTGCCCGAGGGCTTCCCGCGCTTCAGCGTGGCCGAGGCCGTGTCCGGGCGCTACGTGCAGGTCTTCTTCGACTGGCAGCGCAAGCGCCTCAAGCCCTGAGCCCCTTAACTTCCCATGACAAAGCCCCTCCCGGCGACGCGCGCTGGGAGGGGCTTGTTCTCTGCGGGCCGTGGCCCGATGTTGTCGTGTTCGGCTAGCCCTCGACGCGGCGCACGCTGACGAAGTGCTCCTGCATGCACACGCCGCCGCCGCCCTTGTCCCAGTTGTCCAGGCCGCCGGGCATCAGGTCGTTGTCCGACACGCCCCGGCCCTTGGCCCGGCTCTCCACCGGCAGGGTGTGCCCGAAGCCGTGCACCATGAACACCGCCTCCGGGTGGATGAATTCCGTGACAAAGGCGCGCAGCTGGCCACCTTCGCCCCTGGTCGAAAGGACCTCCACCAGATCCATGTGCTCGATGCCCAGCGCCTTGGCCCGGGCCTTGTTCAGCCAGAGCACGTTCTCGGGCATGAGCTCGAACAGCAGCGGGTTATTGACCGTATGCCCCTGGGTGTGCAGCCCGCAGCGCCCGAAGGTGATGCGGAACTGGTCCTTGGGCGGGCTGGCGGGCGAGACGTAGGGCGGCAGGGAGGGGACACCCGCCTTTTCGAGCTTCTCCGAGATGAACTCGACCTTGCCCGAGGGGGTCTTGAAGGCCACGGGCTTGTACGTGGGCTTGGGAGCCAGCTCCACGAAGCCCTTGGCCGCGAAGTCCTCGACGCTGACGCCGGTGCCCTCAAGCTGCTTGGTCCAGAGTTCCTCTGGCGTGTCCACGGCCAGGGGGTCCATGCCCAGGCGCTTGGCCAGTCCGGCGATGATCTCCCAATCGGCCTTGGTGTCGAAGCGCGGCTGCATGGCCCGCTGGCGCAGGAAGAACTGCGGCTTGAGCCCGCCCTTGCTGGCCACGAGGCTCTCGCGCTCCAGGTAGGTGCTCATGGGCAGCACCACGTCGGCGTTCCAGGCCGTGTCCGACCAGGTGAAGGTGATGGCCACCATGAGCTCCAGCTTCTCCCACAGCTTCTTCACGGCCGCCGGATCGGGGAAGCCCATGAGCGGGTCGTGGCGGTGCACGATGTACGCCTTGATGGGATACGGCTTGCCAGAGGCGATGGCCTCAAAGGCCAGGTTAACCAGGCCCGGACCGGCGTCGAAGTGCGTGCGGCCCTCGGCCCAGCCTGCGCCGTCCACGCGCTTGGCCTCGGGCTTCGGGAACAACTCCACCAGCTGCTTCAGGCCCTTGCGGCCCACGTCTCCGGCCTTGCAGGACAGCGGCAGGCCGCCTTTGGCCCCGATGGCGCCCATGAGCGCGTTGATGATGTAGGCCGTGCGGCAGACGTGGAAGCTGTCGCCGTAGCGCGCAACCATCCAGCCCGGATGCCAGATGACCGAGGGCGCGGCCTTGGCGAACTGGCGCACGAAGGTGCGGATGGCCTCGGCGCTGGCCCCGGTCTCCTTCTCGGCGAATTCCGGGGTGTACGGCTCGATGAATTCCTTCAGCAGTTCGAAATCCTTCAGCCATTCCTTGACGAACTTGCGGTTGTAGAGCTTCTCCTTGACGATGACGTTGATCACCGCAAGGTTGAAGGCGTAGTCCGTGCCTGGGCGCAGGAGGAAGAAATGGTCGGCCTTGGCGGCGGGCACGTTGGCCCGGATGTCGATGACCGTGAGTTTGCATCCGGCATCGCGGGCATCCATCAGGTCGTTGACTTCCTTGACGTTGATGCCTTCCAGGATGTTGCGCGTCTGGAGCACCACGTGGCGGGCGTTCTTCAGGTCGTAGACCAGCTCCTTGCGGCCGCAGCCGAACACGGACAGGCACGCGTGCTGCACGTTGCGCGCGCAGGAGGTGTCATGGTTGCAGTAGTTCGGCGAGCCGAAGCCGCGCACGAAGGCCTTGGAGAGGTCCATGTACGGGCCGCCGCGGTCGGACCAGAGCAGGGCCTCGGGCCCGTGCTTCGCCTTGATGTCTTTGAGCTTGTCGGCCACGTAGTCAAAGGCCTCGTCCCAGGTGGCGACGCGCCACTTGCCCTCGCCGCGCGCGCCCACGCGGATGAGCGGGGTCTGGGGGCGCTCGTCGTCGTAAAGCAGGGCCGGACCGGCGGCGCCGCGCGCGCACAGCGCGCCTTTGAGCCCGGGGGCGTGGGGGTTGCCGAAGACGCTTGTCACCCGGCCATCCACAACGTCCACGGCAACGGGACAACGCACGCTGCACATGCCGCACACGCTGAAGACCTGTTTGCTATCCATTGACGACCTCCTGAGGCGATTCTTGGTACGCACTTTGAGCGTATACCCCCCTTACTACAGGTCGCGTAAAATTGCTAGTGGCTTGCGTGTAAACCCCGTGATGCCGGGGAAAATCGTACGATTTTTACTATCCACCTGTTAAGGTAGAATATTCTTTGTATGGGAAAAAAAGAACGAGCTCGTGGCGGCTATTGACAGCGGGCCTTGCTTTATGATTTATACTTTTAACACAAACATACCATTAAGGGGTATGCTGCGGCTGGGCAATCCCGAGTCACATGTAAAGCCAGGAGAAGTGCATGAGCATTTACCGCATCGCGCTGAACCCCAACCGTTGCATTGGATGCAAATCCTGCCTGGTGCATTGCAACGTCAAGAACAACCTGCCTCCGGGAGTATCTCTGAACCGCATCAAGGCGCTTGGTCCTTTTAGCGGCCCGGATGGAAGCCCACGCATGGAGTTCGTTTATCAGAATTGCCTGCAGTGCGACGAGCCGTTCTGCGTCAAGGTGTGTCCCTCCGGTTCGCTTACTAAACGTGCGGAGGACGGCCTCATCAGTCTCAACATGGAGACCTGCATCGGCTGCCACCGTTGCGAGAAGGCCTGCCCCTGGGACGTTCCGGTTTTTCTGGAGGCCCTGGGCAAGACCACGAAATGCGACTACTGCCTGGACCGCCTTGAGCGGGGGCTTGACCCGGCCTGCGTCACCGGCTGCACCTCAAAGGCCCTGACCTTTGTGCGGCCTGCAAAATAACACCGCAACCGGCGCTGCAGGCGCTGGAGCATACTTTCTAACCCCTATCAAACAGGAGGAGCACGGCCCATGAACAAACGTTCCCTCATTGTCAGCGCCATCGCTGCATTGTCTCTGTGTCTGTGGCTCGGCATCGCCGTGGCCCAGCAGGCTCCGGCGACCCCCGCCGCTGATGCGGCCAAGGCCGCAGGCGCTGTCGCTGGCGAGGCGGCCAAGACCGTCGACGCCGCCGCAGCCGATGCTGCCAAGGCCGTGGACGGCGCTCCCGTGAGCAAGCTGGCCGCTGCCATCGCCAAGGCCCCGCGCGGCACGGAAAAGGGCATGATCGACGAGTCCAAGCCCGCGGGCTTCCTCGGCATCCCCGGCGCGCCCACCGTCAATCCGATCCTGGCCTTCTGCTGGGCCGTGTGGGTAGGCTGGATCTTCTCCACCGTGGGCGCCTTCGGCGGCGTCATGGCTGGCGTGGGCCACATGAGCGTGTTCGGCTTCGGCAGCTACGCTGGCGGCCTGAAGAAGGCTGCCCCGGACCTGGGCAAGATCGTCACCGACTCCATCAAGGCCTCCAACCAGTTCCTGGTCGGTACCTCGGCCGCCATCAGCTCCTTCAACTACCTGAAGATGGGCCGTCTGGTGCTGCCGCTGGCCATCAGCCTGGGCCTGGGCTCGCTCATCGGCGCGTATGGCGCTGCCGCCCTGTCCGCCGGCAAGCTCGACTTCAAGTCCTACCAGGGCTACTTCGGCCTCTTCGTCCTGGTTCTGGGCTGCTACCTGCTCTACGAAATGACCCCCGGCGCCCAGACCAAGAAGAAGACCGCCAAGGAGGCCGCCCGCGCCTTTGAGGACGCCGTCAAGAAGCTGAAGAGCGGCGAATCCGTGGATGAGTCCAAGCTTGGCCTGCACATCAACAAGTTCAACCTGTCCACCTGCGAGTTCGTCTTCTACGGCGTGCCCTTCAAGTTCAACCCGCTGATCCCCTTCCTGGGCGGTATCTGCATCTCCGCCGTGGCGGCCTTCCTGGGCGTCGGCGGCGGCTTCCTGCTGGTGCCCTTCCTGACCAGCGTGACCCAGCTGCCCATGTACCTGGCCGCTGGCACCTCCGCCCTGGCCGTGCTCGTGAGCATGGTCACCAGCATCATCACCCTGATGACCAAGGGTACCCCCATCGAGTGGACCCTCATCGGCACCGAGCTGGTGGGCATCACCGTGGGCTCCATCATTGGCCCCATGACCTCCAAGTACCTCTCCGACAAGCTCATGAAGCGCATCTTCATCGCGCTTTCGTTCTACATCGGCGTGGGCTACCTGCTGGCCGGCTTCGTCGGCTACAAGATCCCCGGCGTCTAGACGCCAGCACATCCTGGCCGGGCTCCTACGGGGGCCCGGCCTTTTTCGACCGAGCGTCCACCATGACCCCCTTCCAAGCCGTCGACAACTTCCTGATCATCCCCTTCCGCGTGTTCTCGAACCCCGAGGCCGGGTTCTACTTCGGCATAACGGTGCTGGCCTTTTTCAGCGCGGCGCTCGGCTGGGGCAGCAAGGCCCTCGTGGCCTATGCGAACCGGGTCCGCCGCAAGCAGGAGGACGGCGAGGCCACGCGCCGCAGCGAGTTGTCTTTCCAGGCCCTGCAGATGCAGGACAAGGAGGCCTACCTGGCCCAGAACAATCTGGCCCAGGAGCACTACGGGAACTCCCTGGCCCTGTCCGCCGGGCGCGGAGCCGCGCTGCTCTGGCCGGGCATCGTCGCCCTGGCCTGGCTGTCCATTCGTTTCGAGGGCGTGCCTGCGCCCTATCTCTGGGCCAGCGCCGGGCCCGTCACCGTTTTTTTTCCTCCGTACATTCTTGCCCTGTGGGCGCTCTCGCGCCTCGGCCCCAAGACTCCCCACAGCCCCTTCACGGCCTGACGCGCCATTTCCACAGCGGTCCACAGGCGGGCTGCCGCGCCTTGTGCGCCATTTTGCGCGCGAAATGGCGGGGCCACCCGGCGCCTGACGATTGTGAATCCATGCGCAGACGTTGCGGGCCGTGGCAAGAAAGGATACAGGCCTAGTTTCTGCGCCAACCCCGGAGCTGAACCTTTAGTCCTTCACGGCGTTGCAACAAACAAGGAGCCCTGACGCGTGCGCATCGCGGACCTGATACCAACACGCAAGCCATTTTTGTCGCTGGAGTTTTTCCCGCCCAAAGATCGCGACACCTGGCCGAAATTTTTCGAAGAGGTCGAGAAGCTCAAGGTCCTCGATCCGCTCTTCGTTTCCGTCACCTATGGCGCGGGCGGCGGCACCCAGTCCAACACGCTCGACATCGTCACGCGCCTGAAGAACGACCTGGGTCTTGAACCCATGGCGCACCTGACCTGCGTGGGCGCCTCAAGCGAGGCCCTGCACGGGTTTCTCAAGGCCATCACCGAGGCGGGCATCCAGAACGTGCTGGCCCTGCGCGGCGATCCGCCAAAGAACGTGGAGAACTTCTCCTTCGAGGGCCAGGAGTTCCGCCACGCCTCGGACCTGGTGGAGTTCATCGGCCGGCACTACCCGGACATGGGCATCGGCGTGGCGGGCATTCCCACCATGCACCCTGAATCGGCCAGCCTGACGGACGACCTCAAATGGCTGAAGCACAAGGTGGACGCGGGCGGACAGTTCGTGGTCACCCAGCTGTTCTTTGAGAACGATTTGTATCTGAAGTACGTGGAGCGCCTGCGCAAGCTGGGCGTCAACGTGCCGATCCTGCCGGGCATCATGCCCATCTTGAGCATGAAGTCCGCCGAGTTCATCGCCAGCCTCAATGGCCGCGAAGTGTTCGGCGGGTTTTACGAGACGCTGGAGGCGGCCTTTGCCCGCGGCGGCGACGCAGCCGTGCGCGAACTCGGACTCGCCCATGCCACCAGCCAGGTCCAGGGGCTTCTCGACGCGGGAGTGCTGGGCGTGCATCTGTACACGCTCAACCGCGCCGAGGCGTGCTTGTCCATCATGAACAACATCAGCATCCGTTAAACGGGGGAAGGCTAATCATGAGCGCGAAGAATCCGAAAGTTGCAGTGGTCGGCGCCACGGGCGCCGTTGGCCGTGAGATGCTTGAAGTGCTGGCCCAGCGCCAGTTCCCGGCCTCCGAAATCGTTCCCTTCGCCTCCTCGCGCTCGGCGGGGGGCAAGGTCGAGTACGCCGATGGCGAGCTCACCGTGCTTGAGCTGAAGGAAGACTCCTTCGCCGGGTTCGACCTGGCCCTGTTCTCCGCTGGCGGCTCCACCTCCGAGAAGTTCGCCCCGCTGGCCGCCAAGGCGGGCTGCGTCGTGGTCGACAACTCCAGCGCCTGGCGCATGGACCCCACCTGCCCGCTGGTGGTGCCGGAGGTCAACCCGCATGACCTGGAATGGCACAAGGGCATCATCGCCAACCCCAACTGCTCCACCATCCAGATGGTGGTGGCCCTAAAGCCCCTGCATGACGAGGCCAAAATCAAGCGCATCGTGGTCAGCACCTACCAGGCCGTGAGCGGCACCGGCCAGAAGGCCATCGTGGAGCTGGAGACCCAGACCGCGCGCCTCATGAACGGCCAGGAGGTCATCCCCCAGGTGTATCCCTACCAGATCGCGTTCAACTGCCTGCCGCAGATCGACGTGTTCATGGAGAATGGCTACACCAAGGAAGAGATGAAGATGGTCAACGAGACCAAGAAGATCATGGGCGACGACTCCATCCGCGTCACCGCGACGACCGTGCGCGTGCCCGTGTTCTACAGCCATTCCGAGTCCGTGAACATCGAGACCGAGGAGAAGCTCACCGTCGAGGACGTGCGCCGGATCCTCTCCCAGGCCCCGGGCATCGTGGTGGCCGACTATCCGGAGAAGAAGATCTACCCCATGCCCATCGACGCCGCCGGACAGGACGACGTGTTCGTGGGCCGCATCCGCGAGGACGAGTCCATCGACAACGGCATCAACCTGTGGATCGTGTCCGACAACATCCGCAAGGGCGCAGCCCTGAACGCCGTGCAGATCGGCGAGGAGCTCATCCGCCGCAACCTGCTGCGCGTGCCCAAGTAGCGTCAACAAAAGGAGCACGCATGCGCGTCGCCAATTCCATAGAGTACCTTGAGGCCATGCTGGAGGCCATCCGGCCCGGCACCGAAGAAGTGCTCGCGTTCTACGACCACCGCATCGGGGTCATCGGCACCGACCCGAAGCTCATGCTCATGCCCTGGGACGACCATCTGGTGCATCGGGGCGACGGCGTGTTCGAGACCATCAAGTACGTGGGCCGCAAGCTCTACCAGCTGGACCCGCACCTGCGGCGCATGAAGCTCTCCTGCCAGGCCATCCACCTGGAGCCGCCGTGCTCCTGGTCCGAGCTCAAGCAGGCGCTCATCGAGGTGGCCAGCGCGGGCAACGAGCCCGACGGCCTCATCCGCATCCTCTTGGGGCGCGGGCCGGGCGGCTTCGGCATCGACCCCTACGAGAGCCCGGTGCAGAGCCTGTACCTGGTGGCCTACCGCATGCACGAGAAGCCCGAAGCCTACTTCGACAAGGGCGTCACGGCGTTCCGCACGTCCATTCCGGCCAAGCAGGCCTGGATGGCCACGGTGAAGACCACCAACTACCTGCCCAACGTGCTCATGAAGCGCGAGGCCATCAAGGGCGGTTTCGACTTCCCCTTCTGCTTCGACGACAAGGGCTTCCTGGCCGAGGGCGCCACCGAGAACATCTGCCTGGTGGACGAGAGCGGGCGGCTGGTCATCCCGGAGTTCACCAACTCCCTGGCTGGCACCACGCTCATGCGCGCCGTGGACCTGGTGAAGGACGAGCTGGACATCATCTTCAAGGGCGTCACCGAAGACGAGATCTTCAACGCCCACGAGGTCATGATGGTCGGCACCAGTTTCGACTGCGTGTCCGTGGTGCGCTACAACAACAAGCCCATCCACGACGCCAAGCCGGGCCCGGTGAGCCGCCGCATCCGCGCGCTGCTCCAGGCCGACCTGGCGCTCAGCGGCACGCCGTTCTAACCCGCGCAAGCCCGCAAAAAGACAACGCCCGGTCCCCCTGTTTGGGAGGCCGGGCGTTATTTCTTGTTGCGTGTACGTTGGCGTGCTTGGCGGTAGGGGTGTTAATTCGTCAAACCGCGCAGGCTTTGGAGACGGTACTTGCCGACCTGCTCCCTGCGCAGCCTGAGCCAGCGGCTCACGGCCACCATGGCCCACACCAACACCCCCAGGCCGAGGGGCCAGGCCCCCTGCACGAACCCGTAGACCGAACCCAGGCCGCAGGACCCGGCAAAGGCCAGAACGAACCAGGGGCTCCTGTCTTCCAGGCTGTGGCACAGGAGCATCAGGCTCACGGCCACCAGCCCGAAAAGCGTCAACGTGTCCACGTAACCCCCGCCATGTCGGCTCCCGCCGCTCCTAGCTTTCTGTGTCGCCGATGGTGCGCACGCAGACGAGCTGCTCCCAGGCGTAGTAGGTGTTGATCATCTCTTTGCCTTTGGTCTCGCTCAGGCGCAGGAAGTCCTCGCCCAGGAAAACGGTGGCCATCTCGTAGATGCGGCCCTCGTTGACCTGGATCTTGATGCCCTTGCGCAGTTTGCGCGAGAGGGTGCCGTGGACCGGCATGGACGCGTATTCGAACACTTTTTCCCACGTGGCTCTGGTCATGTGGCCTCCTTATGAGTCGGGTTACAGGGGTTGTGGCAGCCTTTCTCAGCAGCCGTCGCCCGTGCCGCAGCAGGACTTGCCGAGGCCGCCGCGCCGGGCCTTGAGGGCCTCCAGCCGGGCTATGCCGTCCTCGCCGAAGGCCAGGGCCAGGGCGTCCTCGATGAATCCGGAGCAGGCCGCGGGCATGGTGCCGCGCTCGGTCAGGATCTTGCGCGGGGCGTCGCCCAGAGCGTTGACCAGCACGGCCCGGCAGTCGGACAAGAGCTTGGCCAGGTCCTCCCAGCGCGAGGGGCCGCAGCCAGCGGACGGGGCCTGGCGTTCCTCCACAAGGCGGAAGCCGCCGTTCTCGGCCAGTCCCCAGATCTGGAAGCGCTTGGCCTCGCCCAGGTGCAGGTTCACCAAGAGGCCCTCGCGGGTGGCCACGGCCACGTAGGGCCGGTCGTCCTGGGCCTTGGGGGCCATCTTGCTGCACGCGGAAAGGACGCCGCCAAGCTCGGTGGAGCGGTCGTTGCACAAGAGGCCCACGGCGTCGGCGCGGCAGCGGCGGCAGTGGGTCATCTGCGACACCAGCGGTCCGGCCTCGGCGCGCAGGGCGTTTATCTGCTCCTTGCTCGGCTCGATCAGGTCGCCAAAGGGCGTGCCCTCGGTGGGGAACATGGGCATGAGGTTCTGCAGGTCCACGCCAAGCTCGTTTGCCTTCTTGGCCACGGCCAGGATGTGGTGGTCGTTGACGCCGGGAATGACGATGGTGTTGACCTTCACGGCCAGTCCGCGCGCCTTGAGGCCTGCGATGGCTTCCAACTGGCGGCTGAGGATGAGCTCGGCGGCGTCCTGGCCCCGGTAGACCACGTTGCCGTCGCGCACCCAGGAGTAGATCTTGGCGCCGATGGCCGGGTCGATGGTGTTCAGCGTCACCGTGGCGTGGGTCACGCCCAGCTCCGCCAGGTCGTCCAGGTACTCCGGCATGGCCAGGCCGTTACTGGACAGGCAGAAGAGCATGTGCGGGTATTCCTTGCGGATGAGCCGCATGGTCTCCAGCGTCTCCGCCGGGTTGGCCATGGGGTCGCCGGGCCCGGCGATGCCGATGACTGTGATGCGCGGCTCCTTGTCCAGCACTTGGCGGGTGTATTCCAGCGCCTGGAAGGGCTTCAGGATGCCGCTGGTGACGCCCGGGCGCGACTCGTTCACGCAGTCGTACTTCCTGTTGCAATAGTTGCACTGGATGTTGCACTTGGGCGCCACCGGAAGATGCACGCGGCCGCAGGAGCCGGACGATTCCTTGTTGAAACAGGGGTGCTTGACGGACTTCGGGTCGACAACGGCGGAGGGGGCGGGGGAGATGATGGTCTGCATGTTCGGCTCCTTTTCCAGTGACGAGAGCTAGAGGTATCCGTAGCCGATGTCGGAATCGTTCTGCTTCTTTTCCAGGACGAGATTCACCAGGCGGTCGAAGAGGCTCTGCGCGCCCCGGTAGCCCAGGTGCAGCAGGCGCTGGCCGCCGAAACGGTCGTGGATGGGGAAGCCCACCCGCAGAAGCGGGATGTTCCACTCGCGCGCGGCCCGCTGGCCCTTGCTGTGGCCCACCAGCAGGTCCGGGGCGAGGGTCTTGGCCTCTTCCACGATGTCGAAGAAGTCCGCGCCCTCCCGGATTATGGGCATCTCGCGCAGCACGGAGCCGCAGGCAGCCTCGATGTGCGCGGCCAGGTTGCGGTTCTTCGCGCCCGTGGCCACCAGCACCGGCTTGACGCCGATCTCGGCCAGGAAGCTGGTCAGCCCGATGCACAGGTCCTCCTCGCCGTAGACCACGGCCTTGAGGCCCGACACGTACTTGTGGCCGTCCACCAGGGAGTCGATGTAGCGGCCGCGCTCCAGCAGCAGGTCGCGTGGGGCCTCGAAGCCGGTGATGGACTTGAGCGCCGCGAACAGCGCGTCGGTCTCGCGGATGCCCATGGGCAGGCCCAGGCGGAACAGCGGGGTGTTGAAGCGCTCGGCCAGCGAGGTTCCGGCGGTGTCCTGGGTCGAGATGGCGCGGCCAAGCTCGATGGAGGCCCGCGCGCCGGACATGGCCCTAATGTCGGCCACGCTCGTTCCGCCCGAGGGGATGTTCTCGTATTCCAGCAGGGCCGGGGCATCCAGCGTCTCGGAATAGTCGGGCAGGAGGATGGGCTCCACGCCGAAGCCGCGAACGATCTCCTTCAGGTGGCGGATGTCCGCCGGGCTGACCATGCCGCTGAACAGGTTCACGCGGGAGTTGGCAGGGGCCTTCTCCACACAAAGCTGGTCGGCGATGGCCTTGACCGCGCCGTGGAAGCCGTCCATGTGCGTGCCGGAGTAGCTCGGGGTGGACACGTGCACCAGGTGGGCCAGGGGCAGGTCCTTGAACTCCTCGCGGAACTCGATGAGCAGACGGGCCACGTCGTCGCCGATGGTCTCGGTGAGGCAGGTGGTGGCCACGCCGATGACGCCCGCGCCGTACTTCTGCATGGCGTTGAGCAGCCCCTTCTTGAGGTTCGGGCCGCCGCCGTAGATGGCGTTCTTTTCGCCCAGCGCCGAGGACGCGATGTCCATGGGCTCCCGGAAATGGCTGATGATGTAGCGGCGCATGTAGGTGGCGCAGCCCTGGGAGCCGTGCAGGAAGCTCACCGCGTTCTCCACGCCCTTGAAGGCCAGGGTGGCGCCAAGCGGCGTGCACAGCTTGCAGGCGTTGGTGGTGGAGACGTTGCTCGGGCCCTTGTAGTCGTTGCCCGGGCTGTCGATGACGTTTCTGCCGGCGACGTGGTTCAGGACGGTCGTGTCGTTCATGGCCTATGCCTCCTCGCCCGCGTTGCTGGGGGCCGCGCTGTTCTGAAGCTCACGCCGGGGCACGAATTGCCAGATGGGGCTCATGACCGAGGCGTGGATCTCCTTGGCGAAGTTCAGCATGCCGACGAAGCCTTCCAGCGCGATCTTGCGTTCGTGGTTGTGGTCGCAGAAGCCCACGCCCAGCTTGAAGGCGATGGGCCGCTCCTTCACGCCGCCCACGAACACGTCCACGTCCTTCTCCTTGATGAAGGCCGAGAGCTCCAGCGGGTTGGCGTCGTCCACCACGATGGTGCCGGGCGCGCAGATGGCGGCCAGCTCGCGGTAGTCCTCCTCGGTGCCGGTCTGGGAGCCCACGATGACCACCTCCATGCCGAGGTGCCGGAAGGCCTTGACCAGGGAGAAGGCCTTGAAGCTGCCGCCCACGTAGACGGCGGCCTTCTTGCCCTCCAGGTCGCGGCGGAGCTCCTTGAGCTGCGGCATGAGCACCGCCAGCTCCTCGCGCACCAGCTTGCTCGTGCGCTCCATGATGCCTGCGGCGAGCTCCGGCTGGGTCAGCTCGAAATGCTCGGCAATGGCGTACAGGCTCTCGGCCACGTCCTCGATGCCGATCCAGGACACGCGCAGGAAGGGGATGCCGAAGTCGTCGCGCATCATCTTGGCCAGGTCCTGGGTGGAACCGGAGCACTGCACGATGTTCAGCCCGGCCCCGTGCGCCCGGCGGAGGTCGTCCACCCGGCCGTCGCCGGTGATTCCGGCCACGGTCTGGATGCCCATGCGGCTCAGGTAGTCCTTGATGATCCAGGTCTCGCCCGCGAGGTTGAAGTCGCCCATGATGTTCACGGACAGCTTCGAAATGTCGGAGGTGTCGCCGGTGCCGACCAGCGTGCGCATGGCCTTGCACGCGGCCAGGTAGCCCTCGCGCTTGTTGCCCTTGAAGCCTTCGCTCTGCACCGGGATGACCGGGATGCCGTGACGTGCGCTGGCGGCCTTGCACACGGCGGCCAAATCGTCGCCGATGAGGCCCACGATGCAGGTGGAGTAAACAAAGGCGGCCTTTGGCTCGTAGCGCGGGATGAGCTCGTCCAGCGCCTTGGCCAGCTTCTTCTCGCCGCCGAAAACCACGTCCAGCTCCTGCAGATCGGTGCTGAAGGACAGGCGGTGCAGCTCCGGGCCGCTTGAGAGCGAGCCGCGGATGTCCCAGGTGTAGGCCGCGCAGCCGATGGGCCCGTGCACCAGGTGCAGGGCGTCGGCGATGGGGTAGAGCACCACGCGCGAGCCGCAGAACACGCAGGCGCGCTGGCTCACGGCCCCGGCCAGCGAGTCGCGGTTGCAGGCCATGGAGAAGTCGCCTTCTCCGATGCGGTGGATCTGGTCCCTTCTTTCCTCAAAAATGGCCACGTGCTCTTCAGGGCAGGTGATGACCTCGGGTGTGATGGCCTTGGCTGTCTCGGTCATGGTGGACTCCCTTATCCCGCGCTGCCCTAGGGCAGGGTGCGCCGCAGGCAGACGAGGTTGGTGGGCGTGAAGCCGCAGGCGCGGTAGAAGGCGTGGGACGGCGCGTTGCCCTTGTCGGCCAGGAGCTGCAGGCGCGTGGCGCCCAGGCGCAGGCCCCAGGCTTCGATGCGCGCGAGCAGGGCGCGGCCGATGCCCTGGCCACGGGACTCGGGCCGGACCACGACGTCTTCCACCAGGAGCGCCGGGCCGCCCTCGGCGGTGGAGATGACCACCTGGGCAGTGGCCATGCCGACCACCACGCCAGCCCCTTCCCCTGGGATGGTGGCCACGAGCACCAGGCGGTTCTTGGCGCCCTCAAGCATCTGCAAGAGGCCGTCACGCTGCCGCCGCGCATCCACCGCAAAGTCCGCCTCCAGGGTGAAGAGCAACCCCAGAAGGTCGACCAGGGCGTCCAGGTCGGTGGTGCGGGCTTCGCGGAGGGTGCAGGCGGCGGTCATGAAATGCTCCTCAGTTGGTCAGGACTAGGACAACAGGTACTCGGCGGCGGGCTCGCCGGATTCCAGGCCGTCCAGGATGGCGTCGATGGCTTCTTCGCTGTTCACGCCCTTGAACCAGAGGTTGTCGGGCTGGATCACCAGGATGGGGCCCTTTTCGCACTGCTTGAGGCAACCGGTGGTGGCCACCTGCACGTCCAGGCCGCGGTCCAGGATGCCTTCCTCGATGTATTGCAGCAGGCCCAGGCCTTCGGTGCCCTTGTGGCAGATGCCCTTGGGCTCCTTGCCGAGGCGGAAGCTCTGACAGACCAGGATGAGTTTTTCGGGCAGCGCCATGGTGATGCTCCTTGAAGCTTGAGGTTATTGTTTCGTTTGTATCAGACAGTGATATTGGGCTCAGTCAGCTTTCACACGTTTCTTGCCGTTTTTTTTTCCGCCGCCGAACAGGGCGTCCACTGCGGATTGGACGTCGGCCTCGGTGGTCATGACCGTGATGCCGCGCTCGGAGAGCACCTTGCGGGGGTTCTGGCCCACGCTGGAGGCCAGGATGGCGAAGCAGTCGGACAGGGTGTCGGCCAGGGCGTTCCAGCGCGCGTCGCCCGTGCCGGAGCCCGTGGCCACCGGCTCCGGGGCGTCGCGGGTGCACAAAAGGCTCGGCAGGCCGTCGCGCTCGCGGGGGCCGTAGATCAGAAAGCGGATGGCCTGGCCCAGGTGCAGGTCGACCTCAAGCCCGCCGGAGCTGGCCACGGCCACGTTGGGGCGACCGGGCGCGGGCTTGGGCAGGGCCGGGTTCTGGAGGTCCAGCACTGCGGCGGCCCCGGCGTTTTCAACCCAGGTGATGTCCTGGCCGCAGGGGTCGGCCTCGGGCACCAGGGCGATGATCCGCGCGGCGGTGGCGCGCAGCTCGGCCAGGCGTTCGGGCGCCAGCGGGGGCAGGGCCGGGGTCTCCAGCTCCTCGGCCAGGGCGTCGGGCAGCTCGGCGGGCTTGCTGCCGCAGCTGGAGGACGTGGCGCAGGAGGAACACTTCACAGGCGTGCAGGGCACGCTGTCGCAACCGCAGGAGCTGGCGGCCAGAACCGGGGCGGCCGGGGTGAAGGGCAGCACGGCCAGCATGTCCGCGCCAAGGGACGCCACGATGCTCGCCACGTCGGGCACGTGGTCTTCGTTGATGCCCGCGTACACGGTCATGTTGACCTTGACGAAGAGTCCGGCCTCGCGAAAGAAGCGGATGGCCTGGGCCTGGGAGTCCACGAGCATGCGGCAGGCCTCGGGCAGGGGCAGGGTGCGCTTGCCGGGACGAATCCAGGCGAAAAGCTTTTCCACGATGACCGGGTCCACCGCGTCCACCAGCAGCGTCACCTGCGAGACACCGGCCGCGGCGAGCTGGCCGGCCAGTTCGGCGATGGTGGTGTCCTGGGGGCACAGGCCGATGGTGGTCAGGCTCAGGGCCAGCTCCGGGTGCGCGGCGCGAACGGCGCGCAGGGTCTCAAGGGTCGTGGCCGGGTCGGCCAGGGGGTCGCCGGGGCCGTTGATGCCAACGGTGGAAAGCTTCACGCCGCCGTCCGTGGTGTCGGCCAGCACGCGGTCCAGCCACTGGCAGACGTCGCGGGGGGAAAGGGCGCGGCCCGGCGTCTCGGGCTCGCCGAAGCGGCGGCGCACGTTGGTCTTGGCTGCCACGGGCAGGTAGATGCTCCCGCCCTTTGCGCAGGCGGACCGGGTGAGGCTGGGATTGGTCGCGTTGGTCATCTGAGGCTCCTGTTCGTGCGGCCTGTTCATGGCGGCGTTTGTCCCGCCCCGGGGCCGGGCGCCCTCGCCTGTGGAGGGGCCCGGACCAGGGGACAGGGGAGGTTACAGGGTCAGCTCGAACTGGATCTCGGAGTCGTCGCGGTCCTTGCGGTCCAGGATCAGGCCCAGGATCTTCTCCAGGAGGCGCAGCCCGCCCTTGTAACCGACGGTGGGGAAGTACTGGTGCCCCATGCGGTCCAGGATGGGGAAGCCCCAGCGCAGGAAGGGCACGTCCTCGTCGCGGGCGATGTACTTGCCGTAGGTGTTGCCAATGAGCAGGTCCACGGGCTCGTTCTTGATCCACTGGTGCAGCAGGAACATGTCGCCGCCGGCCTTGACGTTGACCTCATAGGGCAGGTGCGCGGTCAGTTCCTGGATGCGCTTCTCGAACTTCTTGCCCGGGGTGCCGGTGACAAGGTGCGTGGGCCACATGTCGATGGACACCAGGAACTCGGTCATGGCGATCAACTGGTCGGGGTCGCCGTAGAGCGCAACCTTCTTCTGGTAGTAGTACTGGTGGGAGTCGCTGATCATGTCCACCAGCTGGCCGCGCTCGCGGGTGATCTCCTCGGGCACGCTGGTGCCCGCGATGGTCCGCAGGGTGTCCACGAAGCGGTCCGTGGCCTTGAGCCCGAAGGGCATGTCCAGCACCTTGCAGGGCACCTTGCAGCGGGTGTCCAGGGTGCGTGCAGCGTCCGCGCTGCACCATTCGCCCAGCGCCAGGGTGCCGATGGCATCGCCGGCTTCCTTGAGCTCCTTGATGGTCACGCCGCCTTCCGGGAACATGTGGTATTCGCCGGAGAGGGGACCGTTCAGCACGCCGGAGGTGTCCGGGAACAGGGTGATGGGCACGGCCATGAGGGCCGCGATGCGCTTGATCTCCTCCATGTCCGAAGGCTCGACCCAGCCGGGGATGACGTTGACCTTGCCGTTCTTCTTGCCCGTGTTTTCGGCGAGTTCGGTCATGCCTCTGACCATGTTGGAGAAGCCGGTGACATGCGAGCCGATGTAGCTCGGGGTGTTGCAGTAGATGATGTGCTTGCCCTTGGGCACGAGGCCTTGCTTCTCCGCCTTGTCGCGGATCTGCTTGATGTCGTCGCCGATGGTCTCCGACAGGCAGGTGGTGTGCACGGCGATGACTTCCGGCTCGTAGACCGTGAAGATGTTCTCGATGGCCTGCAGCAGGTTGGCCTGGCCGCCGAAGACGCTGGCGCCCTCGGTGAAGGAGCTGGTGGCGGCGCTGATGGGCTCCTTGTAGTGCTTGGTCAAGGCGCTTCTGTGGTAGGCGCAGCAGCCCTGGGAGCCGTGGCTGTGCGGAAGGCAGCCGTGGACGCCGAGTGCTGCGTACATTGCGCCGATGGGCTGGCAGGTCTTGGCCGGGTTGATGACCAGAGCGCTGCGCTCGTTGATTTCCTTGGGTGTGTGTCTGAGCAACATAGTGTGATCCTCGCTATTCCCAGACGTAGGTGGCCGAGAGTTCGGGGTTCTCCTGCCAGGGGGCCTTCATGTAACCCCAGACCTTGCTGTTCACGAGGCGGTCGATCTCCTTGTAGAAGTTCACCGCGCCCTTGAATCCCGCGTAGGGTCCGCCGTAGTCATAGCTGTGCAACTGCTTCATGGGGATGCCGAGCTTCTGGATGGAGTACTTCTCCTTGATGCCCGCGCAGAAGAGGTCCGGCTTGATCAGCTCGACCAGCTTCTCTGCCTCGTACTGATTGAGGTCGTCGATGACGAGGGTGCCCTTGTCCATGTCCGGAATCAGGCCCTTGTAATCCTTGAACTCGAAGCCGCCGTCCTCAAGAGCCTTCAGCTCCTCCGCGGTCTTGCGCGGGGCGTACTTGTCGGGATCGGCCTCGACCTCGATCTCCTCGATGTTGCGGGAGTCCGCGTCGACCTTGAGGTTCGGGATGACTTCGCGGCCTTCGTAGTCGTCGCGGTGGCCGAACTCGTAGCCCGTGCTCACGGTCTTCATGCCCAGCTCGCCAAAGAGCTCCATGTAGTGGTGGGCGCGCGAGCCGCCGACGAAGAGCATGGCGGTCTTGCCCTGGGTGCGGGGGAGCACGTCGGCGATGGCGGCCTTCACGGCGGGCATCTCGGCGGCGATGACGGCCTCGATGCGGTCGATGAGGGCCTTGTCGCCGAAGTACTGGCCGATCTTGCGTAAGGACTTGGCCGTGGCCTCGGCGCCGATGAAGTTCACCTTGATCCAGGGGATGCCGTACTTGGTCTCCAGCATGTCGGCCACGTAGTTGATGGAGCGGTGGCACATGACGCAGGACAAGTCGGCCGTGTGCGCGCTGGCGAACTGGTCGTAAGTGGAGTTGCCGGAGAAGGTGGCGATGTTGCTGATGCCGCAAAGCTTCAGGATGCGGTCGATCTCGAAACCGTCGCCGCCGATGTTGTACTCGCCGAGCAGGTTGATCTTGTACTCGCCGGGCTTCTTCTCGTCGTTCTGGCCAACAAGGTGCTTGAAGACCTGGTTGTTGGCGATGTGGTGGCCGGCGGACTGGCTGACGCCCTTGTACCCTTCACAGGAGAAGGCGAAGACGTTGCAGTCGCCGAACTTTTCCTTCATCTCCTTGGCCACGGCGTGGATGTCGTCGCCGATGAGGCCGACCGGGCAGGTGGCGAACACCGCGATGCCCTTGGGATGGAACAGGTCGTAGGCTTCCTGGATGGCGGCCTTGAGCTTCTTCTCGCCGCCGAAGATGACGTCGGAGTCCTGCATGTCCGTGCTGAAGCAGTAGGTCATGTAGTTCTCGCCGGCCTCGCCTGCGTCGGTCTGGTTGCGGCGGGTGAGCCAGGCGTAGAAGCTGCAGCCGATGGGCCCGTGCACCAGGTTCACGATGTCCCGGGTGGGGCCCATGATGACGCCCTTGCAACCGGCGTAGGTGCAGCCGCGCATGGTGATGATGCCGGGAATGGTGCGCACGTTGGCCTGGATTTCCGGCGTGGTGTTGGAGAGCGCCTCATTGATGAGGATGGACGAGGCGCGCTTGCGGGCCACCTTGGCGGGATACTTCTTGAGCATCTCCTCCTTGACCTCGGTGGGGGTCCACTCAGCGTGCTTGTTCTGTATGGCCATGGTATTGGCTCCTTACCCTTAATGATGATGGGCCGTTAGATGATGGACTTTTCACCGGACTCGGCGGTGCGCACGCGCACTGCGTCGGCCACGGGCATGACGAAGATTTTGCCGTCGCCGGGCTTGCCGGTCTGGTTCACTTCGATGATGGTCTTGATCACTGTCTTGACGGCCTTGTCCGGCACCACCACGGTGACCATGCGCTTGGGGTAGAGCTTGCCCTTCTCGCCCAGCAACGCCACTGCCTCTTCATAGCCGCTGGCCGCACCCTGCAGAACGTGGGGATTGACCATGCCGACGCCCCTGCCTTGCGCCTCGTGGGCGAAGAAGCCGTCGATGCCGGCGTCGGTGAGGGCCTGCTTGGTGCGGTTCATCATGTTCATGCGCACCACTGCGATGACTTCCTTCATAAAGGCTACGCCTCCTCGGGTGTGGCCGTTTCGCAAACTCCGGAGCTGACGGTGTAGACCTCTTCCACCGGGCTGACGAAGATCTTGCCGTCACCGAAGGCGCCCTTCACGCCGGAGCGCGCCGCAGCCATGATGGTCTCGATGACGAAGTCGCGGTCGGCGTTCTTGACCACGCTCATGAGCATGGTCTTGGGGATCTCGTCGTAGGTCACTTCGCCGATTTTGATGCCGCGCTGCTTGCCGCGACCGGCCACGGAGAACTTGGTCACTGCGGGGAAGCCGGCGTCCATGAGGGCTGCCAAAACGTCATCAGCCTTCTCGGGACGAACGATTGCTCTCACCATGATCATAGAATTTCCCTCCTCGTCTTTTCGTTGTAGTTAGCAGGCTTCCATGAGGCCGAAGTCCATGAGCAACTTCTCCAGGGCGTCCATTTCCAGCGGCTTCGGGACGACGTACATCTGGTTGCCGTCGATGGCCTTGGCCAGGTTGCGGTAGTGGTCGGCCTGGCCGGCGGTGGGGTCGAACTCGATGACTGTCTTGCGGTTGATCTCCGCGCGCTGAACCATGTTGTCGCGGGGGACGAAGTAGATCATCTGGGTGCCGATCTGGCGGGCCAGCTCCTCGATCATCTCCTTCTCGTTGTCCACGTTGCGGCTGTTGCAGATGAGCCCGCCCAGGCGCACGGTGCCGCTCTGCGCGTACTTCATGATGCCCTTGCAGATGTTGTTGGCCGCATACATGGCCATCATCTCGCCGGAGCAGACGATGTAGATCTCCTCGGCCTTGCCATCGCGGATGGGCATGGCGAAGCCGCCGCAGACAACGTCGCCCAGAACGTCGTAGAAGGCGTAGTCCAGGTCCTCGGACTCATGGTAGGCGCCCAGGCTCTCCAGCATGTTGATGGAGGTGATGATGCCGCGACCGGCGCAACCGACTCCGGGCTCGGGACCGCCGGACTCGACGCACCAGGAATCGCCGAAGCCGCGCTTGCGGATGTCTTCGAGGGCAACGTCCTCGCCTTCGTCGCGCAGGGTGTCGAGAACGGACTTCTGGGCCAGGCCGCCCAGCAGCAGGCGGGTCGAGTCAGCCTTGGGGTCGCAGCCCACGACCATGACCTTGCGGCCCATCTCCACCAGACCGGCCACGGTGTTCTGCGTGGTGGTGGACTTGCCGATGCCGCCCTTGCCGTAGATTGCCACCTTTCTCATTTTCTTCATGACGAACTCCTCTCAAAATGGGTTTGGGAACACGACCCCTAAGGCAAGGGCTGTGCCAGGACTCACGCGTTTTTATAACAGCGTGATATCAACGCGTTTTTTCTCGCCATAAGCGCTGGGCTCGGGTATGTTTCCTACACAGACCTACACACCAAAAGTGTAGGAACTACGTTTTTGTATGCGGGTATGGGGTGGGGCATGGCTCAGGTCAAAAGCCTGAAATCGCACGTAATTGCCGGACCAGGGAACAACTGGCACCAGAGGTGCAGTCCCCTCCGTCAAGATACGGGAGGAGCCATGCTCATCGACAGTACATTGCGTGAAGGTGCTCAGGCGTTCGGCGTCTATTTCACACAGGCCACCAAGCGGCGCATGGCGAAAATTCTGGCCGCGTCCGGGGTGGATGAGATCGAGTGCGGTTGGCTTGGCCAGGACGGCCTGGCCGAGTTCATCGGCTGGGCCAGGGCGACCCTGCCTGGCTTGGCCCAGGGCGGACCGGCCCTGTCCGTGTGGTGCCCCTGCCGCGAGGACGACGTGCGCGCAGCCGCCAGCCTGGGCGTGGATCGTCTGAACATCGGCGCGCCGTCCTCCGCCGCGCACCGCCAGAAGCGGCTCGGGCTCTCCCTGGACGAGATGAGCGAGCGTCTGAGGGTGGTGCTCTCCGCCGCCAGGGCCGCGCTTGTTCCCTACATCTCCGTGGGTCTGGAGGACGCCTCCCGCGCGTCTCTGCCCGAGGCCCTGGCCCTGGCCCGCACGGCCGTGTCCGCCGGGGCGGCGCGCATCCGGCTCTCGGACACGGTGGGCGTGCTCACGCCCCTGTCCACGGCCCGCCTGGTGGAGACTTTCGTGCGCGAGCTGCCGGTTCCGGTGGCCTTTCACGGCCACAACGACCTGGGCATGGCCACGGCCAATGCCGTCACGGCCCTGGAGTGCGGGGCGAGCTTCGTGGATGTCTCGGTCCTGGGCCTGGGCGAGCGGGCGGGCATCGCCGCCCTGGAGGAAGTGGCCGCCTGGCTGGTCCTGCGCTGTTCCCTGGTCACGCAGGCTCCCGCCGGCCTTGCCTACGATGTTCCGGCCCTGCGGGAGCTGTGCCGCGTGGCGGCCAAGGCGGCGCACGTGCCCCTGGCGCGCAACAAGGCCGTGGCCGGGGAAGATGTGTTCGCAGCCGAGTCGGGCATCCATGTGCATGGCCTGCTGCGCGATCCGGCCCTGTTCGAGCCCTTTGCCCCGGAGACCGTGGGCGCGACCCGGCGCCTGGGCGTGGGGGCCAAGAGCGGCGGCGCCGCGATAAACGCGGCCATGGGCGCGGTTTTGGGCGCGCCGTTGTCGCGGCTGCGGCTGCCGTCCCGCGGTGAGTGCGGTGGAGAGCCGAACCTGCTGGGCCGCGTGCGCGAGCTGGCCGCCCGCCTGGGCCGACCGCTTACGGATAAGGAACTGCTGGGAGTCCTGTAACCCGCATTTATGGTTCCAAATTTATGGTTCCAAGGAGCGCATCATGAGTCTGACGCAAGTCTTCAAGAGCATTGTGGACGTCCTGTGGGACATTGGCGGCATCGGAGCCTTTGCGGATCTCGGGCTGGAGCACTTCGGACCGGGGGCCGACTGTCCGGACCTGGCCGAGGGCTGTCCTGCCCGTTGCAGCTGCGAGAACATCCCCCTGGAGGACGAGCCATGCCATATTTCCTGTCCGGGTTCGGGCCTGACTTCTGGCCCGAGCTCCTGTTCCCGGCACTAGTCCCCCTGGGGCTGACCCTCAAGGTGGCGCTGACGGCCACTGCCGGGGCCTGCCTCCTTGGCGTGGGGGCGGGCTTCGCCCTCTCGCGCCGGGGTCTGCCGGGCCGGGAGTTGCTTGACGCCGTGTGCACCCTGCCGCTGGTGCTGCCACCCACGGTCATCGGCTACTATCTGCTGGTGCTCTTCGGGCGGCGCGGGGTGCTGGGCCAGTGGCTGCAGGAGCACTTCGGCGTGACCCTGATCTTCACCTGGCAGGGCGCGGCCCTGGCCGCCTGCGTGGTGGCCTTTCCGCTGGTCTGCAAGGCCGCGCGCACGGCCTTCGAGGGCGTGGACCAGAACCTGGAGCATGCAGCCCGCAGCCTGGGGGCCGGGGAGGCCGGGGTGTTCCTGCGCGTGTCGCTGCCGCTGGCCTGGCGCGGGGTGCTCTCCGGCACCATGCTGGCCCTGGCCCGGGCCATGGGCGAGTTCGGGGCCACGCTGATGATCGCCGGAAACCTGCCGGGCCGCACCCAGACGCTCTCGCTCGCCATCTACGACGCGGCGCAGGCCGGGCGCGACGACGAGGCCATGTTCCTGGTGCTTTTGACCTCGCTGGTGTGCATCCTGCTGCTGCTGGCCTCGGGGAAATTTCTCAAGCTCAATCCCTGCACTTGAACCAAAGGAGATCGAAATGCGGAAGTTGAAACTCGTCCTTGGCGCCCTGGCCCTGACTCTGCTGCTTTCAGCCCAGGCCGTCCCGGCCCAGGCCGAGGATGTCCTCGTCTCCGCTGCGGCCAGCCTGACCAACGCCCTGACCGCGGTGAAGGTGAGCTTTGAGGCCACGCACCCCGGCGTGACCATCGTCACCAACTATGCGGCCTCCGGGGCGCTGCTCAAGCAGATGGAAAGCGGCGCGCCCGTGGACGTGTTCGCCAGCGCGGACCAGAAGACCATGGACCAGGCCGCGGCCAAGGGGCTCATCGCCCCCGGCACCCGGCGCGACTTCGTGCGCAATTCCGTGGTGCTGGTGGTTCCGGCTGATTCGAAGCTGAACCTGAACAGCGCCAAGGACCTGGCCCTGCCGAGCGTGGCGCGCATCTCCCTGGGCAACCCGGACATCGTGCCCGCCGGGCGCTATACTAAGGAATTTCTGGAGGCGAACGGCCTGTGGTCCGAGCTGACGAAAAAGTACATCCTTGGCAACAACGTGCGCCAGGTGCTGGACTACGTGACGCGCGGCGAGGTGGACGCGGCCTTTGTCTTCGCCACCGACGCCATCAAGGCCGGCAACAAGGTGCGCGTGCTGCAGGCTGCCGACGGCAAGACCCCGGCCCTGTATCCCGTGGCCATCATCGCCAGCAGCAAGAAGCCCGGCGCCAAGGCCTTTGTGGACTACCTGCAGAGCGACGAGGCCCAGCGCATCCTCAGCACCTTCGGTTTCAAGAAGCCGTAAGGGGGCCTGGTGGCGCTGCGCCTGAACATACGAAAGACGCTCCGGTCCGGGGCCCAGGAGTTCGAGCTCTCCACCGTCTTTGAGGCGGAGGGGCGGTCCATCGTGCTCTTCGGGCCCTCGGGCTCGGGCAAGACGCTTACCCTGCGCGCCGTGGCCGGGCTCATGGCCCCGGACGCCGGGCGCATCGAACTGGACGGCCAGTGCCTGTTCGATGCCGCGCAGGGGATCAACGTCCCGGCGCGTGAACGAGGCGTGGGCCTCATGTTCCAGGACTACGCGCTGTTTCCGCACCTGACGGTGGCCCAGAACGTGGGCTTTGGCCTGGGGCGGGGGCTTTTCGGGCGGCTGGACCGGGAGGCGCGCCGCCGCGTGGGCGAGCTGCTGGACCTGGCCGGCATGACCGGCATGGCCGATGCCAGCCCGGAGCGGCTTTCCGGCGGGCAGCGCCAGCGCGTGGCCCTGCTGCGCGCCCTGGCCAAGAGCCCCCGCGCCCTGCTGCTGGACGAGCCCTTCTCGGCCCTGGACCCGCTTCTGCGCGCGCGCATGCGCCGCGAGGTGCGCTCCATGTGCCAGGCCCTGGGCACGCCCACGCTGCTCATCACCCACGATCCCGAGGACGTGGCCGAGTTCGGCGGCACGGTGGTGCTCTACGACGCGGGCCGGGTGCGGCGGCTGGAGGCCTTCAGCGATGGGCCGGACGGCGGCTGCACGGGCGGCCCTGGCGCTCGCGCGCTGGTGCTGGGGGAGCATTTCAGCGCCTACGGCTGAGGTCGGCGGAGATTGTTCAATTCTGTGAGACGAAAGGATGCTTGGCGCTGTTGATTTCCAAAAATGTAATTTTTCCGTTTTTGAAGGCGGCGTGAGAAACATGAAATGCCTTTTAATTTCTGCGTGTTGCAGAAATTTGCCGAGAGGGCGTCGTCACGGCATTGATATTGCTTTGACCGCTACATGACAATCATGCTTGGTAATCTTAAGCTGCAGGTGCTCTCGTCCATCTGCCAGATCATCGATACGGCTCTTGATCTTGAGCGCGCCCTGTCCGAGGTGTTGCGCATCCTTTCCGAGACGCTCAGCATGGAGCGCGCCACCATCACCCTGGTGGACCCGGAGAACGAGCGCCTGGTCATCAGCGCCTCCCACGGGCTGACCCAGGAGGAGCGCGAGCGCGGCGTGTACGAGCTCGACGAGGGCGTCACCGGGCTCATCTTCCAGACCGCCAAGCCTTACGTGGTGCCGGACATCCGCCACGAGCCCATGTTCCTGGACAAGACCGGCTCGCGGCACCTGGAGAAGGGCAGGGTGTCCTTCATCGGCGTACCCATCTCCTCGCATGGCCGCTGCCTGGGCGTGCTCAACGTGGACCGGCTCTTCGGCGACGAGGTGAGCTACGACGAGGACTTGAGCTTCCTCATCGTGGTAGCCACGCTCATCGGCCAGTTCCTGTCCCTGAACGAGAAGATCAAGGCCCGCGAGCAGGCCCTGGTGCGCGAGAACCTGTCTCTGCGCTCCCAGATCACGCGGGAGCGTCGCGGACCTTACATTGTTGGCAAGTGCATGGCCATGCAGGAGGTTGAGCGGCAGATCCTCAAGGTCGCGCCCACCCGGGCCAGCGTGCTGCTCCTGGGCGAGTCCGGCACGGGCAAGACCCTCATCGCCAAGATCATCCACGAGTATTCCGAGCGCAAGGACAACGCCTTCATCAAGGTCAACTGCGCCTCCATCCCCGAGAATCTGCTGGAGAGCGAGCTCTTCGGCTACGAGAAGGGCGCCTTCACCGGGGCCACCGGCTCCAAGCCCGGCCGCTTCGAGGACGCCCACAACGGCACCATCTTCCTCGATGAGATCGGCGAGCTGCCCCTGGGCATCCAGGCCAAGCTCCTGCGGGTCTTGCAGGACAAGGAATTCGAGCGCCTGGGCGCCAACGTGACGCGCAAGGTGGACGTGCGCGTGGTGGCCGCCACCAACCGCGATCTGGGCGAGCTGGCCGAGCGCGGCGGGTTCCGTGCCGACCTGTTCTACCGCCTGTCGGTGTTCCCCATCCAGGTGCCGCCGCTGCGCCAGCGCAAGGGCGACATCCCGGCGCTCTTGAACCATTTCATCGACAGCGTCTCGCGCGAGTATGGGCGCATCCTGTCCTTCACGCCCAGGGCCTTGTCCGACCTGACCCAGTACGACTGGCCGGGCAACGTGCGCGAGATGGAGAACTTGATCGAGCGCCTGGTCATCATGAGCGACGGCGAACGCGTGGACGCGGTGTTCCTCAAGCCCTACCTGAACCCCGCGGGCATGCAGGGCCAGACCCACCCCGAGCGCGTCCAGGGAACTGCCGCCGCGGGCGGCACGCCGTTGCGGACCATGGAGCGCAACGAGGTCATCGCGGCGCTGCGGCGCAACGGCTGGGTGCAGTACAAGGCCGCCGAGGAGCTGGGCATCACCCCGCGCCAGATCGGCTATCGCATCAAGAAGTACGGGCTGTCCTCGGTCATCGAGAAGCAGTCCGCGCACTCGGCAGGCAACGGCTAACCCTCCGCCGCTCCTGCCCCTTCCCCCTGGCGGCGCTTTGAGGCCGGCCGCCCCCCGCTCGGCCCCCCTGCGAAATCGTAGGCAGCAGGGAGGATCTTGTCTATTGTCCTGGACAAAAACGGCGTTGATGTCTTATCCTCATACATATGGCAATAGTGCCTGTACGTTTGGTCGCGCATTCGCGCACCGGACACCCCCCGGTTGTCATGAGGAGGTAAGGCTGTGCGTATCCTGGTCATCGATGACGACATCACCAGCAGGCTCTTGCTCAAGAAGCTGCTCTCCGGCTATGGCGAATGCGTGCTGGAGGAAAGCGGCAAGGCTGCCCTGGGGAAATTCCTTGAGGCCCTTGGCAAGGACACCCCCTTTGACGTGATCTTCCTGGACATCGTCATGCCGGAGATGGACGGCCATGAGTTCCTGCAGACCGTCCGCCAGATGGAGACGCAGTGGAAAGTGCCCCCTGGCCGTGAGGTCAAGGTGGTCATGACGACCTCCCTGAACAGCCCCAAGGAAGCCACCAAGGCCTTCTTCAAGGGCCAGGCCACAGGCTATCTGGTCAAACCGGTGGACAAGACGACCATCGACGCCAAGCTCAAGGAACTCTTCGCCGGAGCCCTGCCCGGAGTGCACACCGGCTAGGGGGGCGTCATGCTGCCCCCGCCCGCCTCACCTTCCGCCGCCGACTCAGGCGGGCGTTCCCCGGACGAATACATCCGCCACGTCGTCTCGCTCATGATCACCTGCGCGGGCGGGTTCTTTGCCCTGGCCTTCGGCATCAATGCCCTGCGCCTGGGCCAGAGAGCCCTTGGGCTGTTCGACCTTGGCCTGACCGCCATCTTCATCGTCATGATCACCTGCATCATCGTCCGCCCCGGGCTGGTCATCGTGCGCAAGCTGGTGGGCATCATCTTCTCCATCGCCTTTGCCTTCCTGCTGGTCAGCGGCGGGGCGGAGAACACGGGCATCCTCTGGGGCCTTCTGGTGCCCTCCTGCATCTTCTTCCTGCTGGGCCTGCGCGGCGGTCTGGTCCTGTGCGGGGCTTACGCCCTGTTCGTCGTCGTCTATCTCGGCATCGGCTATTCGCCCGGGCATTTCCATCAGTACAGCGCGGCCTATGTCTACCGCGTCATTGGCGTGGGCATTGTCAGCGGGCTTGTGTCCATGGCCATGGAGTACAGCCGGGTCAAGACCCAGCAGGCCCTGGAGCATCAGGTGGAGCGCGCCTTGCGCATTGAGCGGGAGCTGCGCCAGAGCGAGGAGGCCTTTCGCACTCTTTACGAGGAAGCCCCGGTGGGCATCTTCACCTCCCTGCCCGAGGGCCGCTACCTCGGCGCCAACAAGTATTTCGCCAGGCTCCTTGGTGAGCAGACCCCGGAGGAGCTGCTGCGCCGCATCACCAACATCCCGGCCCAGACCTACTGCGACCCGGACGACCGGCAGCGGTTGCTCGACCTGCTCACGCAGCACGGCGAGGTGTCAAACTTCATCACCCGGCTCAAGGGCCTGGCGGCCGAACCGCGCTGGGTCAGCCTGAGCGCGCGCGCCGTGCATGGCGAGGACGGGACCATCACGCATTTTGAGGGCTTCTGCTCGGACATCACCGAGCGCGTCCAGTTCGAGGAGGCCCTGCGCGCAAGCAGGGAGCGCCTGCGTGCCTTCTTCGACGCCTCTTCGGACATGATTTTCCTCAAGGACGAGCTGCTGCGCTACGAGATGGTCAACCGGGCCCTGGCCCAGTTCTGCTCCATCCCGCCCGGGGACAGCATCGGCCGCACCGACGCGGAGATCATGCCCGCCGACTTCGCCGCCAAGCTGCTCGGCTCGGACGAGGAGGTGCTGCGCGAGGGCCGGGTCACTGTGGACAACGTGACCCTGGGGGAGCGCACCTACGAGACGCGCAAGTTTCCCGTGTCCCTGGTGGGCGGCAAGGTCGGCGTGGGCGGCACCCTGCGCGACATCACCGAACTCAAGCGCGCCGGGGAGGCCCTGCGCGAGAGCGAAAAGCGCTGGCGGCTCATCGTGGAGACCTCCCTTGAGGGCATCTTCACCATGGATGCGCAGACGCGGATCACCTACCTGAACCAGCGCCTGGGCGACATGCTCGGCTACGCCCCGGAGGAACTGCTGGGGCTGCCCATCACCGTCGTGGCCTTTCCTGAGGACGTGGATGCGGTCAACGAGAAGATCGCCAGCCGGCGCAAGGGCGTGGTCGAGCGCTATGAGCGCCGCCTGCGGCGCAAGGACGGCGGCGAGATCGTAACGCTGCTTTCGGCAACCCCGCTGCAGGGCGAGGACGGCGAGTTCCAGGGCTCCATGGCCACCTTTGTGGACATCACGGAACTCAAGCGGGCGGAAGAGGCCTTGCGCCGGGCCACGCGCGAGGCGGAGCAGGCCAGCCGAGCCAAGGGCGACTTCCTGGCCACCATGAGCCACGAGCTGCGCACACCCATGAACGCCATCCTGGGCATGACGCATCTGGCCTTGAGCGCAAAGCTCCCGCCTCAGCAGGAGTACCACCTGCGCATCATCGACCAGGCCTCCAGGGGGCTCTTGACGCTGCTCAACGATATCCTGGATTTTTCCAAGATCGAGGCCAGCATGCTTACCCTGGAGCAGGCCTCCTTCAGCCTGGATGAGGTGCTCGATGAGCTGACCCTGCTCCTGGGGCCGCAGATCCAGACCAAGGGCCTGGCCTTCGTGGTGGGGCGCGATCCCGAGGTGCCCGTCGGGCTCATGGGTGACTCGCTGCGCCTGCGCCAGGTGCTGGTGAACCTCGTGAGCAACGCCATGAAGTTCACGGAGCACGGCGAGGTGACGGTCTTTGTCCAGAGCGGGCCTGTGTCCTCCGAGGGACTTGTGGAGATCCGCATCATCGTGCGCGACACCGGCGTCGGCATGTCCGCGGACCACCTGACGCGGCTGTTCGAGCCTTTCACCCAGGCCGATTCGTCCACCTCGCGCCGCTACGGCGGCACGGGCCTGGGGCTGTCCATCAGCAGGCGGCTGATGGAGCTCATGGGCGGGAGCATCAGCGCCCAGAGCCAGCCGGGCAAGGGCAGCGTGTTCACCGCCGTGGCCTCTTTCCCGGTGTCCAGCGCCGCGCGGCATCAGGGCGTGCTGCTGCCCACGGACCTGCGCGGGAAGAAGGCCCTGGTGGCCGATGTCAACGTCAGCTCCAGCGGCATGCTGGCCAAGAGTCTGACCAGCCTGGGGCTTGTGGCCGCTCAGGCCTGGTCCGCCGACGAGGTGCTGGACATCGCGCGTTCCAACACCCCGCCGGATGTCCTGCTGCTGGATGCCGGATTGCCGGGGGTGGAAGGAGTGCCGGGAGCCCTGGCCGAGGAGGCGCGCCAAGGACGCAAGGTGCCTGCCGTCCTGGTCCTGCGCACCTTGCTGGAGCAGGATGACCCGAGCCGGGCCAACGGTTGGAAGGATCGGGACGTGGTCATCAAGCCTGTGAGCCGCAGTCAGCTTTTCGGGGCCGTGCGCGAGGCCCTGGGCGGCGAGCCGGAGCAGCGCTCCGCGCCCTGGCGCCGGACCGGACGGCGCGTGCCGCCTGTGTCGCTGCGGGACCGCCGCGTGCTTTTGGTGGAGGACAACGTCGTGAACCAGAAGGTGGCCAAGGGCATTCTGGAGCAGGCGGGCATCGAGGTGACCATCGCCGATGACGGCTCCAGGGCGTTGGCTATGGTGCAGCCGGGCCACTTCGACGCCGTGCTTATGGACATCGAGATGCCGGGCATGGACGGCTACGAGACGACCTTCCACATTCGCGAGTACCTGGCCGACAGTGACCTGCCCATCATCGCCATGACCGCCCACGCCTTTGACGACGACCGCAAGCGCATCCTGGCCGCAGGCATGAACGACCACGTGGCCAAGCCCACGGACCCTTGGGTGCTTTTTGCCACCCTGGAGCGCTGGATCGCCCCCAGGCCGGAGCCCGCAGCGCCCGCGCCAGAGGTCGTGCGCCCTGCGGCCGCTGCCGCTGCCCCGGCGGGGGATGAGAACCTCACGCCCGACTTGGTCCTGCCCGGCATTGACGTGGCCGCCGGAGTGGGGCGCTTCCTGGGCGACCGCGAGCTGTACCTGGAGGTTCTGCGCAACTTCCGCGAGCTGCACGCCGACCAGGTGCAGAAGATTCGCCAGGCGCTGGCAGCGGGCGACGCCGCCGGGGCCCGCCAGCTCGCGCACGTGGTGCGGGGCGTGGGGGCCAACGTCAGCGCCGGGGGCGTGTTCGAGGCTGCAACGGCGCTGGAGCTGGCCTTGGACAACGGCGAGGCGGACGCCTACGAGGGGCTGCTGGCCGCGCTGGACCGGGAAATCGGCCAGGTCATGGCGGGCCTGGCGGACGTCTGAGCAGCGTCAGGCCTCGGCTGTCCGCGTTGGCACCTGGGCGATGCTTTGGCGTTGTCCGCCTTCTGTGTTACATCGTTCCTGGCGACCCAGCCGCGTGCGCTTGGCGTTCTCGGCCCAGGGCCTCTGTGGACTTGCACGAATTTTCGAGCCGTTGCGCTGCTGCGGCTTTTTGCCGAACCCGGCCACGCGGCTGACCCAACAGGAGAGAGAGCCATGTCCGACAACGTCGACGACTCCCAGGCAGCTGAGGCGAAGTCGCGTCAAGCCGCCATCGATACCGTTCGCTACCGCCCGCGTGGGCTGGGGCCGGACATGAGCGACGGCACGCCCAGGTGCCGGGAGTGCGGCGATGAAATTCCGGCCGCGCGCCTGGCCGGGGTGCCGGACGCCGAACGCTGCCTGGCCTGCCAGGAAGACCTGGAGCAGGAGCCGGAGCCGACGCCCGAGCAGGAGTGACCTCAGGCCGGACCGCCCGCTTGGCCCACGTGCCTAGAATGGCACGGAAAGTGAATCAACAATCGCTGCTCGACCCCGGCAGCCTGGATTATTGACGCCCGCCCCTGCATGCGGGCGCGGCCCGGCGCAGGGGATAACCGTGCCGCAGGGCGCGCAGCCGATGCTGCGCAGGGCTCTGGCGGCGCGGTCGGTCAGGCTGGAAGACAACCCAAGGGCCGCACATGAACGACGATTATTTCAAGATCTTGGCGGAAGGCTTGAGTGGCGAACTGGCGTTTCTCCCCATCGAGGAGGTGCTGGTCCACTTCAGAAACTACCAGGCAAACTGTCTGTTCGATCGGGACGTGGCGGTGTGCTACCTCAACCGCTTCCTCATCGGCGTCAACGAAGACTCCGCCCCCTGCGCCGTCAAGCCCCTTGAATACCTGCTGGACAAGTGCCTCCAGCTCGCCCCCTTCGACAGATTCCATGTGCGCAGCAGGTCCATCATGGACGATCCCTCGGCGCGCGCGAAGATCGAGATTCTGGAGAAGACGAACTACGAGGCCGAGACCTTCCGCATGATCGAGGGACTGAACCTCGGGCGCGAGGCTTCCGACATCGCCGGATTCCTGCGCACGCTCCTGGACGCCTACCCCAATTACGCCCTGGCCGCGGGCAAGCTCCTGGAGGCGGACTTCGTCCTGGGCCGCTCCCCGGCGGACTGGGTGGGCAGATTCAAATGCCCCAAGCGCCTGCAGGACGAGTTCAACGGCATGCTTTTCCGGCATTATGCGGCCATGGGCCTGGCCGAGGAGGCGGAGAAGCTCTGGCAGGTTCTGCCGGATGAGGAGCGGCGCGAGGTGAACCTCAACTTCGCCGCGGAGCTGGCGCGCCTGCGCGGCGATATCCCCGAGGCCATCGCCCTGTACGAGCGTTCCCTGGCTCTGGACCAGACCCAGGCTCCGGTGCGCTTCCGCCTGGCCGAGCTGTGCAGCCCCAGCCGCAAGAACAGCGCGCTGGTGGGCCAGAGGAAGGTCGCCATCTATCTCTACTCGTACAACAAATCCGAAAAGCTCAAGTCCACCCTGGCCAGCCTCGCGGGCTCGAACATCGGTCCGGCGTCCATCACGGTGCTCCTCAACGGCTGCACCGACGACAGCCTGGCCGTGGCCCAGTGGGCGCAGAAGCTCTTCCCCAGCAACTCCTTCACCATCATCCCGCTGCACGTGAACATCGGCGCGCCCGCCGCGCGCAACTGGCTCATCAGCCTGGCCTCCACCTGGGAAAGCGACTACGTGGCCTTCCTCGACGACGACGTCGACGTGCCCGAGGACTGGCTCGAATGGTACCTGACCCTTGCCGAGACCGACGCGAAGATCGGCGTGGTGGGCTGCAAGGTGGTGTTCCCCGGCCAGCCGGCCAAGTACCAGTATCTCTGCCGCTATGTCAGCGTGGCGCGCGATGACCTCTTCAAGATGAGCCTGCCCGTGCCCCAGCACCAGTACGACAACGGCAGCTATGACTACATCCGCGAGACGCGCTCGGTCATGGGCTGCCTGCATCTGCTGCGCACCGAGGCCCTGCGCGCGGTGCCAAGCTTCGACATCCGTTTCTCACCCTCGCAGGTGGACGACATCGACCATGACCTGTGCCTGTGCCTCGCGGGCTTCAAGGTCATCTACTGCGGCCTGGTCAGCTGTGTGCACCATCAGTCCTCCGGCACGGGCCTGCATTCCGACGCGGCGGATTTTGCGCGCACCGGCAACAGCATCGGCAATGACATCAAGCTGTTCTACAAGCATGTCCTGCGCATGGGCGAGCTGCGCAAGCTCGACAACGTAAGCCTGCTGCCCTGGAAGAACGCTTAAGCCGCCTCGATCCGCCTGGTTGCCCCGAAGCGGCGTTTAGAACGGGAGATATTCATGGCCCACCCCCTTTTCCTGTCCGTAGCCGACGACATCCCGCCGCTGGCGGAGGAGCTGGTCGTCTGCCTGGGCAGGCCGAAGACCATACCGCAGCTCCCCAAGGACCGGCTTCTTGTGCTGTACCGGGTGGACGAGGCGGCGCTCGGGCGCATCGCCGCCCTTGACCCGCGGCGCATGACCAAGGGCGTCGTCGTCGTGGCCTCCCGGGAGGAGAACTCCCGCGATCCGCGCATGATGCTGCGCGCGCAGAAGCTGCTGGCCTATCTGTTCGTGAAGTACGTGGACATGCCCCTGTCGAGCACCCGCATTCCGGACCCGGCCCGGCTGCGGCCTGCGAACACGCCGCCGGAATTTCCGCACATGCTCAACATCTTCCGCAACACGCCGCTGCACCTGCAGCACTGCCTGGTGGACAAGCTGCGCGACAAGGCCGTTGGCATGCCCTGCCTGCTGCTGCTGCCGGGCCCGTCCCTGGAGCTCGTCAGGGAGCATCTGCCGGAGCTTTCCCGCCGCTACCTCATCATCACCATCTCCAGGGTGCTGCCCTTCCTGCGCTCCTGCGGCGTGCTGCCCGATGTGCTGGTGCAGCTGGACACCGTGCCCTTGCAGGAGCATTTCCACCACGAGAACGACCTGTTCCCGAACACCGTGCTGCTGTCGCTCTCGCTGGCGCCCGTGCGTTCCTTCGCGTCGCGCTTCCGGCGCGTCTTCTTCATCGACAGCTTCAACCTCTCCGTGTTGCCGAACCCCGCGCGCATCCGGGAATCATGGTTGAGCTCCATGCTGGCCTGCCTGGGCGTGGCCGAGACCCTGCACGCTCCCGAGGTGCTGCTGGTCGGGGTGGACCTGCGCCTCATGGGGCATAGCGTGTACGTCAGTGAGCAAAAGGACCACGAGCCCGCGCCGCTCTCCACAGACCCTATGACCACCCTGCCAGGGGGGGGGCTTGCCACTGTGGACATGAACGGACGGCTCGCCTACGCACCGTTGCAGTATTTCGCCATGGCGGCCGAGGCCGAAATGTTCGCCCGGGAGATAACCGCCGCCCAGGGCGCCGTCTTCCGCAACCTCTCGCCCTGGAGCCTGCTGGACCCGGAGGTCTGCGCCCCCATGTCCTTTGAGCAGGCCCTGGCCGCACCCGCGCTGGACAAGGCCGACTTCCTGGACAAGGCCGACCAGGCCGCAGCCATGCAGGAGCACGTCCACCTGGACGAGCTGTGCGCGGCGTACACCGGCGCCCTTGAGGACGCCCGGCACAGCCGCGACATCATGGCCTGCCTGCGCTGTACCGACCAGGAAGGGCT
>Ga0180007_10001019_pt1 | contig 40739 bp, 34 predicted proteins | sample MM_PC_MetaG_FD_121122 | JGI IMG/M metagenome (GOLD analysis project Ga0180007, IMG submission 121122) | Groundwater microbial communities from the Aspo Hard Rock Laboratory (HRL) deep subsurface site, Sweden - MM_PC_MetaG | ecosystem: Environmental > Aquatic > Deep subsurface > Groundwater... | reverse complement strand
TTCTCCCAAAATATCCTCCTGACTAACCTTAAAATGCCGTGCAACAATCTCCACAACATCATCTGAAGAAGTAGGCTTATTGGAAGGCATCTCTTGATACGAATCCATACCCTGAATTGCATCCGCCTTTCGTAATTTTTTTAAAATACTAGCCACACTTCTAACAGTAGGAGTTGATTGTTCCAGTTGCGCCTGTGCAATTGCCTGCATCAAAACTCCCTCCAATTCACGAACAGAAGAATGAACATTCATGGCAATAAACTCTAAAACATCCGGATCAATTAAAATTTCATACTCCATACATTTACTATGCAAAATTGCCAAACGCGTCTCATAATCTGGGAAAGCAACATCCACAATCATACCCATCTCAAACCTGCTCACAAGCCTGTCTTTCAAAACGGAAAGCTCCTTTGGCGCCCGGTCTGAACTAATAATTATCTGCTTGTTGTTGTCATAAAGCTCATTGAAAGTGTGAAAAAACTCCTCCTGCGTCATCTCTTTATTCGCCAAAAACTGAATATCATCAATAATCAAACAATCCACTTTTCGGTAACGGTCTTTAAATGCCTTTGAATTCCGTTTCCCAATCGCCTCAATAATCTCATTTGTAAAACGTTCACTGGTTATGTAAACAACCACCTTATCCGGATTTCTACTTAAAATTTCATTTCCAATGGCTTGCAAAAGATGGGTTTTCCCAAGACCCACACCGCCATAAATAAAAAGCGGATTGTACATAGAACCTGGACTATTAGCGACAGCCGTACACGCCGCATGCGCCAACCTGTTATTCTGGCCCACAACAAAATTTGCGAGCCTGTATTTTGGATTCAAACATTTACTTGCAACGCCCTCCACCAACTTAACTTCCTGCTTATTTGGCAATTTGCGAACTTTTTTATCATCTTTAAAAAATTTTGTCACATCAATAGCGCGCATGTCATCCGGCAAACTCAGTTTTGGATCCACTTCAAACTGAACTTCATTCACAGCAGGATTAATAGTCCTAATTGCATCCACCAAACTCCCATTTAATTTTTGCTCCAACCAGTCCTTTGCATACACATTCGGCACACCAATCACTAAAAGACCTTCCTTAAATGAAAGTACCGCCGTATTTTGAAACCAGGTCAAAAAGTGCGGCCTTTTCACTTCTCCTTGAACTTTCTCAAGGACCTGAAGCCAAAGATCACGCTCTGAAATTGCCGTGGTCATAATATGCGGGGCAAAAGTGGATTTTCATATTAGATCCCACCCTCAGCACGAGCAAGCAATTCCAAAAATATTCCTTTGACAGACATCTTAATATGTAAGTCTCACACTATTATCGAAATCTTAAAACAAATTTATGACGTCATTAAACGTAATGTAGAGCAAGAAACAAATTAAAAAGAAGAACCCAACATTATGGATAAATCCCTCAATTTTTGGATCCGCTTTTTTCCCACTCACAGCTTGGAAAAGAATAAAAAACAATCTACCTCCATCCAAAGCTGGCAAAGGTAAAATGTTTATAACCCCCAAACTAAGCGACAACAAAGCAACAAAACGAATCAATGCCGCAAAACCTGCCTGAATGGTAACGAAAGTCATTTGTGCAATTCCAACCGGCCCGGAAACTCCATCCGGAACCGCTCCACCGCTTACAAAATTCCCAAGCACATTAACAAACATGACAGCAGTCAATTTGCCAAGTCTCCACATTTCTTTGACCGCAACCACCGGTGCACTAATTCCATGCTGTTCTTTTTCAAATCCAGTTAAAGAATGTGGCACATATGACTTATAAAAAGATAAATCACCAAAATATGGCAACTGATCAGACAAGACCACTCCAATCAAACCATCTTCCCCAAAAGGAATATTAAGCTCCTTAACCTCACCATTTCTCAATATTGTATATTTCACAGAACTTGCTGAACTGCCTTTAGTCATCTCAATAATCTTAGCTGCATCCAAAACCTCCTCCCCATTTATAGCCGTAACTTGATCACCGGACTGAATGCCCGCCTTCTCAGCTGTAGAACCAGGCATAACATTATTTACAACAGGATATTTCTCCTCAAATTTCATACCTTTAATCACAAACTCACCCTCACCCGGCCTAAAAAACGTCAAATCAACCTGATTTGACGCAGACAAAGACGAAAAAATATCATCCTCAGCAAAAATTTCTTTTCCATTAACCTGAATAAGAACGTCTCCAGTATTTAAATATGAAGCAAAAATAGAATCTGCATTTTCTAAATACACAAACCTATCCAAATAAAGTGGCTGAAAAGTTAAATTCTCAAGCTGAGTGCCTGTCAAAGTTTCCACTCTAACTCCACCATCCACACCCTTAACCTTAACTGTCACAGAACTACCACCCTCCTCAAGATCAGAAACCAATGTCTCAAAACTCTCAATACTTAAAATTGGACTGCCGTCATTCAGAGTCAAAATCACATCGCCCTTTTGTAAAGCAGAATCAGAAGACTCAGTGACAGTAATGCCGGGCTCAACATGCACAGTCCCATCTGAAATTGCACTCATAAAATCTTTCTCATCAACAATTAACGGCTCAATTCCAACCAAAAACCCAAAAGTCAAAAGTACAAATGCAAGGAGAAAATTCATAACCACACCTGCAACAACAACCCAAGCTTGCACCCTTAGTGACTGATTGAAAATATTTCTCTTACTTTTTTTCCCAACACTCGGATCCTCACCCAGCATCCTCACAAATCCTCCAAAAGGAATCCAGTTGATAGAATAAATAGTCTCTCCTTTCTTTATCCCCCAAATCCGCGGCGGCAAACCAAAACCAAACTCTTCAACCTTAATACCCGCTTTTTTTGCAGCCCAAAAATGCCCCAATTCATGAATTAAAATTATGACAGAAAAAATTACAAGAAAAGCGACAATCCTAAGAAAAAACATGTCTTAAATTTTCATTATTAATTCTTCTTTCTTCTTTGCAAGTTCAGTGATCTTTGTATTTAGCTCATCTGTCTTTTCTTGAATCTGCTTCTCAGCTCGTGAACGCTCATCTTCACGGATTTCTTTCTCATGTTCCATTTTTTTCAGCGCATTGATGGCCTCATGTCTGGCATTGCGAACGGAAATCTTTGCTTCCTCCGCAAGTTGCCCTACAACCTTGACCAAATCGCGTCTTCTCTCCTCTGTCAGAGGCGGAATTGCCAAAATAACCGCAAGTCCATTATTTACAGGATTCAAATTCAAGTCTGACTCACGAATAGCTTTTTCCACCGCAGCAAGAATTGATTTATCCCAAGGTTGAATCTGCACTGTCTTGGCATCCGGAACACTAATTGACGCAACCGCTTTAACCGGTTGCATGGTCCCGTAGGATTCCACCATTAAATTCTCAACCAAACCGGAAGACGCTCTACCAACCTGAAGCGAAGTAAATTCATCTTCTAAATGTGAAATGGCCTTTGTGGCCTCTGTTGTCATTTTTTGAACTACTGATTGCATTGAAATAAAATTAATAAATTAAAGAACCGATTTTTTTACCTTTAACGGTTGCGAGCATATTACCTTCAACCTGAAGATTAAACACATGTACTTTTAACGAATTTTCCTTACAAAGTACAATTGATGCCAAATCCATAACCTGAAGTTCTCTGTCCAAAACCTCATCATATGAAATTTTGTCATAAAACTTTGCGCCTTTGTGTTTTTTAGGATCTTTATCATAAACTCCATCAACTTTAGTCGCCTTCAGTAAAACATCACATTCAAGCTCCAAAGCCCGGAGTGCTGCCGTTGTATCCGTTGTAAAATAAGGATTTCCGGTGCCTCCACCACAAACAACAACATACTTTTTATCCAAAAGCTTCTTACCCCGAACCGGCGCATAAGGCATAGCAAAATAATCATCAGAATGCGGCGCCAACGCATGCGCATTGACCCCAATTGACCTAAGCGCCTCCGCCAAAAGTCTGGCATTCATAATAGTAGCCATCATCCCAATTGCATCAGAAGAACTTCGCGGAATTTTAAGCGACTTATTATCCCTAAATCTCCAAAAATTCCCACCACCAACCACAATCGCAACCTGCACCCCGGTCTTCGCCACAGCCTTAACTTCCTTACAAATTTTCATAACCGAATCAGGATCCGCCCCAACTCCGTCACTACCTCCCAAAACCTCACCCGAAAGCTTGATCATTACCCTTTTATAAGCCATATCAGAAAATAAAATAAGCAATAAAAATTCCAACCACAACACCTGCCAAAACCAAAATTGGCCCGCGCGTTTTTGGAGAAATACCCCTGGCATTCGCCAGATCTGTAAGCAAATTTGTACTCATAATCACTTCTTCATCTTTATTGCGCTCCACCACATCAATAAAACTATGGTTCGCAACCAACGTCACAAACCTGTCAAAAGTAATCTTAACATAATTCGACGCATCTACATTAGCGCTTCCGCGCCCTCTTCCCTCATCAATCTGTGACTTCTTAAAATCAACCTCATCAGCAGCACCGTTATCTGTTTCATCAGGGAGGAATATGTCATCCATAAGGCGTGATTAAATCACCCTTATCTTACGCGAAAGGAATTGAAAAGAAAAGCCCCCACTTAGGAAATTACATGACCAATTTGTTCTGCAATTGTCATTAAAAATTTCAGATCCTTATCATTATTCTCATCACATAGTTCAACCGTTAAAATCGCTACAATCTGACCTTTCAAATTATGAATTGATACAAAAGCCGTTCCTTTTTTAATTAAATATGCCGGTGCATCGTCCATATTTAACTGACTGGCCATATCAGGAACCATCATTTGAATTTCCATAACCTTATCCGCACCCATATTTGGATGAGAAAACTGTGGCAAGCCATCCATTCCAAAAATTACCATAGTGTCGCATTCAAGCACCTCACTGAGCCTTGCAAAAACACTCTGCATCATAAACTGACGATCACCTCTATATTCATGAAGAATTTCCGTCATTTCATAAACCGCCAATAGTCTATTATTCATTACAGCAATTCTTGAGTTCAAACCCTGCATAATCCCAAGCAAAATACCTGTTGATGCCTCTGCATCTTTCTTAACCATTCGTCTAAAACTATCCGGTGAAAGTTTTAAAAGCTCACAATCTGCCAAAGCAGTTATGGATGCAGTTCGAGCAGACGCAGAAATCAAAGAATTTTCACCAAAGAAATCTCCTTCTTTCAAAACTGCAAGTTCCCTTTCTTCTCCGTTAGCCATACTTTTAGAAACCCTAACAGACCCACTCACAATATAATAAAAATCTTGTGTTGCATCTCCCTCTTTTAATGCTACCTGACCGGCTGGCAAAGAAGTTCTTTCCCAAAATTCCTCTCCTCCAAACATTTCCAAAACCCCCGGATCAGACAAATTGATAAAATTCTTTTTTATTTTCATTTTCCTGAAGCTAAATTAGAAATAAATTCCGGATCATGAGCTTTCGCCATCATCACATCCTCTGAAATTCGACCCTGCCTATAAAGGTCCACAAGTGCCATATCTAAAGTTTGCATCCCTGCATCTTTACCAATTTGCATCATTGAATAAATTTGATGCGTATTTCCTTCCTTTATAAGGTTAGTGATAGCATCATTTCTAACAAGAATTTCAAGTGCCGCAGCGCGTGACTTTCCATCTGCAGTAATAATCAAATTCTGCGCCACTACTCCAATCAAAGTAGTAGAAAGTTGCGAACGAATCTGTTGTTGCTGATGAGGAGGGAACACGTCAATCATACGATCAACCGTTTGTGCCGCATCTTGAGTATGAAGCGTAGCCAAAACCAAGTGACCTGTTTCAGCTAAAGTAATAGCCGCTGCAATAGTCTCAAGATCACGCATTTCACCCACCAAAATCACATCCGGATCTTGCCTGAGCGCACTTCTGATTGCAGTTGGAAAAGATTCTGTGTGAAGTCCAACCTCACGTTGAGTAATCAAAGCATTTTTTGATTCATGTACAAACTCAATAGGATCTTCAATTGTAATAATATGAGCTCTTCTTGAATTGTTTATCTCGTTAAGCATCGCAGCCAAAGTAGTCGACTTACCGCTACCGGTAGGACCAGTAACAACCACCAAACCACGATTTCTCTTAGTGAAATCTTTAATAATAGGAGGAAAACCAAGACTATCAAGAGTTGGAATTTGATGAGGAATACTTCTAAACGCAATAGCCGGTCCATCAATTTCTTGAAAAACGTTTACACGGAAGCGTCCCACGCCCATTACGGCATAAGAACCATCTATTTCCTGTTTCTCCTGAAATTGTGCAAATTTCTTTTCACCTAAAACCTGCAAAGCCACTTCATCAATAATCTGAGTGGTTATCACGTCGGCATTCTGCATTTCATACAAATTACCCTCAGTAAGCCTCACAATAGGCACTCGCCCAACTTTAAGGTGAAGGTCCGGAGACCCGCTTTCAGCTACCTGTTTTAAATATGCATGAATGTCCATGTAGTTTTAGTTATTAAGATTTTCTTCAGCACTCATCTGATGCCAAAGTGCGAATTTTTGATTAATAAGCATCTCTTTTCTGAGCGCCTCCTCTTTGATGCCTGCTTGCTCCTTAACATGAGCCTCAGACTCATCTCTCAAATCTGCAAAAAGTTCTTTTGCCGCCTCCGGATCCACTTCGGAAGCCTTTTCAATCAATCTATTAACCTCATCAAAACCTTCAGGTAAATCTTCATTTTCAGGCTCAAAATTTTCCATTTTTTCCAAATTCATTATTGCTTTTGGTTATCCAATAAGGTTTCAGCTCTCAGTTTCAGCTTTTCAAGAACTCGGGCATAGTTCGAATGACTAATGGCCAATTTTCTCTGTTCTTCATCCTTTACGTCTTTTTTCATAGAAAGTTCCTCCTCAAGCATCAAAATAAGCTCATCAATCTGTTCTTCACTTAAGTCGGAAAGCACGTCTTGCCACTTTCCAGTAGTAATATCAAACCTGGCTTTAACCGCTTCGCTCTGTGGAATAAGCTCTCTGAGCTTCTCAATTTTCGAACCTTTGCCGTAATAGAAATTCATTTTTGACGCATTTAAATCCATTAATTATAGCAAAAAACGGCATTTTTTTCAAGTGAAGCGGAGCATAAACCAACAAATTATACCACAAAACAAATCCGAGCTATTGACAAGTCCCGCGGTTCGCAGTAAAATTCCCTCGAATTCCAAAAAATATGTTTATTCACACTCAAAATAACGCTCAACTTAAAAACAACCAAATGAGGTTGGGCGTCTTGTGTGCATAAAAATATTTAAAGGATCACACCTAAAGCGCTCACCTTCCCGAGCGTCTTTTTTTAACAAACTTTATTATGATTTTATTTCTACTAAAAGGCATATCAATCGGCTTCACAATGATGCTGGCAATCGGCCCAATTTCAATGCTTTGCATAGCAAAAACCATTGAAAAAGGCAGACTCACCGGACTCGCAATAGGTTTGGGAGCCGCAACAGCAGACGGAATTTACAGCTTTATTGCCGTTTTTGGCCTGACATTCATCACAAGTTTCCTAACAAAATACATTTTATTTATCCAACTCATAGGCGGCGCCTTCCTGATTTATTTGGGAATAAAAATGTTCTTTTCCAAACCAAGTACAAAAAAAATAATCTTAGCGGAAACGGACTTTCTAAAAAGTTATTTCAGCACCCTTTTCCTCACCCTCACAAGCCCAATGACAATACTATTATTCATGACAATTTTTGCCGGTCTTGGAATTATTTCAACCTCAAACAGCGACTACCTAAGCAGCGGCAGCCTTGTTCTTGGCGTTTTCCTTGGCTCAGTTCTATTCTACCTGATGCTAATAACCCTCACCAACTTTTTCCGAACAAAAATGACCCCAAAACACCTACATTTCGGTAGCAAAATCTCCGGAATCATAATCTGCACTTTTGGGATCATCTCAGTCGCAAACCTTTTCTAACGAATTTACAAACCCGCCTTTCATTCCCTACTTCAGAGAAGCAAAGTCTCCGCGCGGAGACTTAAAACAAAAGAAAACAATTTTCCATTATGAAACGTAAAAGAAAAACAGAGAGTTGATTAATCTCTCTGTTTTTATAGTGAAATAATGGAAGATTGTTTTTTTCTTACATCATACCCATTCCCATTCCGCCCATATCCGGCATACCACCGTGTTCATGCTTTTCTTCAGGAATTTCAGAAACAATTGCACCGGTTGTCAAAACAATTCCGGCAACAGACGCTGCATTCTGAAGAGCGCTTCGAGCAACCTTCTTCGGATCAACAATTCCTTTTTCAAACATATTCACAATTTCCAGGCTGGCTTTTGAAGCGTCCCAACCATATCCCTCGGGAGCGGAGCGAACCAAACTGACAATTACGTCGCCCTTTTGACCTGCATTTTCTGCAATCTGATGCAAAGCCTTCTCAAGCACGCTTGCAACCAACTTAGCACCGGTCTTTTCATCCTCATCACCATGAAATCCTTCCAAAGCGCTGGCAGCATGCAATAAAGCAGAGCCTCCACCCGCAACAATTCCTTCCTCAACAGCCGCCTTTGTAGCGTTCAAAGCATCTTCAATTCGCATTTTTTTCTCTTTAAGCTCGACTTCAGTCGCAGCCCCAACCTTAATAATTCCAACTCCACCGGAAAGCTTAGCCAACCTTTCGGCAAGTTTTTCCTTATCAAAGTCGCTCTTAGTGTGATCCAAGGCAACCTTAATTTCAGCGACCCTAGCCTCAACAGCCTTTGTATCCCCACGACCTTCCACAATCACAGTCTTTTCTTTATCTGAAACCACTTTGCGCGCTTCACCCAAATCAGCAAGCGTTGCATTCTCAAGTTTCAAACCGAGCTCTTCGGAAATCAAATTTGCACCAGTTAAAGCAGCCAAATCTTTTAGCATTTCCTTTCTGCGCTCACCAAAACCTGGAGCCTTCACCGCCAAAACGTTGAAATTACCTCTGAGTTTATTGAGAATCAGGGTAGCTAGCGCATCTCCGTCCACATCCTCGGAAATAATCACCAAATCTTTCATTCCTGCCTGCGCCATCCCCTCCAAAAGCGGCAAAATATCCTTAATGTTGCCAACTTTTTTGTCCGTCAACAAAATTTTCACATTTTCATACGAAGCCTCCATTCGCTGTGGATCCGTTATCATATAAGGAGAAATATATCCGTTATCAAACTGCATTCCCTCAACAACCTCTTTATCAATTCCAAAAGTCTGTGACTCCTCAACCGTAATCACACCCTCATGACCGACTTTTTCCATAAGATCGGCAATCACTTCACCAACCTCTTCATCCTGAGCTGAAATTGTCGCCACCTGCGCAATCTCATCACGAGTTTTCACAGGTTTCGCCATTTCATCAAGTTTAGCCACAACTTTTGTAACCGCCTTATCAATTCCGCGTTTAAGCATAATTGGATTTGCCCCGGCAACCACATTTCGAATTCCTTCATCCAAAAGCGCCGCCGCCAAAATTGTCGCCGTCGTGGTTCCGTCTCCGGCAACATCATTTGTCTTGGTTGCGACTTCTTTTACAAGCTGCGCACCCATATTTTCATCCGGATCCTTCAGTTCAATTTCTTTTGCAATGGTCACACCATCATTTGTAATGCTTGGACCACCGAATTTCTTATCCAAAACCACATTTCGACCCTTTGGCCCCATTGTGATTCGAACAGTATTAGCCAGTTTGTGCACCCCTGTTAAAAGCGCCTGCCTGGCGTCGTCTTGAAAAGTAATTTTCTTAGCCATATTTTTCTAAAGGTTAAAGGGATAAATTATTCTAAAATTCCAAAAATATCATCTTCTTCCAAAAGAAGAAGCTCTAGGCCGTCCACATCAACTTCAGTCGGCCCATATTTCTTAAACAAAACAGTCTGTCCAACCTGAACTTGTGGCATTTTGTCCTCTTTGCCGGGCCCAACAGCAACAACTTCGCCTTTTTGAGGTTTTTCCTTGGCGCTGTCCGCCAAAACAATCCCGGATGGCGTCTGCGACTCGCCCTCAAGACGCTTCACAACAACGTATCCGGCCAGTGGTATTAATCTTGTCATAAACAATGTGGTTAAAAAATTAGCACTCAAATAGATGCAGTGCTAATTTTATGGACGAAACCGTGAAAGTCAATGGGATTTTAAAATCCGCCCTAGCCCCCCTTCTCCTCAGTCATAGAGTAATCCACTGAAAAATCCTCCACCACCTTCTCCCCACCAACTTCAACCTCCCCCACTGAAAAACTAAACCCACAACCGTGGAGCACAAAAAGTGAGAAAAAGAACATAACTGTAAGAAATTTTTTCATAACACCCAAAACTTATCACAAAGCTCACGCCACAAAAACTTATATTTATTTTCAAACGTATACCAGAATAAAAATTGGAAGTTCACGAACTTCTAATTTTTAATTCCAGAGAGAAAATAAATATAAGTTTTCGCTATTCAGCGAGTGCCTCAACCCTAAGCTCCCTCACAACATCCACCTTAATTTTTCCGGTGTACTGTAAATCAGACTCAATCTTTCGAGCAATCTGATTGGCAAGCTTAATTGCTTTCAAGTCATCAACAACTTTTGGCACAACAAATGCCCTAAGCTGCCTACCTGCCTGAACTGCAAACGCTCTCTCAACACCTTCAAAACTGGTTGCTATTCTCTCAATTTCAGAAAGCCTCTTCACGTAATTTTCCAAATTCTCGCGGTCCGCACCCGGACGAGAAACAGAGATCAAGTTGGCAACCTGAACAATTTTAGCCTCCAAAGACTTGGCTTCTACGTCGCCCTCATTCGCTTCCACACAGTGCACAAGCTCATCCGACATCCCGAACTTCTTCAAAATATCACGACCAATAATGGCATGTTTTCCCTGAACCTCATGATCCACCGCTTTCCCAATATCATGTAAAAGTCCGGCTTTTTTACAAATATCAACATTCGCTCCAACCATTCCAGCCAACTCCGCAGCTAAAAACGCAACCTCCATAGAATGCTTCAAAACATTCTGCCCATACGCAATTCTAAACTTCAGTCGGCCCAAAATCTTAACCAAATTCGGCGGCAAACCCGCAACTCCAACCTCAAACGCTGCCTTCTCACCAAGCTCCTTAATTAGTACATTCACCTCCTCGCGAACCTGCGCCACCGTTTCCTCAATTCTTGCAGGATGAATGCGTCCATCTTCCACAAGTCGCTCAAGTGTAACCTTGGCAACGTAACGACGAATAGGGTCAAACCCGCTAATAACAATTGAACCCGGCGTATCATCCACAATCACATCCACGCCTGTTACGGTTTCAAATGCATTAATATTCCGCCCTTCGCGGCCAATAATTCGCCCCTTCAAATCATCCGAAGGCAAATCCACAATTGTAGTTGTGGACTCAACAGCCGTCTCGGAAGCATAACGCTGAATTGCATCTACTAAAATTTGCTTCGCTTTAACATCCGCTTCACTTTTCACCTCATCCTCAAGCTTTTTTGCATATGCAATCAGCTCATCCTTGGACTCCTCTTCAACTTTATCCAAAAGCAATTTTTTGGCCTGCTCCTTATCTAAAGATGCAATTTCTTGAAGCTTTTCTTCCTGCTGCTTGATAACCTTTTCAGTTTCCTCTCTCTTCCCCTTTAAGGACTCCATTTGCTTCTCAAGCTCCTCTTTTATCTTCTCAGCCTTCTCAGATTTAGAATCGAGTACCTCCTCTTTCTTCACAAGACGCTGTTCCATCTCTTGAAGTTTTCTTCTCTTTTCCCGTTCAAGTTTCTTTGCTTCTTCCTCTGCCTTCATAGCCTCATCCCGAGCCGAAACAACAATTTTGTCTGCCTCCTCTTTTGCACGCTTTACCTCTTTTTCCAACTTTTCCCGATTCTGCCTTTCTGTTTCCTTTATCTGTGCCGACTTAAAAAAATAACCAGATAAAGAACCAACAATGGCACCAAAAACCAGGAATACCAATGTAATGAGATTCATAGTAATAAGGGTTACTACCCTTCAAACACAACAAAAACACCCGTCTACAGTCTGTTTTTTAACAGATCAGCCGGCTGTCTAATAAAGTAACTAACATGAACAATAATTCGAGTTTCAATAAACATTTACACTTTATTAGTCTTCTTGTTTTGTCTGAAGAAAAAAATTAAAAGAACTGAATAAAATCTATCAATAAGCGGTCTGCTTGGCAAGACAAGAAATTGCCGCTAAGATTGCCCAGCGCACATATGATCAGAATAATTAAATACATTCTCGGATTTACCTGGCTTGGCGTTGTTGCTTACTTCTATTACACAAATCACAACTACTACCATTTTGACTTGCCCGGACTGGTAAAATGGTGGCCACTTTGGGTTTTGCCTCTTATTGGATATGGAGGTGCTTTGTTATGGCACTGGACCGCGGGAAAACAAAATTTCCAATTTAAACTTTCCTTTTTACGAATTATTGGCGTCGCTTTCTTATCAATGCTCTTTGTTGGGTCAATGACAATGTTCATATCCAATCCTTTAATGTACAAGGGGCCTGAAGCAGTAATTACATACCAAGGAGAAGCAATTTTTAACCCATCCCAAGAGCAGATAAATGAATCAGCTTACCACTTTGAATACGGGACAACCTTAAAAGATACTTTTAATCTTTATAAAACTATACCCTCTGAAATCCAACAAAACCTCTACAGCTCTACTTTTTTTGGTGTACTTTTTGGACTTTCTTGGACTTTCATAAAGGTTTACGGCAGTGCATTATTATTGCTCTTTTTTGCTTGGCTAACGGGTAGCACTGCACACGAATTTCTAAGAAGAAAAAAAGAGAAAGACACGGAAAGGCCATTCGAAAAAGGAATCCTTGAAACAATTTTAGGTCTTGGATTTATTTCAACACTTCTGTTTTTATTGGCAGCAATAGGGCAATTCAACCTACCTGTAATTCTTGGAGCTATTGTAATTATCACCGCCGCCTTGTACCGGCAAGTACTTAAAAATCTCAAAGCCCTCTTTTCCTGGCACGAAAAATTTGAAATCAATATCACAAGCATTGCAATACCCATTTTCCTTTTCTTGGGTCTGATCATGTGTATTCATATGTTTGACAATCTTAGTCCCCTCCCAAGAGGTTGGGACGGCTTAAACCGTTACATTGTCATTGCCAAAGATCTAGCAAATGGAGGTGATCTACTTAAAAGAGGAAGTGTATATGGATGGGAACTTATTTTAGGGTTTTTCTATCTCATAGATATCAAAATGACACTGGCTTGGACCTCAATACCCGGGGTTCTCACTTTTCTTGTAATGTGGCCAATTGCTCGAAGATACAGCTCAAACTTGGGAACCGCACTTGCTCTGACAACAATTGCTGTCATGCCAATGATGTCATTCCATATTTCAGACGAGAATAAAGTTGACGTTGCTCATTGGTTAATTGGAACCGCTTCAATCCTTGCATTAATTAAAGCAATCAGTTTTGAAAACGGACTGAAAATTAAAGACCATTCTTACCTTTGGATAGCTGGTCTTCTGGCAGGCTATGCATTTACAGTAAAATTTACAGCCGCAATTTTAATTGTAACTCTCCTCTCTGCTTTTTCTTTTGTCGAAGGCGGAATAATAGGATTAATTGCAGCAGGCCTTGTTTCAATTGGAGTCCTGGCAACTTCAGGCGGAATTGGATTTGGCACTGAATTCACTACACCCGCAGAAATCAATCCAATTATTACCGCAGTTTGTTCGCTTGCTGGCTTAATTATTTTGGGATTTGGAGTGTTTACAAAAAAAGTAAAAAAGAACGCGCTAAGAACCCTGGTAATATTAATTTTGTGCATATTTATCCCAATAGCACCTTGGTTTGTAAAGAATGCGGTAGAAACTAGACTATCTTCGGCTTCACTTCTAATAACTGGAACAAACGACATACCTGAAATTAACTTCAACAATGACACCGCTCTTTGTAAATCCACAGCTTTTTATGAAGAGTACGACAGATACATTGGCTACAATTCAAATGTAATTTTCCGAGTATTAGAGCTTCCGTGGCATCTCACCATGAATGACACAGGCGCAATAGGCGCATATGTGGATATGGGCTTTACTTTCTTAGGTTTCATCCTGCTTGGATTCCTACTCTATAAACCTTCAAAACAAACAAATTATATTTTACTATTTGGTGGTTTATATTTCTTCTTCTGGCTAATAAAAGCTAATGGAGTTTCATGGTATGGATTCCCGTTTTTCAGTTTCATGGCGGTCTTCTTAGCGGTTACATACACCAACATGAGCAAAGATTGGATTGGAAGAATTGGATTGATTTTCTTTTTGGGCATTTGGTTTTTAAGCGGATTTGATGCCAGACTAAATAACTACGCAAAACCGGGCCTATTACTCACAAATTCTGGCACCGTAAAATATGATGACGTTCGTGAAAGCGTCTTCCCATATTCAAACGAATTAAATGCTTTCCTATCAATAAATGACGGCCTTATTTACAAAATTGGGACTCCAATGGGCTATTTCATACCTGATTACGTTAAACGCACCTTTGACGACCAACTTCTTGATACTTTTAACTGCAACGCAATCAACTCTGTAGACAATGAAGAGATTCGTCACAAACTGCGTGATCTTGGATTCAAATTCATCCTTTATGATGCATATACCTACACGGTGGGAATTGACCCAGAAGGCACCTTAAAAGCAAAAATTGATCTTTTTGAAAAGTTTGCAAAAGAACAACTAATAGTAGTCATTTTTGACGACAAACGCGGCCATCACCTCTTCTACATTCCAACCGACGCAGAACTAAATAATGAGGTCATCGCAGACCTGAACATTCCGGAAATGTAGGATTTCAGTTTTTTTTCAGAATTATTTCAGAAAAAATTCAGGATTTTTTAAAGACGAACATGCAAAGATAGGTTTCCCTAACCCAATCACATGAAACGTCTACTTTTCATTTTTCTTATTTTCTCTCTTGTTTCTCCGGCACTCGCCGCCATTCCGGATGAATGCCTTCCCTATTTAGAAAGCAATGAACCTCAGGAGATTTCAGAGTCCCTCAAACTCGACAGCCTTTATCCAAATCCGCAAGACGGAGAGGAAGAATGGATAAAAATAAAAAACACCGGCCCGGACACCCTGGATCTTTCCAACTACACAATTGAAGATGAAACCCAAAAACCCTGGACTATGTCCGGCCAAATTCAAAGCTCGGAAACGTCGCAAATTGAAGGTTTCCCATTTCAACTCAACAACGGAAGTGAAACCGTCACTCTCAAAACAATAGAGGGAACCTTTTTGGACTCAATCAGCTATTCCTCAAGCATAGCCGGACAAATAATAACGCATGAAAGCCCCACTGAAACTGAAGAAACACCTCAAACAACCCTCACAACACCAGAACTCTACCCCACTTTCTCGGAAGCACTCCCCAACCCTGAAGGCTCAGATAGCACGGATGAATGGATTGAACTTTTCAATCCCTATGACTCAATTTTGATCCTCGACGGCCTCAAATTGGACGACGCTGAAGGTGGCAGTACAGCTCACCCCCTAAACGGCACTCTGGAACCTGAAAGTTTCCTCCTCCTTTGGGTAGAGGACAGTAAACTCACATTAAACAACACCACGGACTCAATAAGACTCTTAGGCGCCCAGAATGAAGTACTTTGGGAAATCCCTTACGAGAACCCCAAAGAAGGCGAAAGTTTAGCAAATTTTGGCGACTACATTGACTGGACCACCTCCCCAACCCCAGGAGATGAAAATATTGTCACAATCGCCGAAGAAGAATCCACTGAGTCAGAAAACTCAAACGGCAACCTGTCAGAAAACATAGAAATCTCTGAAGTCTTCCCCAACCCGGAAGGCCCGGATCAAGACGGCGAATGGATTGAACTTACAAACGGCAGCGACGTCCCCGTAAACCTAGGCAACTGGATAATTGATGACGGTGAAGGCGGCTCCGCCCCATACATAATTCCAGATGACACAGTAATCGGTCCCGGTGAAACCCTGGTAATTGAAAGAAGTGAAAGCAGCATTGCACTCAACAACAGCAACGAAAGCGTAGTTTTAAGTGACTATACCGGTGAAATAATGGACCAAATTTCATACGAATCAACCGAAGAAGGTATGTCGTACTCTCTCATTGAAATTGAAGAAATGAATTCAGAACAAGCTGGCCTTTCAGAACTTGGCGCTCGCATTTTCTCAACTTGGGAATGGGTTTTGCCCACCCCCGGTGAAAACAATCCAACCTGGAAACAGTTCAAAGGCACCGTTGTGGATTTTGACGGCCTTTATGTGACCCTTTATGACGGTATTTCCAATTGGACTTTGCAAACCGCAGAAGAAAATACAGACGAACTATTTTTCCAGCCTGGCAACAAAGTTCTTGCTCGCGTTTCCATACAAAATGACATTTACAGAATTCAATATTCGGAACTTTTAGAATCCTTTGTTTCCAAAACTTCGCATAAGATTCCTTACAATTGGATACTTATTGGCTGTTTTGCAAGCACTTATTTTGGCTACGAGATGTACAAAAAATACAAAAAAAACAGTGTCTTACCCTCCAACCCGTTGCCCTCCTAAAAAGAAACAAGAATAAAAACAAAAACAAAAACAAAAAAATGTAAATTTCCGCTGGGGCAAGCCTCAAAAAAAACATTGATTTTCAAGTTGAAGTGACTACTATTAAACTCGCTTTAACCCCGTCTAAAAATGAAAAATGAAAGAGGTGACAAATACTATGATGAAGCGGAAAGATTACAAGGTCATTTTGGCAACAAAGGAAAGCTATCAAGAATGGCAGCAGGTGGTGTAAGTGCTTGGAAAGAAGTAAACTGGGATGACGTTCCTGAAAAAGTAAACTGTGTCAAAGCCTTGGAGACTCTTGCAAAAGCCGGGTATAACGAAAAAAAACATATTGAAGACGTAAAAATAGCCGAGAACCCAGAAGAACTCCACAGAAAAGAAGAAAAAATGGGCGCAGCAATGGACAAATGGTACGAGAAACTTTGGGAAAAACATGGACTAAACAAAACTATCCACCCAGACGAAGCCAGATGTATTGAAGCGGAAACTGCAATGGCACTTGATTGGATTGAAGGAGAATCACTAGAGAAAAAAGCAAAATTAATTGCAGACTTTGAGAAAAATTTTAAAGCCACAATTGAACTCAGAAATGAGATTAGAAAACACCCTTCCGCATTCGCAAAAAGAGAATTTGCAAGAAGAAGAGGACCAAACGGAATGGGAGTTGACCAAAGAGAAGTGTGGAATGAAATTCTTGAAGAACTTGAAGGAATAACTGAATCCTCCACATCCGTCCAAAGTGAATTTACAAAAAGGGCAAAAGATGAGGATCACAAAAAAGACACAAAAACACTAAAAGCGGAAATCCAAGATGAATATGAAAAGAAAGCTGGGCAGTACAAAGATAAATTAATGGCCAACATACAATATTTTGGGGGTGACATGGTAACAGCAAAAAACGGCAGCAAAATTCCAAGAACCGCCAACGAATTCCTTGAATGGTTGGAAAGCCTGGAGACTTTCAAAGAAGTAGATAAAGCATATAAGCTTTTGCCCGGAGAAATCGCAGAAAGAAAAGCAAAACACGACCAAGCAGATGAAATTCTTGAGAATGCAACCGCTTCAGACCAGAAAAAATACAAAGCAATGATCGCACTAATGCGCAATCACGAACTTGGTGAATTCCTCCCAACTTTGGAAAGCGCTGTGCAAAATGAATCGTCCCACGTTGCAGAATACCAGGCAAAAATTCTAACAGCACGAGGTCAGCACGGGATTGATCTTTTTAATAGATGGGAAAGAACAAGACTTGTCGCAACCATGAAAACCAGGGATACAGACACTCAAGAAGCTCTTCTAAAAACGCTGGATGCAGATATAAAAGATAGAGAAAGAGTTGTCTCACTTTATCTAAACCTTCCAGACCACGTCAGAGATGACGAAATGTTTATAGAAGAAACCGGTGAAGTTCGCGAGCAAATGCTTGAAGAAGCAATGAATGACTTGGCGAATGAAAACAAATCGCCTCTTGATAACTTGGGAGCGTTTGATGACGTAAATCTGGAAGAATTCAACGAAGATCTAATGGGCGAATGGGGTGATAAATTTGTTGAAGAAAAATTGGAAGAATTGGATGAGATGGGAATGATAAACGAAAAACGAGGCAACGTAATTAATGCAATTTTTGGAAGAGAAAAAAAAGCTGAAGCCAAAAACATGAATCAAGATGAATACGCCGAAGATGACCTTAAATACTGGATTCGCCTCAACAAAGGAATAGATACAATTGAGGAGGCCACAAATTCTCGTGACAAAGACAAAGTAAGATTCCTTCACGGCAACAGAATCGCAATGAAAAATGGCTACACTTTTCACTCGGGTGGCGAGGTCAAAAAATTAAGTAAAATTAGTGACCAACAAATAGATTCCGGCAGTGATAAAATTGATGAGTTACTTGATAATGCAGATTACGACACAGATTTGAGAGTAATGGACCAAGATGGTGGGCTTATGGAAAAACCCCGCTTAAAACTCATACGAAAAGATGAACAACAAGCTCAAATGATTGCAAACAAGATTTTAAGATATGTGAGAAACGCAAAAGTGCAAAACTCACGTGAAGCTGAGGTAATTGTTTTGGACAAAGTCAGAAAACAACGCTTCCAGCACTTGGAAAGAGCTAGAAAAGCTGCTTAAGTGTTTACGCACACTTTTTAAAAATTAGCGCCACATGCTTTACGACATGATTTTCATTGGTGGAGGTGTTGCCGCTTTGGGCGGCAGTATTTACGCCAAACGCTACAATATGGAAACTTTAATCCTGACGGACACACTCGGAGGGACAATTACTCAAACTCACCTGGTTGAAAATTACCCGGGCTTCCCTTCTGTCACAGGCCAGGAACTTGCTGAGCACCTTATTGAACACGCAAAAGCTAACAATGTGGAAATTCGCCAAGGTTCACGCGTTAACCGCGTCACAAAAGAAGGTGACACATTCAAAATTGAATACGGAAAGGAAATTTTAGAGTCCCGAACCGTAGTTTTAGCAACCGGCACAACTTACAGAAAACTCGGCGTTCCGGGAGAAGAAGAATTAAAAGGCCGCGGCGTTTCATACTGTGCAACCTGCGACGCGGGCTTTTTTAAAGGCAAAAACGTGATTATGGTTGGCGGTGGAGACAGCGCTGTGAAGGAATCCTTGATTTTGGCGGAACATGCTGCACATGTGACAATCGTTTACAGAAAGAGCGAATTTTCCAAAGCGGAACCAATCAACCTTGCTAGAATGGAAGCCACGGAAAACATTTCAACTAAACTAAGTACAAACGTTACGGAAATCATTGGTGAGACAAAAGTCGAAAAAGTAAAATTCGACACAGGTGAAGAAATGGCCGTTGATGGAGTGTTCATTGAAATCGGTCGAATACCCATAACAAGCATGTTTGACGAACTTAATCTTGAAAAAAATGAAAAAGGTGAAATAATAGTAAACCCAATGAGCGAAACTTCGGTTCCCGGCTGCTATAGCGCCGGTGACATCACCGACATGGAATGGAAACAAGCAATCGGTGGTGTCGCACAAGGAACAAAAGCTGCTTATATGGGATTTAGCTTCATATCAGCTCAAAAACTAAAATCATGATTCTCCAAGTAGGAAAAGCAGCGCCACACTTCACAGCAGAAGGTCTTTTTGGCGACGAAATCAAAAAAGTGTCTCTGGAAGATTACCGCGGCAAATGGGTTATTTTGGTATTTTACCCTCTGGATTTTACCTTTGTTTGCCCAACAGAAGTCACCGCCTTTGACATGGAATACGACAAATTTACGGAAATGAATACTGAAGTTTTAACAATTTCAGTCGACAGCGTGCACAGCCACAGAGCATGGAAAAAAGAAATCGGAATTTTCAAACTTGGAATGCTTTCCGACATGACCAAAGATATCAGTCGCAATTATGGCGTCTTGGTTGAAGATAAAGGAATTTCACTCCGCGGAACTTTTGTGATTGACCCTGATGGCATTCTGAAAATAGCACTTGTTCATGACCTTAATGTTGGCAGAAACGTAGAAGAAATTATTAGAGTTGTTCAAGCTTGCCAAACCGGCGAACTTTGCCCAATTGGATGGAAACCTGGACAAAAAACATTGGGGAAAGGATAAATTTGTGAGAGAATGCTTCCTAAAAAGCATTCTTATGAACCAAATTCCAGTTCCATTTGAAGAAATTGATCAAGCAAAGGAGCGAATTTATAAAGCGCAAAACATCCTAATAATCTCACACCAAAGCCCCGACCCAGACACAATCGGCGCAAATTTGGCATTGAGAATGCAATTGGAAGCAATTGGCAAAAATGTAGTTTCAGCATGCGCAGACCAAATCCCAGAAAACTGCGACTTTTTAGAGAAATCACAAAGTTTTGTAACGGATTTTAACAGCACAGATTTTGACCTAATCATTACTGTAGATATTAGCAGCCACGAATTGCTAAAATTTCACATTACAAAACCGGAACTTCTTGATAGAACAAAAACATTTATCATAAACATAGACCATCACCCAACCAACAATAACTTTGGAAACATTAATATTGTCATGCCTTCAGCACCGGCTGCATGCTTTATATTATACCTGTTTTTTAGCTACTACGGTTGGTCAATCACCCCACAAATAGCAACTGCGCTACTGCATGGACTCTATTTTGATACAGGTTCATTTATGCACTCAAACACATCCTCAGCAAGCTTAAGAGTCGCAGGAAGACTCATAGCTCTTGGCGCATCCCATAAAACAATAGTCAGAAGACAATTTCATACAAATACAATTCCACAACTTCGCGTTTGGGGTCATGCACTTAGCCGTGCAAGTTTCAACAGCAAAAACGCAATTGTAACTGCAATAACAAAACAAGATTTCCAACGTGAAAACGCAAATCCAGACGACTTATCCGGTTTAATTAATTACATAAATTGCGTCCCTGAAGCCAGCTTCTGCATGCTTTTAGCAGAAGATATGAAAGGCAATATTAAAGGCTCCATGCGCACTCTTAAAGAAAACATAGACCTGTCGCAAATAGCATCCCTATTTGGAGGCGGCGGCCACAAAAAAGCAGCAGGTTTCAAAGTTCCGGGCGAACTAAAAAGCAAAATTGCTTGGGAAATTATAGAACCTCACTAAAAAGTTTATTGGCATTATCCCAATTAATATTCTTCCTAAAAGCGGTTAAGTAATCTGCTTTTTTTGTGCCATAGTCAATCATGAACGCATGCTCCCAACAGTCCAATGCCATAATTGGCACCTGAAATGCAGGCAAACCAACGTGATGCTCAAACAGAATGTAATGGTGCAAACTTTTATCTTTCAAATTCCAAGTTAGCAGCACCCAACCCGGTGTTGAAGACGCACTCGCCTTCAAATCCTCATCCCACTTCTCAAAAGACCCAAAAGACGCCACAATCTGTGCCCTAAGCTCTTCAGAAGGCTCACCGTAAGCACCCAAAGATTCAAAATAAAGTTCATGCAAATAGGCTCCATTAAAAGCAACAGATTCACGTCGTTTAAGTTCGCTAAATTCCCCATAAGAATAATTTGTGGCACCTCTGTCCGCCATTCTGAGCTTTTCCTCAATCTCATTCAACTTTTTCACATATCCTTCATAAAGGCCAAAATGCGCCTTAAGTTGATCATCTGAAATACCCTCCAAAACACCAAGTAGTGCTGAATAATCTTTTGCTGTATGATTCATAATATAGTTTTAATGGACAAAAAAATAATAGCATCTTGTAACTATTCTGCCCAACTCAACGTTTTAAACAGCGAACAAACATCTTCATGCCCAACACTTTTTCAATAGCAGAAGCGCAAAAAAGCCTTGTTTTTGTTAAACCCGTAATGGAAGACATTCAAAAAACAACAAGAGAACTCAAAATTTTAAAGGAGAATATGGACAAAGTGGAAAACCTGGAAATAATTCTAAAAAAACTTGAAAAATTGAACACTGCCTGAAAGATTTATCTTCCGTTGGCTGTATTTGTAGAGATATTGGAACCTGCACCGTTGATTTCCCAATCAAAGTGGAAGGTGAAATTGTCTTCCTCTGCTGGAAACTTGGTGAAGACAATATTGACCATTTCCACCCCGTAAACAATCACTGCCTTGAACGCGTTTCTTTCATCGCGAAAACAAGTCAGTCATCATCTCCTGCGTTTTAAGTTCCACTAAGGCGGATTTATCATCAGTAAAAATTTTCTCGCCTTCTTTTTGCGAATAAATATGCCCGTTCCCCTCTAAATAATCCTTGTATTTTTGCAAATCCACTTGAACCTCACTAATACTAAAATCTCCACCTTTATTCACAACAATGATCGAATTTTCACTTGTAGGAATCTCGGCACGTAAAACTTTTGAGAAAACACCGCACAAAGTATTCGTTAAAATATTTAAAAAATCACTCTCATGAGAAATTGCATTCATTGCTAAAACTCCACCTTCATTCAAATGCTCATCAACAAGCTGAAAAAATTCCTGTGTCGCCAAATGAGACGGGACAAACGTAACATTGTAAGCGTCCATTATAATAAGGTCGAATTTTTCGCTTGTCGTATTCAAAAAACTACGCGCATCCGCGTGAACAATTTCAACATTCGCGCTGTCCAAATGGAAATACTCTTTTGCAATGAATGTAACCGCTGGATCTAATTCAACCCCGGTAATTGAAATTTCCGGGTAATACGCATTAAAAATCCTCGTAAAAGAACCGCCCGCATGACCCAAAATCAGAATTTTTTTTGTATTTTCCGCCATTTCCGGCAACACACTATAATAAGAATAGTATTCCTTCACCAAGGGCCCGGCAGGCTCATAAACTGACTGCATTCCAAACTGATTATTCAAATAAAATTCACGCCTTCCACTTTCCCGCTCTTTAACAAAAATATGATTATAAGGTGAATCAACCTCGACAATAATTGCACTGTCCGCAAAAACTGGCGGTACAAACCAAAAAAGAACCACGGAAGCCGCAGCAAGAATATAAACCCACCATAATCTCAATCCCACAGCGGCAACAAAAAAAAGTAAAACCCCAAGTAAAATAAATGTTTTAGTTGTCCCCAAAAACGGAATAAAAACAAAAGCCGGCAAAAAAGTTCCCAAAATACTTCCAATAGTTGAAACGGAAGAAACCCGACCGGCAACTCCCCCAATATCTTTAATTTTCAAAGCAAGCATCTTAACAGTGTACGGAATAATCATCCCCAAAAGCACCATGGGCACAATTAGCAAAAGCAAAACGGAAATAAACGAACCCCATTGAACCAAACCAACAAGCGTCGGGAAAATGGACAAAACGGATGACACAACCAATTTTGAATAAAAAGGTAAAAATAAAATCCAAATTGCAGCAAACAAAATCAGTAAAAAATATGCCTGCGGCACAGGATTTTTATCAGCCAATCTCCCCCCCCAAAAATATCCAATTGAAAGTGCCAACATAATTAGCCCAATCAAATTAGTCCAAACAAAAAGCGTATTCCCAAAATACGGCGACAAAAGTCTTGAAGCGCTCATTTCAACAGCCATAACCGCAAGACCGGATATAAAAGCACAAAAATAAAAATAATAGCGTGATTTCATGCAAAAAATTTTACACGAAAAATTTGCAATAAGAAATAATCCGTTTATTGTAAATTCAGAAATTATCAATACACATGAAACTTTTTTTATCCAAAACTCTCCCCAAAACCGACCTTCTCTTTATTGGTCTATTTGAAAAAGAAAAACTGCCATCCAAAACCACAAATTTACTTGGAAAAGAAGCTGCAAAACTTATTGAAAAAAGGCTTAAAGACAAAGATTTTGAAGGTGAAAACGGCGACTTTTTGACACTCTATCCGGACACTGGCTCTGCAAAAAAAATAGTTCTTTTTGGTCTTGGAAAAAAAGAAAAAATAGGAATTCAAGCAATGGAAAAAACAGCAGCAAAATGTGCAGCAATTGCAAAAAAAGCAAAAGCAAAACGTGTCACCGCATTACTTGAAGATGAAGACATAAAAGATTTCTTTAGCGGTTTCATCCTGGGAGAATATGAATTTTCTCGTTACAAATCAAAAAATAAAAAGGAAACACCAATTGAATCACTTACTTTGGTTTGTAATTTAAACAAAACCACAAAAGAATCCCTTCAGGACGCACAAGTTTTCATGGAATCATCACGCTTTATTCGTGACCTTGTTAACACTCCTGCAGCAGATTTGAACACTCTTGACCTTGCATCAAAAGCAAAAGAACTTGCAAAAAAATACAGACTTAAAATCCAAGAATTCGACGAAAAAAAACTTGCAAGTTTAAACTGCGGCGGAATTTTGGGTGTTGGCAAAGGCGCCGACCATCCACCTCGCATGGTTGTAATTGAATATAAACACCGCTCAAAATCAAAAACACCAAATATTGCATTTGTTGGCAAAGGCATAACTTTTGATACCGGTGGTCTAAACTTAAAACCAACCGGCTACATTGAAACCATGAAACAAGACATGGCGGGAGCCGCAACTGTTTTGGGCACTTTGGATGCAATCGCCAGAGCAAAACTTTCTGGTCATTTTGCATTCGTTATTGCACTCGCAGAAAATGCAATCTCACACAAATCCATTCATCCGGGTGACGTTTTAAAAGCATTCAACGGGAAAACCATTGAAGTTACAAACACAGACGCTGAAGGCAGACTGGTGCTTGCAGACGCTCTTAGCTACGCAGAATCAAAATTGAAACCAAAAGTTATTTTGGATATTGCAACATTGACCGGAGCCGTATCCGTTGCACTTGGCTTCAACATTACCGCTGTATTGGGAAATGACAAAAAACTCATTAATGAGGCAAAAGAAGCAGCAAAAGAAGCAAATGAAAGAGTATGGGAACTCCCACTTGACGAAGATTTTATTGAAGCAACAAAAGGCGATATTACAGATGTAAAAAATTCCACAGACGGCGTACGTGCAGGCACTTCAATGGGTGCAGCTTTCCTTGCAAACTTTATTGACAAAGTTAAATGGACACACTTTGATATTGGCGGAACAGCATGGGCGGAAAAACCTGAAAGTCGAACAAAATACGGAGCAACTTCAGTTATGCTGCGTACATTCTATGAAATAGCAAAACGTCATTCGTCCTAACACACCCACAGCAAAGCAAAGGGTGGCCGAGGCCCACCCAGAAAGCCGAGGCTAACGCGACCGAAGGGAGCAACCATCTATAGGACACTTCCCCAGATTAAGTATGCCAAAGCATACCCAATAGTCCAACAACCTAGAATAATTCCCAGGAGTACAAGCGCAAATTTTAAAGCATTTTTAGACATAACTTGAAAAGTTATGTTGATAAAACCTCACTATACTCGAGCTTATAAATATGAAAAATTGTAAGCACCAAACTCAAAATGATCGGTCCAAAAACCAAGCCCTTCAAGCCAAATACAAACAATCCTCCCAAAACCGCCAAAAAAGTAGTCAACGGATGCATGCTTGAGCTTGAACCAATCAAATAAGGTCTTACAAAATTATCAATATTTGAAATTACTGTAAATCCCCAAACAATCAAGAAAATCCCCCATCCAACCTCGCCAGAAAGCAAAACTGCAAGCGCGGCCGGCGCCCAAATTATTGATGAACCAATATAAGGAATTAAAGCCGCAAAAGACATTATGGTTGCATAAAAAATGGCATGGTCAATACCCGCAATCGCAAATCCAATTCCCCCCATAATTCCCTGTAAAATTGCAGTACCGAATGCTCCAATAGCAATTCCATAAGTTGTTTCTTTGAGCTTTTTCTCAATCTCCTCCTCATGCCTTAGCGGAAGTGGACTTAAAATTTTCAAATAATTGCGAATCCTATCTCCATCTTTGAAAAAGAAAAACACTGTCAGAATAAGAATAAAAATATTCACAACAGTATTGCCAATACTTTTCACCAAAGAAGCACTTGAATTAACAATAAATGAACTTACATTCTGCCCAATATCTTGAACAATTGCGTAAATATCAAACTGCAACTGTCCAAAAATTTCCTTAAAACGCATATTCTCAAAAAATTTATCCAGTGGTTCTCCAATTACAGGTATCGTATTTAACTGGTTAAAATCTACACTTTTAAAATCAAGTTGCATCAATTTAGCATCCAAAACCTGATAAGTAACAAATGCTTCTTGTGCAATAAACACAACAAACAAAGTCAAAGGCCCTAAAACCACTAAAATAACAAAAAGCGTAGTTAAAAACGCAGAAATCCCTTTATGCCCACGAAAAACCTTAACAAACCACTTGTTCACAGGATTAAAAAAAATAGCTATCAAAGCCGCATAAATCAAAACTGTAAAAAAGGGAGAAATCACCCAAAGCAACAAGAAAACGCTACCAGCGACAACCAAAAGCAAAAAATATCTTGAAAAATTCGGCAAAACCAAAAGACCATCCCCTGAAAGGGGTTTGTAATTCGGCTTTTTGGTCGAAGTTTTTTTTGAATTAGTTTTACTAACCACCATGGCGCAGAAGTTACATAAAAAAGCCTATCACACTTTCCTCTGCCTATCCAAATTTTCCTTATACCTTTTTAGCGAATCACGAATGGCTTCATGAATTGGCCTCATTTTTATACCCTCATCCTCAAGTTTTTTTGAAGAAAGTCCACAATTTGATCTTCTTGCCTTTGTAATCCTTTCCATTTCTTCAACAGAGAACAATTCATACTTATACAATGGATCAACAATTTCCTTATACATATCCAAAATTTCTTTATGATCAATAGTCCCCGGATTCGTCATATTGAAAATCCCAGTAGCGCGCTTTCCCATAAGCTTCACTGAAGCTTTCAAAAAATCTTCAATCACACTGATTGAATTCGGCACAGAAATCACCTTTGGATACTTGGTAATTTTTGTAATAAAATTCCGCTCCCCGGGTTCACTGTCAAACGGCATCCGGAGCCTAAGCTGCAAAACCGGAAACTCTTTCAACATATCTTCACTCCACGCCTTTGTTCGCGAATAAAAACTGCCATCAAAATTTGGCTCATCATTCTCAGAATAGCCATTGCCTTCATTATCCCCTTCATAAACACAACCGCTCCCCACATGTGTCATATAAATCCCCAAATTTTCGCAAGCCCTGGCCAAAATAATCGGTGCCACCACATTTGAGAAAATGGTTTCCATCTTATTGTCCTCACACCAATCCACATTCGGCTTCCCGGTCTTTCCCGCACAATTGATTACCACATCCGGCTGCTGCTTTTTCAGTTCTTCCAAAATAGCAGAATAATCCTCAATCCTCACATCAGAAATAACCGCCTTCTCACCAAGAAAATCCTTAAACTTATGTGCAATATAACCCTTCCCAAAAATCAAGTATTTCATGAGAGAATGATACCAAAATTTCTCAATTAAGCAACCTTACCATTTTGCACCTTTAATCTCCGGCGGATCATCCCCAAACTCACAAATATAATTGTGATGATCTGAAATTTTGTTCTCTAAAATCTGCAAAACTTCACTCATTTTCTTGGCAACTCGCGCATTCCGTTTAGCACCCCTTTCAATCAAATCCATTGCCAAATGATAGCGATCAACCTTATTGCGAATAGCCATGTCGAAAGGCGTCGTGGTCGAACCCTCCTCACTATAACCATGCAAACTGAAGCGCTTCACATCCGCATACTCCCAAATAATGTGCTGAATGTCATTGGTGTAGCCGTGATAATTGAAAACAACCGGCTTGTCCTTTGTGAAAAATTTCTCAAAACCATCCCGCGTCAACGTTCTGGGCGTAAAAATATTACAAAAATCCCCCACACAAAGCCCGGAAAGCTCGGAAACATTCACAAAACGAATCTTAAGTTCCGGCACAAGATCCTTACATACTTTAACGGCCATAAGTGCCTCTTCAGTCATATAATCTCCGGCACTCGCTAAAACAACATCCGGATTTTTTGTAGCCTCAGCTCCCGTCACCCACTCCCAAACCCCCATTCCGTCCCTGGACTGTTTCCTGGCTTCTTCAACCGTCAGCCACTGCCCCAGATCCCTCTTCCCCGCAACAATCACACAAATTCCATTTTTCCTCAAAAGCGACTCCTCGAGAGCAACCAGCATGCTGTTGGCGTCTGAAGGATAAAATATTTGTGTAAACTCACCATGTTTCATTAGCATGCTGCTCACAAAACTCGGATTCTGGTGCGAATACCCATTGTGTTCCTGCCTCCAACCCACGGAAGACTGAATATAAATTGCGGAAGGAATCGGCTTTCGCCAAGACACCTTAAATGATTGTTTCAAAAACTTGGCAAACTGATCCACCATGCTGGAAATAATTGTAGTAAATGCCTCGTAACTTACAAAAATCCCATAACGACCGGTTAAAAGATATCCCTGCATCCATCCCTGCAAATTATGCTCACTCAAAACTTCCATGACGCGCCCGTCGGGCGCGGTATTCTCAACATTTTTCAAAAGAGGCCACTGATAAGCACGGTTAGTTGCTTCAAAAACAGTCTCCAATTTGTTTGAAACCATTTCATCCGGACAAAACATCCGGAAATTGTCCTTATTTTGAACAAACATATCCCGCAAAAATTTTCCGGCATTATTCATACTGCTGGCTGTAGCGCTGCCACGTTTTTTAAACTTAACCTCATAATTTTTCAAATTTGGTACATTCAGAGCTTTCATCACATTCCCACCCACAGCATGCTTACACCGCCCCATACTGTAATTCCCCTTCGGCACAAACTCAAAAATCTCCTTTTTAATCCGCCCACTATCATCAAAAAAATCGCCAATCTTATAAGACAGGAGCCACTTTTCCACCGCTTTCAATTTAACATCGTCTTTTTGCAATCCCTCAATAGGCACTCCATGCGCTCTGAACGAATTTTCAATCGGCTTACCTCCAAATTCCTTAATACCTCTCCATCCTTTTGGCGAACGAAGAAAAATCATAGGCCACTTTGGCTTCAAAACTGGTTTCTTGCTTGACCTAGCCTTTTTCTGAATTGCACGAATTTTTTTATACGAATCATCAATCGCCGCCATCATTTTCTCCTCAATATTTGATCCCTCAACAATGTGAATGTCATAACCAAAACCGGTAAACACATTCGTAACCTCCTTATTATCCATCATCCCGTACATGGTGGGATTTGAAATTTTATACCCGTTAACATGCAAAATTGGCAAAACCGCCCCGGATTTTTTAGGATCCAAAAACTTATTTCCATTCCATGCCGCGGAAAGCGGCCCCGTCTCAGCCTCACCATCACCAACAACCGCCGCAACAATCAAATTTGGATTGTCAAGCGCCGCACCATAAGCCGTCGCCAGCGAATACCCAAGCTCACCACCCTCCAAAATAGAACCCGGCACGGTTGGCGTAACATGGCTTGGAAAAGGTGTAAAAGGCCAAGAAAAGTCATGTACCAACTCTGAAAAACCCTTCTCATCCACACTATATTGAGAATAAACCTTATAAAGCGACCCCTCCACAAATAAATTCGCCAAATTAGCCGGTGCCCCATGCCCGGGACCCGTTACAAACAAAACTTCACACTTCTCTTTACAAACCAACCAGTTCAAATTTGCATAAATAAAATTTAGCCCAGGCACAGTTCCCCAATGCCCCAAAACTCTATCTTTAACATGCTCCGCCTGTAAAGGCTCCTTTAGCAAAAAATTGCCCTTCAAATAAAGCTGCGCCACACCCATATAATCCACAAATCTCAAATAATCTTTAAGCCAGCGAATTTCTTTTTCGTACTTTTTTGGCATGGAAGCGGGGTTAATGTGCACACATTTTGCACTCTTAAGCCCGGTCTTTCAAGTTTTTTAATTTGAAACCTTAATCCGCTTCTCAGGTTGAAAATTGCACATTCACTTTATTAATCATCATCAAGCTCATCAGCCGTAACCGGCAAATTCTTACCTCGCGGAGAATGCCACAAAGCATATGGTTTTCCCTCTGAAGTGGTATCAGACGCATAATGCAGAACTGTTGGCCTCTTCTGTCCTTCCTGTTTCCATCCTTTTTCTTCAGATCTCTTGTTAACATCATAAACCCTAATAAATTTTGCCATTTTCATACTTTCCGGATCACTTTCAAACAATTCCGTAAAAATATTTCCCTCCTCCCCTAAAAAAACATCCGGACCCAAAACTTCCGGATCAATATTTCCAAACACCATATCTACATCACCGGCAACATTTGCAAAATGCGTACCAGTAGATTCGGTCCCCTTCTGCTCCTTTCTAATTTCTAAAACGGCAGCGGCATTGGAAAAATGACAAAATTTTACCCCCGGTATCCCCGAACACTCATCTCCAGAACCCCATCTTCCGAGTGCAACACACATATACTTGCCCTTTAATCTTTCATTTACTTTACTAAGCACATTCCAAACCGCATATCTTTCTCGTAAACCTTCCTCACCAAAAATTGCAGGATCAACATAAAACACATACTCAACATCCCTAACCCGCGCATTATTAACCGCCCCCTCACCTTGCACTAAAATTTGTTCCGGTTTTACTGATTCCGGCATCCTCGCCGGCACCAAACTCTCAGGAAGTGTGTAAGGTCTACATTGAATCAAGTTTATTATCCACTCTCCCTCAATAAATTGAGCCGTAAACTCAATATCCACAGCCTCATAACCCATCAAATGCTGCAATTTTTGAAGAATATACTCCATTCTCAAAGCAAATTCCGGCTCTTGAGCAATGAAAATATCTTTAAAATTAAAATTCTTTACCACTGCCTTTCTATCCTGAGCCCATTTCAAACCTCTTGAACACTCTCTTTCCTGAAGCACCTCAGCAGCTTTTTTTGTAACAACCTCACCGCTCTTCAAATCAATCACTCTTAATTCAAGCTGATTTTTCTGTCCCTCAAGCGGAACATGAAATTTATCCCCAAAAATAATAATTCTACCGACACCTTGATCCACAATAATTTCACCCAAACCTGCCGCAACTTTCATTACCCCATTCTGCCCCTCTCTACCAAAAGTTTGACGACACTTGGAAAACCCAACGCCTGAAGCATCAGGATAATACAAATCTCCATGCTTTTCACCACAAACCGCCTGAATAAATAGCCCCATCTCCTCATCACCTGAAAGAAGCGCCAATTTTTGCCTGTATGAAAAAACATCCCCTGAAAATGCAGACCCGTAAACCTTCCTTATTGCATCCTTAAACTTCTCAAAATCTGATTCAAAATCCCCATTATTCGCAACCACAACAGACTCATACATACCCGCAAAAGACGCACCTTGCTTATCCTCCATCTCACTTGAAGATCGAACAATAATTGGCACACCCCATTCATGAATTTCCCTGAAAAGCATCCTTAGCTGACGTTCAATATGCTCCGGAAACTCTGCTCCTTTCTTAAGTTTAGGCTCAGTTTGCTCAGGTGACTCCGTTCCATCATTATCTTGTGGTTCAGTTCGCTCAGCTAACTTCGTTCCTATCATAGCCTCACCAATCCTTTTAAAAATAGTAGGATCAACACTCTGTCCCCTGGTATATGGTCCCTTTAAAACACAAGTTTCAGCAAGCCCCTGATTTGCTTCATAATTTAAAACCTCTCTAAAAACATGCGTACCAATATATCTGGTTGGTGTCTCTCTAAACCACTCCAAACCCGGCTTCAAAACAACCCTCTCTCTCATTTCATCACTAAGACTTCGGACTTCACAAAACCAATCATCAAACTCAGGCGTATCCTGCTCCAAAGCCGCTTTGGCAAGCATCTCATTAGCAGCCTTTCCTCCAATAGTTCCACTTGAAAGCGAATCGGGACTTCTCTCCAAAACCTTCCTAAAATGCCGTAGTCCCAAATATTTTCCGGGCCCACCAATCACATCTTCATTTTTTGTAACCAAGCGACGCACCAAAAATTCCAAAACGGATATCCTGACATTCTCACAAGGTTCATTTCCCCGAGCAACCTCTTCCTTTTCAATATAAGTTAAAAGATTTAAAAGTTCATTTATCGGTGTTTTACCTGAAATGGGTTTTTTCATTCTGACTGGCACACCTTTTTCATCAAAAACAAAATACTTCTCTGCCTCCCCCTCTCCGTCTCTTTGATAATATTTTGCCCTCAAATACTCCAAAATTTTATCTCTTTGTTTTTCAGCAAGCTCCGCAATCCCTCCAAGACAAACAGCGGTTTTTGCAGCAACAATTCTTTGATGTCCATCAATTGCTTGAGATTCATCACAAGGCATCTCCTCTAAAAGCCGCAGTGCAAGCTCCAAAATCCCCACATCACCACCCTTCAGACCCAATTTATATGCCACATGCCTAAAAGCGGACATGACGTCACAAAGCTCCCTTCCCTTTTTTCTGACATCGATATCAGCAGCCTCTGCATATAAAGTGCTGGCAACCCTATCTGAACAAATCAAGCTCTCAACAAGATCCAATCCCTTCTCAGAGAGAAATCCCATCTTTTCCGGCTCAACCGTTTGATTTTCCATAAAATTAAATTTTGGCAGAAAAAATATTCCTGCCAAAACATAAAGTCAAACGAATTTTAGAATCGAACTAGTATCGATCCTTCTTTTCTCTTGCTTCGTTTACAACAATATTGCGCCCATCAACTTCTTTATCGTTGAAAGCATCAATTGCAGCTTGTGCTTCATCATCAGAGTCGAAAGTAACGAATCCGAATCCTCTTGAACGACCAGTATCACGGTCGGTCATAACAAAAGCGTCACTAACTTCTCCGACAGTTGAAAATAAATCTTTCAACTTATCGCTGTTAACTGACCAAGGAAGATTTCCTACAAAAAGTTTTTTTGACATAAATAAATGTATTAAAGGATATGTCTTGTTCTACACTAGCTCCCTTAAACATTTTTTACCGGGAATACTGTCCGAACGCGCGCATTTTACCGCTAAAACAATGCATTTGTCAAAGAAATTATAGAAATATATAAACTCTAACCGTGTAATTTATTTAATGCATCAACAAATTCTTCCTCAGTCGCAATTTCTCCATCCAAACATTCATCTCCATTTTCTTGCCAATATGGCAAACTTTTCATGTTTTTGCGTGTTAATTTTTCTGCCAAGTCACGTTCCATATTCGGTACAGCACCAATAAAAAACATTACTCCTCCTTCAAATACCTCTACGCAACTTTTTACCCGACCATCTTCTGAAACGCAATGAACGCAAACCGCACCTTGCGGCACCTCGGCACCCAATACGGATTCATCAGCAAGCGGCATACTGCAAGAAATACAAGTTTTCATAATAAATAGATTAAAAGAATAAAAACATTTTCGTTAATTAAACACGGCAAGCACTTTACCCAGATTTTTCGTAAATTTTTCATCCGCATCACCTGAAAAATCCTCAACTTTTGGAACAATAATACTCTCCTTCAAGACCTCCAGACCCAGCTCATGCAAAACAGGCAGTAAATTTTCCGCTACTCTCACACCTCCAAAACCACCGCTTGAAACCGTACAAAGCGCAACTTTTTTCCCTTCGTACTCCTTATAAGCCTGATCCAGAAGCATCTTCAACTCGCCCGGATACCCATGATTATATTCCGGCGTAACAATAATGAAACCATGCGAAGACCTCACAATTTCTCGCCAAGTATTAGTCAGAGGATTATTTTCCCACGGCGGAATCGTCCTGCCATGCATATGATCACGAACATCAACAAACTCTACCTCAAAATCATCTCTTTCACTTAAAAAAGCCAACGCCGCCTTTGCAACTTTCTCAGACTGCCGACCTTCACGTGCAGTTCCAAGGACCAAGGTAATTTGTGGTTTTGAATCCATAATTGAAAAGTTAATTATCCAAAAGTAAATGCGTAGGTTTCCACCCCGCCATCCAAAAATTTCAGTTCAAGAAGATGCGCCCCCGGCTCATCCAAACTCAAAATCTCATACAACCTATCTGAATCAACACTTATAATGCCCTGACTTTCACCATCCATAAAAATTTCAACTCTACCGGCTGAACCCTCAACCGGATTCATAACCAAAAACACATTCTTAGCTTTAAACCTTAGCCTCAAAGCGGCGCCTTCACCCATTTGCGAATATTCCCCAAAAACCGTCCAAGCACCCTCAAACGCAAAACTATTTAAATTCAAATTCTCTGGAAAACTATAAATCTGCTCTCCATCCTTCAACACTTTCTCCGGCGAAGAAAACCCGCGCGACCTCAAATACCCCAAATAAGTCTCCGGTGTTGCACTATCTATTGAATAATCGGGATTGTCCACAGTCGCGCTTACCGCATGACCGGCCTCCTTCAAAAGATCCTGAATCAAGCGTTCGGACTCGTTATAACCACCTTCGCCAAAATGGGTATCACGAATTCGCCCCTCTGCATCAATAAAATACTTGGCGGGCCAAAATCTGTTGTTGTAAGCCCTCCAAGTTGAGTAATCGTTATCCTGAACAATCGGATAAGTAAGCCCAAAGTCGTCAATCGCCTTGGCCAAATTGCGTACATCTTTTTCGAATTCAAATTCAGGAGTGTGCACTCCTATTACCACAAAACCCTCATCCATATATTTCTCGTACCAATTCTCAATATAAGGCAAAGTTCGAATGCAATTTATGCAGCTATAAGTCCAAAAATCAATCAAAACAACCTTTCCTCTCAAATCCTCCAAACTAAGCGCCTCGGAATTCAACCACTCCCCACCCGGAATAATTTCAGGAGCAACCATATAACCGTCCGTCGAAATCTCCACATCGGTATTCATCCCAATATCATCAAGCTTTGTACGAACTTTTGTATTGTCTTCGATAGCTGTCAAACCCGCCCCGTAATTCGGAAATTTTTGTAAAATATAAGTCTGAAACTGCCTATCCCAATTAAAAAAGATTCCAATAGCTGTAAGTATCATCAAAACACCAAAAACCTTCTGAATGCTACCCAAATTTCTAAGCAACCACGGCACTTTTTGAAACACCTGTCGCCCCCCATAAAGAATTATTAACATGGGAATTGCAGTCCCAACCGCATACGCCAAAGTAATCAAAACAGCCCCGCCATTCACTGAACCTGTCAAAGCCAGTGCAATTACGGAAGCCAAAATCGGCCCTACACAAGGTGTCCAAACCAAACCGAGCGAAAGCCCAATAAATAGCCCCCCCTCAAACCCGGACTGAACAGCCCCGCTTTTTTTTATGCGCGAAGACCTCGACGCAAATTTCCCGGCAACAATCTCAAAAATCATATGAAGTTTTGGCACAACGAACACCAATCCAAAACAAAAAATTACAATCACTGCCAAAATTCGCAAATAATTCGCCGACAGCCCTGTCAAATTCACAATAGTAGTCAAAAAAAGTGTAAAAAAAGTGAAACTGGCAATAAACCCCACAACTACTCCCAAAGGATGCCGTTTGGAACCGGCAGTCGTGCTCGAAAGAATAATAGGTAAAAGCGGCAAAATACATGGAGAAAGAATAGTCACAATCCCCGCAATAAACGCAAATCCTGCAAGTAATAACATTGAAAAATGGTTAATATGACCTAAACAAGAATAGCATCTAAGCGCTCTCAATAACACTTCTCATTTTCCCAATCAAAGTGTCAACACTCGGCATTGACCTGTTAATTATGCAAGTTTTTTGCGGATATCACAAAAAGCCCGGTTGCTGCGAACAAAGCTGTCAGAGTCGCAATCAAGAACATCACAGAAAGTATAGATTCTGGTTATACGGTAATTATGCGGCTATTTTGCGCCGCCAAACATTACATTTTTTCTTAACCAAAATCGCAATATACAACTTGGCTGGGGCGCAGGGATTCGAACCCCGGATCACGGGACCAGAACCCGTTGCCTTACCGCTTGGCCACGCCCCATCGTAAACCGCTTATACCACACTCTCAATCGCATCTTCAACTTGCGTAATCGTTTCCTTCACCTGTCCCTCCCTATTTTCTACAACAAAATCACACTCATCCGCCCACTTGCTTTCCTTCAAAAAACTCTCATGCCTATGACGAATTTCTTCTTCCGGCAAATCGCTTCGCTTCAAAATTCGCGCAAGCAAAGTATCCCAGCTGTCCACGGTCAGAAAAATTGACCTTAAATATTCCTTTGGAATTAATTCACGGATCGAACGAAGCCCCTGCACGTCCACCTCCCGAACAACAATTCTACCCTCCCGCAAAGGTTTCATAATGTCCTCCTTCAAAGTGCCATAAAAATTGTCCTCATGCACAACCGCCCACTCTAAAAAATCACCTCTATCACGACGACGCAAAAACTCCTCTTTGCTCACAAAATTGTACACTTCACCATTTTTTTCTCCCGGCCGCGGATCACGAGTTGTACACGAAACCGGAAAAACAAAATCCGGATGATCCCGTCTCAGTGCTTCCAACACAGTCCCCTTCCCTGAACCTGATGAACCCAGTATTAATATTAGCTTTCCTGACCCTTGCAATTCTTCCATAAAAGTGGTACAATATTATGAAATGCCGAAGCCGAAACTAAAAACGAGCTTACACGAATCGCACATTGAAATACAGTGGAAAATAGGAAGGAACGACGCTTAATCTACTCTTCGGATCTGATTAAGTGTCATTCCTCTCTATATTCAAAAATTTAATTATCATTTCTTAGCTCCACGCAAAAAAATGATAATCAAAAACAAAAACAAAATTGAAAATTAGTAGAGAGGAAAAACTTCATAAGAATTTCCCATTCTCAGAAGAGAAAAACGGAGAATTCCTATGAAAACACGCAAGGGCGTTTACCACACCTCTGTCTGTATATTTTTTTCTCAGACAAGTGCCCCAGTTAGGCGCCCTTGATTTTTATTTACGCGGTTTTCTCGTAGATTTAAACTTATCCAAAAAAGACTCCTCCATATGAATGAAATAACTCAAGAAAATTCGCACTGTAACAAGCAATAAAAGTTGAACAAGCCCAATGTAGCCCTCTCTTTCAATTGAAAGAGTCAAAATAATATCTTTTGCAATAAGAAAATCTAAACTTATGGTCAAATACAGCATCAAAAAATGTCTCATGCGTGCAAAGCCTTCTTCAGAATGCCCGGATGGCAAATAATACAAAAACTTAAACACCGACCCCAGCACCCCAAACAAAACAATAGCAATACCAACATAGCCTATCCACAAGGCAATTAAAGCAATGTATTGTTCAAGCGTGTCATAAAACATACGCAGCCATTATACCAATCCAAAACTAAAATGGAAGGTCATCAATAGAAACCTCTTCTTCTTGAAGTGCCGGCGCCTCCTCTTTTCTCAAAGCAGAAGAATTCGCTTCTCTCTCAAAACCACCTTCCACTGGCGCTCCACTTCTATCCAAAAGAATAACATTATCAGCAACAATTTCAGTTCTGTACCTTTTAACTCCATCCTCACCTTCCCAATCACGAGTCTGAATCCGCCCTTCAGCATAAATTTTTCTACCTTTGGACATATACTGCGCACAAATTTCAGCCAACTTACCCCACGCCACAATATTGTGAAACTCCGCTTTTTCCTGTCTCTGCCCGCTGGCATCAGTCCAAGTACTATTAGTAGCGACAGAAAAACTGCACACGGTTTTACCACCGCTTGTCTGCCTGACTTCAGGGTCACGAGTAAGATTTCCAATGAGCTGTGCTCGATTCAAAGAAAATGCCATTTGTAATACGTTAAGATATTTTTCCTTAGCACTCTAAGCGCTGCGTCGCACAGAATCAATGATAAATCACTTCCAAAGGTGGCCTATTGTGGTACGCTAACGTAGCTTTCAGATAAAATCCGAACAAAACCAAAGAAAGCGCTACAAATAAAGCAAAAACAATCTTCATGACCAAAAATTTAAAAACATATATTTTTCAAACCGGTCACGGAAAAGGACTCGCCCGAGCGGAAATCCAAAGCATCCTGGGTGAAGATTCCGTACTGGACGAAGTGTACGACGGAATAGTCCTAAAGACAGAAATCACCGCCCCAAAGGAACTGCTAAATAGAATGGGCGGAACTGTCCGAATCACTGAAGTGATCCAAGAAGGCCCTGTAACCATGCCTATCAATTTTGCAAGTTGGGTTGAAACTGCCATCAAAGCTGAAGTTAAAGACAAAAGCGCAAAATTCCGCTTTGGTTTAAGTATGCACCCCAAATCTGAAAAAATCCTGACAAAAACCTTAACTAATTCTAAAAAAAACCTGAAATCTGCTATAGGAAATTCACGTTTTGTGAACAAAGACTTCCAAAACCTCTCCTCCGTACAAGCCTGGCATGAAAATCTTCTTGCTGAAAACGCCCTGGAACTCCACATTTTTAAAGGAGAAAGCAAGTGGTACCTCACAAAAACTCTCGCTATTCAAGATTTTGAATGGTACTCACACCGCGACTACGACCGACCAGCAAGATCGGCCCGAATCGGCATGTTTCCGCCAAAACTCGCACAAATCTTGATAAACCTAACCCAGCCCGACAAAAAAAACACCATTTACGACCCATTCTGCGGCCTTGGCACCACACTTCAGGAAGCAATTCTAATGGGCCTCAGCGCTCAGGGTTCGGACATTGAATCTCACCTGATCGAGTCCACTCGGGAAAACCTTGAATGGCTTAAAAAAGAATCCAAATTGGACTTTGAAATGCCAAAACTTTTTGCACATGATGCCACCACCCTCACCAAAAACGACCTTCCTCCAAACAACTTCGCAATAGTAACCGAAACTTGGCTCGGACCGGCTCTCACAAAGCCGCCAAGCCCCTTAGAGCTCCCAAAAATCCAACGTGAAGTCGAATCACTTTATGAAGCATTCTTCGCCAACCTCAAAAAGATAGTGAAAGAGCCAACAACAGTGGTTTTCACCGCACCCTACCACCGCGACAAAAACAACCGCCACTTCTTACCAAACCTCCCAATCATCCTGAAAAAGCACGTCAAAATCATCCCACTTTCAGATCACTCACGCCCTTCCCTCTTTTTCGAACGAAAAAACCAGTTTGTCAGCCGTGAAATTTGGAAAATCGTTTGCGAGCCATAAGCCGATTCGCTATACTCCTCACGCAAAACGTTCCCCTGTAGCTCAGTGGTAGAGCAATCGGCTGTTAACCGATGGGTCGCTGGTTCGAATCCAGCCGGGGGAGCCACACATTTTTACAGGTTATAAAACCAGACACAGACTGGACGGTCTGAACTTTACTTAACTACCGCCACAAAAAATCCTCATCTTCACTTAAGTACAATATACCTACATTTATTGAGTCTGATGATGGATTATGAAACAATAACCGCATAGATTTATAAATCATCAACATGTACAAAAAAACTCTACTAGGACTTGCTGTAGTGATAATTATCATAGTAATAGTTGGCATCTTTTATTTTGACAACTCTAATATTTTGCAAGGAAATTTACACAACACAAATTCAAACCTTCTCATTAGAAATCAAGAGGTAACAGATACAACCATTGAAAGAAACGAATTAAACCAACCACTAAATAGAATAAAAATCAAAAACAACAGTAATGAAGTCATACAAATCGAAAATATTACATACAATCTAGATGCTGGAATAGCACAACGAAATATAAGTCCAGGATTTTACAACAATAATGGAGCTCCAGTAATGACGAATTTAAGAATTGAAACTCCAAATCAAACGCTCGCAACAATACAAGACTTGCCAAGTTTTACTAATGAGGCACTTCGTTCAGAAATAAATTTAACTTTTCAACTAAATTCATTCGAACTACAACCTCAAGAAATTATTCAAATTAGACTGATAGCCGATTTTACAGAAGCATATAATGAGGCAACAAACCCAAAACCAATCAAAGCAACACTAGTTCCAAATGAACTTTCCATCATTCCAAATTCAACACGAATAGTTTACACCGAACCATTCTCAATTGCTGAGATAACCAGGAACAATTGTAATCAAAATTCATTCAACATGGCATTTCTTCTTGTTGCAGATGATGCAAACAACGTAAGCAGGGATAACTTATTGCTCATAAACAACATTATCGATTCATTCGGCAATGCATTTAGCGATGCAACTGGCGGCCTCGCAGAAATGACTACAGAAGGACCGTTTATTATTCAAAGAACTCCAAACATGAACAACGATGATGTTTTTGTAATCAGCCAAGCTTTTTACGCACAACATCCAGACGACTATAACTTCCTAACAATATATACAGACTACAACACTGGGGGCAGCAATGCTTTCCATCAACCAGTACAGAACAAAATCAACGGTTTAGACCTTGGAATTATGGATATTACAGCTGATCTTGGATCAGAAGGGCGTTTGTTAGGAATAAATTTTATGAGAGAGATACAAACAACTGCATTTAACCCAACAGTATATGCAACAAATCTTCTCCTCCATGAAACAGCTCATCAATGGGGCGTATATGTGGGAGACAATTTTCAACAAGGCGCAAACAATGCAGAGCTAGAAATATCAATGCAGGGCATCCATTTTTACCGCGGATTATCGAGTCCTGATGAAGCTAGCACCGCCTTGGGCGCAGATTATTGGGTCGCAAACGGTGATGGTACATATCGAAGAGAAAGCAACCCAGAACTCGGATACAAGTATCATCCCTTTCTACTTTATTTTATGGGAGTATTACCTGAAGATGAATATGACACTGAATACACAATATATGACGCAGGGGGTGGCGACAGTCCAGATCC
>Ga0180007_10001017_pt1 | contig 40829 bp, 37 predicted proteins | sample MM_PC_MetaG_FD_121122 | JGI IMG/M metagenome (GOLD analysis project Ga0180007, IMG submission 121122) | Groundwater microbial communities from the Aspo Hard Rock Laboratory (HRL) deep subsurface site, Sweden - MM_PC_MetaG | ecosystem: Environmental > Aquatic > Deep subsurface > Groundwater... | reverse complement strand
TTTGGCTGCCCCGCATGGACTTGAACCATGAACAAATGATCCAGAATCATCCGTGTTGCCAATTACACCACGGGGCAGTAAATCTATTTATTTTATTGTATCACGAAGGATAAGCCGCAATCCTTTCTTCCCTTGTGTTGTCTTAAGATATTTCTCTCTTCGCCGCGCGTCTACTTCTGATACAAACTTTTCGTAATATATCAAATCAAGCGATTTATAACGCTTAGTTGTGTGCACTTTCCCTGATCTATGTTCCTTAATCCTTCTTTCTATATCTGAGGTGAATCCGATATAAAATTTACTCTCTTCTTTACTCCATAAAACATATACGGCATATATTATCATCTTTTTTGCCAATTACCCCAAACCAGAACAAGTTCGGTTTAGGGCCATGAATCGAGCTACGCTCTGGTTCATGGCACCACGGGGCAGTAAATTTATCTATCAAATAATAGCAGAGTTAATTACATTTGTCAAATGTCGAATTCTTTTGCTTTTAATTTCTTTACTACCTTTAAAATCCTGGAAATAGATTTTTCTTTGCCTAAAAATTCAATGATTTCAAATATCCCCGGACTAACAGGCCCTCCGGTTAAAGCCACCCGCACAGGATGGATCATCTCTCCGGCATTGATCCCCAAAGCATTGACCAAAACCCGGACATTTGTTTCTATTTGCTGTTTATCAAAAGGATTGCTTTTTTCTAAAGCCTGGGCAAATTTTTCCAGATAATCACAGGTATTATCGATCTTTAAAAATTTATCCACAGCTTCTTGTTCATATTCTATTTCATCTGTAAAGAAGAAACCGGCTAATTTGGGGAAATGAGCTAAAGTCGGCAGCCGGGTTTTATACAGCTCAATCAAGCCAGTTAGCCATTTTCGATCATAATTATCATTGATATAACCCTTCTCCCGCAAAACAGGAATAATCATTTGCGTCAGCTTATCAATATCCATGTCTTTGATGTATTGTCCATTAACCCAGTTTAAACGGGTCATATCAAAAATGGCCGCGGTTTTATTCACTCGTTTTAAAGAAAATTCTTTGACCAAGGTTTTTAGGCTGAACATTTCTTTATCAGTACCCGGATTCCAACCAAGCAAAGCAAGGTAATTAATCACTGCTTCCGGCAAATAACCTTGATTGCGATATTCGGTAATTGCCGTTGCGCCATGACGCTTGGACATACGCGAGCCGTCTTCCCCATGAATCATCGGAATATGCACAAATTTTGGAGGTTTAAGCCCCAGGGCTTCATAAAGCATTATTTGCTTTGGTGTATTGGCAATATGATCATCCCCCCTGATAATATGCGTCATTTCCATCAAGGCATCATCAACCACACAGCAGAAATTATAAGCCGGGCTTCCATCTGACTTCATCAGCACCTGATCTTTTAATTGCTCAGTACCAATCGTAATTTCACCACGCAAAACATCAAAGAACTTTATCTGCGCGTTTTCCGGAATGCGATAAATAATTGCCTCGCCGTCTTTATAGGCTTTGCCGCAATCCAGCAGTTTTTTCGCGTATTCTTGATAAATAGCAAAGCGCTCACTTTGATAATATAATTCATCCCAATCCAAACCCAGCCATTTCAAACTATCTAAAATTTCATCCAGATATTTTTTCTCTGAGCGAACCTGATCAGTATCTTCAATTCTAAGAATAAACTTTCCATTAGTAGAACGAGCATACAACCAGTTAAATAAACAAGTCCGCGCACCGCCGATATGTAAAAACCCAGTCGGTGAGGGAGCAAAACGAACTACAGGCATAATTTATAATCCTTGTTTAGGGTTATGAGTTAATAGTTATGAGTGACAAATTACTAAAAATTACAAATGGTTACGTTTTACCATAAACCATTAGCCATTGACCATCAGCTATTTTATGACCAACGAAGTGTAAAATTGTTTTACTGAATCAGCGATCCCCTGAGCGCTTAAGCCGCATTGGCTAAGCAATTGATCGCGTTTTCCGTGTTTTAAAAATTTATCCGGCAAACCCAGTATTTTTATTGGGCAATGTTCAGTTAAATTATTTTGAATAAATTCCGATACAGCACTGCCAAATCCGCCGCTGATTACTCCGTCTTCGACGGTAATTATTGCCTTAAATTCTCTGGCTTTTTGGCTGATCAAATCCTGATCTAAAGGTTTTACAAACCGCGCGTCCACAACCTCGGCATAAATATCCCGCGTCTCAAGAATTTTCGCGGCCTCAAAAGCTAAAGCCACCATACTGCCCAAAGCGAAAATTGAAACATCCTTGCCTTCGCGAATAATCCGCGATTTACCCAAAGGAATAAATGAATTGCTTTTTTTAAGTCCCATATCCGGCACGCAATCCTTAGGATAACGAATCGCGCAAGGCGGCTTAAGCGACATCGCCAAAGTCAATAAACGTTCAAATTCATCTTTATCCGAAGGGGCCATAACCACCATATTCGGAATCAGCCGCAGATAAGCAATATCAAAAATCCCATTATGCGTTGGCCCGTCATCAGGAACAATTCCCGCCCGGTCAATGGCAAATACTACCGGCAGTTTTTGCAAACAAACATCATGAATGATTTGATCAAAACTTCTCTGTAAAAAAGTCGAATAAATCGCCACAACCGGCTTAAAACCGCCTCGAGCAAGCCCGGCAGCAAATCCTACGGCATGCTCTTCGGCAATTCCGGTATCAAAAAATCGATGCGGATATTTCTCGCCAAAAGCTTCAAATCCAGTGCCCCCGGGCATGGCCGCGGTAATTGCCACTATTTTTTCGTTTTTCTCACCTAATTCCAGCATTTTATCCTGAAAAACTTCTGTATATGACTTCCCTGTGGACTTTTTCATTATCCCTGAACAAATTTCAAATTTTCCCGCGCTATGAAATTTAGATGGAGCATTTTCCGCGTGCTCATAACCTTTGCCTTTTTTAGTTAACAAATGAATCAACACCGGCTCATCTAAATTTGAAGCGTTTTTAAACATCTCAATCATTGCCGGAATATCCTGTCCACTCATCGGACCAAAATATCTAAACCCTAATTCTTCAAACCATAAACCCGGCACCAACATTTTAATTAATCCCATTTCTAGTTTCTTGGCAGCACGTAAAGTCCTAAACCCAAACCAAGGGACTCTTTTTAATAATTTTTCCACATCCTGACGAATCCGATTATACAAAGGACTGCTGACTATCCGATTTAAATAACTGCTCAATGCCCCAATACTCGGAGAAATACTATGTTCATTATCATTTAAAATAACCATTAATTTTTTATTAAGATGACCGGTATGGTTTAAAGCTTCAAAAGCCATACCATTAGCCAAAGAAGCATCGCCGATAACTACAGCTATTTTTCTTTCTTCTAATTTTTTAATTTCCCTATTCTTGATATCCCGGGCGCAAGCAAGCCCTAATGCCCAGGAAATAGAAGTTGAGCTATGGCCTACCGTAAAATAATCATACGTAGGATTTTCATCAATATCCGGAAAACCACTCAAGCCGCCTGGCTGGCGTAAAGTTGTAAAATCATTTTTTCGACCTGTAATAATCTTATGCGTATAGGCTTGATGCCCCACATCAAAAAGAATAACATCCTGCGGCATATCCAAGCAATAATGTAATGCCAGAGTCAGCTCAATTGTTCCCAGATTGCTGGCTAAATGACCGCCGGTTTTGGCAACAGTATCAATTATTAAATGCCTGATTTCAACAGCCAGAGCCTGCAGTTCTTTGATTGAAAGCTTTTTAAGATCATGCGGGCGATGCACCTTGTCTAATATTTTTGTCATAAATCTATCCCTTGTTTTATTCAGCTTCTAATTTCTGCTCATCAAAACTTTCTAACTCTAGTTTTTTTCCGTCTTTTTTAACCAAAATATCAACTTTTTTCTTTGCTTCTTGGAGTTTTTTATTACAAACAGCAATTAATTTCATGCCCTCTTCATAGTTTTTAAGCGAAACATCCAAAGATATATCTTCAGATTCTAAATCCTCAGCAATTTTCTCCAGGTTTTTTAATGCTTGTTCAAACGAAAGTTCTTTCATTTTCGACATTCCTCCACTTGACTTATAATAACACCTTTATCTAATTTTGTCTCTAACATATCTCCTTTTTTTAAGCCCTGAACACTTTTAAGCGCTTTTTTCTCAGAGCATAAATAAGTAACACTATAGCCGCGTGATAATATAGCTAAAGGATTAAGATTCAGCAGTCTGGCGCTAATCTGCGCTAAGTGAGATTGCTTTGTCTTTAACAACCGTGACATTCCTGATTCTAGATTGGTTAATGTCTTAAATCGCGTATTTTTCGCGTCCAACACATTTAAAATCCCGATTTTCAGTCTTTTATCCAAATTATCCAAATTCTGCTGATATTGTTCCACAATCACCTGTGGCCGACGCAAAGCATAACTTTTCATTAAATGCGAAAAACGCATTTGCCCTAATTTGAGTTTCTGGACAACTGCTTCAGTTAACCTTTTAGCCATAGACTCAACCGCTAAAACTAATTGTTCTTTTTCCTGTACCACTAATTCCGCGGCAGCGGAAGGTGTCGGCGCGCGCAAATCAGCGACAAAATCACAAATTGTAAAATCAATTTCATGGCCAACCGCTGAGATTATCGGAATTTGGGAATTATATACGGCTCTGGCCACAGGCTCTTCATTAAAAGCCCATAAATCCTCTAAACTTCCGCCCCCCCGGCCGACAATAATCACATCAATATCTTTAAATGAATTTAATTCTTCAATTGCCTGAGCAATATCCAATGCCGCGGTTTTCCCCTGAACCAGACAAGGTCTAATAATAATATGCACATTGGCATAACGCCGATTAATTACCTGCAGGATATCTCTTATTGCCGCGCCAGTGGAAGAGGTAACAATGCCGATTTTCCTGGGTAAAAACGGCATTACCCGCTTATGAGCAGGATCAAACAAGCCCTCTGCCGCTAATTTTTTCTTTAGCTGTTCATAAGCAAGCTGTAAAGAGCCTTTGCCCAATGGCTCTACGCTATTAACATAAAGCTGATATTGGCCGCTTTGATCATATAAACTGATTCTGCCGGAACAAACACATTCCATACCTTCTTCCAGCTTAAAATCAAGCCGCATGCTGGCGTTTTTAAAAAAAACACATTTTAGCTGGGCTTTTTCATCTTTCAAGGTAAAGTACATATGCCCGGATTGGGGAATGCGCAGGGTCGAAACCTCGCCCTTTATCCAAACCTGAGGAAAACTATCTTCTAAAATTTCCCGAATATTCCGGGTAATTTCCGCGACTGTATAAATTGTTTTTTCTTTAAATAAATCCTGCATACGCATAATTCCAAAATCCAAATTCCAAAATCCCAACAAATCCACTATTCGAATTACTACGAATAAATCACAAATCTTTAAATTTTGCTTTCATTTGACATTTGCTCATTTGGCATTTAAGTAACTTTTACTAGTTACTTACCTGCCACTTTAAAAACCCTTCAAGAAAATCATCAAGCTTTCCATCCATTACAACCGGAACATTCCCGGTTTCAACTCCCGTGCGATGATCTTTGATCATTGAATAAGGATGCATAACATAAGAGCGGATCTGACTGCCCCATTCTATTTTTTTCTTCAGAGCATTATGTTTATCTGCCTCTGCCTGGCGCTGTTTTAATTCCAATTCATAAAGCTTTGACTTTAACATTTTCATAGCCATGGCTTTATTTTTTATCTGCGAGCGCTCATTCTGGCATTGCACAACTATATTTGTCGGTAAATGGGTTATTCGCACCGCGGAGTCAGTGGTATTAACATGCTGTCCGCCGGCGCCGCCAGCCCGGCAAACATCTACGCGCAAATCATCTTCATTGATTTCAATATTTATATCTTGATCCACCTCAGGAATGACTTCCACGGAAACAAAAGATGTATGCCGGCGTTTATTTGAATCAAACGGAGATATTCTCACCAATCTGTGTACACCATTTTCTCCTTTTAATTTCCCATAAACAAATATCCCTTTGATCAAAATAGTCACGCTTTTAACCCCGGCTTCTTCTCCTGGTAAAAAGTCAATAGTATCAGCACTAAACCGATTATTTTCCGCCCAGCGGGTATACATCCGCAAAAGCATACTTGCCCAATCACAAGACTCTGTGCCTCCGGCCCCGGCATGAATACTTAAAAAAGCATTCGCTTGATCATCTTGGCCAGACAGAAGTAAGTTTATTTCCAGATTATCGATTGATTTTTCCAATTCGGAAAGTTCGGTTTTGATTTGCTTTAGCGTATCAGTATCATCAGCTTCTACAAGTTCTAATAATTCTCCGATATTTTTTACATCTAATTCGACTTTTTGGATAGGGTCTGCTTGACGTTTTAGCAGTTTTAAATCTTTTATAATTATATTCGCTTTTTCCTGATCATTCCAGAAATCAGAAACAGCCATTTTTTCTTCTAATACTTTAATTTTAGATAACTTTGAAGCCAGGTCAAAGATACCCCCTAAGTTGCTCAAACTTTTTTATAATTATCGCGTATTTCTCATTCAATTCTTCATGCATACTAAAAAATCCTTATGTTTTTTCCCTATCGCCTTGCTTTCAGCAAGTCTGTTCCTTTTCCTTCTGCAGGATGTCCTCTTGCCCATAAGGGAAAACAAACTTTTCCCTTATAATCCCTTTGTTTTCAAATCCCACCCCTTGAAAAATTTTGGTGCCGAAGGTGGGATTTGAACCCACACGTCCTTGCGGACACATGGCCCTGAACCATGCGCGTCTGCCAGTTCCACCACTTCGGCGTACAGGTTTTATATTGTACTATTCAATCAAAAAATTTGCAAATTAAAATTTTACAGGAAACAGACCAATCAAACGACTTTTAGGAGTTTTTTTACTCATCCTAATACTTAAACTTAATTATTATTGATATTACAGATTATTCAAAATATCCAGGCTTATTATAATATTAGTTTGGCAAAAATGATATTTCTGTACTAAGAAAAATGTCCTGCAGCACAATTCCCTTTACAACTACCAAGTCCTGAACAGAGATTTCACTTATCTTGCAGACAATGTTCTTTTCTTTAAGGCGATTGGATATTATTGTCTTTGGCTGAACTTTTACATTAACTTGTTTATTAATATACGGCAGATGGACTTCAAGGCTATCCGCACTGACACTCATAACAATTCCGCTTAATTCAAACGGAGGATTATAATCAGCAGCCAAAGCATTACTCGCGTAAAAACAGCTAAAAACCATAAACAAACTGATGATTATTTTTTTAAACATATTAACCGAATTTATATACCTTTCTAATTGGCTCTTGAACCGTCCAGGTACAAGCCAAGCCTTTAGGAAATACCACTAGATCTCCGGCTCCAAAACTAACTTCCCGCTCAGCGGTTTTAACTTTTACTTTACCTTCAAACACATAAGCAGTCTCGCGATCGGAATAAGTCCAATCAAATGTGCTTTTTTCACATTCCCAAGTATTCCAGTTTTTTATCCCGAGTTTATCCAGCTCCTGGCTTGTCGGTTTTCTAACTTCAATCTTCATAATTTACCTCCCTGAATCAATTATTTCTAGAATCTTTTAATTATTATATTATACAACTTACTCGCGTAAAAAATCCAGAAAATTAGATAATTGAACAAATACTTGCCGGATACACTGTCCAATCACCAAATCTTTGATTGATTTTATCCAGCGCGTTACAAATCTGATAGCGTTTTTGGGCATCAGCCAATAAAAAATTGTTTGTTGCCGGCATAAAGTTCTTCACACTTATTCCCAAAGCCCTAACCTCAACATTTCTCGTGTTTAATTTATCCAGTAAAAATATTGCGCGTTTAAAAATCTGTTTTGAATCATTATTATATTCTTTAAAATTCTTTTCTCCCGCGATAAATTTCATGTCCGGTTTTCGTAAATAAATATGCACGGTATTTGCTTGCAAATTATGTCCGCGCAGTCTAAACCCAACCATCTCCGCTAATAATTGTATCCAGGCTTCTATTTCCGATCGAGTATAAATATTTTGAACCAGAGTATAAGAATGACTGATTGATTTTGGGTCTTTGGGTTTTTGATTTATCCAATTAATTTTTTCATCATCAGCAATAAGCTCAGGATGCGCAAGCGCGTACATCCATAATCCGATTTTACCAAATCTTTGCTCATAAAAATCCGCGGGGAATTTCCGCATATCGGAGAAAGAGAATATGGACAAATCATGCAATTTAGCGGTTAAGCTCCCGCCAATTCCTGGGATTTTCTGAATCGGCAAATCCTTTAAAACAAAAGTAATATCTTCTCTGGGCATAATCATCATCCCGTCAGGCTTTTTAAGTTTCGACGCGATCTTCGACATCAAGCGGTTTACAGATATGCCCACAGACCCGGTGATCGAAAATCGCCGCACAATTTCCTGCTTGATCCGCATCCCCAGGTCAAGATATGAGCCAAACATTTTATCCAAACCAGTAATATCCAGATAAAATTCATCTACTGAGGCCTGTTCAATTCGCGGTGAGTAATTTTTAAGCATGCCGGCGATTTGATTGGATACATACAAATATTTAGCAGAATCAGCACTAACAAATTCAGCATCCGGACATATCCTCAATGCCTGCTGAGTACTCATCCCTGAATCTATGCCCAGCGCTTTTGCTTCATAAGAAGCCGCGCAAACAACCGTGCGCTGTTTATCTGCCCGGCCGCCGACAATTAAGGGTTTACCTTTAAGCCGCGGATTATATGCCTGCTCTACTGACGCGAAAAACGCGTCCATGTCTATATGTAAAATTTTAGGTTCTTTTTTCATGTTAGGACACCAAGTCAATAGCTAATGGTCGATGGTCCATAGTTAAAAGCTATAAACTATAAACTATAAACTATACTCTATACGCCATAAGCCATCAATATTCCGGATTCTGCTATTTTTATTTGTCATTTGTAATTTTTCATTAGCCATTAGCTATCAGCCATCGACTCTTAGACTTTTTAGTCTAATTATTCCTCTTCAATTATTTTCCATTTCATTCGTTGCTGGCTAAAGCAAAGGGTATATCGGCTATTATTTGTATCACTGACACTGAATAATTGAAAAACTTCAAGACCCTTCTTATCCTGCCATTTCAAATGTACATCTTTTATAATATGCTTACGGGAATTAATAAAAAACCAAAGTGGAAAAAACCCTCCCTGTTTAAAAGAAACAACTATGTCCACATTCTCACCGGGAAGAGTATCCTCTCGCGGAAGCGGCCTATCCCACCGGGCATTAGGATTAAACATATTGCCTGACCGCGGTAATTACTTTGCCAATGATTTGCGAGCGTTCATTTAAAGCAATTATCGGATAATTTTTATTTGCTGGTTCAAGAAAGAACTTATTCTCGCGGCTCCTTAATGTCTTGACTGTTACTTCGCCATCAATCCGGCAAACCACAACATCTTTATTCTGAGCGCATGGCTGCTTTTTTACCAACACCAGATCCTCCGGCATAATCCCCGCGTCAATCATGCTGTCGCCATGCACGCGTAAAAAAAACAATTCATCTTTTTGCGAAAACAACTTATCCACATTAAAATAATCTTCCACGTTTTCTATTGCTAATACCGGAACCCCCGCGGGCACAATCCCTAATATCGGAATAGTCAGCATTGCTTTTTCTGTTAATTCAATTGCCCGGGATTTTTTTTCTTCTAAAATAAGATAGCCTTTTACGCATAATGCTTTCAGATAATCTCTGACTGTTCCGGTTGAAGAAAATCCAAATTCAGAAGCAATTTCCCGGATCGTTGGCGGTAATCCATTGCGGATTGTTTTACGAATAAACATCAGCACTTCCTGTTGCTTTGTAGTCAGATCCATTTTTATATCCCCCTTTTTTTTATTGTTTTTTCCTAGAAATAATACTACCACACATTTGTGTGGGATGTCAATAAAAAAAGCGCGGATTTATTTTAACAGATGAGTCTTTAGTTTGCAAATAAGGCGGGCTAAGATTAACTGCTGTAAACAATTTAATAAAAACAGTTTATATATAAGATTAAAGAAGCACAGCTATTCCGAAAGATGTTACTTTGAAATTTTCAGTTCCACAGAGATCAACTGCTTAAATGCCTCTTGCTGCCAGGCAAGTGATTGTTCCGGGTTATCATGCAAATCAACATTTGGCGTAACTTTTTCTAATACCCCTAAACCCGCAAGCATAGAATGTAAGCTTAGAAAATTTTCATAACTGATTTTAAATGATAAAATCTGAACATTATCCTGCTCTATTTGTTTAATCTCAATGGCTTTTAACAACTCCAGCCTTTGTTTTACCATCTCGATATCTCTGGGATCTTCCATGCTCAGAATCAAAACCTGATGATTATTCGCTTTAATATACATATTTTGGTCAGGATTATTTAGCCCTTTATCTGTTTTAAATTCCGCACGCGATATGTCAGCTTCAGCAAGTTCAAGAACAGCACTAGCCGGCTCGCTAAGCATTGTTTTTGCCCTTACACTCTCCCGTCTACTAGGCTCATCTTTTAAGACACTGTTTTGTTTTGAAACCAGTATCTCCTCAACACTTTCCATTTTTCCATGATGATTATTCAACTGACCAGTGAAAACAAATACCAGAATTAAGCTCGCCAATAAGGCAAAGCTTTTTATCGGAGGGTTAGAAAAAAACACACTCTTTATACCGATTAAAACCTTATCCCAAAATGGCAAATGATCAAGGCGTTTATTCACATTTCGCGTAAAATCAGCCGGAGGATTAATCGCTTTAATCTTATGCAGCATATTAACCATCTCAGTTATCGACTCAAGAGATTGAGCGCAAGCCGGACAATCCTCAATATGCTTGGTCATAATCAGCTGCTGTTTTTTATCTAATTCATTATCCAGAAATTTTGAAAGTAGTTTTTTGCAATCCTGGCAATCCATATCACATCACTTCCTCAAGAATACTAGCCAACATCCCTCTTGCCCGATGCAGGCGGGATTTCACTGTTCCCAGATTAATTTCGAGGATTTGGCCTATTTCCTCATAAGTTAATTGCTGAATATCACGTAAAATAATAACTTCGCGAAAATCATAATCTAATGAATTCAAAGCGCACTGAATCAATTCATTCAGCTCTTTATCTAAAATACCGCGATCCGCGGCCATGCTCAGATCCGGAATTTCTCTGGACACATAAGTATCATCGGCATTTAAATAAGGCGCGTCCAATGATAAATTACGCTGATTAACTTTAACATTTTTTTTAATCTTATTGCGGCTCAGATTAATTGTTATCCGATAAAGCCAGCTGAAAAATCTTGAGTTAAATTCAAACTGCTTAATTGCCTTAAAAACCCGGACAAATACATCCTGAGCTATTTCATCAGCCTGATGATAGTCACCGAATATCCGAAAAGCAATATTAAAAACCTGGCGATGGTATTTTAGCATTAATTGATTAAAAGCCTGCCGATCCCCTTGTTGAACTTTGAGAATCAACTGTTTTTCCTGTGCTATTTCAGTCTGAGCGGCAATAACATTGATAATAGTGTTTTCTTCACTCACTTTATTAGACAATCTTTCCAGTCAAAAGTTCATTAATTTACTAAAAACTCTCAAATACCCGGTTTTCCCAAAAGTTTAAACATTTTTTTCTTATACGCTTCAACTCCCGGCTGATCAAAAGGATTTACTCCTGAAAGCAATCCTGAGATGGCCGTTGTTTTTTCAAAGAAATAGAACAGCTGGCCTAAATTAAACGCGCTGCGTTTAGGAATGCTGATCATCATGTTCGGGACTTTACCCTCATAATGGGCACTGGCCGTAGCCTCATAGGCCTTATAATTAACATAATCCAGATCTTTGCCTGCCAAGTAATTCAAACCATCGATATCCTCTTTAAGCTTTGGCACATTGATTTTAGCCATTGATTTTTCGACAACAAGAAATGTCTCAAATATATTCCGCTCGCCATCTTGAATTATTTGCCCTAAAGAGTGCAGGTCAGTTGTAAACTCACAAGCAGCGGGAAAAATTCCTTTACCGTCTTTGCCTTCACTTTCCCCAAAAAGCTGTTTCCACCATTCTCCAACAAAATGCAGATTAGGATGAAACCCGGAAAGCATTTCTATTTTTTTCCCTTTTTTATAGAGTATATGTCTTATTCCCGCGTATTTATAAGCCGGGTTTTTCTTTATATCTAAAACATTACATTTTGTTTCAAAATCCTTGGCACCGCTTATCAGTTCGCGGATATTAATCCCCGCGGCCGCGATTGGTAATAAACCCACTGGAGTCAATACGGAAAATCTTCCGCCCACATCATCGGGAATAATAAAAGTCTTATAACCTTCACTTTCCGCCAGCTTGCGCAATGACCCTTTTACCGCGTCAGTAGTTGCTATGATTTTGTCTTTTATATTATTCTTTCCATAGAGTTTTTCCAAATATTGTTTTAAAACACGAAAAACAACTGCTGTTTCTGTTGTAGTTCCGGATTTTGAAATAACATTAATAATAACTCTCTTGTCTTTGACTACTTGCAGCATATCATGCAAATAATCAGCGCTCAAATTCTGCCCGGCGAAATATATCTTAGGTTTTTCAGAGCTTAACTCATTGAAGAAATTAGGCTTAAGAAAGTCAATTGCTGCCTTAGCGCCTAAATAAGACCCGCCAATCCCCAGAACAATAAAAACATCACAATTATCTCTGATTTTTTTCGCTGTTGCTTGAATATCGCTAATCAGGGTAGCGGGGATCCGCGAAGGCAAATCCAGCCAACCGATAAAGTCATTTCCCGGACATTTTTTACTGATTAATTCCTGATGCACCAGTTTAATTGGCTTGGCAACAGCCTTAAGTTCTGCATCCGAAACATATCCCTTACAATTAGTAGTTATTAATTCTATATCTTTCATTAGCTCCTCCATTTTTAAATTAATTAGCTAAGTATTTATAAAGTGTTAAAAGTCTCTAAATTCACGCCGGATAAATAGACCACTTGCTACTGGGTCCAAGAATAGCTTTAAGAAGTAATTTACATCTTTTACGAATCTTCGCGGAACATAAACAATGTCTTCTGACTCAAGAACCAGATTATCGCTTAAATCCGCTAATTTTAAAGCCTTATTCAAATCCAATCTTTTGGGGTCTGGATTCTGCAGCCCGCCTTTTACTAATATTACACTCGGTGTAACCGCGTCTTCTGTAAAGCCGCCGGCTAAACCAACTGCTTCTAAAATTGTCTTACCTTTAGCTAAAGTATAGACCCCCGGACTTCTCACCTGTCCAAGCACAATAACTCTATTTCCGCCAAAAGTATTTACGGAAACAGACACCTGCGGGTATTTTATAAACTCACGTAAGCCTTGAGTTAACATATCACTGAATTCACTGATTGTTTTTCCGGAAGCTTCCAACTCTCCGACTAAAGCAAAGGAAATTAATCCATCCGGTCGAACAATTACATCATCATCAAGATCCGGATTTTGCCACACCTTAATTGCCAGAATATCTCCATTGCCGATTCTATATTTAGCTGGGCTTTTTTGTTTTATATCCAGAGAACTGTCTGCTAAATTCAGGGAATCGTTTTTCAAAGGTAAAATATCTTTTTTTTCTTTCTTTATATCAGAAATTGCCATTTTAAATTCATTTTGAGCCTCATTAAACCTGCCCTGGTTATAAAGAATCAATCCTCTTTTATAGTGCTGATCATTTTCCTTTTCCGTAGCATTCAGGGCTTTTTGAAATTCCTGTTCAGCAAGCTTGAATTCACCTTGTTTGTAATAAATCAGTCCCTTTTTATAATAATCCTGCTTCTCTGTTTTGGTTTTTTCAATTGCTTTTTGAAACTCTTGCTCTGCTTCTTTATATTTTCCCGCTTTATAAAAATCTAAACCTTTTTCATAATGATTTTCATTACTCAAACCATTTGAATCCGCGTAGCAGACATCGTAAACTTTAGAAAAATTAAGAGCGCAAACAACCAAAAACAAACCGAAAGTAGAAATAATTTTAAACATAATCCGCGCTGACTTACTATCTTGGGTTTTTTCTGTTCGCATATATTATTGCTCTTATTCCGTTATAAATACCGCGCTTTTTTCCCGTAAATTGATTATTTCTTCTGCCATTACAACTTTTTCATCTTCACTTTTTGCCAAATCATTTTTCAGATCTTTAAGCTTTTGTTCCAACTCTTTTATTTTAACATTCTGCTCTTTCATCTGATCAAAAAGCTTTTGATATTTTTCCATAATTCTTTGTTTTTGCTCAGCTAGTTCTTGCATCTGAGCAAGAACTTCCTGACTTGAATCAGCTTTACCGCCAGTTTTTTCAAATTCAGTGATCTTCGCCTGAGCAGCAGCTAACTGAGCTAATATGCTCTGGCGCTGGAGATTTGATGCTGAAATTTCTGACTGTAATTTAACTTGAACCGCTTCTTTTTCTTTTAATAACACTTCCAGCTCTTTTAATTGTCCGGATAAAGACTGTAAATCAAGACTATCTTGTTTTAATTTATTTATTTCCGTGATTAAAGCATTATTTTTATCCAACAAGTTTTGCTGTGAATTTTTAGTTTTTTTAAGCTCGGAAATTTTTTGATTCAAAAGCTCAATCTCTTTTTCTTGCTTAGCCAATTGTTTTTCCTGTTCTTTGCCTTGAGTTTCTAAACTGTTCTTTTCTTTGACTGCAAGTTTTTTATCTGATTCCAAAACATCAACTTTAGCCGCTATTGTCTGTTTGAGTTGTTCCAGTGCGCTCAGCTGATCGCGCAGCCCAATCACTTGCGCATTAAGCTCGGTATTACCGGCGGCTAATTCCTCGGTTTTTGTCTGTTTAGCACTAAATTCATTTTGCAGATTAAGGATTTCTCTGTTTTTCTTTTTCAGGTCAGATTCTACGGCTTGCAGACTTTGTAATAGTTTTTTATTTTCGCTGAGCAATAAATTATTTTTTTTAACAAATTCTTTATTATTGTTTTTTGCTTTTTCTAAATCACCATTCTTTTTAGCCAGAAGCTCTAATTCCTTTTCCTTTTTCAATAGCTGTTCCTGCTGCTCTTTGTTTATACTTTCTAATTCAATTATTGACAGGTCAATCCGCTTTTTATCCGCTTCCAGAATATCCAGGTTGCTTTTACTTGTCTTCTTTTCTTGCTCAAGAAAAACAATCCGCTTGCTTAAATCATCAGCCTTTGTCTTAAATTCAGCATTTAACTGCCCTAACTTATTATTTTGCTCAATAGCACTCTTAATTTCTTTTTCCTTTAAACCAATATCTTTTTTCAATAAAATCACGCTGTTTTCAATTTCAGCCAATGCTTTATTTTTATCTTTTAATTCTTTATTTTCTATTTCCAGCTTTTTATTTTGAACATTTAAATCAGTATTTGCTTTAGTCATATCCTTATTTTCTGAACCCAAACCAGAAACTTGCGCTTCAAGCCCTGCGCGCTGTTCGCTTATTTTTGACAGTTCCTTGTTAATCTTATCATAAGCTTTTTGATTTTTTTCTAACTGCTCGGCAAGATCCTGATTCTTTTTATTTAAAGTTTCCACCAAAATATCTAGCTCATTGATTTTTTTTCCTGATTGCGCAATCGAAAGTGTTTTTTTAGCTAAAACAGCATTTTCTTCTTCCAGCTTTTTTTTGCTTATTTCAAGCTGCGTATTTTTTTCTATTGCTGCTTCTTTTTCTTTTAATATTTTAGCGTTTTGGCCCTTTAATTCACTAATTTCCTTATCTTTTTGCTCAATCTCTGACTGTAACTGCTTTGCCTCAGGATTTTCAGCCACCTGAATAGTTTTAGCAGTCAATTGTTCTCGTTGTTTTTCTAAAGCCATAATTATTTGCTCAAGCAATTTATTTTCCAACTTAACTTTTTCTTTCTCATTTTCCTTAGCCGCGATACCTTCTTCAGCTTTTTTAGTATTTGCCATTAACTGTTCATATTGATGCGCTTGCGCTAAATTTTTCTGATTAACCGTTTTAAGTTCTTCCTGCAGCTTATTTTTTTCCTGTTTAAGCTGCTCATAATGCGCTAGTTGCTCGCGGATTGACACTGCTGGTCTATCCTCAACCGCGTCTTTCTTTCCGCTAAACATTCCGCCCAGAAAATTAGGTTCACTAGCCACTGGCTTAATGCTCACATCTTTCTTTTGATAAAGATCAATTAATTCTTCTTTTAACGTTGCCAATTCGTCCAGCAATGATTTTTTCTCAGCTCTGATATTTTCAATCAGCGATTCATTCTGCTTTAGATTTTCATCCTTATTGATTAATAATAGCTCTAATTGCTTTATTTTTTTGTTCAGTTCTTCTGCCGGCTTGTTTTTTTTCTTTAATTTCGCGTTAATCTTTTCCAACTTATCTTCAAACTCATTTTTTTCTTTTTTAATTCTCTTAATCTCTTGTTTTAATAATTCATTTTCCGCGTTTAAGCCTTTTTCATCTGCCTGATTATTTATAACTTTATCTATTCCGGGTTTCAATTCAACAATATTATCAGTATTACGCAAAGCTTGCCGCGCTTTTTCAAACTCAGTCTGAGCTTCTGCGTATTTACCTAGTTTATACAATTCCTGAGCGAGAATATAATGCTTATCATATTCCTGAGAATAGGCAATACGCATACTACAAAACAAAAACACAAATATTAAAACAAAAATATTGAACAAACCGTTTATTTTTTTAAAGGCACGCATTTTATCCCCCGCGGAATCAATTCCCCATTAATAGCTCTATTTCTTTCTTCAACTTATCCGCCTTTATTTTATCTTCGGAATCATTTGGCGAATTTCTAAACTTGTCAACCATGTTTTCTTGAAGAGTAATATTAAGCTGAGTCGCGCGGCTAAGATCATCCATTGATCTTCTTTGGCGCTGCTGCATATCAGCAAGTTCTTGCTGCTTGACCTTGAATTCTGCCTGCAAAATAGCCAGCTCGCTTTTTAAACTTAAGATATCTCTATTCTTAGCAATAACTTCTTCTTCTCTCCGAGCTAAAAGCTCGCTGGTTTGCAGCATTTGGGTCTTCAGGTTAGAATAAAGCATATTCGCGTCTTTAAATTCCTTTTCCTGATAAAGCCCTCTTTCTTCCAGTGTTTTTTTCGCCATTGCTAATCCTGCCAATTCTTCATCTTTACGCCTTAAAGCCTCTTCCTTGTCCGCGAGCGAATCATTTAGCATTTTAATTCTGTCTTTAAGCAAAGCGTATTGTCTGGCTTCAGTAGCCCCTTCCGGCAAAGATAAGCTTGTTCCATTTTTAAGAGTTTTTTCTAATTCACTAATTCTTTGTTTTGATGTTTCCAGTTCAACTTCTTTGCTCATCAACAGCTCGGAAAACTTAACAACCTGGGCCTTAGATGTATCATAAAGCGCGTACGCTCTATTTAAGTCAGCATCCATTTCCCCTGATTTAAGCGGAATTTCACCGAGAGAATTTAATCGCGGTGATAACTTCGGGTCATTGTTCAAAGCACTGATCATTTTTTCTTGTTCTTTGAGCTTTTGCTCAGCCTTCTCTAATTCCGCTTCCACTTGATCTCTTTCCGCTTCAATTTTTTTTATATTTCTCGCTTTTCTCTGAATATCCAATAGCTCCTGTTCAAGACTTGCTATCCGCTCACTTTGCTGATTAAGTTTTTCGTTTATTTTAGTTCTCGCGCTGGAATAACGCACAACTTCTTTGTTTAGCAAGCTTCGCTGTTCTTCTTTTTCTTTGAGCTGATTGTGTAATTCCCCAATCTGGGATTTAAGCTTATCACTAGGCGATTGCTCTGAGAGCTTCAAGGCCTGATCTAATTTGCTTTCCAGTTTTTTTTGATCAATTTCCATCTTTCCAATCTTTTTCTCTAAAGCTTTTTTCTCTTTATTTGAATCTGAATTTTCCTGAACAAGCTTTTTAATTTCTCCATCTTTTTCTTTGAGTAATTCACCGCTTTTTTCTATTTTCGCCAAATATCCTAAAATTGTCTTATCACTTTTAGCCGCGCTTAGCTCTTGTTTAACCATTTTAAGATTTTCCAGTGTCTGAGTGAACTCACGGGTAAGGGAAGTTACTCTACTATTTAAAGAAAGGTTAGATTGCTGCAAAGCATTTCTCTCTTGCTCAATTTTCAGATAAGATTCATCCAGTGTTTTTAACTTTTTTTCAGTTATATCATACTTTTCTTTTATATTTTTTATTTCTGACAACCCCGCCAACTCTTTCTTAAGTAAAACAACAAGCTTTTCTTCTTCCAATTTCTCTCGCAAAAGATCTTCTTTTTCTTGAGCTAATACTTCGGCTCTTACCGCGAGTATTTCCGCTCTATTCTTTGTTGCTACAAATCGTAACGCGAAAAAAATAGTTCCGCAAGTTATAACTATTAGTAAAAAAATTGAAAATATTTTCAGAAACTTTTCCATCATTTTTCTCTTATTTCAAGTTAAGATCATTGTAGACATCCAGAATATACACAGAAAAATTTTTACTTAAATCAATTGGCTTAGCCTGAAGTAATTTTTGCCCATGGGCATCATGCGTAACTTTAATCACCGGCCTAAGCGGCATTTTTTGATTTTGGCCGATAATTTCAGCTATTTCCTTGGTATTTAGCTTAACCACACTCATTAAAGGAAATATTCCCACTTCATCAATTAAGGTCTTAAGAAATTTATTTTCAAATTTAGCTTTATCCTGTAAAAGCTCTTTTATCACCTTAAGATGACCCAGCTTTTTTCTGTAAGGCCGTGAATGGGTCATTGCTTCATACACATCGGCAACACCAATTAACCGGGCATATTCACAGATTTCCTTGTCTTTAAGTCCATAGGGATAGCCAGAACCGTCGATCCGCTCATGTTCCTGGTGAATAACATCGAAAATTTCAAAATTCAAATCATGCGCTATTTTTTTTAAAATTTCCTTACCGATAATCGGATGTTTTTTCACTTCCAGATAATCGTTATCGCTAAAACGCGCGGGACGGCTAATAAGATTATCATAATTTATAATACCGATATCATGAACCAAGGCCGCTAATCCAATTTGCTTAAGCCGCATAGGGTCATAATTTAAGGCCATGGCCAATTTTAAGCAAAGGATACAGACATTTACCGAATTCTGATAAATATATCCTTTTTCAAAAGAATATTCCGCGAAAAAGAGTCTTAGCAGCTGATTAGCCTCAGCTGAAAGCAAAGCGATAAATTGCTCAACAACATCCTCTGCGGCTGTAAATGAACCTTTTTGACCATTATCCAGCGGATTCATTACCCCCTGAACAAAAGCCATTGCCTTGGCATAAGCAGCAATTGCCTGAGCGCTTTCAACATCAATTACATTAACATCACTTTTATAAATTGTATGATATTTTTCTTTATCCGCGGCAATCTGTGATTGCGGCTCTATCGCTGTTTCTGAAGAATTGCTTTCCGATTCTTCAGGCTTTATTGCTAGCTTTATTTCCGGCATCGGCAAAGGAGGTAAAGGCATATCAAAAGCAGACGGCTCATTTAATTGAGTCTGGGGTACCTTAATCTGCTTGTTTTTTTTTGCCTTTTTTAAAATATCAGATATTTTTAGCATTATTGATTTTGAATCTGTCTGTTTTTTTTAAGTAAAAACATCTTATTTACTAACAGGCATTTTTTCTTTGCTGATAAATGTAAATGACTCTGACTCTCCAGGAGATTTCTGTTTGCTGAGAACTCCCCGCATTTCCGTCATATCCTCATTCATTTCACCGCGCCAAAAAATCACTTGACCATCATCAGCACTTTGCATGGTTTCCCAAATAATCATTCCATCGTCTTTGAGCGTTAAGGTATAATTAGTGGACATAAAACCATTTTGCTTAAATTGTTCAGCATAAAATTTATTATCGCTAAATACAAGTGCTTCTTTCTGGATTTTCCCCCCTCCGGCTATCGGAAAAATTTCCGTGTTCCAACTGGTATTATCTAATTTGGAGCGAACTTTTTCACGCGATAACTTAGCATCTGATTTCGGAGCAGCATCTATTACTTTAGCTGGTTTATTAACTTGTTTTTCTTGAATCGGCAGTTTTACTTCTTTTTGTTCCATAACTTTTTTTTCAGCCATTACTTCTACTTTTTTTTCTGTTGTTGCTTGTTTCACTTCTTCAACTTCAGGTGCTGTAGTCTTTTTCTTTCCCCATGCTTGCGCATTTTGAACATTAAACATTACAAACACCGCGACTAATACCAAAAACCCTGCATTTTTTCTCATACTTCCTCCTTTTTAAAATAAAGTTTTACTTAGAAACAGCTTTTCCTTCCCAAGTCTGCCATGTAAGAATATACTTTTTAACCCAATCCACGTCCTGATCTTCTTTCTTGGTTAACATTAAAAACTTCTGAAATCTGCTAATCGCTTTTGATCTATCCTCAAACTGCTCAGCATAAATAAGCCCCAAATTAAAATAAGCCTGCGGATCTTCCGGATTCAGTTCAATCGTTTTTTCAAATTCAGCAATCGCGCGGGTATACTCCTTTTTTTCAGAATAAAAAACACCCAGGTTATAATGCATTAATGCCGTACGTTTAACTAAAATTTTATTTTCTCGAGCGATTTCCGCGTATTCTTTAGGCTGACGATTAATTTTGTGTTCCAGTTTCTTATTAGTCGTCACCGATTTCTTATATTTATCCTTAACCTCTTTTACTTGATTCCTTAAAACATCTGCCGTGGCTTCGGCTTTGGCTATTTGGTCAGATGCCGAGTCAACTTCTTTTTGCATTTTCGCGAGATTACTTTCTAAGCGGGATATTTCCTTTTCCTGCTCTTTTATTTTTTTATTCAAATCATCAACTATAATATATCCTGCTTTTGACTTGGAAAGAGTCTTTCGCATTTCATCTCTTTCGCTCTGTACTTGAAACAGATCTGCCTGCAAATTATCTAATTTACTAATCAGATGATCATTAACCGACTGCAATCTTTTGTTAGCGCTTATATTTGTTTCCTTTTCCATTTCCCATTTCGCCCGTTCTTGTTCCACTAGACTTAGCTGCTGTTTTGCCTGAGTTATTTCATTTTTGTACTGCAATAAAATTTTCATCTGCGCAAGTAAATTCTCACGATCTTTAACAACCGCTTCATATTCTTTTTTTAATTTATTAAAATCATTACTCCCCTCAGATTCAACCTGAGCCTGCCCAAAAACCAATGCAGGTAAAAACAGCATCACGCAAAAACACACAAGCCTAAGTGATTTCATTTTATTCATCCTTTAAAGGTTTTATGGTTGGATAATATTCCTCAGTATTCTTATATTCCGGATATTCCTGATAAAGCTTAGGTTTTATTTCGTATGTTTTTTCAAACTCAGTCAAATCAGATTCCGTTGTGATTACATTATAATCTTTATAACCCTTGCCTTGCTCAACCCCAAAATCTCGATTATTACCAGTATCTAATTTATCACCTTCAATAATATGCGCGGTAACCATAATCAGCAATTCACTCCGAGTTGAACCTTTACTTCCTGATTTAAACATCATACCCAAAATCGGGATTTTACCTAAAAACGGAACTTCTTGTGTTGTGTCTGATTTTTCTTCCTTGCGCAAGCCGCCAACAGCTACAGTAGCTCCATCTTTTATCATTACAGTTGTCTCAGCTGTTGAAGTATCTACAATCGGAATCCGATTGTTCTGCGCGGTTAATAATGTGCCGATTACACTGCTTAAATCCGGTTTTATTTTTAAAGTAACATAGCCGTCATCGTTAATTGTCGGGGTAATATGCAGCTGCAGCCCCACGTCTAAAAAAGTTACTTCTTCAGAAACAGTTGTTGTTGTTTGACCAGCTGTTGTTGTTGTCGTAATATAAGCCTGTCTTTCCCCTACATGAATCCGCGCTTCCTGATTATTTGTCACAGCCAGCTTTGGATTTGACAGGATCTTAACTTCTCCCAATGTCTGTAAATATTTTAGCATTACATCATAATCATGATTACCCACTACGCCAATATGCATTTCGCTTGTTCCCACACTGGGAACACTTGACGCGTAATCAGAAGTTGTTCCGCTAAAAGGGTATGACCCGATATTGCCAGTATCTGTTAAAACATCCTGACGAGACCGCCAGGCCGCTGTGGTACTGTTTACAGAAGCCAAAGGAGTCGAGCCCAAGTAAGTCGTATTACCATCTTTTTGCGATAACTCAAACAATCCTTCCCACTCAACCCCTTGACTTAAATCATCAGTCAGCTTTATTTGGATTATTGTAGACTCAATCAAAACTTCTCTTGTTTTCTGATCGAGTTTGGCAATAATCGCCTCAATATCTTTCATTCTTTCCGGTAAGGTTTGAACAATAAGCTGATTTGTCCGTTCATCAGCCTTTATTGACCCCACTTTTTTCATATCCAGCTGTGTTTTTAACTGCTTGGCAATATCCCCGGCATTCGCGTATTGCAGATTAAAAACCTGAACCGTACTCTTATGCTCAAGCAATCCTATTGTTTCTTCTACTTCAGCTATTTTCTCTGGTGTATCAAGAATTAGAATCGTCCCGGAATCAGCCTCAACTAATACTTTACCAATAGAACTCTTTATTGAATCAATTATTGTATACGCCTGCTCAGGAATAACATATTTCAAATGGAAAACTTTTACCTGGCGGATATCATCAAACCCTTTTCCATAACGCAGCGTATATTCTTTTTCTGTCATTACATTGTATATTGAGCCTATTTTTTCATAAGCTAAACTATTTGATCGAATAATAATCTCAAAAATATCTTCAACTGCCGCATTGTTTATCATTAAAGTAATCCGACCTGATACATCCTTTGTCGAAACAATATTTAAATTTGCTTTTTGAGCGATATATTTAAGCGCGTCCTTAACTTCAATATCACGCAAATCAAGAGAAATCAACTCTTTAGCCACCATAAGATTAGAAACGCTCTGGCTGTTTGCTTTTGCTAATGAAACATACCCGCTAGCACACAGCACTACCTCCACAGTATATATTATTGTAACTGCGAAACCAAAAATAGTCAAAAATATAATAAAAATAAATTGCTTCATTTGTATAGTAATTATCGCACATTTTCCTGCGTGCCCCAAATCAGCAAATATTCCTTTGCTTTCTGAGCATCCTTATCATTAGGCGCCAGAGCAAGATAATGCTTAAAATGGGAAATCGCTTTTAATTCATCAACTAAATAACGAGAATAGATAATTCCCAGGTTATAATGAGTGCTCGGATCCCGATCATTAAATTTCAAAGCTTTTCTAAACTCAGATACAGCTTGCGTGTATTCCTGACGTTGAGAATGAAAAACTCCTAAATTATAATGTAATGAGGAATTCTCTAAACGCAAATCACTTGTTTCCTTTTCTAATTTTGATAACCTTTCCGGCATGGCTTTAAGCTGAAGCTCAAAATTTTTATTCTGATTAGTTAAATCACTTACATTCTTCTTTAGCTCATCAACCGTGTCAGAATATTTAGCCAACAACTTTATCTGCTGCTCATCCTTTTTCAGCCATTCACGTTCCTTTTTATAAAAGTCCTGCATTCTTTTAGCCAAAGTATCTTTATCTTTTTCAAGCTTCGCGTGAACTTCTTTAAACGCCGCATACTTAATTTTATTCTCTTCCAGCTGGTTTAAATAGTTCTCTCTGTCTTTATTCGTAAGCTCGTTTTTCTTTTCTAGTTCACCGGCAAGACCACGAAATTCCTTTAATTCCTCGTTAAGCTTATTTTTATTTTCCTCTAATTTCACAATGTAGCTTTGCTCTTTTTCTTGAATCATCTGCTCAGTAAGCGTCAATTTTTTATCCTTATCCTCAACTTGTTTTTTATAATCAGCCACAAGCGAAAGCAGCTCCAGATTCTCATTGGCCATCTTATTGTTTTTCTCTTTTAAGCTCGTAAGCTCCTCATAAGATTTATTTAAAATTTTATTCAGATTTGTAAATTCAGTTTTAAGAAAATCTATTTCATCAGTAGCTACCTGAATACTACCCTGATCACTAGGCGTAAGTCCCTGACCAGAACCAGAGTGTCTTCCATCTAAGCTAATCAGTTTAAGCAAAAGCTGTTTTTTTTCGTTCACCAATTTATCATTTTGGTTAATAAGTTCTTCATTTCTTTTTCTAATATCCAAAACGTTTTCTTCCAAACTCTTTTTATTTTCAGATATCAGAATTTTATACTCGGCTCTTTGATGCAAAAGCTCTTCATCCTTTTGTTTGACCAAAGCTTTTTGGGTAATTAGCTGCGCGTCTTTTTCCTTAACCTGCTGGATAAAAGTCTCCATGTCTGTTTCATACTGTTCTTTCTGCTGATTAAAATCTTTACTGCTGTCCTGAAATTTTGCCAGTTCCTCTTTTAAAGATTTTTCTTTTTGCGTATACTTTTCATTATAATAGAGTTCCATACCCTTTAATTCTTCTTGAGTAACTCCCAACTGCTTTTCTTTTTCTGCCAACAGCTTTTGGGTTTGATTAAGCTTTTGCTGATAATCTTTATTATCTGCTTCTATCTGCTGATTGCGATTAACAATTGTCTCGCTTTCCTTTTTTGCCAGAACTAATTCTTCTTTTAAAGTTTTTTCTTTTTGCTGCATTTCCTCAACCTGCTTGATAGTTTCTTTGGTTAAGTTAGTCACTTGCTCATTAAAAGCTTTTTCTTTTTTATCCAGCTTGTCTTTAAGTGATCCAATTTGCTCTTCCTGATCTTTATGTTCTTTAGCGTATTTTTGCTCAGATTCCTGTATTTTCCGATTCTCTTCTTTAAGCGATTCAACCAGCCTGCTTAATTGTGTGATTTGCTCAGTTTCGCTTTGAGACTTTTGAGAATAATATAATTCTTTTTTTTCAGAATCTTTCTTTAATCTATTATAATTATCTTTAATTTCAGCTTTATTTTCTTCCAAAGTACTGATTTTAGCTTGAGCATTAGTAAACAGCTTATCCACATTATTGAGCTGCTGCTTTAACGAAGTAATTTCACCTTCTTTTATCGACAGCTGTTCACTAAGAAAATCATGTTTTGACTTAACTTGCTGATACTGATTGCTCAGATCTTCGTAAGCCTGTTGTTTAGCTTTTAGATCTTTTGCTAAATCCTCCATGTCTTTAGCAATTTTCTCCACCACATTCGATACTTCCATTGAAGCATCCTGTGCTTGAGATGCTGAGCCGATATTAAGACTCAAAGCAAAAATCAGCGCAAAGATAAGCCCCCTCCTTCCCACGATTCCCCGCCAATGAAAATTTTTCATTTTTAATCCTCTTTTTGGTCTTTGATCAAAGTTCTTTGGTATGGTTTAAAACTTTTAATTTCCATCCCGCCAAAATCACTTGCTGGTGGCGGCGGTAAATAGCTTTCCTGCTCTTCCTTAATTCTATCAATCTGTTCATAATTCTGAAACGGTTTTATCCCTGGAGCGCCAATAACATCACCTTGGGCCGCAACCAGTGCCTCACCGCTGATAATCGTGGGCGTGATCATAATTAATAGTTCCGTCACATTTTTCACATCGCTTGATTTCTGAAATAAAAGACCGATAATCGGAATGCTGCTGATAAACGGAACTCTTTGCTTTATCTGCACTTTCTCTTCCCGGCGCAAACCGCCAATAACAAGCGTTGCCCCATCCTTAACCAATGCGGTTGTTTCCGCTAATGAAGTATCCACTATCGGAATCTTATTACCGGTAGGGGTAACTAATGTTTGTAATACACTGCTAACTTCCGTCTTTAATTTTAAGTCAATAAATCCATCTTCATTGATTCGCGGAACAACATCCATTTGAATACCAATATCAATAAATTGCACGTCTTCTGATATCGTACTGGTTGATTGCCCGGTAGTCGTGGTTGTGGTTACATATGCCTCACGCGCGCCAACGTGAATTCTTGCTTCTTGATTATTGGTTACCGCGATCTTGGGATTAGAAAGCAGCTTAGAAGATGTAACTGTCTGAATATAAGTTAATACCATATCCAAATCATTGCCGCCAATAATCCCGAGATGCATACTATCTAAACCGACTATCGCGCTGCTGCTATTATAAACCGATGTTGTACCGCTAAACGGGTATGACCCCACATTTCCCACATCTTCATAAACCTGCCGGCGGGAACGCCAATCAGCAGTTGCCGAGCCAACAGAAGTAAACGGAGCTGATCCAATATAAGTTAAGCTATTAGAATCAGAAGCAGCATCAAATAAGCCTTCCCATTCAACCCCTTTATCCGTCCCATCTGAAATCTTTGATTTCACAATCTTAATATCAATTAAAACTTCTTTTGTTTTCTGGTCTAAAGCCTTAATTAATTCCTCTATCTCTTCCATTCTTTTAGGAAAAGCCTGAACAATAACCTGATTAAGCCGTTCATCAGCTTTAATTGATCCGACTTTTTTCCCGGATAGCCTATAACTTAAAGTCTCCTCCACAATCTTAGCTTTGGCATAATTCAATGTAAAAATCTTTACAATATTCTTTTTCTCAAATTGGCTAAGAAGTTCTTCCATCCGCTGAAGATTTAATGGAGAATCCATGCATAGGATATTCCCTGATTCCTGATCAACCAGGATTCTACCGACATCACTTTTAACTGCCTCTAATAAATTAAATGCCTGTTCCGGGATCGCGTAATCCAGATGAAAAACTTTTACCTTGCGGATATCAAAAAAATTCTTACCATAAAGCACCGCGTATTCCTGCTGAGTCATAACATTATAAATATCGCCCACTTTATCATAAGCCAAGCCATTTGAACGAAGCATAATATCAAATACATCCTGGACTGGAACAGACTCAACTACAAGCGTTATCCGGCCGGCAACAGATTTTGTTGTTACGATATTAAGTCCGCTTTTTAATGAAAAATATTTCAAAGCATCATTGATATCGATTTTTCGCAAATCCAATGAAATAACTCCGTCAATCCCTTCATTCAAAACTGTAATCTTAGGCTGGGATGGCGCAATCAGAGGAGTTGCAGCTCCAGTATCTTGTGCCAAAACAAATTCAAAGTTAATCAGGATAAAAAATGCAATTAAACTAACCGCGATATATTTTTTACTCATCTGATTTCAACCTCTTCACCTTTATACCTAAGAACAACCCGATCTTTTTGAATATCATAAACTTTAATATCATCGATCATATAACCCTTCCGGACAAAATAGGTTTTATCAATTTCCGGGTTTTCAATAATCGCGTCTGGGGCATCACTCCAAGAAATGCCCACCAATTTAAAATTCTTTGTCAATTCAGAGAGTTTCGAAATTTTATTAATATCTTCTTCTTTAAAATCAACTTCTTTTCTTTTCGCGAATCCCATTTGAAAAACATCTCTAACTTCCGCTTTCTCCAAATAAAATTGCTTTTCTTTCAACAGCGAGATAATTTCAATTGATTCGCTAACCACATTTGCTTGCGCGTCCCGCCCAACAAGCAATGCCGCCTGATCTGTACCGTTAATCTCAATCCGGATAAATATTCCTAAGATAATTATTGCTATCCCAATCGCGCCTTGCAATAAAACATTGATCTGTTTTAAATCCTGGAAAACACTTTTTCCGCCAACCGGCTTAAAACTAAAACTTTCTTTAAAAAAAGCAATTCGCGCCCGCAAGGAGCCAAGAGATAAATACTTATTTCCCATTCTAATCGGAGACGGTCTAGGGATTTTATCACTTTTCCCTTCAATGATCTCTAATAAGCGTTTTTCTGGAGTTTTTTCTGCCATATATTAATCGGAAATCAGGCAATTACACTTGGCTGCCTAACCCAATGCAATCCTTGCTGGATTTCCTCTCCCACGATTTCCTTGATTAAATCCTCATCAATCACAAATTTATTTCTCATCACCAAGCGTTTTAAGGCTTTATGACAGAGCATATTCATTCTTCGCGGATAGCCCTTAGTGTTTTGATGAATTGCTCTGATTGCTGTATCTAGAAACAAATGCATGTTTGATTTATATCCAGCCTGGCGAATCCGATATTCAATCATTTTACGAGACTCATATTCATCCAAAGGATTTAAAGTAAACTTAAAACTTATCCGGTCAATAAAATTAGGAATGTTAATCAACTTAGAGTGAAGTTCCATTTGTCCCAATAAAACTAACTGTAATAACTTATATTCATTTGTTTCATAATTAAGCAAAACCCGCAAACACTCAAGGGTTAATTCATTTAACTTTTGCGCCTCATCAATAATCAGCACAATAGTCTTACCTTCTTCCACCCCTTTTTGAAATAAAAACTTCTCGAGAGCTTCTTTTAAATTTAGAATCCTTGGCCCGTCTTTAGCTACTTCAATATCAAAATTGCGGGCAAGCGATGTAAGGAATACCTCTTCATCATTATAAACCGGATCAAGCATCATATGACAGATAAATCCTTCTTGTGATTTTATCAGCTGATACAGCTTACGGCTAAGTGTTGTCTTCCCAGTCCCCACATCCCCTAAAATAACTCCCAGTCCGCGTTTAAGCCGCAGCTCAATCATTAAATTAGTTAAAGCCATATCATGCTCGCGGGATTCATAAAAAAACATCGGGTCAGGGCTTGTGGAAAAAGGTTCTTTTTCAAATCCTAAAATTTTGTAATAGCTCATAAAATCTCCTTAAAAAATAAAAAGCCATGTTTTATGCGCGAATACATAAAACACAGCTTGATATTTCTCATTAAAAGATTAAACAATCTCTTAAAATCCATTTAAAAAATCCTCTTCCCTGATAATTACATGCTAAAAATTTATAGACTTAAGCATTATCCAACATTTTCGCGATAATCTTTAAAGGATATCCTTTACCCTTTAATTCATCGATTTTATTTAAGTTGGTTTCCACTTCAACAGCACTATAAAAACGCTTATTGCCAAAACCTCTTCGTCTAATAGCATTAAGCAAACCGAAATTTGTATAGTGATTCAATGTCTGATAAGATATATTATACTTTCTTACCACGTCCATAGCAGTTATAATTTCTTCCATTTTAACCTCGTAATTTGTAAAAACAGCAAATCCATTTTAATACAAACACACCCCTCCTGGAAAAGGCTGGAATATCTTTTGCGAAAATATGAATAAAATTCACGTATTTAAACATTTTGATAATAGCATATATGGTAACTATTGTCAAGTAGTATAGTCCCCGACAAAATCAATAATTCTAGACACAAAAATTGCTTTTTTTCTAATGATCAGAGCGTTAAATCCAACCGATCATGTTTAAAGCGCAGATTGTCTTTGCATCTACTATCTTCCCTTTTTTGAATAATTTATTAATTTGCTCTTTTGTGTATATATTACTCTGAATTATCTCATCTTTTTCCAGCTGATTCCCGCGCGTAGTTAGATCCTGGGCAGTGAAAAATATAATTTTTTCCGTAGAATAACCGGGACAAGGATAAATTTGGCCTATTTTCTTGATTTTTTTAGTTGAATATCCTGTTTCTTCAATAAGTTCGCGCTTAGCGCAGGAAAGCTCTGATTCATTGGCTTCCAAAGTTCCTGCTGGTAATTCGTACAAATATTGGTCAATCACTGGACGATACTGTTTTAGTAAAATAATTTTATTTTTATTTACAAACGGAACAATAAGCACTGCCCCGGGATGTTTAACTATTTCAAGATTTATAATTTCCCCATTAGGCAATCGTGTTTTTTTAGTAAAAACCTTGATTAATTTCCCCTTAAATTTATTTTTCATATTTTCTCCAAAAAAAAGGGGTAGAAAAATTTTCTACCCCTGATGTTATTACTTAAGACTACAAACTACTATTAAGTTTAAAGTCCTTTTGACGCGATAAGATTAATCAAATCAACTACTCTGTTTGAATATCCCCATTCATTATCATACCAAGAAAGTACTTTAATCATGCCCACACCGATTTTCATTGTGCTCAAAGCATCAACTACTGAAGAATGTGAATCTTTTATAACATCAGCGGAAACAATCGGATCTTCACAATAAGCAAGAATACCTTTCATTGTGGTTTCAGCCGCTGCTTTGAGTGCCGCGTTTACGGCTTCAACTGAAGCATCTTTCTTTAATTTCACAACCAAATCAACCAAAGAACCAGTTGGCGTAGGAACCCTAATAGATAAACCATTTAATTTTCCATTAAGCTCAGGAATAACTAATCCCACAGCTGATGCCGCTCCGGTTGTTGTTGGAATCATCGAAAGAGCCGCGGCACGCGCTCTTCTTAAATCACTATGCGGAAAATCAAGAATTACCTGATCATTAGTATAAGAATGAATTGTGGTCATTAACCCTTCCTCTATACCAAAATTATCATTTAAAACTTTCGCTATCGGCGCGAGACAGTTGGTTGTGCATGAAGCGTTGGAAACAACAATATCACTTGCTTTGAGGCTGGAATCATTTACCCCTAAAACAATTGTATTATCAATTTTGTCTTTTGACGGTACAGTCAAAATAACTTTTTTCGCACCGGCTTCAACATGCCACATTGTCTGTTCTTTTGATCTAAACACTCCAGTTGACTCAATAACAATATCAATTTTCAACGCCTTCCACGGCAGCTGTTTAGGATCTTTGATTGCCGAAATCTCAATCTTCTTTCCATCCACAACTATCGCGTTTCCGTCTACAGACACCTTCTTATCATATCTTCCGTACACAGAATCATACTTCAGCAAATGCGCAAGCGTTTTCGCGTTAGTAAGATCATTGATCGCGACAACCTCGATATTCTTATTTGCCATGGCAATCTTAAAAACATGTCTTCCAATTCTTCCAAAACCATTAATTGCAATACGTACTCCCATTATAATGCCTCCTTTCAAATCAACCGATTATTAGCCTGCAGAATTTTTAAACAACCTCGCGCAACAGCTTTGCGGTTTGTTCTGGTGGGCTGGGATTGATATAAAAACCTGTCCCCCATTCAAAACCAGCAGCCCTGGTAAGCTTTGGCAGAATCTGCATATGCCAGTGATAAAAACCAAGCTCCTGTTCATGCTGAATAGGAGCAGTGTTAATAATAAAATTAAACGGCGGATCTGTCAAGATTTTTTTCAAACGCCATAAAACATCCTTTAAAATAGCGGAAAAATCATACAGCAAGTCTTCGCTAATCAGGTAAAAATGTGAGCAATGTTTTTTCGGTAAAATCCAGATTTCAAAAGGCGTGCAGGCGGCAAAAGGACTAAAGGCGAGAAAATTTTCATTCTCACAAATCATTCGCTCCTGAGCTTCCAGTTCCTGATCAATAATATCACAATAAACACAGCGTTCTTTAAACCCATAATATTTCTCCGCGCCTCTTAAGGCTTCTTTTATTTTTTTCGGAACAATCGGCAGAGCAATCAGCTGAGAATGCGAATGCTCCAAAGAAGCGCCGGCACTTTGACCATGGTTTTTAAATATAAGAATATATTGAAAACGGCTGTCTTGTTTTAAATCAAGAAAACGCTGCTTATAAGCAAAAATTATTTTCGCGGCTTCTTCAGTGCTAAGATCAGCAATATCCTTTTGATGATCAGGAGTTTCGATTATTACTTCATGCGCTCCTATACCATTCATCTGATCATAGATCCCAATCCCCTGACGATCTAAATCCCCTTCAATCCGTAAAGCCGGAAATTTATTAGCAATAACCCGCAGATTCCAGGATTGCTCTGCTCCCGGGGTTTTATCAACAAAAATATCCGGCGGACTTTTAGCTTCATTGCCCACGCAAAAAGGGCAAAATTTTCCAATCTGTTTCGCGCCTACAGACTGTTCAATATAATCATTGGGAGAAATTTGTTTTTCATCCTGAACAATTATCCACCGCCCTAATATCGGATCGCGCCTTAGCTGCTGCATTATTGTTTTTCTCCCTGCTGCTGATTTAAAAACTCAGCAGCCGCTTCCGGAGGTGTGGGATTGATATAAAAACCACTGCCCAATTCAAAACCCGCGACTTTTGTCAACCGCGGCATAATCTCTATATGCCAATGATAATCATAATCAATGGTTTTCCAATACTCCGGGGAAGTCATCCGGCGAAAAGGCGCGGTATGAATAATATAATTATACGGCGGATCCTGTAAGGATACAGACAGCTTACGCGTAACTGATTTCATTATTTTAGCTAAGCCTTCGGTATTTTTAAGATTAAAAAAATCCGCGGAATGATCTTCCGGTAAGACCCATACTTCAAACGGAAAACGCGAAGCATATGGGCAAAAAGCAATAAACCCATCCATCCGGTCAACAATCCGTACCTGCTTTTCAATCTCATGCTCGATCATATCGCAGAAAATACAGCGCTCACGGAATTCATAATAACGTCTGGCTCCGGCAAGTTCTTCTTTAACTCTTTTGGGATTAACTGGCAAAGCGATTAATTGCGTACGCGAATGTTTTATCGGACTAGCCCCGGCAGCAATCCCGTAATTTTTAGAAATCAGAACATATTTAATCCGAGGATCTTTTTCCAGTTCCCGCGTTCTCTGCACATAAACTTTAAACACCTGATTTATCTGAGCAATATCCAGATCAGCGATATTAGCAATATGCTTTGGCGTTTCCACAATTAATTCATGCGCCCCAATCGCGTTCATTAAATCAAACATGCCCATTCCCCTGCGCCCGATATCACCGCTGCTTTGCATCAAAGGATCTATATTGGGAAGCACCCGCACATACCAACCCGAGGCATTTGCTAGTGTATTTGATTCGCGCGCAGCATAAATTTCCGCCGGAGTATCAGCCTCCTGGCCTTGGCAAAATAAACATTGTTTTTCCGGCAGTACCTCCGGATCTTTTTGAACCACAAAATCATGCGGCCGTTTGCCCCGTTCTGTGGAAATAATTACCCATCTGCCGATAATCGGATCTTTGCGCAACTGCGACATAAAAAACTTACCCCTTATTCTGACTTAATTAAATATCTCTTTAATTTTAAGATTATGCCCATTTACAAAATCATACGCGCTCATTGCTTTTTTACCTTCTAGCTGCAAAGTTTCAATCAGCAAAGCTTGGCTGCCGGTCTTAACCACAATCCCCACATGCTTTTCAATTTGAATAATTCCTCCAGGAGTTTGAGCCTCAGATTCGAAGCAATCAAAAGTCATAACCTTGGTTTTAAGGATTTTCAGCAATTTACCTTTGTAATAAGTAAACGCGCATGGCCAAGGCAATAGACCCCTTACTTTATTATGAATAGACGCGGCACTATCCTGCCAGTTAATCAAGCCATTTTCTTTTTTTAATTTTTTCGCTATTGTAACTTTCGCTTGATCCTGCGCCACAAGTTTTACTTGTTTTTTTTTAATCTGCTCAATTGCCTCAAGCAATGCCGCAGCACCAAGCTCCGCCAGTTGCTCCAGCAGAACCACGGCATCAGCATCATTAATTTCTATAGATTTTGATAAAATAATGTCTCCGCCGTCCATCTGTTCATTCATTTTCATGATCGTAACACCGCTAAATTTATCGCCATTGATAATCGCGTAATTTATCGGCGCCGCGCCTCGCCATTTTGGCAAAAGCGAAGAATGCACATTCAGACAAAATTCCCGGGGAATCTCAAGAACTTGATTGCTTAGTTTCTGCCCAAAACTAACCACTACAAATAAATCCGCGTCAAAACTTTTCAATTGCTCGACAATTTCCGGCGCGCTGACTATTTCCGGTTGAAAAATCGGCAAATTATGTTCTTCCGCGTAAATTTTAACAGGAGTCTTGCTTAGTAATAGATTTCTCCCCTTTTTTCGATCCGGCTGGGTATAAACCGCCAGCAGTTCATGTTTTTGCCGCAGAGCTTTTAAACTGGCCAAGGAAAAATCTGATGAACCCAAAAAAACTATTTTCATAAAATATCTTTGCTACCTTCTGTTATTAGTTACATAATTCAAGAATCTGGTTTACAGTTACACTATGCCCCCTCCACACCGCAAGGCGGGCAGACGTTTCGTTTTAGGGCAACATCTATCAGCTTAAAATGTTTAACCGTGACCGTTAAACATTACCAATACGGGCTTCGGCACCAACTACCCTTTACCCGTTCTTTTTCTTTCTTTTTTAGCCATCGACCATCAGCCATTAGCCTTACGCTTTTACCTTGTGTCCTTGTGTCTTCTGTTTTGTTTGACAATACAGCTGATTTTATTTACAATACTGATTATGGAAAATACTAAAAACCTTCAGGATAATGAATTCTATCAAAAAGCCATTTCTTTATACAGAAAAAAGAACTATGAATACGCGATTGAATTATTAACCCAAGTGCTGCAAGAAAATCCTGAGCATCAGGATTGCCAGCGTTATCTCTGGGACTGTATTCGTCAAAGAAATGCGCTGCTTAAACATTCATTTTTAGCAACAATCTTTACAAAATTAAAAATATTAATCTTAACTTTAAAATTTTTCATGCTCAACATAATCCGGCCTGATGAGCAAACTTTGGAACTTATCAAAAACATAATTCTCCTTGACCCGAATAATATATCCGCTTTATTCAAACTCTCCGCTGTTCATTCCCAGCGTAATCAAAAAACTCTGGCCATAGCGGCATTAGAAGAAATCCTCAGCATTGATAAAAACAATCTTTTAGCTTTAAAAATATTAGCTGATACCTATTATACGCAAAAAACTTATGTAAAAGCAAAACTTATGGCAATAAAAATTTTAGAACTGTCTCCACGCTATCTGCCGGCAGAAAACATTTTAAATGATATTTCCGCTTTAGGAACAATTGAAAAAGGGTTTGATGAAATTAAACCAGCAACCTAGGCTTTCAGCCTAGAATTCCAAATCCCAAATCTCAAAATCCAAATAAATAATATTTGTCATTTGCTCATTTGACATTTGTCATTAATGCTTCCCAATTATACTACCATTCTCGGATCAACATCAATCGCCAGCTTTATTTTTGACGACAACTTATTATCTTTTAATAATTCTTTTATTAGTTTATTCGTGCTTAAAATATCCGCGGTATTTAAAATTAAACCCCAACGAAAATAGCCTTTTAATTTAGCAATCGGCATGGGCATTGGACCAATCACACTTATCTCCTGGTTTTTAATTTTCAGCCGCAGCTTTTGGTTAAAACTTTCCGCGGCCGCAATCACAGTTTGCTCTTCCTTAGAACGCAAAACAATACTGATTAAACGCGAAAAAGGCGGTAAATTTAACTGTTTTCTAAATACTATTTCTTTGGCATAAAAACCATGATAATCATGATTCACAGAGCATTCTATGGCATAATGCTCTGGGGTATAAGTCTGGATAATCACCTTACCCGCTGTTTTGCCTCTTCCGGCACGTCCGGCAACCTGAGTTAAAAGAGAGAAAGTTCTTTCCGAGGCGCGAAAATCCGGCAGATTCAAACTTATATCCGCGGAAATAACCCCGACCAAAGTAACATTAGGAAAATCCAAACCTTTGGCCAGCATTTGCGTGCCGACGAGAATATCGATTTTTTTATGTTTAAAATCATCTAAGGCTTCAAAATGCGCGGTTTTTTTACGCATGGAATCTGAATCCATGCGGCTGATCCTGGCTTGCGGGAAAATTCGGCACAATTCACTTTCCACTTTTTGCGTACCGGTTCCCAGATAATTAATATAGTTCCCATTGCACTCAGGGCAGAGATTTACCGCCGGCCGCGCATAGCTGCAGTGATGACAAATAAGCTGTTTTTTATCGCAATGAAAAACCAAAGCCAGACTGCATTTTGGGCATTGGAGAATATAACCGCATTTCTGGCAATTAACAAACGTGGAAAAACCTCGCCGATTGAGAAAAATAATTATCTGCTCTTTATTTTTCAAACAACGGCTGATATTATCCTCGAGAACTTTCGACAATAGCGGCAAACGCTTGGTACGAATCGACTGATTGCGCATATCAACAATTTGCACATACGGCAATTCACTGCCTTTTATTCTTTCCGGCAATTCAATTAATTTAAATTGTTTTGTTTTCGCGGCATAGTTTGATTCCAAGCTCGGAGTAGCACTGCCTAAAATCACTGTGGCTTGAGCGATTTGCGCCAGTTTTATTGCCGTATTAATCAGATGATACCGCGGAGTATCTTCTTGCTTATAAGTATTTTCATGTTCTTCGTCAACCACTATCAAGCCCAGTTTTTTAAAAGGACTAAATATCGCCGAACGCGGGCCAATCACAATTTTTGCCTGGCTGTTTTTGATTCTCTGCCATTGAGTGAATTTTTCTCCGGCGCTTAAACGACTGTGCACCAGCGCGATTTTTTCTTTACCGAATTTTTCCGTAAATCGCTGCACGGTTTGCGGTGTTAGCGCGATTTCCGGAATAAACACCAAAACATCGCGCTCTTGCTGTAAAGCTTGTTCAATTGCCCCGAAATAAACTTCGGTTTTGCCGCTGGCCGTAACTCCGTGCAAGAGAAAAACATTAAACTCCTGCTTATCCATACTTTGTTTTAATTGCAGCAAAGCTTTATTTTGATCTTTGTTTAAAATATTTTCTCCTGTTTTTTTTTCATAATCAATACCTGGGATCAATTGACTAGCCAGCCGGGGTTTAATCGAAGTTTTTCCTTTTTTAAACGGCATGGCAATCGCCGCGTCAATTGCCTCACCCCAGGAACATAAATAATAATCCGCGATCCAACGGGTTAGCTCAAGAATTTCAGGAGATAATATCGGTTCTTTATCAATAATTGATTTAATCTCCTTGATTCGCGCAATCGCTGAAGAATTACTGATTCCGACAATGAAGCCGACAATTGTTCTGTTGCCAAAAGAAATCCAAACTCTTTTGCCGATCCGCACTAAAGGCTGTAAAACTTGCGGCACGGAATAATCAAAAACATCATTCAGCGGTAAATTAATCGCGACTTGCACAAATTTATTTTCCGACATATTCTCACATTCTATTTTAAAACCATTAAACCAATTAATTATCCGGGAAATAAGCCCTGGGCTCCCACGGTAAGTAAAGTCACAATGCAGGCCGCGATAAAAACTCCCAGGCCAATTGCCCAAAATGAAGCTTTTTTATTTAAACCAAATAAAAAAGCCGCGATTGCTCCGGTCCAGGCTCCGGTCATCGGCAAAGGAATTGCCACTAAAATCACTAATCCTAAAAGCTCATATTGCTCGACTACTTTTGACCTTTTTCTGGTCCGTTCAAAAAGCCAATCAAAAAACCTATCCAGAACTTTGACTTTTCTTAATAATTTCGCGATTGGCTCAAGCAAATATAAAAGCGGTAATACTGGAAGCATATTGCCCAGCAGGGAACAGAAAAAAACCGTTTTAATTCCCATGCCCATTTTGAACAGCCCATAAGGAATTGCCAAGCGTAGTTCAACAACCGGCATGGCGGCGATAATCGTAATTATCCATTCCGGAGAAAGTCCGTTTAAAAAAATCACCAGTTTATCAATAATCATCACTTTGCCATCCTTTTTCACCGATCAGCGGCACAAAAACACAGCCGCATTTTTCTGTTTTAAAAATCTGATTATTCTTTTTTTCAATCAATGTAAGCGTTTGAAAACCTCGATTGCCCACGGGAATAATTAATTTACCATTATCCTTTAATTGTTCAATTAAAGGCATTGGCACTTGCGGCGCGGCCGCTGTGGCAATAATCGCGTCATAAGGTTGAAATTGGGCCAAACCTAATGTACCGTCACCCTCATGCGCCTGAATATTATTAATCCCGAGAAGCTTAAATTTTGCTTGAGCCCGCGCGGACAAATGGGTAATTCGCTCAATAGTATGAACTTGTTTAGCCAAAGCAGCTAGAATCGCGGTCTGATAGCCGCTGCCTGTGCCCAGTTCTAAAACTGTTTCATTACCCTTAAGTTCCAACAGCTCGGTCATCAAAGCAGCCATATACGGCTGGGATATGGTCTGGCCCGCGCCGATGGGCAAAGGACAATCCTCATAAGCGGAATTAATCAATTCCACAGCGACAAATTCATGCCGCGCCAACGCGGAAAATGCGGCAAGAACGCGTTCACTTTTTATCCCGCGGTCGATAAGCTGGATTTGGACCATCTGTTTTCTTTGCGCTATAAAGTTCATTGCTTTTATTTACTAAATATGCTTTTGCTAATTAAATTAAAAAATCTAATTGTATCAAAAATCGGATTTATCAAACTGCGATTATTAGCATATATACTTTTAATTGGAATTGATTCGATTTTATATTTATATTTTGCCGCTTGAATCAAAATCTCGGATTCAGTATCGTATTTAACAGTCAAGAGGTTTAGCTTTTCCAGCACTGGACAGCGAATCAATCGAAAGCCGCATTGACTGTCTGGGATTTTTGTTTTGGCAATCAAAGAAATCAGCAAAGAAGTAAATTTATTGGTCAATCTGCGCGGCAAAGACATACCTTGCGGATGCCCCATCCGATTACCAATTATTATATCCGCGTTAGAATGCAGCGCGTGATTAATGAAATTATTAATCTCTTGCGGCAAATGCTGTCCGTCAGAATCCATAATTACCACAGCATCATAATTATTATCCTGGATAAATTTAAAGCCAGTGCGCAGGGCCTGGCCTTTACCTTTATTATCCTGATGGCTGATAACAATAGCTTGCGCTTGCCGGGCAATCGCCGCGCTATGGTCAGTTGAGCCATCGTCAACAACAACAACATCCAAGCCATAGGCACGAATCTGATTTATCAGCTTGCCTATGGCTCTTTCTTCATTATAAGCCGGAAGTAAAACACAAACTTTCATGATCATTCATTAACTGCTATGGTTTTAGCTTTTAAACTACTTCTGATTTGCCTGCTTTCCAAAACTCATGAAATATAAACCATTGTTTTGGATATTTTTTAATTATTTTTTCAATTACCTTAACATACTGCTCAGTAATTTTTCTAATATCAGCCTGTTCATCACCGGTGTATTCAGGATAAATCGGCTGTTCAAAAACATACTTAAAATATAGATCATTATTTTCATCCCGAATCACAAAAGCCGGAACAATTGCCGCTTTTGTCCTCAGACTCAAAACAGCCGGGCCTTTGGGCGCGAGCATTGTTTTTGAGAAAAAATCAACCTGAATTCCGTTTTCTCCGGAAAAATCCCGATCGCCTAATATTCCGACAATTTCATTGCGTTTTAAGGCAGCGAAACATTTGCGCACGCTGACTCCCACGGGAATAACATTAACCCCTTTGCTTTGTCTTTGCTCCGAGAAAAAATCATCTATCTTGCTGTTCGTATGCGTTAAAGCCACGGCATTCATCTTATAGCCCAGAATCCCCATCACCTGAGCGCAAAGTTCCCAATTACCCAGATGCGCTGTCAGGCCAATGACTCCATTGCCTTTTTTCAGCGCCTCATCCATATAATCCAGGTTTTCGATTTTTATAAATTCTTGGACAAACTGCTTATCGACTTTTGCCGCCCGGAAAAAATCCACCAGATATCTGCCGAAGTTAGCATAGATATAACGCGGATATTTAACCAGATCAGGTGTATCTTTACCTACAATGCACTTAAGGTTTCCCAGCATTGCTCTGCGTTCTCCCCGGCTAAAAAAAAATTTAAAACCAGTGATAAAAACACCGATGCGATAACCTAATTTTCGCGGGATAAATAGAGCAAAAGATTGACCAATTCTATACAAAAAGTACAATATCATTTATCTGTATTATTTCTTTGTTTTGTTTTCTATTAGGTCTAGAATAAGATCAGCTGCTTTGATTGCGGATTGCGGCTGTGCGTGCTTCTGTGTATTTAATTTCATTTGTTCCAGTTTTTTCGGATTATTTAAAAGATCTTCAATCAATACCGCGGCATCCAAAGGATTTTTTGCTTTTACAGCCACGCCTTCACTAAGTAAAAACTCAGTATTTTTTGCCTCCTGCCCAGGAATCGGGTTAACAATAACCAGTGGAAGATTTTTAGTCAGCGCTTCCGCTGTTGTTAAACCGCCGGGTTTCGTAACCACAATATCCGATATATCCATCAGCATTTCAACTTCCCGGGTATAGCCCAACACTGCCATTTTCTTTCTAAATAAAAGCTTTCTTTTTTCCAGCCAATTGCGCAGCTTTTTATTGGTTCCGCAAACCACGATAATTTGAAAAGGCTTTTCAATAGTATTTACCGCGTAGATAAGATCTTCAATCGGACCTAAACCTTGACCGCCGCCCATAATCAGAATTGTCATTAAATCATCATTCAGCCTCAAGCTTCTGCGCGTGGCCTCTTTATTCGTAGATTTAAAAAATTTAGGACTTATTGGTATGCCATAAGGAAAAATCCGGTCTTTTTCAATCCCACTGCTGATAAATCGTTTCTTACACTGTTTACTAGGCACAATATACGCGGTTACATTATCATACATCCAATAAGAATGCGGCGCGTAATCCGTTAAAACTCCGATTAAAGCAAAATCCCGCTTACTCTTCTTTTTAAAATCAGCAACCATGCCGCAGGGAAATGCCTGAGAACAAGCAATAACATCAGGATTGAATTTGGATATCAGTTTTTCCAGCTTCTTGGAATTTAATTTATGAATAAGCTTCCGGAATTTTCGAGTGCGGCGCACTATCTTGGGATTATCATAAAGATATTCCCAGACCTCAGGCTTTATTTTAATAACTTTATTGTAAATGCTATTAATTACCTTTTCCAGTACGGGATTTGTGTAGTTAAAACAATTCATGTTCATAACTTTCACATCCGTACGCGCCAAGTATAAAGCTTCTTCTATGGCCTTGGTAGCACGATGGTGCCCGGAATTATTGGATATATATAGTAATAATACTCTTTTCATAGCTCTCTTGGTTGATAATAGATAATACATATTATCATAAAAAAACTCAGATATCAAGAAATC